>SXGT01831658.1_pt1 | contig 10213 bp, 7 predicted proteins | sample 3176221 | NCBI WGS metagenome assembly SXGT01 (sample SAMN11356862, study PRJNA531348) | freshwater metagenome | isolation source: freshwater sample F1-120 | place: China: Fuxian Lake, Yuxi | collected 2017-12-25
CCAGCAGACCAGGCGGGGCGGACGGTCCCTGTGCGAAGTTCATCGCCTGCTGTCTCCACCGAGTGAAGACCGCCTGCGCGTCGCGCGACACGCCGCTGGTTTGGCCAGAGACAACGCCGCCGGGGTCCAGGCACTCGAGGAGAAGTCCGCCGAAGCGCTCGACCACATCCACCGTGGCGGCGTCCTCGCCTCGCGGGTTGAACACCGGAATCGGCGGCGTCAGCGTGCTCAGTTCCTGGCGCAACAGGAGCGGCAGCCGAGGCTTGTTCGAGGCTGAGAACTCGGCCGGGCTGCTGCACAGGAGCGCGCAGTCGCCGACGTCACCGCCGGATGGGGCGGCGACGATGGTGCCGCCAGCGACCGCGTAGCCGCGCCCTCGAAACACCGAATGAACGAGTCGGGCAAGGTCCTCGGCGAGTTCCTCGACCGTGTCGCGGAACATCCCAAGGACCGGCAAGCCCGTCGGCGCCTGCGGGCCGTGCGCGAGGGCCGGCTTGCTCGCGACGCGAACAGCCTGGTACTCAGCATCGAGCGTCGCGTACCCGTTCACGAATGAGACGATGTTCTTCGTCGAGCGGTAGTTGTTGGTCAGGAAGACGGTCGTCGGAGTGTTCTGGAAGCGTTGCTGGTAGCGCGCTGGGAAATCACGGAACAGGTCGACGGTGGCGCCGCGAAAGCGGTAGAGGCTCTGGTCGTCGTCGCCTACGACGACGAGCGCCCCCGAGCACGCGGCGGCAAGCTCAAAATAGAGCTGCTCCTGCATGAGGTTGGTGTCTTGGTACTCGTCAACGAGGACGACCTTCAACTCGTCGGTGAACTCCTTAAGCTGACCTGCGCGCAAGCGCTTCAGGACTTCGTCTTCGAGCAGCGAGAAGTCCACGAGCCCCGCGGACCGCAGCGCCGCCTCGTAGGCCTGCTGAGCGTCATCCACCAGCTTTCTGGCGGGATGGTCGGCGGGCGCACCGCCCGTGGGGAACTGTCCCCAGGCCACCTGGTCCTGAAAGCGCCGTTCCCAGATCTCCTTGACGAGCTTCGCCTTCGTGCCTGCGTGGTAGTTGAAGCGCTTTCCGTTGTCGGAATAGAGGCTCAGCAAGAACGCGTCGAGCGCTTGGTTCTGGTCGCGCCGCGAGCCAAATAGCCCTTCACGCAACATGAGCGTCTTGCTGACGAACTCGTCGACCAGAACGGGCGGCTGAGTGCCAGGGGCCCGAAACTCCCGGAGGAGTTGCTCGCACAGACTGTCGACCGTCCCGGTGCGAACCTGGTTGATGTCCACGGCATCGACGAATGCCTGCTGCTTCGGCGACAGCGCCGGGTCGTTCTTCAGCGCATCGATGATCCGGAATCCCCAACCGAGGACTCGGGACCGAAGTTCTTCTGCCGCCTTCTTTGTGAAGGTCGTCGCCAGAATCCCGCGCGGCTGAACTCCGTCGACCAGCACGAGCTTTAGAATACGGAGGGTGAGGCTCGCAGTTTTTCCTGTGCCTGGCCCCGCAACAATGAACAGACCCGCAGAAGCGGCCGCATTCACGGCCTGCGCTTGTTGTGCGTCGGGAGCGGGCCGAAACGTGGCAAGCGCTCGGAAAAGGTCGCCGATGGCAAGCATGGTTAGACGATCGCCTTGACGAGCTCGTCCATCTCGTCTGGGTAGTAGATCTCGTTCCAGCCGCCCGCTTGTGCGACTTGAAGAGACTCATCGTCCCAATCCCCATCCGCCAGAAGTATCAACTTCTCGACGCCAGGACGCCCGACAAACTGCCTCCCGTCCCAAGTGAGCCGAATCGACGTGGCACGGGCAGCAAGTTCCTTGCGCTTGTGATCGATGCCCTTCTTGGTGACTGACTGGCAGTGCACAACCGTGGACCCGACAATCAACACTTCGGTGACGCCCGAGTCGGCACGAAGACTAGCTCCCTCCGCGAGAGCCCGCTCCACGAGCGCTCCGCGCATCGACTTGACGACACCAGACAAGCCGTTGTCAGATAGAGCCTTCGCAAGAAGTGCCGCCAAATAGTCATAGCCCTTGGGCGAGGCGAGGTTGCACTCAAATTGGAGCTGGAAGATTCCGGCGCGAAAATCAGGCGCCCGCGAACGGGCGACGACTTTGCTATCAACGCTAGAAATCCGCTTCGCGAGTGCAAGCGCAACTTCTGCCATATCCACGTCATATCGCTTGAAGAGTCCAGCAGACCCCGGTGACGACCGGTCAAACAACTGCACACTGATCAGCCGCTCAATACTCCGTACCGCTCGCAGGTCTTGCACAGAGACACTGCGACCAACGATGCCGCCAAGTGTGTCGCGGTATCCGCGCTTGGCCCGTTGCGCCTCAATATCTCTCAACAGCACCGACAGCCCGAAGCCTTGTCGCCGTCCAGCATTCTGCTTAAGCGCCTCAACGACCAGGTAGTAGAGCCAGCTGTATTGGTTTCGGACGCCATCCATGCTTGGCTTCTCGTGGCTCTCTCGAAGCCCGCGGAGAAGCGTTGCTGGATCGCTCAGGGCTTTCCAGTGATCGCCGAGCCACGACAGTTGGCGATCAACATCAGGCAGGCTCAAGAGAACCGCACGGTACTTGTCTAGGACCCGAACATCCGGCGACTTGACGAGCGAGCTCACCGTGTTGCTGTCGATAGTCTTGGCCAGCCATGCAATGGCTGGATCGTTGATCGTATTGCCCACCAGTGAAGTTGTCGTCAGGCCCGCTTCCTTTGGTGGCATGTTGTCGTCCTGGACTACAGGACGTGGTTTCGCAGCTGCACTGAGAGCGGCACCAGGGTTAGGGAAAAGGAGCAGCTTCGCCATCCCGCGTGCAAACGAGGTAACGCGCGCCTCCCGCTTCACGGTCATGCGGTTGAGGATCGCGCGTGCCTTTGCGATGGACTCCTCGGACTTCTTGAGTGCCGATGTTACCCTGTCGGCGAGGAGCTTAGCGAAGGCGTCGACGGCCTGATGTGCGCTCTTGTCGAGAGCATGCACGCGCTCGGGCGTGATGTCTGCGCTGCCCTTTGCGAGTTCCCGTGCGCATGCATCAAGACGCGAGAAGAACGATTCATCGGGTGCGATGATGAGATCGTCAAAGATCGCTCGTTGGATCGCGACGACGTCGGGCTTCAGGTCCTCGCGGCTGAAGTAGAGATTGATTGTTGCGCACTTCGCTCCAAGGAACTTGGCTTCGAAGAACTCCGCGAGGTTGCGCCAGTACTTGCGGGAGGAGTCCTTGCGGGATCCCGAATGCGTCACCAAGATCAGGACGCGCGGTGAATCGAGGTCTTCACCAATTACGAAGTCTGTCTTGACGGTGAAGCCGGGCGGCGTGACCTGTTCGAAAAGCGAGCCCAAGGAGGGCTCCCTGCGGATAACGGCCTGCAAAGCCGCGCGTGCGAGCGCCTCGTATGCGAGTCCAATTCGCTCGTTAGCCATTTATGCGTTCCCCTGAGCATCGAATGATGGCACCTGAACGGGAAGTGCAATGTCGCGCAGGCTGGAGCTCAGCAGCAACTGGCCCCGGCCCAGTACCTGCAGTTCTTGCGTGAACCCGCCGATGTCGGCCGAAGCAGCTCGGACGGCCTCACGTCGCTCGTCCGCGTTGCCCAGTGCCATCGTGAGTTGTGTGTTCAGCTGGGTCAGGACGCCGTTGTCGATCTCAGAAACCTGCTGACTCACGACGCCGAGGCCAATTCCGAACTTCCGTCCTTGCCGACTGATATCGCGGAAGACGCTGCCAAACTTCATGCGTGCCGGATTGAGGACGCTTGGAGCCTCCTCTACCAAGATGTGCACCAACGGTAGTTCGTCGGGCGTCCGAACGCGCCCCTCGACGATGTAGGGCAGCGCGCCGTTCTCGAGGCGTTCCAGGAGCGCGGCGACGAGGCTGCGCTGGCCGACGCGACCATTCTCCTCGTCGACCCCGAAGGCGGACGCGATCTCGGCGCGCAGGCGCTGGGGAGAATCCGCGAGCCTCAGGGCTCGGCGCAGGGCAAAAAGCGCGCGCGCCACGATGGTGTTTAGGAGAAACTGCTCGAGCTCCCCGAGCAGCGTGGTGTCGACGACGAGAACGCGCCCCCGTTCGAGTGCGCAGAGGATGTCTGGTAGCTGCGACTCGTACGGCAGCCCCATGTCGGCGTCGAACCTGGAGACGAGGCGAGTGTTCCCATGGGCCAAGAACCCGAGGCGACGCTCGACGGCCGCGATCGTCCCCGGTAGGTATTCCGTGTTCCCTTCGCCTTCGCCGCCGAGGTCGCCTGCAAAGAGTCTCCCGATCCAGCGTTCGCCATGCTCGGCGAAGAGCTGCCGCGCGAAGGCAATCTGCTGCTCCGAGAAGTCGAGGATGCTCGCGAGATCATCTGGCGTTACCTCGGCGCGCGACAGACGCACACGCGTCTCGAGAGGCCCGTCGAGCGCGTCTCGCGCGGTGAGATAATAGAAGGGGGCGATCAGGTCCGCCCGCTCTGCGTCCGAGTACCCGCGGACGATGCCGCGGATGCCGTCTGCCCCGCCGACAGACGCATGCCACGTACGGAACTCGTCGTGGGGATCGATGGCGAAGACCGAGGCCCTCGGCCCTGCCGAGGAGCCGTCGCGCACCGCGCGGTTGTGCTTCAGGACGCCGTCGAGCAGGACCATGATCAGGTTGCTCTTTCCGCACCCGGTGCGGCCGAACACCCCGATGTGGTGAGAGAGAGCAGCCACAGGGAGACGCACCGGCACGGCCATCAGTGGTCGCTCGCCGGCAAGAAGGTGACCGACGACCAGCCCGGTGTCTCCAAGCTGGGTCCGCAAGAGCTCGTGCACGGCTTGCCCGGCCTCAGCCCGGTCGGGGTCGACCCGAAACACGTCGGTCAGGTGCTGGGGGAGCCTCCGCGGGCGGCTGAACGACCATCCGCGAGGCTCGTCGATGAATTCCGCGTAGCCGAGCACCATCCCGCGCAGCTCGACGAGCTGCTCTTCGGCCAGGTCCTCGGCGAAGTACGAGTCCGGCATCGTCAGCTTGTTTCGGGCCACGTCGCTCATCTCGAGCGTGCGGTTGAGGATGTTGGCGTACTCGGTGGCGCGAAAGACGTAGACGCGATCCGGCCCGCGACGGCAGGGGAGCAGGAAGAGGTCGCCGATGGCGACGTCCCCGTTGCGCGCAACGACCGTCAGCTGCGACGTGCTGCTCTCGGCAAGAACACCGAAACGCGCCCCCAGTGCTCGGACCATTCCTTCGAGTGTCGCCACAGCCGTCCCCTCTTTCCTAGGCGTGTCCGGTCGCCGATGAGGCGTCCCGGAAGAGCGAGCGCTTAAGTCCCGCGCGAACGGCTTCGTCAACGAGCTGCTTGCGGAGCGCCACGCGTTCCGCGTCGGTCAGTGAGGCCCGGTCGTGGCCCGCCTTGACTGGATACGGGTAGCCGTAGCAGCGCTGATCATGGGCACAGTAGTCGAGCGACTGGAAGAGTTCCCGCACGTGCTGGTCGTCGCGCAGATGCTCGTCCCAGTAGCGGGCATCGAAGTCGACACGCAGCACGGGAACGTTGCGGTGAAAGCGGACCAGATAGGTCACTGCCCCCGCCGGAGGTACTCGCCGACCTTCGGTCGCGGGCAACATCCAGCCGTCGACGTCCTGGGACGGCACTTTCAAGTACCAGTGCTCAGGCGGCTCGCCTCGCCCGGCACCGACAACCTCGCGGGCTGCCTCCTCGATGTGCTCGATTCCCGGAAGACCATGGGACTTCGACAGGCCGATCAGGACGACACCGCGACGACGGGCCTCGACGCAGCAGAGCCGTTTGAGGTGTTCGTAGAACAAGCTTACGTCCCGACGGGTAACCAGCGGGAGGGTGAGTGTGCTGTCGAAGATGAGCATGCGGCGCAGCCCGGGCTCATGGGCACTTCGCTGCAGCAGACGAAGCGCCATCGCCAACTCGCCGGTGGTCCTCAGCTGGATCGCGACGTTCGAGGAGTCGGAGGCGTTGGGCCGGATCAACTGTTCGACGAGTTGATCGACAGAGGTGTGCCGTCCACTGAACTCGTGCTTCAACGCCTGGTAGTCCGAGGCAGCAACGACATCCCGGACCGGCATGCCGCAGAGACGCGCGAAGGTCGCGTCCCATGCCGCTGTCCGACGCTGCTCTGATTCGGGAATCCAGAACGCGTCAAAAAGGGACGGAAGCCCGAGGTCGACTTCCTTGAGACCGTGAACCGCGTCGGCCGCGTAGACGGACCCTTGCGCCACCGTGAGGTAAACGAACGAGTCGCCATAGGCGAGCGCCGGGAAGTCGCCGGAGCCATCAACCCCTGCACACTGCAATGGGCCCGACGCGGTCGTATGAGCAAAGAACCGAATGGACTCGCGGAGCCGGCGCGCAGCCTCCTCGCCAAGCTCCGCGGAGCCCTCCCACGCGCTCATCTCGCCGGCGACCTCTGCCAGCCGCGATCGAACCGCGCCTCGAAGGTGCAGGTCGAACCTCACGGCGAGTCCTCGAGGAGAGAGAGCTGCAACTGCCGCCCAGGCAGGCCCGCGGTGTCGCCACGCAGCGCCTGGTCCAGCAGTCGGTAGAACACGTAGGTGTTGTGGAAGCCGCGTCGTCGGTTTCGGTTGTTGCCCCGGAAGATGACGACTTCGACGCCGGCCTGCTTGCAGATGGCGCACTCGCACTGCTCCCAGGGGCGCTTCTCGAGCGTGTTCCGATACGGGCCGGAGAGGTCTACCCGGTCGGCCGTGACGAAGCGGTCGTACTCAAGAAGCGCATTCAGAGCAGTGTCGAGCTTTCCCTTTCGCGCGGCGTACGCACGCACGGTCTTGAGGGCGGTCTGCTCCAAGCGGCTGATCGCTGCGTCGTCGAGCCCCGCATGGTCGTTCATCCGCTTTGCCCGAAAGCTCTTCCCCGCCTCCGGGATTCGAAGGGCGGCGTAGCTCTCGCCGGGCATCACGTAGCTCGTGGTGGTGCGCATCCACGCTTGACGCAGGAACGACGCGCTGTCGACGGAGGTGACCCCAAGCTTCGTGAAGACCGAAAGCCCGGCGAGGCGCGCGAGGCCAAAGAGGTGAATGCGGACGGAGGCCGGAACGACCTCGTGCACCGCGCGCAATGTCTCCACGATGTCCGGGGTCGACGAACGGACGAGCCCGCCGAGACCGATGTAGTCGTATCCCATCGCCACGTACTTCTTGGCCGCGGCCGCGTAGCTCTTCGCATCCCATCCCTGCACTGCGCCGATAGGCGTCCACGGGAGCTTGGCCTTTCGGTGCTTCTTCAGGAACTCGGCAGCGTTCTCGATCGTCAGCTCGTAACGAGCCTTCTTGGCGGACTCGGTCGCAGTGACGATGAGGTGGTCGAGAGAGACGCCGAAGTCGAAGTCGAGGCGAGTGTAATAGTCGAGCACCTCCTCGGTCGTGTACGGAGGCACCTCTTCGTTGATGTACCCGAAGGCACCGCAGTCACCCATGATCGGGAACTCGCGAGGGACCCGAAGGAAGCGATGCACGCCAAGGCGGTTGATCCGCTCCTTCTTCGCCTTGCTTTTCTCCGCGACGACCTTCGAGATGAGGATCCCGTCGTAGTTCGGCTCGGGGAACATCTGGTGGGCGTAGACCTGATTCGACCAGTCGCCTGACCCGCCGGAGTGAGCATCCGTCTCGAAGTCGAAGTCCCTGTCGACGAGGTCATCCCACTCGGGGATGAAGTAGCTGAGCTTGTCCCGGTGAGGCTTCTGCCTCCACGACGGCGGCAGCGAGATCACGTAGTCCACGTCCGTCTTGGCACGCGCAGGAGAGCGACGGCCCGCTGCGGGCGCCGCGGGCTCCTCGATGAAGGTGAGCACGTCGCTCGCCGCCGAGAGCGTGGCTCCGAACGCGGCGTCGGCGGCCAGGCGCGACAGGATGCGCGAGCCCAGCTCGCCCTTGAGTGCGACGAGGCCGCACGAGAAGCGCTTCGCCTCGGCGTTCGTGAGAGCGACCGCGTGGAGGTTGCCCAACTTCGGCAGCTTCTTCAGCGTGTTCTTCCCGCAGAAGAGAAGCGTGGGCCCACCGAGCTTCACGGAGGCGTCGAGCGAACACGCGTCGAGGTAGTCGTCCCCCAGCAGGACGACCGCGAGGTCGTACCGGCCCGCGACAGCGTCGCGGAACGCCGCAGGAACGCCCAGCGTGTCCGCCCACTTGCGAAGCTCAGCCTTGCCCATCCCCTGGAACGTCGCTTCGTAGGGAGCGAGCTTCTGCGAGCCAGGGACGATGCCGTAGCCGGCCGACAAGATCCGGAGGTCCAGTGCCGGCCCCTTGCCGTTCGTCGGGTGCGCACTGCGAAACGCAGTCACGCCATGCATGAGGCGCACGTGCTGCTGCCCCGTGTACAGCTCCTCCGCAGGGCGCAGGAGGTCAGCGAGCTCGGCCTCACGCTTCCGAACGTGAGCGGTGCCCTTCTGAAAGTCCGAGAGCTTGAGTGCCTTGGGCGACTCGACGGACTTTTCTCCAGTACACGATGTGACGACGAGGACTCTCATCGGCGAGCGCCTCCCTCGGGCCGCCGCCACTCGATCTTCGCGAACGCGCCGTGGTTGTGGATGCTCTCGTGGTTCACCGCATGCACGCGGAACCAGTGGACCCGCCCGTCCTGCTTGAGACGCGCGGCGACGTTCCGAACCATGTCCTCGACGAAGACCGGGTTGTCGTAGGCCTGCATCGTCACGTGGCGCTCGTCGTCGCGCTTCAGCAGTGCGTAGACCGGCGCCGAAGCCGACGCCTCGGCGACCTCGACCAGCTCTTCGAGCCAGATGAGCGTCGGGTGGCCGTTTTCGTCGGTCGCGCTGCGCACCTCGATTGAGATGTAGCCACGCTGGTTGTGCGCCCCGTAGTCGCTGATGGCCTTGCTGCAGGGGCAGAGGCTTGTGACGGGAACTCGCACGCCGATGACGAAGTCGTCACCCTTGCCGTTGGACTCACCATGGAACCAGCTCTCGTAGTCCATGAGCCCCTTCGCCCCCGAGACGGGCGCGGCGCGCTCGATGAAGTACGGGAAGCTGACCTCGACGCGGGCGCTCTCGGCCTCGAGCTTCTCCTTCAAGTCCTTCAGGAGCGCGGGCATGGTGCGCATCGTGAGCTCGCCCCGGTGCTCGTTCAGCACCTCGACGAAGCGGCTCATGTGCGTGCCCTTGAAGTGGTGCGGAAGCGCCACGGACATGTTGAGCGACGCCACGGTCGACTGGCGCTCGAGCTTGCGGTCCAGGACCACGATGGGCGAGCGGAGGTCGCTCACGCCCACCTGGTCGATGTCGATCTGCCGGTCGTCAGCCTGGCTCTGCGTATCGATCAAAGTCATCGCTCGCTCTCCGGTCCGCCGTAGACGCACCCAGAGGTGCAGGTCTCACGGACGACAATCTTGCTCAAGGAAGGCAGTGCAGGCTGAAGGTGGTTCCAGATCCACTTCGCGAGCACCTCGCTCGTCGGGTTCGAGAGGCCCTCGATCTCGTTGAGGTAGTTGTGGTCGAGCTGCTCGAAGAGGGGCTTGAAGGCGTCCTTGATGTCGGCGAAGTCGAGGATCCACCCGGTGTGCGCGTCGATCTCGCCGCGCACGTGAACCTCCACGCGGAACGAGTGCCCGTGGAGGCGCCCGCACTTGTGGCCCGGCCGCACGTTCGGCAGCCGATGGGCTGCCTCAAAGGTGAACTCCTTGAAGATCTCCACGACGGTCTAGCCCCTTCTCTCTGACTGGCTGCTGCTGCGCTCGACCTCGAAGCCGAGCCTCTTGAACATGTCGAGCGTCGACTGCCCGCTCGCGAAGTCGAGGTACGCGTCGGCGGGCTTTCCCACGGCGAGCAGGTATGCGGCGCGCGCGACGTCCTTCGCCGGAAGACGGTGTTCGCCGACGAGGACAAAGAGTCCGCGACCGCGCGCGGGCCTGGCCAGCTTGCCGCTCGTGATCATCTCGCACGCGCGCACGACGTGCTCTCGTTGCACGAGCCGCCAGTTGATGGGCGTCGAGCGTTCTCCCCGCATCACGGAATCCCCAGGAGCTTGTGCGTCTGGAGGCTGAGCCTCCACCGCGGGTTCGCCATGCAGTACTCGACGGCGAACCGCGTGTGACGTTCGCGGTCCGGGCCGTCCATGGGCTGCAGCAGGAAGTGCTTGAAGTCGAGCGACTCGAACTCGCGCGGCTCGAAGCCGTCCTGCGGGACCACCAGCTTCAGCTCGTGCCCAGCGCGCCGGACGGGCGCGCCGCCACGCTGCGGGCGGACGCAG
>SXGT01089250.1_pt1 | contig 10212 bp, 5 predicted proteins | sample 3176221 | NCBI WGS metagenome assembly SXGT01 (sample SAMN11356862, study PRJNA531348) | freshwater metagenome | isolation source: freshwater sample F1-120 | place: China: Fuxian Lake, Yuxi | collected 2017-12-25
CTCCTGCACTGCGATGAAATCGACCGCGTGCGAGTCCACCAGTGTCACCATCTTGACCGGCGGCGCAATCCGCGTGACGGTCGCCGGTCTTTCCGGGGCCGCCCGCTTTGCGCCGCCGCCGCCCGTCGCCGCCGCCGGGCGCCCAGACGTCGGAGGGCGGTCCGACGCCGCCGTCATCGAGGAGCTGCGCTCCGCCCTAGACGCCCGCAGCCGGGATCTCGCCGACCGCGACGCGCGCTTGCACAACATGGAGATCGAGCTCGAGTCGCTGAGCAGCCGCCTCGCCGACAGCGGCGACGAGGCGAAGTGGGCCCAGCTCCAGGCTGACCTCGCGTCGGCGCTCGCCAAGGTCGCCGCGCTCGAGGCACAGCTCGCGGCGGCTGAGGTCGGGCTGGCCCGTGCCAGCCAGGAGCTCCAGCTCGCCAATCAAGAGGCCGAGTCGGCGCGGGTCGAGGTCGACGAGCTTCGTGCCGAGGCAGACGAGCTGCGCGCTGAGGCAGACCAGCGCGCCGCTGCGGCAGCCCAAGCCGCAGATCAGCTTCGCGCCCTGAGTGACGAGCTAGCGGAGCTGCAAGCGGCACCGCCTGTGGGGCTCTCTGCTGAGGCGCAGGCGACCATCGACGCCTACGAGGACGAGATCTCGACGCTCAAGGACGACGTGCGGCACCTGGAGGAGAAGTACGAGGAGGCTCGAGCGGGGCGCCGCAACGCCGAGCAGCTCGCCGAGCTGCTGCGCGGCCAGTCCGACCTCTTCAAGGGCACAGTGGAGTCGCTGAGGGCGCAGGTCGAGGCGGCAAAAGCGACGTCTGGTGCGCACGAGGCGGCGCCGATCGACGCCAAGGCGCTTAGTGAGGCCGCAGCGGCTGCCTCGCGTGCACTGGCTGCTGCGAGCGCCCGCGCCTCGGCGGCTGAGGCGCGCGCCCAGACGAACGAGGCGACGGTCGCCAGCCTGCGTCAGGAGGTCGCTGCGCTGCAGTCCAAGGTCGGCATCCTCGAGGAGCAGCTGGCGGGCGCACAAGGAGCCCTCGCCGGGGCCACCCCGAGCGATGGCGGCCTGGTAGACGGGCTACGCGCCGCCCTCGCCGCCGCTCAAGATGACCTCGACGTCACGCGCGCCGCGCTTGCCAGCGCACAGCATCAGGCGCCAGCCCACGCCGACGACGCCGAGCTGATCGCGCTGCGCGATGAGGTCGAGCAGCTGCGCAACGACCGGGACGATCTCGAGTCGGCAGCCTCCGCCAACATGAAGCGGATCAAAAAGCTGCTCGAGGACCTCGAGTCTTCGCGCAACGAGTTGGCCCAGCTCCGCACTCAGGCGCAAACGACCGGCGATGGAGGGACCGCGTCGGCGTCGGCGGCCAGCGGCGCTGCCATCGCCCAGCTGCAGTCAGCGCTGGCGAGCACCCAAGCGGAGCTGGAGCGGCTGCGGGTTCAGGCAAGTTCGCCGTCGCCCGCGCCCGCCTCAACTGGCGCCAACCTGCCGGGCCTCCGCGCCACGATTGACGATCTCAACGGTGTCGTCTCGAGCTTCCGCACCGACTTTCGCTCGATGACCGACCACTTTGATGCCGCGCGCAGCGGCGATCCCGAAGAGGCGGCTGACGGCATGGACGCCCTCGCCGAGACCATCGAGGCCTGCCAGGTGCGCGCCAACCAGCTGAAAGAGTTGGTCATGCGTCTGCGCGATCAGCTCGGATAGACGCAGGCGACGCACTATCGTCACCGCCACGCTGGCACCGCAGTGGCACCGAGGCGGCCCGACGGGTAGCGGCCCAGCGACAGGCCACTCCGCGCCGACGGCTGGGTCGCCTCTGAGCCATTGACGACCGCACCCCGGTTCTCCATTCTGCCCGGCCCCACCGCCAGCCTGGGCGCCCAAGCGACCGCGGCTCGGTGATGGGGAGCCCGCGGTGACTTTCGACACGGCCTGGGCTGGAGCGGTCATGGACGAGAGCGCGCTGCCGAGGGTGAACGAGCCAGTGACGCTGCTCGTGCAGTCGCGTGGCGTGCCCGTGAGCGACATCTCGCGCGTGGTCCGCGTCGATGGCGGCGGTCTGCACATCGCGCGCACGGCAGCGACCCGCGGCATCTCGATCGCCGATGGGGAGTTAGCCACGGTCCTCTTCCTGCGCGGCGGTCGGCTGCGACGCTGGGAGGTGCGGGTCGAAGAGCTGCTGCCCTCGACCTGGATCCTGGCGTCCCTCAAGCCCCCCGGCCAGGGCGAGCGTCGCGAATTCGTCCGCGCCGATGTGACCATGCAGGTCCGGCTGCGCAGCCATCCCGACGGGGTCTGGCGGCAAGTCGCGGCCAGCGTGGACCTCTCCGCTTCCGGATTCCGCGTCGAGGCGCTGGTCCCTCCGCTGAACTGCGAGCTCCTCGACGTCGAGCTACGCTCCACCGAGGGCGGGGCGCCTGTCCAAGCCACGGCACGCGTCGTCCGGGCCACGCCGCGAGAAGATGGTGGCTGCAATCTCGCCTGCGCCTTCGTCTCCCTCGACTCGGCCAGCGAAGTGCGTGTCAGCGAACTAGTTTTCGCAGTTCGCGAGGCGGGGTTGCGCGCTCGGCTCGGCAGCTAGGCGGCGGATACCGCCTGGGTGATGGGGCCACGACGCTGGGCCGAAGGCCTTTGAGGCTGACCCGCAGTCCGCCGATCGCCGCGCGTCGCTCTGCAGGGCGTGACGACTATGGTAGTGACCGCGCGGCCTCCCCACATGGCTCACCGCGCCGGCCAGCGACGCCATTCGAGCCGCCGACTTCAGGCGACAGCGTCGCCCACCGCGCGCCCGGTGCAAGCGGCCCGACGCAGCTGCGTAGGCACGCGCCCAGTGACGATTGGACGAGTCCGTATTCGCCGGTCTTTTGAGGAGGTTTCGGCGCCCGTCGCCGGAGAGCGTGTCATGCTCCGCCACTCGGTATCTAGAGCCGCACCTGATTCGGTGCCGACAGCGCCAAGATGAGAGGGTCTCTAGGAGACCGCGCTGTGGCGGCGGACCACGACCTTGGCCTCGGATCGCAAGGCGCGCAAGCTGAAGCCCCCGGCGTGATCGCGCACGAAGTGCTGGGCCGCCCGCTGCATCGTTGCGTTCAGCGCCGGCTGCGGCGATTCGGACGCCGACCACTGGTTGGCCTTGGTCGCCGCGACGATCTCGTCCATCGTCACCGGCCGTCCGAGCCGCGCCATCCAGATCACGACCGGTCGGAGCAGGCGAGCGCGCGCGTCAAGGTTGCGCACCACCTCCTGAACGGCCGGCGGCAGGTCCGAGATGTCCTCCAATGGCGCCGAAGGCCCGGCCGTGGCGCTGCTGGCCGCGAGGCGCCCCGCCGACGCCTTACCCGGCCCCGCCGACGCGGGCTGGCCCACAGCAGGCGACGCTGCGCGCTCACCGGACAAAGGAGCCGCCGCAGAAGACTGGGCAGAGACCGAGCTGTCGACAGACGCCGCGGTTGAGTCTTTGTCCTGGCTGCGCTTGGCGGTTGCTGCCGCGGCGAAGCGAGCCGCCGCTGCCCTGGGGCCACGCTTGACCGGCTTGCCGTCGATGCGGATCGTGGTGCCCTGTCGTGACCGACCGATGTCGTCGTCGCCCGTCGTTGTGGTCGGCTTGGCGCCGGGCCCGGCCTTGGCGGCGGCCGACTTGCGGCCTGGCGCCGCCTTGGGCGTGGGCGCGCTCCGGCTCACGCCGGCACCCGCCGGCTTACTGGCAGTCAATTCCGACGCTGGCTCGACCGCGCTGGCGGTCGGTAGGGCCGTGCTGGCCCTCTTGGTGACAGCGGCCTTCGCCCCCGCAGCGTCCGCGCCTGCGTCGACTGTGGCGACGGCGGCCATATGGGCGAGCGCGACCAAGAGATCTGCGAAGGCTTCGGCCTGATCGGCGTCGAAGGTCGCGCCTGCCGGGACCGACTCAAAGCGCAAGCGCCCCTCCGCGGTGCTACGAATCGTCAAGCCATTCCAGCTCCATTGCATGCTCATCGAAATCTCCTGTCATACGTTGAAGGGTAGCGCCGCGGTCCTCGTGCCGATTGGCCAGAGCGAAGGCTTCAGCGCCCAATTGTGCCGGCCAGCCTGGGCGCACCCATGGAGGCCTGCTGGGTCCGGTCGTCGATCGCTACAGCTCCGAGCCAACGGAGTGTAGCCATTCAGATGTCTTGGCCGAGACGGCCCGGAATCTTCACAAAATATTAGAGCGCCGGGGGCGTCACCCGGCGCCGCCGAGATGGCTTCGCCAGCGTAATGAATCCATATCTTGCGTTACATGACAGCTGAGAACTCAGGCCATGCGCTGGCGTCAAAGGGGCGTGGGGATTGGAAGAAGAGGAAGCGGCAGGACCGTGCGATGCGGTGTGCTGCAAAGTGCACGTCATTTCCATACCTGCGGCGCAGCGTGAGCGCAAGCCCTGGCCTCGCAATCTGCGAGCACGCATCGAAAGTCCATGCGCCCAGGTGGCCTCGATCGCGCGGAGATTACGCGCTGGCGTCAGGGATCGGGCAACCAAGCGCCTCCCTACTTCAGATCGGCGAATGACTTCTTGAACTGCTCCACCATCATCGCCGAGATCGTGACGATGCGCGTCGCGCCGGCGCCGTCCCGCAACTCTGCATACGGGTTGTTGTCCTTCTTCGTGCCCGACAGCGCCAGCGACCACACTTTGGTGCCGACCTGCAGCGAAATCTGCCAGGGCGCAGGCTCAAGGCCCACGCTCTTGCGATCAGCGTCGACCTCCATGTGGTAGCTGTACTGCGAGAGAGACTCCAGCAGCGCCTTCACTTTGGCCGAGTCGACAGACAGCGCCGCGTCCGCCTCGACCTTCCAAGACTCGCCGTCCTTGACCAGCTTTCGGGTCTTGTCGCTGTCCGGGACTGTCACCGAGGTCACGTCGGCCACTGGCCACCGCAGCAGCCGCTTGTCGACGAAGTCTCGGCCGGTCCGATGCAGGCGATCTGCGTTCCAACTCTGCAATTCAAAGGCATCGCCGTCGCCGATGCGCCCGTAGGTCTTGTCCCCCATGCGCGGGCTGACGCTGATCGTCACCGCTCCGTCGGGGAGCGTGAGGCTGATGCGCGTCCCTGGCTTGTCGAGGCCGAGCGATGCTAGGTTCTTGCCGGCGCGGAACTCGACGCGCGTCGAGTCCAGGTCGCGGAGCCAGTCCTCGACGGCCTTGGGATCCAGCTCGACGTCGGCAGAGGTCCAGCCCGCCTGCGCCTTGCTGGCCTGGAACGCTGGCGCTGTCGCCGAGTCGATGCGAATCGCGGTTGCGTCGGCAGCCTTGCGCACGCCGAGCAGCCGCAGGTCGCGCAGCGTGTCGACGTCCTTGATGATTTGCTCCGAGGACCAGCTGGCGACGCTGTAGACCAAGGCGTCACCGTCGACGCCGACGTATACGTCTTGCTGGTCACCCTTGGGCGCACGCTCGCCTAGCCGCACCACCGTCTTGCGCGAGCCTTCATGGAGCGTGATGACGACGGAGCGCTTGTCGTCGCCGAGGCCCGCGTCTGCCGGCGGTTTGCCGTCGACCAAGTCAAAGGCCTCGGTCATGCTCATGCGTTCGGTAGACTCGAGCCAGGAGCCGATGTCGCCGGCGACGAAGCCCGGCGGGGAGTCGATTTTCCAACCGTCATCGGACTTTCGCACCTCGTCCCACTTCTTGCCCGAATCGAGCTGCTTGCGCTGCTCATCGGTGAGCGGCGCTCGGCTCGCCACCAACTGGCCACGCCCGCTCGGCGCACGCGGATTTAGCAGCTCGACCTTGTCAATGGCCGCGAGGTTGACCGACAAAATCTTGCGATCGCGGACGTCCTTCCAGCCGACGGCGGTCTCGGTGCGCAGGTCATGCCCCGTGACCTGATAGACCACATCCTTGCGCGCCGGGTCCTGCACCCAGGTTAGCATCGCCGACTCGTCGTCGTTCTTTTCGGACTTTCCGATGATCAGCGCGACCTTGCGCTCTGGCGCCTCGGCGATGAGGCGCACCGCCTGGCTCGCGTCGAGCCCGTATTCGGCGATATCCTCAGGCTTAGCGACGAATGCATAGCTGGAGCGAAACGACCGCGCCAACAGCTGATTGATCATCTTGACCCGGTAGCTCTCGCCCGGTGCCTCGATCGTGTTGCCACTCTTGGTCCTGGTGGCGAGCCACTTGCGCTCAGCGGCCTTGACGGCGTCCTGGCCCGGCTTGAGCGCGAGGGTGAAGCGCTCGCCGTCACGCTCGACCTCAAAGCGGGTGTACGGCGACTCCTCGTCCTTATTGAGGACCTTGATGTCCTGCAGCGAGATGTCGCCCTTCAAGTATCCCTGCACGAGCAAGGGAGGGATCTCTTGAACGGCGTCGTCTCCCTGAGAGAGCAGCCACGCCACCAGCAGCGTAGCGAAGATCGTGACGATTGCGATGGTCGAACGACTCATGGCACCTCCACAAACATCCACCCGTCACTTTCCGGCGTGCCAGCCGCGGACCGCTAGCTGCGTGCGTCTCGCACCGCGGCCGCCGCCAACTCGACCCGACGTCGGCGGAACCGCATCCGGCCAAAACCGAGGATGATCAGCACCAGCGGCGTGCCAACCATCGCCGCGAGACGCAGCGTGCGCGCGTCTTCAGCCTTGACTTCCGTCATCGGGCGGCGCGTGTCGCCCTTGCTGCGGATGTCGGCCAGGGCTTCGTGCGCGGTCGCCCAGTCGAGCACGTTCGAGAGGAATCGCAGGTTCTCCTGCAGCAAGTGGCTGACCTGCGTGACGCGGATCTGCCAATTCTGGAAGCGCGACTGCCACTCCTGGTACTGCTGCAGCGCCTCGACGGAGAACTTGCTCAAGGTCGTCGCGTTAAAGTCCCGCAGCACCGCGCCACGACTCAGCCCCTCGATGCCCAAGTTGCTGCCCAGCACGAGGATCTTGCCCTGGCCATCCGGCTTGAAGTTGCGCTTCACGAGGGCGTACTCGTCTTCGGTCTCCTCCTTCTCTGGCGGGCCGAACTGGTCGAGGCGCGGCTTAGGCTTGGGCCGGCGCGGCGGGTCCTTGCCGACGAACGCCGACTTGAAGGGCCCCCGGGCGACAACCGCCACGACGTGCGGACCGGTGCCTGACTGGTTCACGACGGCCTGTTGTAGCGCCAGCGGGTTGGCAGACAGGCCGCTGTCGCGGGCCAGCGCCTCGGGAGCGCTCTTGATCAGCTCGTGCACCTCGAAGCGGCTGTCGGTCTTGAGCTCTGGCTTGATCGTGACCGTGGTGGTGTAGGGGATCGACATCGACTGAATCGAGCGGGACAGCGCGTGGTTGCGCGAAAAGTCAGTGAACACAGGGATGAGCGGGTAGGCGAAGTCCCGCTCGGACTGGAAGCGCATTCCGCCGCGGTTGAGCAGCTCCATGACGCGCACAGTGTCGCTGTGGCGGGGATCGACGACGAGATCGTTGCCGAGGATGATGCCATAGGGCGCCAGCGTGGCCGGCAGGTCCGATCCGGTGCGCTCCAGCGCCGTGTGGTCGAGACGCACGTCTTGGCCGATCTCCTTGGGCGCGATCATATTGTTGATCGCGACCTCCCACTGCTGCGCGAACACCGCCACCGGCCGGCCCGACAGCAAGAATTGGTCGAGCTGGAAGCGGTCGAACTCAGGGATCGCGCTGCGCGGGCCGAAAACCACCAGCGCGGCGATGTCGCTCGGGATCGGCTTGCCACTCTCCACCTTGGTGATGGCATATCCTTGCTTGGCGAACAGGCCGTCGCCGACCCTGCTGTTTGTCTGGTCGATGGCAGAGGAGATCTGCTGCGCCGTCTCGGCGATCTGCTTCATCATCTGGTTGTTCTGAATCATCGCCGCCATCTGCGGGTCCATCAACGACTCACGCTCGGCAAACGGACAGAACTCCATATGACCACAGAGGAAGCCGATCTTGCGCTGGCCGGGACTGTCCACGAGCGTTTGGTGGCGTTGCTCAACCTCACGCCCGATCTGATCAAGCATGTTGACCAGCTGCGGTAGCGCCGCCTCGGTGGTCACTTCTTTCGGGCCCTCGCCACGCAGATAGCGAAGCAACTCATTGTAGATGCTAAAGAACTGCTGGGACGACTTCAGGAGGTTGTCGACGAATTCACTGCGGCCCTCCAGCTTCTTGCTGCTGTCAGCCAAGATTTGGTTCACCGGCGCGCAGTCGCCATCAAGCTTGCCCTTGCCAGACTCAAGCTTCTGCTGCAGCCCCTTCTGGTCCGTCGCCAGCTTGGTCAGATCCAGGCCGGCGGCCTGCCCCTCGGCCTGATCCTTGGTGACCTCACGGATGGCGTCGGCGCACTTCTTGACCGCCTCGTGCAGCCGCTTGCCATCCGAGAGGACATCCTTCATGAGCTGGCTCTGCTCATGCTTGTCGCGTAGGCGCAGCAACCGCTTGGTAATCTCGAACTCGAAGAAGCCTGGCTCCAGCGCCTTGGGCAGCACCTCGCTGACCGACTTGTAGTGGAAGGTGGCGCCGAGCGCATAGCGGGCGAACTTGAGCTGGTTGCCCTCCACCTGCGCTTCGGTCGAGGAGAAGAGCTCGAGCTTGGCGGCCTCGGCCTGCTCCTCGACGGTGCCGGCGTTGGGCACGTCCTGATCGGCGTAGACGACGCGGAGCTTGCCGTTGGAGGCGGCTACGTACTCATCGATCTTGTCGCGGAAGGCCCGGTCTACGCCCTTGAGCGAGGTCTTGCCGCCCTGGGTCGGGATCGACTCCGGCAGGCGCTTGCTGACGTAGACGGTAATCGAGACCCCCTCCAGCGCCCGCGCCGCGACCGCGCTCTCCGGCGAAAGGGTGTGGGCCTTGGTCTCGGTTAGGTCGACGCGCGCCGGGACGCGCAACAGGAGCGCATTGCCGACGACAGCGATGCCGATCGTGGCCAGCAGCACGACGGTCGCGTCGGTGCGGATTCGGTTGCGGTTCTGTCCGGCAGCGCCGGCAGCTTGCTTGGCCATCGTCGGCTCCTCTCCCAGTTGCCTTGCTTAGGGGCGCGGCCGGCGCGTCGTGCGCGGGCGGTCGCTGCGCCTTGGCGGCGATTACTTCCAGTTGCGCGAGCGGAGGGTCCAGGTCGACGCCGCGACCGCCACCGCGATCACCGACGCGAAGTAGATGATGTTGCGCAAGTCGATGACGCCCTTCGAGAAGGACGCGAACTGCTGCTTGAAGGTCAACAGCGTCAAGGCCATCGGCGGGCGCTCGAAGGCGAGCTTGATGAGCGCGTCCGTCGCGGTCCAGAAGAAGATGCACAGCAGCAGGCCGAGGATGAAGGCGACGATCTGGTTGTGGGTCCAGGTCGAGGTCATGACGCCGAGCGCCAAGAACGTCGTGCCGATCAAGAAGAGCCCGACGTAGCCGCCGACGATGGCGCCGATGTCCGGCGAGCCAAGCTGCAGCACCAAGAGCGGAAAGATGGCGGTCAGGCCCAGCGCCACGACGAGAAAGCCCATCGCTCCCAGCAGCTTGCCGACGATGATCTCCAGATCGCTCACCGGCAAGGTGACCAAGAGCTCCAGCGTGCCGGCCTTCTTCTCTTCGGCGACGAGGCGCATGGTGACCGCTGGCAGGATGACCGCCAGCACCCAAGGCGCGCTGTCAAAGAGCGGCCGCACCGTGGCCTGCCGCGCCTCGAAGAAGTCTTCGCCGCCGTCGATGCCGAAGAAGAACATCAGCCCGGTGGCGATGAGGAACACGGTCGCGGCGATGTAGGCGATCGGCGAGTCGAACGTGGCGGCCAGCTCTCGGCGGGCGATGACAAGGACGGGTTTCATGTCGCTCCCTTGCGTTCCATGGGGCTGTGCCCGCTTGGGCGGGACCTGGCTCAGCGATCCGAGGTGAGGTGCTGAAAGATCCCTTCGAGATCCATGCTCTTGCGACGAAGCTCGATGACCGTGTGGCCAGCGTCACGCGCGAAGCCAGCGATGTCTGGGCGCACGTCGCGGCTGGCGGACACCGTGAAATAGAGATGCGTAACCGGGGCATGTACCTGGTAGCCGATGACCGCCTTGCGCACGCCGGCGATCGCCGCCAACGCTACGCGGGCCTTGTCGCCATCGCCATCGGCGAGCTGCAGCCCGACGATCAGCTCGTGCTCGTCGGCCATCTTGCCCTCGATCTCCTCGATCGTGCCGTCAGCGACCACATTGCCGCGGTGGATGATGACGATGCGGTCGCAGGTCTGGCGCACCTCGGGCAGGATGTGCGTGCTGAGGATGACAGTGTGATCTTTTCCTAATTC
>SXGT01139114.1_pt1 | contig 10212 bp, 7 predicted proteins | sample 3176221 | NCBI WGS metagenome assembly SXGT01 (sample SAMN11356862, study PRJNA531348) | freshwater metagenome | isolation source: freshwater sample F1-120 | place: China: Fuxian Lake, Yuxi | collected 2017-12-25
CGCGTCCTACTTCTGCTTGTTGGCACGCCTGAGCATCGCAAGGGCGCGGCCGATGTGCTCCCCGTGGCTTGTCCACGTAGAGTTCTCGGCGCCGACGCTCCAAGGCGCGTGAAACTCGCCCTGCGACGAGCTGGCGAGCAACAGCATCCCGGCTCCTGAGATCATCGATGGCGCGGGCTCGAGGACAATCACTATCTCGATCCGGGGAAAGTCGTCGGTGTGGTCGAAATGCGGTTCGTACGGTTCCGCCGTGAGCGGTGCCATCTTGAGCAGCCGTAGCAGCCGCGTCGTCATCGCTCGGCTGAGGTCAATCTCGCGCGTGTACTGAAGCTGCCCGCGTCGAGAGTGCTTGACGGACCCCGTCAAGCTCCCTTGCTCGGTGCGCCGCAGCTCGAAGATGGTCACGAGCGGCGACTCTTCACTCATGCCGGACCAGGTGTCGTGGACGATGAGCGTTTGCGCCGTGAGCGTGTCGGCACGGTCGCCTAGTACCAGACCGGCCTCGACGACGTCCGAGTTTTGCGACGGACCTACGGCCATGGATTCCTCGCCGCGTAACCTACGCCACCTGGCGAGATGCGACTCCCGTCGAGATCGCGTTCACCGGAAAGCGGTGAACGACCGCTGCCCCCCTGCGATCCGGCTGGAGTAGGATGCGGCCCGATGTCATTCAAGCGGCGCGTGCTGTCGGCCCTGGGTAAGGACGAGCTACTTGAGGTCGGTCGCGCGCTCGAGCTCGAGGTCACGACACGGATGACCGTGGACGAGCTGCGGGACACCCTTGCGGCGAGCAAGCGGGCGAAGTTGGCGACGATCGTCAGCGAGTCGCTATCGCGCGAGACGCTCCAGGAGATCTGTCGGGCGTGCGGGCTCGACGATGGCGGTCGAGCCAAGGCGACCCTGGTCGAGCGCATCCGCGCCGCTGGTGACAAGGGGCCGGCCTATAAGGTCGAGCCGCAGGCCGACACGAGCCCGGCCGCCGACGGTACGGCGACCCTCGGGTCGCTCACGGGCCTGGGCAGCGCGCCGCCGGAGCCCAAGGGCAAGGGCAAGAGCAAGAAGGCCAAGGGCCCCGAGCGCCGCCGCGCCGGCGTGCCGGAGTCCGAGGCGTTCGTCTCGGGCTCGCTCAAGGCGGCGCTGCGCCAGTTCTCGCTGGCCGCCGCCGGCGGCTACCGCGGCCGCGACGCGGCGGTGAGCTTCACGACGCACCTGCTGGAGTGCTTCGGCTGGAAGGACGGACGGCCGGAGACGGCGACCATCCCGCACACCCTGCGGATCGCCGAAGGCGGCCAGCTCGTCGACCGCGAGGTGGCGCTGTGGTGGCGCGAGCGCCGCGCGCTGCTGGACGTGGTGCCGCACGACGTGACCATGGACTTCGCCTGGAAGGACCTCCTGCGCGCGTGCCTTCAAAGCGATCCGCCGCCGCAGTACGTGGTGCTGACCAACCAGCGCGACGTCCAGCTCTACGACCTGGCGCGCGACCGCGAGGCGCCACGGCTGAGCATCCACCTCGAGGACCTGCCAAAGTACAGCGAGGCGTTCCCGTTCTTCACCACCGACTGGCAGCCGGGCCAGACCCCGCGCATCGTCAACGTCGAGAAGGTCTCGGCCGAGGTCGCCGACCTGGTCGCCAAGCTGTACCGCAGCGTCCTGGCCCAACACCCGACCCGCGAGCGCGACGTCATCCGCTTCACGCTCCAATGCATCACCGCGATGTTCGCCGAGGACATCGGCCTGTTGCCCCGCAACTACTTCACGTCGCTGCTCTACGACGGCGCGCGCCACAAGAACGTCGACACCCGCCTGCACGAGCTGTTCGTGCAGATGAACACCAAGGACCTGCCGTCGCCGCGCGTCGTGCCCTACTTCAACGGCGGCCTGTTCACCGATGTCGTCTCGCTGTCGCTCGGCAGCGAGCAGGTGGTCGCGCTGACCAAGGCGGCCGAGGCCAACTGGACCTACGTCGACCCGCACATCTTCGGCTCGGTGTTCCAGGGCATCATGGACGACGCCGAGCGCCACGCCAGCGGCGCGCACTACACCGCCCACGACGACATCATGCGGGTGGTAGGCCCGACGATCGTCGAGCCGTGGCGCAAGCGCTGACCGAGCTGCGGGCCGAGCTATTCCGTTACCGCGTGCTCGATCCAGCGTGCGGCAGCGGCAACTTCCTCTACGTGGCCTTCCGCGAACTGTACCGTCTCGACACGGAGCTGCTCTCGCGGATGCGCGAGTTCCCATCGACGGCCGGCAAGCTGTCGTGGAACGGTGGCATCCCCGCGACGAACTTCTACGGCATCGACATCAACCCGTTCGCCGTGGAACTGGCCAAGGTCACGCTCAACATCGCCAAGAAGATCGCCTTCGAGGAACGTCGCGAAGCCGCGTATGCGCTGGCTGGACAGGTCGAGCTGGACCTGGACCCGTCGCTGCCCCTCGACAACCTTGACGAGAACATCGTCTGCATGGATGCGCTGTTCTGTGACTGGCCAGAAACGGATGCGATCGTCGGCAATCCGCCGATGCTCGGCGACAAGAAAATGCGCACAGAATTGGGCGCCGCCTACGCGGAGAGACTCAAAGAGATGACCGGTGGCGCCCTGGTCGAGTATTCGTGCTACTGGTTTCGACTGACACATGACCGCCTGCCGCTCCAGGGGCGAGCCGGACTTGTCGCAACGAGCGGTATCCGCGTCGGCAAGGCGAAAGCGGCAGCAATGGACTACATCGTTGAGAACGGAGGCACGATCACGGCGGCCGTGTCGTCGCGTCTCTGGCCAGGTGACGCTGCAGTCAACGTGTCCATGGTGAACTGGACCAAGGGGCCAGCCCAAGGCCCCTTCCTCTTGGTCGTTGATGACCAATCGCACCTAGTCAGCCAGATCCCGCCGCACTTGCAGCTGTTCGCGGACCTTGGCGGCGCGCACGCAATCGCAGCGAATGAGCGGGGCACGTCGGTAGGGGTGATGTTCGGTCATTCGGCCTTCAGGTCCGGCGAAGGCAGTTTCGCGCAAGGCGCGCTTCCGGGCAGGTTTGTTCGCCCGGTGGCAACCGCGAACGATTTGCTGAGAGGCCGGCTTGATGCGCAGTGCATCTGGATGGTCGAATGCGCAAGCGATGAGGAAGCGAGATTGCTGGGCCGCGACGCGTACTCCCATCTGAAGGAGCACGTCCTGCCGATGATCGCCGCCCGCGCAAACAGCGATGAGCGAACGGATCACTATAGACACTGGCTGCGCTCGTGGTGGAAGCCGCAGATGCCACGTCTCACCTTCTTCGCGGAAGTGGCAGACAAGTCCCGCCTCATCGTCTGTCCGCGCAACGCCGGGCGCTCGACGTTTCTATTTCTTTCCAGTAAGTTCATTCCAACGGACACACTTTATGTGTTCGCATATGACGATGACTACTCCTTTGGTGTAGTGCAGTCAAGCAGCCATTGGCACTGGGCGGTTGGTAAGGGTGCTCGCGTCCGAGAAGATATCACATACACCGGCGACGTCTGGCGCACCTTCCCGTGGCCGCAGGCGCCGACGGATGTTCAGGTGGCAGCGGTCGCTGACGCCGGGCGCGCCCTGCGTAAGGTTCGCACCGAACTGATGACCCAGAACGGGTGGTCGCTGCGTACCTTGCATCAAGCGGCAGCTGTCGAAGGCCCCCACCCCCTAAAAGACGCGCAAGCCCGCCTAGATGAGGCTGTCGACAATGCACACGGCGTTCCTCACGGGCAGGACCGTGTCACATTCTTGCTCGAACTCAACCAGCTCGTCGCCGAGGACGAGGCCGCTGGGCGTAAGGTCCGCGGGCCGGGCCTGCCCGACCACCTGGACCCGAAGGACCCGCGCTGGTTCAGCACCGATTGCATCGAGCCGCCGCCGCTCGCGGAGTGAGGGAGGACCGGATGTCCGAGACTGTCGCCGACGATCCGAAGCTCATCGTGCTGTGGGACGCGAGCAAGAATCCGCAGCCCGCCGACCAGACCTCGGTGTTCAGCTACGCCTCCGCGCATTGGCGCTGCCCGAACGGCCACTCGTTCCAGCGAGCACCGCGCGCCATGCAGAAGGATGCGCGCTGTCCGCAGTGCAAGGCGGTGCCCGCGCATGCCAGCCTGGCGAAACTGAGCCCCGCCCTCGCGTCGCTGTGGCTCGCCGAGCGCAACGGCACCGTCACGTTTGCGAGCGTCGTCTCGACCAGCACCACGCCGCTGTGGTGGCGCTGCCCCGAGGGGCACGAGTTCCAGCGGGCGCCGGTCGAGATGCTGAGCAAGGACGCGTGCCCGACGTGCGCGCTGGCCAAGACGTCCTTGGCCGCGGTCGCGCCGGGCGTGGCTGCTGAGTGGCACCCCACCAAGAACGCGGTCACCCCCAACGAGATCGAGGCCGACCACGTGATGAACGCGTGGTGGCAGTGCCCCAACGGTCACGAGTACCAGGCCACGGTCAAGGCGCGAACGCAGAGCAACCGACGCTGTCCTACGTGCTACGGGACATGGTCGATCGAGAACATCCGCACGTTCGTCAAAGCGCTGGCGGGGCACCTGCATGCGCTCGATCCCAGCGAGCTGTTCGCTTTGGCCATGCAGGCCGGTGTGCTCAAGGACAAGGGCAAGCCGTTCGTCCAGGCGCTCACCAGCGGTCGGTTCCCACCCGAGGAGCTGCAGAAGTTCGCCAACGGCGAGCCCTCGGCGGTCGACGAGCTGGTCACCTCGCCGCCGCCGCCGGTCGAGCCGCTGACCCTCACCCTGGTCGAGGCCACCCGGCAGGCATCGGCCAAGCCCGCTGCGAGCGATCCGTACGCGCTGCCAGCCGCACCCACCGGGCCGGTCGACGACGGAGGCGTCACCATCGACGTCAGCCGTGAGGTCGACGCCACCGGGCTCGCTGGCGGCCACCCGTCCGGGACCGGCGACGGCGGCACCGCCGATGTGTTGCCCGTGGTCGAGACCCGTGACGCGCTGTCGGCGCTCGACAACGTGCTGATGGCCAGCGCCGACGCCGAGACCGTGAAGTTCTTGCTCGACAGCGCCAAGGCCAAGCTCTGGCGTCACGCCTACGTCGATCCCGCGGCCGCGCGCGCGCAAGCCGAGGGGTACCAAGGCGACACCTACTCGACCATCGTACGCGACCGGTTCCTCGCCGAGTTCCGTGACGCCGAGGCCTTGGCGGTTCCCTCGGGCTATGCGTTCCGTCCCGCGCCCGGCGCCGACGTGGTCTTGCCGAACCTCATGCAGCGCCGTGTGGCGGTCTGCGTGCGCGAGCAGCGGCGGTTTGGCAACTGGTCGGGTATGGGCGCCGGCAAGACCCTGTCGGCCATCCTCGCGACCCGCGTGGTCGGCGCCGGGCTGACCATCGTGTGCTGCCCCAACGCGGTAGTGCCCGGCTGGGCCGACGAGATCGCCAAGGCGTTCCCGACCAGCGAGGTCGTGACCAAGACCTGGGAGCCGACGTGGAGCGACCCGCTGCTGGGCCGGCCACGGTACCTGGTCATGAACTTCGAGCAGTTCCAGCAGCCCAACTCCGAGGCCAAGCTGGTCGAGCTAGTCGACAAGTACACGATCGACTTCATCGTCATCGATGAGATCCACTACGCCAAGCACCGCGAGGCCACCGCCGCGGTCAGCAAGCGCAAGCGGCTGGTCCAAGGCCTGGTGCTCGAGGCTGGTAAGAAGAACGCCGAGCTGTGCGTGCTGGGCATGTCAGGCACTCCGGTCATCAACACGCTGCAAGAGGGCAAGAGCCTGATCGAGATGATCACGGGCTACCGCCACGACGACCTCGACGTCACGCCGACAGTGCAGAACTGCATGCGGCTGTACCAGCGCCTGACCACGCTCGGCACCCGGTGGCGCCCCGACTACAAGATGCAGCTTGTGGTCCACAAGCCGGAAATCGACTGCACCGGCGACCTCGACCGCATCCGCAGGGTCGGCCGCGGCACCGTGCTCGAGCTGGAGCAGGTGCTCACCGAGATGCGGTTGCCGACGATCCTGGCGCACATCGCGCCCGGCGAGAAGGTGTTGATCTATACGCACTACGTCGAGGGCATCGTCGCCACGCTGCGGGCGGCGCTCAACGCCGAGGGACTGCGCGTCGGCGTCCTGTCTGGTGAGACCGACGACGACGACCTAGAGGAGTTCAAGAAGGCCGACGGCAAGGTCGACGTGCTGATCGCGTCGTCGCGCGTGGGCACGGGCGTCAACGGCCTGCAGTTCGCCTGCCACAAGCTCATCATCAACGCGCTGCCGTGGACCAACGCCGAGTACGATCAGCTCGTCGCACGGCTGTGGCGCCAGGGCAGCAAGTTCGACAAGGTCGAGGTGATCGTCCCGGTCACGTTCGCGATGGTGAACGGCGAGCGGTGGTCCTACTGCGACTCCAAGCTCCAGCGGCTCGAGTACAAGAAGTCGATCGCTGACGCCGCGGTAGACGGCGTGGTGCCCGAAGGCAACCTGCGCACGCCGGCCCAAGCCCAACAGGACATCATGGGCTGGCTGGCGCGTCTGGACGGCGGCCAGGTCGCCGAGATCGCGCGCCCGGTCATCAAGATCCCGCTGTCCGCCGAGCCGGCCGCCCTGGCGCGCCGCATCGCCAGCTACGGCGACTTCTCGAAGATGAACGCGCGCTGGAACTCCACCGACAGCAAGAAGAACCACGAGCGCCTCCGGACCAACCCGGAGGAGTGGGGCCACTACCACACCGAGTACCGCCGGCTCCGCGAGACCTGGACCGTGGTGCCATTCGAGGAAGAGATCGACTGGCTCGAGCAGCTCGACGAGAGCAAGGTCGTAGCCGACTTCGGCTGCGGCGAGGCGATCATCGGTGCCCGGGTCGGCGACCACCACACGGTCCGAAGCGTCGACCACATCGCGATCGATCCGGGCCGCGTGGACGCCTGCGACATGACCAACGTCCCGCAAGAGGACAAGTCAGTCGACGTCGCCATCTTCTGTTTGTCGCTGATGGGCGCCAACTTCACCGACTACCTGCGCGAGGCCCATCGCTGCCTCAAGTTCAGCGGCGAGCTGCACATCTGGGAGGCCGCCTCCCGCTTCGACGACCCGGTCGCCTTCTGCCGCCAGCTCGAGCGCCTCGGCTTCGAGCCCAGCGTCCCTGTCACCGAGGGCGCCTTCATCCGCATCCGCACCCAGAAGAACGGCAAGAAGCCCGACCCGAACGCGGTCCTGCTGTTCGGCGGCGGCCGGATTTGATCGGATGTCGAGGAGAGGCCTAGTGAGACCTAACTTGGGCCCAGGCGGACGCGCCGCCCGCGTTACGCGTCCACGACAACAACCTCTCCGTCTTCGATCGCGAGAGTGGACGTCCTCGGATTTGTAGACCGCGACAACTCCTTCGCGCGGTACATCTGCGCGTCGGCTCTGCCGATGATGTCCCGCGGCGCCTCCTGGGTGTCATGTGCCAGGACAACCCCAATCGATGCTGAGAGGCGACGTCCACCGACGTCCCGTGCGCCGATCGCTTTAAGGAGTCTCCTGCCGATCGCAAGGGTCTCAGCAGGTAGCCCGAGAGCAAACATGACGAATTCATCGCCGCCGGTGCGAAATAGCATTCCTGTGTGCTCGCTGTGAACGGCGCTTCGAAACTCCGCGATAGCAGCATCGCCTGCCGCATGGCCAAGGCTATCATTAATTTCCTTCAGGCTGTTCATGTCGATGAACATGGTGGCCAAAGGCTGATCTGGGGTCGCGCGCATCAAGGTGGGTTGAATCTCACGCAGCAGTTCGTAGCGACCGTAGCTCCCGCCGTCATCGAGCAAGCGATCGTTTTGCAACGCGGATGTGAAACGGGTTGCACGCGTCGGATCTGAAGGAACCGCGGGGGCGGTCATGGCGTTCTCAAGGACGCGGTCAAGCTCCCCGGTTGCCAGCAGTGTTTCAACTCGGTCGATCGTGGACCGAGTCGAAAAGGTGGCCTCACCTGCTGTGAACTCCAAAACCGGAAATGCGTCATCGAAGGTCGAATCGCGAGATACGTAGACGCGATCTCTTACGGCGATGGCGTCGTACACGCCTGGGATGAGTGGCGCAATGGCGCGGGCTGCTAGATCGAGCGAAGGGATGCGGGCTTTCATTTCCTTCTCGGTATCGAGAAGGTGCGTCGCGCCATTCCACCAAAGCCAAGGAGCCTCCGTGACGGCCTCGTCCGGCCATTCGACCTCTCGGCGAAAGACGAATGCGACGAGCCAGTTGTCCGGCGCTTCAGCCAGCGACGCTGGCGAGGCCGCGTCGAGCTGGACATCGAGCTCCGCACGCTTCCTCGTGTCCCCCTTGTACATCCCGTGAGCGAACGCGTCTGCAATGACCGGTGCGCGTCCTCGCGCTCGAAGCAGCCAATCGGGCGCGGCCCCAAGATGGACCTCCAACGTCGCTCCGGCTGCTTGGATGATCCTTGGGCTTCCGAGCGGAATCGCGAAAGGGAGCGCGCCATAGCTGGACCGCGATCGATAGACGCGAACGAGGGCTGCGTGGATGGTACGTGACATGTTTGCCTTCCGCGTCGATCGTGCGGCCCTTGAGCTTGAGGCAGTCGTGGTGCACGTGCCGCACGCGCCGACGGATACAGGCCCTGTGGCGTGGCGACGATTCGACTTCGTCGACCTGCCGCTTGATTGTTCACGTGTGCCGCCACGTTCGAGACACTACCGCGAAATGCGGCCAAGCGACTCGTCGTGACCACGCGCCCGCTATCGTCGCGATGTCGATGTCGATGGACGCGCACGACCGCGGGAATTTGGACCGGGTCGTGGACCGGCGAGAATTGGCGCCGGCGATGGTAGTGAGGCAGGGCGACGCCCCATTGTTGCGTCGTAGTTGCCGCCTCGACCTGATGAGCGGCCCCGGGGCCACAGCGGAACTGAAGGTTCGAGTGCGCGGCGAACGTCAGGGTAAGTGCGGCGCGCTCCAGCGAATGCACGGCCGTAACGTGCCCAACGAGCGGTGGGGCGCGGCGGTGGTGTCTAGTCTCGCGGAGCCACATTGAGGGCGTCCTCCGCCCGCGGGCTCAGCGCGAACGCGACCTTGCGGTACAGCGACGCGCTGTCGGGCGGGGCGAGCATCAGGCCGGCGACGGTCTTCTCGGTCTCCGTCCACAGCTTCACGTAGGCGTCATGCTCGACCGCATGGTCGGCATCGAGGAACGACACCTGGCCACTTCGTGGCCGGGGCGTCGGCGGCGCTCCGCGCTCGAGGTTGTGGCGGCCGCCGCACCACAGCGCGATCGCAAAGTACGGCGCTCGCCGCGTCACGGGCATCGATGGCAGCGGCGCGAAGCCCATGGCGTCGCTGACGTCGCCGTCAGCGGTGGTCCACTCCAGTCCAACGAGGCCACAACCGGCCGGCGTGCGCCCGCGATCCCGAACGCGCCAGCGCGGGGAGCCGGTGGTCAGGGTGTTCAACACGTCCACGAGGGCGACTTCGCTCGCGACGAACGGGAGCAAGATGATCACGGACCGCGCGCTGGCACCGTAGACCTCGAGCCGTGTGTCGAGGTCGTCGACGTCGGGAACCTCCTCGTGCGGTTCGTACGCAACCCGGCCGTCCCTCACGAGCCGCGCTGCGAACATGCAGCCCGTGGACTTCCGAACCCAGGCCTTGAAGTGGTCAACCGCCTCCTGCACGCCTCTTCCTTCCCCCTATGCCCTTGCGGCTCAATCCGCGGTGCCGGCGGGCTCGGCCGGCGGGATCGCGATCATGAACCGCGCCGTACCGTCACTGCGCGTGATGATCGCGTTCCCCGTCGCCTCGGCGTACGCGATGACGCGCTTCGCGTCGGCACGGTAGTCGGCTTCGCTGAACACGTTCGGCCCAGGTGCGACCGGCGATCGCTTCGGCTCCATCGCTTCCTCCCTCTCGGTCTTCTCTCGATATCACCGCGATCGCATGCTCGCAAGGCCCGCGATGGTGTCGGTCGGCGGTTCAGCAGCGTGCGCGGGATTTGTCGAGCAACGTCGATCCCTTGGCGCTGGTGATCCCCGAGTCACGCCCCCAGGCCCCCGCCGCCCCGCACCCCCTCCGCCTCCCAGCCTCCCCCACCCCCGAAACGACCCGAGGCCGCCTCGCGGCGGCCTCGTCGTCTTGCAGTCAGCTGGAGCGGGAGAAGAGATTCGAACTCTCGACGTCAACCTTGGCAAGGCGTTTGGCGTGTGTTTAGCGATCGAGGCTTCGCGCGGTTGGCGGTGCGGGAGCGAGCAGGGCGGGGC
>SXGT01394102.1_pt1 | contig 10212 bp, 10 predicted proteins | sample 3176221 | NCBI WGS metagenome assembly SXGT01 (sample SAMN11356862, study PRJNA531348) | freshwater metagenome | isolation source: freshwater sample F1-120 | place: China: Fuxian Lake, Yuxi | collected 2017-12-25
CCAACGAGCCCATCGCCGATGCCGCCCGCGGTGTCCTCGACGGCCACATCGTGCTTTCCAGAACCTTGGCCGATTCGGGGCATTATCCGGCCATCGATATCGAGGCTTCGATTAGCCGCGTGATGCCGGATATCGCCGACGACAACCATCAAGCCCTGGCCCGGCGCATGAAGCGCCTGTATTCGATCTTTCAGCAAAACCGCGACCTCATCAGCGTGGGGGCTTACCACCGGGGCGCGGACCCCCGTATCGACGAGGCCATCGCCATGAACCCCGGCATCATGGCTTTTCTGCAACAAGATATGAACGAAGCGGTGGATATCCGCCGCGGCCTCGAAGAACTGTCGGCCTTGTTGGAGCCGGGCTCGTGAACACGAAACCAAACAATCCCGTCGGGAGAGCCTGAATCATGAAACGTTCCGAACGCCTGTCCACGGTGCTTGACTTGGCGGAATCCCGCGAAAAGCAAGCGGCTCAACATCTGGGAGAAATTTCCCGGAAACTGGATGCCGCTCAACGCAGCCTCGAAAATCTCAAGAATTTCAGGGAAAACTATGCCGCCCGGTTCCGCCAATTCGGCGACCAAGGGCAAGGCGTGCGGCAGTTGCTGGAATTCCGGGTATTCCTCAGCAAGATCAATTCCGCGGTGTTGGAGCAAGAGAAAGCCGTGGCGCATGTCGAGAAAGCCTTGGCCAAAAGCCGGGCCGATTGGGAAGCCGCGCGCCGCCAGACGCTAGGCATGAAAACGGTGGTGGACAAAGCCCGAGTGGAAGAAAGCAAGGTGGAGGAAAAACGGCTGCAAGCCGAGCAGGACGAACGGGCAGGCCGGAGGAGCGGGCGCGGCGAAAACATGCTCGCGGTGTTCCTCTAACCCCGAAGGTGATTGGTCGAGAAGGGAAAATACGCCATGGCCGCAAATCCGATCCTGTCGTTCGCGCAAACGCCGGCCGCGCCGGAAATAATCCGACAGCCCGTGGGGGGCGATGCCGCGAATGGCGACACCGCCGAATTTCGGGCGGTATTGCAGCGCAGCCTGGAGGCGAATGACACCACCGATGGCGGCGATCCCACTAGCGCCGTGGCCATCGATTCAAGCGCGAAGGCGGCGAGCCCCGCGGATAACTCGGCGGCGCGATTATGGTCCATGGTGGCGGCGTATCGCGCCAACTCGCATTCCATCGGCGCAGCCCCCGCGACGGTGGCGGCGGCCGATTGCTCGAACGCCATGGCCGGGGAGTTGGATATCGATTCCGCGCCCGCCTGGAATTCGCCCTGGGTTGGCGCGAATCCCGCCTCGGCCACCCCGGAAGCCGAAGAAGCAGCCGAGAGGGCAACCCGCGATTCAGGCTTGTTGGCTGCATCGATTCCGCGAGCGGCAAGCACGCTGCCAGTACAAGGGACCGCGGCACCCGCGACAGCCGCCGATTCGGCGGTTTCCGCGGCTCCGGCCGGCGCGGGGAATACGGAATCGCCTAGCCAATCCGGCAACACCCAAGTCCCGAGCACGCCTCGGGGCAAGGCGCCTAAGCCGGCCACTCCACTGGCGGATTCGGCGATTCCCGACGCGGCCAAGGCTGAAGCAACCCATTCCTTGGAAATAGCCGTGGGGCAAGTTTCCGGGCGGGAAGAACTCGAAAAGCGCATTTCCACGCCAAACAGCACCGCTAACGCGGCGGAACAACCCAAACTCGATTCCGCGCGGTTGAACCCCATGGAAATAAACATCAAAGCCGATGGAAAAGGGGAATCCACTCAGTTCACCACCCGGAAGCCGGGTACCGACGCGAAGAAGGCCAGCGCCTCCGATTTTCAGGCGGCCTTGCGGGGAACCATGGAAGCAGAGGGTATTCCGGCTACCGGCATCCCGCCATCGCTTACACCCTCGGGCGTGGCCGCGACGGCATCCGCTTCGGAAGATTCCTCGGGACTATCGCGGCCTATGTCGGCCGATCCCATTGCCGAAACAGCCGAAATCAAACCCGATCCCGCGCGTCCCGGTTCCCCGGACCTTGGTGTTAAAGCCGAGGACGACGGAGCAGCGGTCCTCTTCGCCGCCAAGTGGAGGGGAGGCGACACGGCTGATTTTCCAGCGGCATCCCAGCCGACCGCGGCAACGAAGGCCACGCCCGCGGGCAGCGAACTCCCCGTTCCAATCCCGGCGTTCCGGGCCACGACGGTGATCCAACTGGGTGATTCCACCCCGCTACCCCGGACGTCGGTGACGGAGAACCCGGCCAACCCGAATTCCGCCACAACCGTTGCTTCCGGCAGCAACCCGGCCGGAACCTCGAACCAGGTGCTGGGTGAATCGGGCGTGAATTCCACGCCGGATTTTTCGATTCCGATGGATACTAGCAGCGGCGATTCCGTCCCGGAAGCCGCCGCGGGTGGTGTAATAGCAAGCCGGAGTTCCGCTCCACCAGCCGATCCGCTGCCGCGAACGGCCCTGGCCACCGCCACCGCTAAGGCCGCGAATTCGGTGGAGCTAGCGGAACTAGAAACCGCGGTCGGCGCGGGGAAGGCCGATACGCCGAACCCATCCGGAAAAACCGAGGCATCGCAAGTGGATCGTGGCCTCTCCCCGGCGATGGCCGTACCACTGGCTGACCCGATCTCTCCCGCAATGGCCCAGGCTTCCATCGCACCCAAGGTGGACGTAAACCAGGTTTTGGAAACGCCGGTGGGGCATGGCCCTTGGCGGGAAGAACTCGGCGAGCGCATCCTGATGTTGGCCGACCGCAATAGCGGAACGGCACGGTTCAAACTCAACCCCGCGCATCTCGGTCCCCTGGACGTGAGCATTAAAGTCGATGGCGACGGTGCATCCATCCAGTTCACTTCCCAGAACGCGGGCGTGCGCGAGGCTCTGGAAGCGGCGGTTCCCAAATTGCGGGAAATGTTGGGAGTCCAGCACATTCCCTTGAACGAGGTTGTCGTTCTGTCTCCGACCCAAGCCGTGCCGGCGGATGGCCGAAACCAGGGTTTCGATTTTCATCGGCAACCGGGTTCCGCCGCGGGATCGGCGCTTCCCGGCTTAGGTTCCAAGGTGGGGGATTCGAGTGAAGAAATGTCCACCGAACCGGGACGCTCGTCGGCGGCATCCGGCTTGGTGAATTTTTTTGCCTGAACGGGATACGGGACGCAATGAAATTAAGGAAATAAAATAGCGGAAAACGCGCCATCTAGTTTCAAGCGGGTTCAGTGATAAAAAAAATCAAAGTCTCCGAACTTGTTCCGGGGATGTATATCCATAACCTACACGCCGATTGGACGAAACATCCCTTTCTGCGTAAGCGGTTCCTGGTGAAATCCCCGGAGGACATCCGCAAGATTGTCGGCTTGGAGATCGATGAAATCGATATCGATACCGACAAGGGACTCGATGTCGAGATCGTAACCGTCGAGCCGCCCCCGCCCGCCGCTGAACCGATTTCAGCCACCCCGGAAAAACGCGAACGCCGCGGCAAGGCCAAGATCGTCCCGCCGGAGAAAATCTCCCTGCGCAATGAACTGACCCGAGCGCGGGCGATCTATGGCGAGGCCAGCAGCGTCGTAAAGGGCTTGCTGGTCGATGCCCGCCTGGGCAGACAAATCGAACTGGAAAAAATCCAGCCGACGGTGATGGCCATCACCAGTTCCGTCCTCCGCAACCCCGACGCCATGGCCAGCCTGTTCAGAATGAAGCAGGCCGATAAATTCACGTTCCAGCATTCCGTGGCCGTCGCCACGCTGCTCATCACGTTCGGCCGGGTATTGAACCTGGATCGCGAGGTGATCGAGCAAATCGCCATAGGTGGCTTATTGCATGACATCGGCAAGGTGAAGATTCCCGACTACATCCTCAACAAGCCGGGCAAACTCACGGAATCCGAATACGCCCTCATGAAAAAGCATGTGGAGCACGGCGAGAATCTGCTGGAAAGCGCTTCGGGCCTCACCCGGATTGCCCTGGATGTGGTGGCTCAGCATCACGAGCGGCTCGACGGTACCGGATACCCTCGCCGGCTGAGGGGTTCCGAATTATCCATATACGGACAAATGGCGGCCATCGTGGATGCCTACGACACCATGACTTCCGACTGCGTTTACCAAAGGAACAAGGAGCCCACCGAAGCCCTGCAATTGCTCATGGAAAAAAGCAACCGCCATTTCGAGCCGGAGCTGATTCAAAGATTCGTCCGCGGTATCGGCATCTATCCGGTGGGCAGCCTAGTCAGGCTCGAACGCGAAATCCTGGCCGTGGTTATCGAACAACGCCGCGAGGATTTGCTGCGCCCTAAAATCAGGACTATTTTCAGCATCAAGGACGAAAGCTTTGTTTCCCCGGAGGATATCGATCTTTCCGGACCCGACAATACCGACCGCATCGTCGGCTTCGAGAGCCCTTTTCGTTGGAAGATCGACCCTAGGCGGTTTCTATAAGGCCGTATCCGCTTCCGCGAGGGCGGCGCTGTACCTCGGCGGTACCCACTCAGGACTTGGCCGAGAATAACTTTCCCGGATCGCCCCGCGCGAACTAAAGTTCGGACTCCAGCTGCCTTTTGGGTTTCGACGAAATCGAGAAGTTAATTCCGGCCAAATCCTAAGCGGAGTCATTGCCTATTTCGCAACGGTTGCGGCCTTTCCGCTTGGCTTGGTAAAGCGCCTTGTCGGCCCGCTCGAACACATCCCCGAAAATATCCTTGCCCTTGAACTGGCTGACTCCGCAAGAAACGGTAATCGGGATGCGCTTGCCTTCGCTGGTGAATTCGCAGGCTTCAATTCTGCGGCGAATTTCATCGACTAGGTCGAAAGCAACCTGGTCGTCGGCGCCCACCAGCAGCATGACGAATTCCTCGCCTCCATAACGGGCCACGAAATCAGTGTTTCGAACCGCGCCGGCCAGTATCTTGCCGATCAACGCCAATGCCTTGTCGCCCGAAGCATGGCCGAAACGGTCGTTGACCTTCTTGAAATAATCGATATCCCACAGCGCCAGGGTCAGGGGTTGGCGGAATCGCCGCCAGCGTTTTTCCTCTAGGTCTATCCGTTCCAGATAGGCATTCCGGTTGGGGAGTTTGGTCAATGGGTCGATATAGGCCGCTCTATTGGCCAAAATCAACCGATTGCGCAAATCCTCGGCCTCCTGTTCCAGTGTTTGCAAGCGATAAGTCAATTCCTGGACCTGAGCTCGGGTTTCCGCGAAACGATGCTCGTCGATATTCGTATAGGTATCCATTTGCTGGGCGATAACGTCTAGGCGCAGGGAAATCATTTCCTTCAACTGGCCCAGATCCGTGGCTTTCGAGGCGTCGGCCCGAAGGTCGGCTACTTGTCCCGCGACCACCCTTTCCGTCTCGCGGCGATCGCTCGCGGAGGATTCGTTGAGGGTATCCATGCGCCGGGCCTTTTCCTCCAACTCGCCCAGTTTTCCGCTCAACGCGGCGAGGAAATCACCGAGCTGTTTCTGCTCTTTCCAATACTCCGCGCCCATCTCGGCGATCAGGGACGACACCGCGTCGAACAAGGCGATCAAGTCTTCCGACTCGTCCGCGATTTTTTGCCGAAGCTGGCTTAATCTCGGCTCCATGGCATCAGGAAGATTGAGCGCTTTCAACAATTCGTCCAGGCGCCGGCGCAGTCTTTTCTCGTCCACCGAGGAGGGCGGGGGAGGCTCGTTCTTGCCGAACAATTTGCCCATGACCCCCTTACCGGCGTGCTCCGGGGGAGCTTTTCCGGGCAACAATAACCTCGCCGCGGCGTCGAACAATTCTTTTTCGCCGGAGTAGCCGCCGGCCTCGAAGCGGCGGCGTAGCGCCAGAAATGCCGACCGCTCCTCCTGCAAGGCGCACCGCGATTCCAGGAATCTCAATAATTCCTGGCCGGCGGACTGGGGCTGCCCGGCATGGCCCGCCTTGGGGACTTTTATCAGGGTATCCAGCAGGGCATCGAGTTCCTGCCGCAGGGTGGATGCCCCCCCCTTGCGCATCACCTCTCGTATGGCTTGTAGATGCGGATCCAGCGCCTCGTCGAGCCCGCTGGCGGCGAGGGTCAGGCGGACGACCGCGCGATTAAGCAGGTTTTCGTATTCATTCTGCTCGGTTTGCCTTTTCTCGCCTTCGTTGAGCAGGGTGAAATATCGCTCCTTCCAATAGACGGCCTCTTCTGTGCCAACACTCATGTTCGTCTCTCGATAAATTGACGGGAATCGATGGGTTCCGCTCCGCCCTTCAATAATAGGGCGGTATGGAAAAAATTTTCGCCGTCTCTAAAACTTCGAGACAGCATCCCGTCCAGGGCGCTTCGGATCGATAACCCATCGGCGAGTTTCGACCCCATCCCGACCAAAGCCGAACCACGAGACCGAAAATCACCAACCGTCCGATTCGCCCGGAATGAAAATACAGCGGAGTATCGCGCCTTGCTTGGCACATCACGGCAAGCCTGTCTCTTGTTGGAGATACCGAAGCGGTGTACCCTACACAGGCTAGGGAAATCGGCCCGTGTAGGGTGCTAAATCCATGGGGCGAACCAGTATCGATTCTGGAATATTCCATCCGATCGATTCCAGTGGGCCGGCTCGCCCCCCGCGGTGTTATCTTCCCGGTTTCATGAATGGATTAGGATTGTTTTAATAACTATACGCGGTTGGCGGTAAATCAAACATGGCCCCCAAAAAAACTTATTTCCTTATTCCGATACTGGCCCTTCTTTATTGCCATTGCGTTTTCGCCGCTAGCCAAGTGCATTCCTTGTTCAGCGGGTTCGATTTTCTCGATGACAATGAAGCCATCCTGTCTGAAAAATACTGGTCGTCATCGAAGAACGTACTCTATGGAAAACCCGTCACCGAGTGGACCGACGAGGATTTCGACGAACTCGAAACGGAACTCAAGCATAGGATTTATTATCTTTATGCCAGCGATAATCCGTTTCGCGGAAACTTGATAAGCAAATTTCAGAAAGCCATCGCCACAATACCCAATTTCCGGAAGTGGTCCACGAACTCTAGGCTAAATCCGGAGTCGGTATCCGATAGTGATGCGGATAACTACATGGACAAGGAAATTCAGGTATTGCCGCTGCTCGCGGCCCTCCTTATTTTAGTCTTCTCGGCCGTGCTGGCATGGTGGTATTCAAGGAAAAAACGAAGCGTGTTGGAATGCCCCAAATGCAAAACCGCGGATAAAAAAATGTTGAGTAGGGGGGAGCGCGCGCCGAATTCGACCTGGCTGCAAGCCAAATGCAAATATTATTGCCAGGCCTGCGGTTATAAGTGGATACAGAAGTGAACGGGGTAGCCGAGCAAACTATAAGCCGGCTCTCGATATTCCCCTAGCGGATGTTGTCGTTGCCACGCGCCGCGCTCCGGTAGCAAGCCAGCGGGAAATCCTACTTCAACAAATACTCCACCAACGGATTCCTGAACAAAATAATCAGCACCACCACCAGCACGTAAATCGCCAGGGATTCGATCATGGCGAGGCCGATGAACAGGGTGCGGGTGATGGACTTTTCCGCCTCGGGTTGGCGTGCCAAGGCGTCGAGCGCTTGGGCGATGGCCTTGCCCATGGCTAGGCCGGGCGCCAAAACGCCGATGGCGATGGCTAGCGCCGCGCCCACCGTGGACAGGATGACGAACCAATGCATGTCGCTCATTCAAGGCTCCTTGCTTGCGCCCCCTGCCTTTTGGGAGAGGGTTGGGGTGAGGGAATCTCCCTCTCCCTTGGGGAGAGGATGGGCTTGTTGCGATTGCAGCGCGCCGGCGATGTAGATCAGCGCGAGCATCCCGAAAATATAGGCTTGCACTAGGGCTTCCACGATATGCAGCAGCAACAACGGTACCGGCGCCAGGAAGCCCGCCACCAGCAGCACCAGCAGCACCGCGAGTTCCAGGCTCATCATGTTGCCGAACAGGCGCATGGCCAGGGCGATGGTTCTGGAAATCTCGCTCAGCAAATGGAACGGCAGCAGGATCGGGCTGGGTGCTAGGTAATGGTGAAAATAATTCCAGCCATTGTCGCGGATGCCGTACCAGTGCACCGACAGGAACACCAGCAGGGCGAGGGCGGCGGTTTCCGAAAGATCGGCGGTAGGCGAACCCAGCCCCGGCACCAGGCCGATGAGGTTGGCCGCCACGACATACACCCACAGGGTGCCGACGAAGGGCAGCAGCAGCGTGGCGTGGGCGGGCGCCACCGCGGCGATGGCGGCCTCCATGGAACCCACGATGCCCTCAAGCATGGCCTGCGTGGGCGTGGGCCGGTCCACGTCCAGATGGCGCGTCGCCAAGCCGGCGAAGCCGCCCAACAGCGCCATCAGCAACCAGGTGGTCAGGACGGTCGGGCCGACATGGAAGGGGCCGAGATCGAAAGAGAGCAGGGGGGCGAAATCCATTTGTTCCATGGCTTAGTGCTCGCGCAGATAGCGATAGACATTGAAGATACCGGCGAACAGGCCGAGCAGGATCAGGCTGACGGTCCAGCGCACCGAATAGCCGGCGCTCATGCTGTCCAGCCAGCGCCCCAGGTAAGCGCCGAGCACCACCGGAATCACCAGGAGCAGCGCCAAGACTCCGAGAAAAACGGTTTGCGCCAGCAGGGTGGGCCGCTCCCGCTCCGCCTGCTCCATGCGCTGGGCCTGCTTTTCGATGGATCGCCGCAACTTGTCCCGCTCGTCCATGCCTACCTCCCCCGTTCGATATCCAGCAGATGCTTCAACATGGCTTCCTCCAACCGCCGCAGATTCTGCTTCAGGCCGACCAGCACTTCTTCTTCCCGAAGCAATTGCTCGGTCAAGGCCAGGCTGATTCTAGTGTAATCGGTATCCCGGATATAACGGCGGGTGTCGATGAATAATTGGTTATCGGCGAAACGGACCAGGGCGCCCGGCAGGGCCAAATATTGCCAGGGCTGGCCGGTGAGGCGATAACGGGCGAGGCCGAACACCATGACCGTCATGAAGCGCTCGTGGCGGGCCTTGAGGCCGAAGCCGCCCGAGGCGTCCTCGCCGACGAAGCTTTCCACGTCCTCAATGATCTCGGATTGGCGGGCGCTGTGGAGGTGGAGGGTGAAGGTGGTCATCGTTCCGGCCTCAATCGTGGGTCGTGTTAACGGATGCCTTCAACCCCACAAATCCGCCAAGCCGAACCCGACCGCCTCGAACGGCGGCACGGCCACCCGGTCGTCGTCCTTGAGCGCGGCGATCATGAGCCAGCGGCCCTCCCGCGACTCGAAAGCTTCCAGGGTCCGCGCCATCGGATCGACCAGCCAGACATAACCCACGCCGTGGCGGGCGTAAATCGGCAGCTTGATTACCCGATCCTTCTTGGCCGTGCTGGGCGACAGGATTTCGCACAGCCAGTCGGGGACGATTTCGAAGCGGTGGTCCTCCGGCATCTGGGGCATGCGCTCGCGCCGCCAGCCGGCCAAATCCGGCACCGCCAACTCCACGTCGCGGATGAAATGCACCTCGGGCTCGGGGATGATCCACCAGCCGCCGGGTCCGCCGCGTCCGAAGCCGAAGGGAGGGCCTAAATCGGTGTTCAGGGCGCTGGCCGCCAGACCGTGGCGGCCCGTGGGTCGCGGCAAGGTGTGCAATTCGCCATTGAGGATTTCGCCGGCGACATGCTCCGGCAAGTCCAGCAATTGCTGGTAGAGGTTGGGTTTCGGGACGGCGTTCATTGGGGCTCCAACAGTTGTTCCGATGCCTGGGGGGAATGATAGGGCGGGCACCGCGCAACGCAATCCCTAGGTAGTTGTCCGTGGCGAGTCAGGGCTTCCCGTCTCCCATCGCCCCTCGCATATAACAGCCATCCTCCGGCACGCCGTCGTATTCGCCGCGCAAGAAGCTTTCGCAATCGGCCAAGGTCCGTTCCAGCGGCACGGACGCGCCCTGTATCCCGGTATGCTCCGCCATGGTGTGGAACGGCTGGCTGAGATAGCGCTGCAAGCGCCGCGCCCGCTGCACGATGAGCCGGTCCTGCTCGGACAATTCCTCGATGCCGAGCATGGTGATGATGTCCTCCAATTCCTGGTAGCGGGCCAGATGTTCCCGCACGCCCTCGGCCACGGCGTAATGGCGGTCGCCGAGGAATTGCCGGTCCATCATCTTGCTGCCGGACAACAGCGGATCGACCGACGGGTAAATGCCCCGCCCGGCTTGCGAGCGCGATAGGATCACGCTGGTGTCCAAGTGGCTCAGGATGGCGCCGACGGCGGGATCGGTCATGTC
>SXGT01418767.1_pt1 | contig 10212 bp, 10 predicted proteins | sample 3176221 | NCBI WGS metagenome assembly SXGT01 (sample SAMN11356862, study PRJNA531348) | freshwater metagenome | isolation source: freshwater sample F1-120 | place: China: Fuxian Lake, Yuxi | collected 2017-12-25
GATGGTCGACTACACCGCCCGCGTGGTCTCGGGCCTGCTCGACCGGCCGCGCTGATCCTCCGCTCGACGACGGTGAACTGCGGCGACGGTTTTGACGTTGTCGGAAGCCAACTTGCCGATCCATCGACTTCGGAGACGCCGACGTGCGTTCCAACGCCAAGACCCGGACCGGGGCCCGGACCGAGACCTCCCTTGCCTTCGCGCTCGTCCTCGGATTCGCGCTGCCCATGGTCGTGCCGAGTGCGCCGGCCTTCGCCGAGGGAACTGCGCCCTTCGTCGCCACGGCGCCGGCTGGGACGGTGCGCGGTTCGAAATTCGTCGGCGTCCCGGTGATCGGCATGGATCATGTCCGCGTCGGCGAGATCGAGGATCTGCTGGTCGACGGCTCCGGCCAGATCCGCGCCGTGGTGATCGGCGTCGGCGGTTTCCTGGGAGTCGGCGAGAAGTCGGTCGCGGTGCCGTTCGAGGAGTTCGCCTGGAACACCGGCGACGTCTCGCTCACCAGCGGCCCGTCCTCGGTCGTCAAGGTCGATTCGGCACCGAGCCAGGCCGCCGCCGACAAGGCCGGACCGGAGACCATGCCGGGATCCCAGACGACGCGTGACGTGCTCGGCGCGGTCCAGAACCAGCACAGCGGCCGGGTGACCGACGCCACCGGTTCGGTCGAGCCGCAGAAGCCGCCGAAGCGTCCGGCCACGGTGCTGGCGGGTGACAAAATCGTCCATGCCGAGGTGCGCTTGACGAAGGCGCAACTTCAGGACGCTCCAGCCTTCACCGGCAAGGCGGACTGACGCCTCGATTCGAGACTTGCCGTTCGTCCCTCGCGAGACCGGGAGGTCCTATGCGCTCCATCGTCTACGCCGTGCCGATCTGGGCCATGGGCCTGCATCAGGCGCTCGCACAGCAGACCAATCCGGCGCCGCCCATCTCGGAGTCCGGACCCTCCGGCTCGAACTCGGCCGCGGTGAACGCCGCCGCGACCGATTTCAACTGGGTCTGGATGAGTCTGCTGGTCGCCCTCGTGGTGCTGGCGCTGTGGGTCGTCGCCCGCCGCCGGCAATCGGGACCGCCTCGGTAAGCGGTTCCGGCCCGTCGTAGCCGCCGTGAGCCGAGAGTCGCGATATCGTGCCTCGTCGCGTCTCGTGCTGCTCGCTTCCCCCTTCGATCCTCGCCGTCGCGGCGAGGCGAAGCCGGAGCGGCCGGGTCGCGCGAGCTTTCGAAGACGGCGAGACCGTCATGATGCGCCGTATGGGCGGCATCTCCGATGGGTGCCGAGCGTGGACGTGCCCACGCCTCACCTCCCAGTGGCGGGCGCAACGCCGTCTCATCGCAGCCAATTCGGGGCCACCATGCGAGCATCCGTTGCGCATTGACGCACGATAAATCCTGAAGTAGAAAATTTCGCGCCACGCCGCTGGGTTCGCTACTTGAAGTTTTTGCTTCAGGTGTCCGGGTCCGCTGCAGCGCTCAATTTGAGGCGGCCGTTCTGCGGCCGGTGAGGGATACATGCCCGGTGCAGCATAGCATTCGGGCTCCTATTGCGATCACGGAACCTTAGTTCTCCATGGGGCGGTAGGGCTTTTGTCAGCCGTGCTGCCCCTTTTCCTGTTCTGAACGCGCTTCGTCCCGTCGGCGGAGGATGGTGGGGCCGGCGGCCCGATGGTAAGCGGAAGGCCGAGCTCGTCCGCGATTCGGGCGCCCTCCGGCGGTCCGGACGGCGCGCCCCGGGAGACATCCGACCTCATGACCGCCGCGCGGGAGATCGAGCTGAAGCTGGATTGCGACGCGGCGGATCTCGCGGCGCTCGCCGCCCACCCGCTGCTCGATACGCCCGATGCGAGCACCGTCTCGCTGCGGGCGACCTATTACGACACCGATGCGGGCGACCTGCGCGCGGCCGGCCTGTCGCTGCGGGTACGCCGGGAGACCGGCCCCGACGGCGAGCGCGTGATCCAGACCGTCAAGGCGGGGGCGGACGGCGCCGGCCTGTTCGACCGGGCGGAGTGGGAGCGGGCGAGTGCCGGCCCGGCGCCGGATCGCGCCGCCCTCGACGACACGCCCGCGGGCGCCGTGCTGGAACGGGCCGGCGAGCCGGAGATCGCCGCCCGCTTCTCCACCGTGATCGAGCGGGGCATGCGGCCGATCCGCTACGGCGCCTCCGCCATCGCCGTCACGCTCGATCGCGGCCGCATCGAGACACCGAACGGCGACGTGCCGGTCTGCGAGGCCGAACTCGAACTGACCGACGGCGATCCGGCCGACCTCTTCGCCCTGGCGCAGGCGCTCGCCGAGACCGTGCCGGTGCGCCTCGGGCCGCTCGCCAAGGGCGAGCGCGGCGAGGCGGCGCTCGCGGGGAACCTCGACCGGCCGAGCAAGGCGGAGCGGGTGGCGCTCGGGGCCGAGGCCGACGCGGGCGAGGCCTTCGCCGCGGTGGCCCGCGCATGCCTGCGCCATCTGCGGCTCAACGAGGCTGTGTTCCTGAACGCGCGCGACCCGGAAGCCCTGCATCAGATCCGCGTCGCCCTGCGCCGACTGCGCTCGGCCTTCACCCTGTTCCGGCCGCTCTTCACCGAGGACCCGGCCGCCGCGACCCTGCGCGACGAGATCAAGCGCGTCACCGATCCGTTCGGGCGGGCGCGCAACCTCGACGTCTTCCTCGACGAGACGCTGGCTCCGGAAATCGAGCGGCGCCCCGACGAGACCGGCCTGCACGATCTGCGTGCCCTGCTCGGGAGCGAGCGCGAGCGGGCCTACGCCGCGGTTCTGGCGATCCTCGACAGCGCGGCGTGGCGCGGGCTCATCATCGACCTCGTCGCCTGGATCGAGGCCGGGCCCTGGCGCCGCGCGGGGGGCGAGCGCGAGCGCCCGGCGGAAGACTTCGCGGCGGACGTGCTGGAGCGCCTGCGCCGCCGGATCAAGCGGCGCGGGCGCCGTCTCGACCGGTTGGAGCCGGAGGAGCGCCATCGCGTGCGGATCGAGGCGAAGAAGCTGCGCTACGGCGCCGAGTTCTTCGCCGGGCTCTATGCCGAGGGCAAGGCTCGCCGGCGCCACAAGGCGTTCGTGGCCGCGCTCGCGGCGTTGCAGGACCATCTCGGCGTCTTGAACGACATCGCCACGGCGCATGAGATCGGCGCCGGCCTGACCCCGAAAGCGCACGGGGCGGCGGACGGATCACCCGATCCGGCCGCGGCCCTGTTCTCCGCCGGCCTCGTCGCGGCCGATGTCGAGGCGCGAACCCGGACCCTGCTGAAGGACGCCGCGAGGGCGCACGAGGCCCTGCTCGACATGCGCCCGTTCTGGCGCTGATCAGGTCTCGGACGAGGGCAGCCGCACCGCGACCTCGTTGCGGCGCAGGAACGGGATCGAGAAGGGCGGATCGTAGCCCATGAAGAAGGGTGGCGCCGCGCCGCGCTTGCCGGCCGCGTCGAGCACCTGGGTCAGGATCTCGGATTGCTGCCGACGCGCCTCCGGCCCCGTGCTGCCGGAGAAGCGCAGGACCGCCAGCCGCTCCGGCGGGATGCGGACGATCCGCACGCCGGGCTCGGTCGGCTCGGGCGCCCCCGCCTCGACGACCTTCTGCGGCAGGGTGAACCGCATCGTCCCACCCGCGCCCTGCTCGACCGGCACGGTCATCGCGATCATCTGCCCGCCGCTCTCGACCGGCGTCGTCATATTGATGCGCGCAGCCTCGCGGTTGGCGCCGGTGATGTAGCGGAACAGCCGCCCGAACGCCTCCCCGTCCCCCTGGCCCCTCGCGTCGGTCTCGACGGCGACGCGGGCCTCGTAGGCCCGCACCTCGACGCCGCGGTCGAGCCGCTCGACCACCGCGTAGCGCGGCTCCTCGTAGGTTGCCCGAATGCCGACGACCGAGAGCGCCGATTCGAGGACGGTGAAGAGGTAGTAGAAGATTTTGTCCAAGGGGCCGGTCCAGCGGTCGAAGTTCAGCCGTCGAAGGCCGAAGTCTCGCGTGCGACGTACAGGATGCAAACACCAAGATCGGGCGCCGGATGCCGTTCCCGCAACGTGGGGTGGCCGGAATGCCGCGTGGGCGGTCAGGGGCCCGCATGGCACTTTCGCGCCGCTTCGACGCTTGTCGGCCCACAGACTTTCCGGAGGCAGCATTGGCCCACGTCCTCGTCATCGGTGCCAGCAAGGGCATCGGCCTGGAGACCGTGAAGGCGGCGCTCGCGGCCGGCCACGGCGTCCGCGCCTTCGCCCGCTCGGCCGCCGACATCGCGCTCGCCGAACCCGGCCTGGAGCGCTTCACCGGCAACGCGCTGGAGGCGGGCGACGTCGCCGCCGCGCTCGACGGGGTCGACGTCGTGGTGCAGGCACTCGGCGTCCCGGCCTCGAATCTGCTCGGACCGGTGAGCCTGTTCTCGGAGGCGACCAACCGGCTGGTGCCGGCGATGGAGCGGGCGGGCGTGCGCCGCATCATCGCGGTGACCGGCTTCGGCACCGGCGACAGCCGGGCGGCGATCGGCCTGCTGCAGCGGGTGCCGTTCCGGCTCGTGTTCGGCCGCGCCTACGACGACAAGGACGCGCAGGAGATGCGCATCCGCAAGAGCGGGCTCGACTGGACCTTCGTGCGCCCCGGCGTGCTGACGCCGGGCTCGGCCACGGGCCGCTACAAGGTGCTGACCGATCCGAGATCCTGGCGCAACGGCCTGATCGCGCGGGCCGACGTGGCGCACTTCATCGCCGGGGAGATCGAGCGCCCGACCCATGTCAAACAGGCCGTCGTGCTGGTCGGCTGATCATGTTTCGCGCTCGGCCAGGAGCCGCGGGATCGCCGAGCGCAGCTTGAAGAAGCCGCGGGTCGAGAGCGGCCACGCCGCTTCGTCCCAGGCCCGGCGGACGCGCAGGCAACCGTCCGGCAGCGCCTCGGCCGAGGGGCCGACCGGGGGCCAGGCCGTGACGACGGGCAGCTTTTGGGCCCAGTCCGGCCCGAACCCTCGGACTTCGCAGCCGAAATGCGCCGCGGCCCGCGCCAATCCATCCGCCATCGCCGCTTCGTCCGCCGCCCGAACCTGATCCGAGGCGCCGGGCGCATGCGCGATCAGCCCGCCGACGCGCCGGACGGTGAGGCCGTCGAGCGGCAGGCTCTCGGGATGGAGATCGTCGAGATGCAGCAGCAGGGCGACCTCGCCCGTCGGGGGAGGATCGGCGGGGTCGAGTTTTTCCTCGCGCGGCGGTTTCTCCTCGTCGAGGGAGTCCGGGTACTCGTCGAGCCCGGCGGGATCGAACCGGCCCTCGGTGTAGCGGCGGATGTTGTCGGCCCGGGCGACGTAGTGCTTGCCGCGGGTGTGCAGGCCCGCGACCCAGCGCCAGGACAGGGTGTTGCTCGCCGGATCGCCGTCGAGGAGATGGCGCAGGAAGAAGTCGGCGCCGAGCGCCCAGGGCAGGCGCAGGGAAAAGATCCAGATCGAGGCGAACCACATCCGGGCGTGGTTGTGCAGCCAGCCGGTGGCGACGAGTTCGCGCGCCCAGTCGTCGAAGCCCTCGATGCCGGTGCGGCCCTCGACCGCCGCCGCGTAGGTGCGGCGCAGGCCGGGCTCGTCCTCGAGGCGCCGATGCTGCGCCTCGACTTCCGGGAGATAGCCGGTCCAGGCTTCGGGGTGGGTCTCGAGATGGCCCTTGAAATAGGTCCGCCAGAAGACTTCCGTGACGAATTTTTCGGCGGCCTCCTCGCCGTAGGCCGCGAGGGCGGCGTCCACGACTTCGGCCTCGGTCAGCAGGCGACGGCGCAGGTAGGGCGAGAGGGCCGAGGTCGTGGGGGACTTGTCCGGCCCCCGGTCGGTGTTGCGGGCGGCGGCGTAGTCCGCGCCGGCGCCGTCGAGGAAGGCCGCCAGCCGTTCGAGGCCGGCGGCGCGGGTCATGGGGAAGCTGCGGTCCATGCCGTCGAGATAGCGCGGGACACGGTGCCAGCCGTGCGACCCGATCGCCGGTCCCGGCCAAGATCGGCCAAGATCGGCCGGGACCGGTCGGGGATTACTTGTCGAGGGCGTTCTCGATCGTGTCCTTGGCCTTGCCCTTCTCCTGCTGGATCTGGCCCTTGCGCTTCTGGGCGCTGCCCTCGGCCTTCAACTGCTCGTCGTCCGTGAGGTTGCCGACGCCGCGCTTGGCGCTGCCGATCGCCTCGTTGCCGAGGCCCTTGAGCCGGTCGACGGCGCCGGCCGTGGTCGGCGTGTCGTCGGCCGAGGCCGGGGCGGAGGCCGCGAGCGCGAGGCCGAGGAGGGCGCCGCGAAGCGCCGTGGTGCGGATGCTGCTCATTCGGTGTCTCCCGAGTTCGAAAGGGAGTGGGGTCTTAGCGGTACGGCTGGGGTCCGCAATGGCCCGCCCGTAGGATCGAGCCATCGTGATGAGGGTTCTCGGCCGACGTCGGGTCGCCGCGGCGCGAGACCAAATGCGTCGCCGCCTTACTTCTTCGGCTCGGAGCCGAGATAGACGTATTCCGGCGCGGCGCGGAGCTGATCCTTGTCGGTGTCGATCACCGCGTCGAGGGTGCCATTGTCCTTGCGCGAGAGCTTCAGCGTCTCGGGGGCAACGGCGACGTATTTGGCGTTGAGGCCGAGAAAGCCGCCGACGCTGACGACGTAGGATTTCACCGCGCGCTTGTCGTCGAACACGATGTCGGCGACGGAGCCGATGCTTTCGTTGGCACCGTTGCGAATGGTGGTCCCGATCAGCTTCGAGGCGACCACCTCCTCGGGCGCCTGCGCGACGAACTTCACCTTGAGATCGTCGTTCATCGTCGCGGGCTGGGCCGCGACCGGCGCGGGCTCCTGCTTCGGCGCCGGCTCCTGAGCGAGGGCCGGCGCGCCGACAAGCAGGGTGAGGGCGCACAGGAGCGGGCGGAGGGTCATCGGATCGGTGTCCTCGTCTGGATCGTGAATCGGGGGGGAGCGGATGCGGGCAGATGGGCTCGGCTCGAGGTGAGCCGGTCGGGCAACCGGATGACGACGGTCGTGAACGGTGCGGCGCCTCTCGCCATGTTGCGCCGCGGCATGAACGGATCGCGGGCGGGTCGGTTCCGGCGAGGCTCGGATGAAAGTTGGTATCCGCGGACCACTCACGCCCTCTTGATGCATCGGTGGCCGACGCCCGCCCCGGCCGGACATCGGCTCTCTCGGCGGTCAGAACTCCGTCGGCTTGAGGCCGGTAGGGCAGGGCGGCGGCGCCTCCCAGCAGCGGCGCGACGACGAACAGCCACAGTTGCCGGAACGCCGCCCCGCCGACGGGACGACAGCGGGGAACGAACAAGTGGATTGCTGACGCGGACCTCCAGAGTTCCGGGGCGACGAACAGGTCCTCAGGTGATCGCCGGTCTTCGGCTCCCAATGATATGAAATTATCAGTAGACCGGTTTGTGTTATTCGGATCAGGGTCTGGCTCGACGAGCCCGACCGATCCGGCGGAGCCCGAGCCGCCCGGGCGTGTTGATCCCCGCGACGCACGCCTTTCCGACCGACACATCACGGCAGGACATCCATGGCCGAGGGGCCCGAACTGACCGGCGAGGAATAGACCCTCGAAAGCTTCACCGGGGCGATTCATCGAGGCGGCGTCGGCCTCTGGGCGTGGTCGCCGAGCCGGAGGCAGGCCCAGCTCGACAGCCTGTGCCGCGCATTCTGGGGCACCGACGAGAGCGTGGTTCCGATCGATACGCTGTTCACCCACGTCCATCCCGAGGATCGCGACGCGATGACGGACGCATGGATCGCGAGCGCGAGCGACCCGCACGCCTACAGCTTCGATTTCCGCATCGGCGACGGGCCCGACGCCCGCTGGATCTCGGCCCGCGGCGTCGGCGGCGAGACCGGGCGGGTCGGCGACTGGCTTCAGGCGATCTTCCTCGACATCACCGAGCGCAAGCGCGCGGAGGAGGCGGAGCGGCTGCTCGCGGACGAACTCGCCCACCGCGTCTCGAACATGTTCACGGTCGCCCGCGCGCTCACCGCGATCGTCGCCCGCGACGCGATGTCGGTGCCCCACTTCGCCGAGGACCTGTCACGCCGCTTCGGCGTGCTGCATGAAGCCACGACGCTGGCGACGCGCGCGCACCGGCTCGACCAGGGCAGCGTGCCGCTCCGGCATCTCGCCGAGCGCATCCTCACCCCCTACCGCGACGGCGCCGAGATCCGGGTCGGGATCGCCGAGGGCGCGGTCGTGGAGCCCGGCCGGGTCAACGACTACGCAATGATCTTCCACGAACTGGCAACCAACTCGGCCAAGTACGGGGCGCTGGCGGGCGGCGGCACCCTGCGGCTGAGGGGCGGCGTGGCGGACGGTGCGCTGACGCTCTCCTGGGACGAGACCGGCGCCCCCGCGGCCGGCCCGAAGGCCGACGGCACCGGCTTCGGCTCGCGCCTGTTGCGCCAGACGATCGAGCGCAGCCTCGGCGGCCGCTTCGAGCGCGTCATCGACGCGGGAGGCCTGCATTTCGAGATGAGCGTGCCGGTCGGGTGAGGCGGCCTCACGCCGGAGCGAGACCGCCGTAGCGCGACAGGTCCGGCTCCGGCCCTCTCTGCGTGAAGAACCTGGCGAACGCGCCGCGCAGGCGGGGCTGGCTCGCGAGCCGCAGGCCGCCGTGCAGCAGGCGGATGCCGAGGCGGCTCTTCGGATGCATGAGCCGCGGCGCGAACTTCGGAACGCCCGCGGCCTGCTCGACCATCGGCCGCATCGCCCGCTCGTAGGCGGCCAGCGCATCCGCCACGTCGCCGTTCCGGAGAAGCTCGCCCGCGAGCACGGTGGCGCCGGTCACCGCCAGGGTGGCGCCGATGCCGGCGAGCGGGGTCACGCACCATGCGGCGTCCCCGGTCAGCACCACGCGCCCGTTCGACCAGCGCGGCATCCGCACCTGCCGCAGGACGTCGAAGTAGACATCGTCGGTCTCATCGAGCGCCGCGAGGATGCGGGGCGTCTCCCAGCCGGCGTCGGAAAAGCGCTCGCGCAAAAAGGCCTTCTGGCGACCGGGATCCCAGTCCTGCGCGCCGGGCAGCGGCCCGTGCAGCGCCAGCATCGCCCGCGTGGTCCCGTGCGGGTCCGGCCGCAGCTGCACGCTGCGGCCGCCCGGCGCGTTGTACCAGCGCCAGAGCCGGTCGTCGGAGGGGACCCTCGGGACCGTCAGATAGGCGACGGTGAGGTCCATCGGGCGCGGCGCATTCTCGCCCGGAAAGATTTTTTCGCGCGTGGCCGAGCCGACGCCTTCGGCGACGATCACCGCGTCGAAGCGCTCGGTGCGACCGTCCGCGAAGGTGACCGTCGCGGCCTCGGGCGTCTGCTCGATCCGCGCGACGGTCTGGCCGAACCGAAAGACCGTCCGGTCCCGTGCGCCGTCGTAGAGCAGGCGGGCGAGGTCGCCGCGCAGGATCTCCATCTCGGCGGTCGGCCCCTCGCTCCCCGCGTGCCCGGCGGGGAAGAGCGCCGCGGGCCGGCCCTGGGAATCGACCCAGGCGGTGCCTTCCTCGCCGGTGCCGCGCGCCAGGGCGGCCCGCTCCAGGCCCATCCGGCGCAGGGCGTCGCGACCGACGCCGCGGATGTCGACGTTCTGTCCGCCGTCGCGAAAAGCCGGCGCGCGCTCGACCACGGTGACGTCGAAGTCATGCCGGCCGAGCCACCACGCGGCGGCGTTGCCGGCGATGCTGGCACCGGTGATCAGGATGCGACGCGCCACCGAATTCCTCCGTCCCGCGATCGAGTCGGATAGAGGACTCCTTCCGCGCTGCGGCAAGTGCGGCACGCCGCGGCGGGCGGATGCGCTCAGCCGCCGCGCGAGCGGTCCGAGACGAGGCGCAGGCCCGGAGACGAACGCCCGGCCAGGGCGGTCGCGACCTTGTGCTCCAACTCCCCGTCGCGGAACGGCTTGAGCACGATGGCGTCGGTCCCGTCGGCGCCGGCGCGCGCCAGGGCGTCGGTGTCGGCGAAGCCGGTGACGAACAGCACCGGCATGCTCGGCCAGCGCTTGCGGATCTCGCCCGCGGCCTCCGCCCCGTTCATGCCCGGCATGGCGAAATCGAGCACGACGAGATCGACGGCCGGGTCGGCATCGAGGGCGGCGAGCGCCTGGAGGCCGGAGGCCGCCTCGCGCACGGTGTAGCCGGCTTCCGCCATCCGGGTCGCGGTCACCTCGCGCACGCCCGCGTCGTCGTCGACGACGAGAAGGACGGGCCGGCTGCCCGACGGGTGCGCCCGCGCGCCCTCCGCGGCGGC
>SXGT01769660.1_pt1 | contig 10212 bp, 7 predicted proteins | sample 3176221 | NCBI WGS metagenome assembly SXGT01 (sample SAMN11356862, study PRJNA531348) | freshwater metagenome | isolation source: freshwater sample F1-120 | place: China: Fuxian Lake, Yuxi | collected 2017-12-25
GAGAGGCTTCGTCTGTGGCTCAGCATGACCTCCTGGTTTTTCCCTGGATACCGGGGCGCGCTCCGCTTGCCCGGTATGACGAACGTGAAGGTTTCGTCCTGCCCCCGAACAACGGCAGATCGTCATTCCCGCCCTTCGGCAGAGCCATGGCACAAGGGTCTAAACGAGTGCTGAGTGCTAAGTGACAGTCAAAGAGAGAAAGCCACTCAAGAGTACTGGTTGGGATTCTCAATAGCGAATCCTTCGTTACTCGCTGCGGTAAGCAGATCACGATCAGCGCAGACAAAGATCAATGGGGTGAGTCGCCGACCAATAAGAGCAGTATTGATGGTCAGCGCCATGGCAAGCTGGACGGCATCGTAGCCGCGCAGCTTTTGCCTACTCGTCAACGCGACGCCAAGAGTCACGACATGCTGATCTACCCCCAGTACCCGATACTGTGCCGCCGCATCTCGAATGAAATCTTGCATGACTTGGCTATAGGCTTCAGCGGTAATTTCTTGGGAGCGACGCTTGCTGGCAAGTGCAGCCGCTACCTCGACAAGCGTGACACTAGCAATCAAGAGCATGTGGTTACTGGCGGGGTCACAGAGCTGACTCACCCAGGTCGTGCCAGTCTTAACGGCATAGCGTTTGACGAGAGCACTGCTATCCAGAAAATAGGCGGTCACTGCGTCCGCTCTCGTTGTTCGATAATCAGGGTGCTGAGAGGTCCGCCTTGAACACGAATGGGGCTTTGACGTGGCGCGGCGGGATTAAGGACGTACGCGGTGACCAAGTCCGAGCTAACTGTTTGCACTAAGCCGGTCGAAGCAAGCGCCTCTTCCAGCCCCTGTTGTTCTTGCCCTTCTTGCGTCATAGGCGTGCTCTCCATTGCTAACTGCTCCACGATGAATCCTTCTAGGGGGAGACCTTTGTGCGCAGCTTTGCCCTGGAGTTGGGTGTAGAGATCGTCCGGTAGTGTCAAGATTAATTCAGGCATAAAACGCCCTCACTCTGCGATATGAAAAGTACGATACCAAGAGAGGCTAGAGTCAGCAAGCCAAATCTGCCCTTGTGTTGCTGAGCAGCGCAGAATCTCAGAGCGAGATTCCGAGCCGCTCGGCTTGGAATGACAGCTGCGCGATGAACCTTACCCGTCCCGATGCTCGGGGCGCAGTAAATCGTAGACCGTCTTCACCGGGTTGAAGGTGCTGAGCGGCACTTCAACAAAAATGGTGTGCCACGCCGCCATCGCGCCGTTCCACAGTCCTGGGAGTTCCAGTGCGCGGAGTTCTTTGCCGTCTTTCGATTTGATGGAGATGAAGCCGGTGCGCGGGTTGGTAAATTGGTGCAGGTCAAAAGGCTTGCCGGCAAAATCACGGACTCCGCACACAAGATCAACGGGATTAAAATGCGTGGCCGCTTGCCATATGGCGCGTTGTCCGGCGGCCTGCATATGGACCTGCGAGGACTCGACGAGTTGCAGCGACGCGCTTCCGTCCTGGCCTTGGACCCAGAAGGGACCACCGCCAGGCTCGCCGGTGTTCTTGACGACGCCGCACACGCGCAGTGGTCGATGCAGTTGCTGCAAAAGGAAGCGACGCTGCGTAGCTGGCTCGCCGTGCCTGACTTCTTCTGGAAGATGCAGGAACAGTTTCTCGCGAGCGAACTGCATGGCATCGACAATAGCTGCGGGTGTGACGGACTCCTGCCGCAGATGGTGCTGATGCTGAAAGAGTGCATTTTGTAAGGCGACAAGATAGCCACAGAGCGCTTTTTTGTAGCGATAGGTCTCGGCTTTGCGATGGTCGGGCACGACGTTGTCGATATTTTTGATGAAGATCAGGTCGCCACGCAGGTCGTGTAGATTTTCCAACAGCGCTCCATGACCGCCGGGGCGGAACACCAGCTCGCCATGCGCATCGCGAAACGGTTGATTGTGAGCGTCTACGGCAATGGTGTCACTTGCAGGCTTCTGTACCGAGAAGGTGAGGTCGTAGCGACATCCAGCCTGCTCATAGCGCGGTAAGACCCGTTGTAGATACGCCTCGATTGCCGCGCGGTGTTCGGCTGAGACGGTGAAATGAACATGCGCGGTACGAGTACCATCTTGCGCATAGACGGTAGCCTCTGCCAAATGTTCCTCAAACGCCGTGCGCGAGTGGTCAGGGTAGCGGTGAAACTGAATCAGCCCTTTGGGAAGATTGGCGTAATCGAGTCCTTGCGGAGTCAGGAGATAGGCGAGTAGCTCTCGATAGCGACCGTCGTGGATGATGCCATCGAGCGTGTGGCCGTCGCGAGCGAGCACTTTGCGCAAGTCGGCTGCGAAGGCAAAGTGCTCGATATTAGCCAGCAACTGACGAAATTGCTGGCAATCGACATCGCCGGAATCTGCAGCGGCAGCGATTGCTGCTGGCGTTAATGGCTCGGTACGATTGGCAAGATTGAGGAGCGACTGGAACATCCGACTCGCCGCTCCCGAAGCCGGAACGAACTTTAACACTCTCCCCGCGTGTGCCGCCTGATCGTGCAAGGCGCTGAACCGGTCGATCTCTTGCGGCGAGAGTCGCACGATACCGTCTTCTACTGTGCACGGACGTTGGAGTCGGACAAAAGGGAAGCCGCTGCGGAACCAGTCTAGTTGTTGCACGACGGTGGCAAGGGCCATACCGCGTGCTGCAATGTTACGACGATCCTCTGGGGTAAATAGATCCGTTGGTGTCATCCTCTTTTCCTCTGCGACAGACAAACAAGCCGAGGCAGCTTGAGTCGCTCTCTGGTGTCTTGGCTCATGAAACATAGCGCAAAAGGGCGAGGGAACGGCAGTCCTCCTCTGACATGCCCTTCCTTTTCCTGGTTTCTCCCTTTATCCACTTTCCATGAGTCTGTTCTCTCCGCCAACGAGTCCTCTCCCCTCAGATGCCGACAAAGCGTCGGTGGTCCGCGCGATGTTTGATCGCATCGCGCCACGATACGATTTGCTGAACCGGTTACTCTCCTTCCGCTTGGATCAATCCTGGCGGCGAGAAACGATTCGCGCACTCGCACTTTCTCCAACTGACGTGGTGCTCGACGTGGCGTGTGGCACTGGCGACTTGAGCGAACTGGCAGCGCGAACTGGCGCTCGGGTGATTGGCGTCGATTTCTCCGGCAATATGCTGGTTGCCGCTCGCCAGAGAAACATTCCGGCGGAATTCGTGCAGGCCGACGCCAGCCGCTTACCGTTCCGATCTGGGTCAGCATCGGCGTTCGTGTCCGGGTTTGCGCTGCGGAATTTTGTCTCTATCCCCGCGGTGCTACAGGAAGCGGCACGCGTGGTGGCACCAGGAGGACGTGTGGCCTTCTTGGATGTCGATACACCGCGCCATCCTCTTGTACGGTGGGGGCACGGCGTTTATTTCAACCGCCTCGTGCCGTTACTGGGGGCTTTGTTGTCTGATGCTTGGGCGTACTCGTATCTGCCGCGCTCGGTGGCCTATTTGCCGGAGCCAGAGGTTATGCACGGCATGTTCGAGGGTGCGGGTTTCCGTAACGTCGCCCGACGCCAACTTTCTGGAGGCATCGCCCAATTGCTGACGGCAGTGCGGTGAGGGTGCATAACGAGATCTTGGCAAAAGCCTTCTCAATCTCCCTACTGGATGCCGGGTCGCGCTGCGTTTGCCCGGCATGACGAAGATGAGGCGTCATCTACCATGTTGCGGACGCCGCCACACGTCGCGTCTGCCGCTGCCTTGGCAGTTGGTACAGGGCTGCGCAGCGTCGTGAAGATAGCCGCGTCCATCGCTATGGCTGCAATGATCGTTGAGCAAGTAGAGTTTGTAATAGAAGCCGCTGAGATCATGAACGTCGTGAAAGAAAGATTTGATCTGCGTGACGATACCGTCTGGATGGAATGCGTGTGTGGACATGTCGGCTCCTCTTTTTAGTAGACATCGCGCCGATAGCGCTTGGCGGAAGAAAGCTGTTGGAAGTAGGTGCGGGCTGCGTCTTCAGATAAGCCACCGTGTTGCGTAGCGATCATCTGCAACGTGTGATCGACATCCTTTGCCATGTGCTGGGCGTCACCGCAGACGTAGAGGTAGGTCCCATCTTGCAGCCATGCCCACACCCGTGCGCCATGTGCCATGAGCAGATGCTGAACATACGTCTTCTCCGGTCGGTCACGAGAAAAGGCAACATCGAGGTGCGTCAGTACGCCGTCGCGTTGCAATGTCAACAACTCATCTTGATAGTAAAAGTCAGTTGTAGCCCGTTGCTCGCCGAAGAAGAGCCAATTGCGCCCGTGTGCTCCGGCAGCTTGGCGTTCATGGAGAAACCCGCGAAATGGGGCGATGCCGGTGCCAGGCCCGATCATGAGGACAGGAGCGGAGGCGTCGGCGGGAAGATGAAAATGTGGCGACGGACGCACGAACATTGGCACGGTGCCATCGCCGACACGGTCGGCAAGAAACGTCGAAGAGACGCCTTTGCGCATGCGTCCTGAGCAAGCGTAGCGCAAGGTCCGAACTGTTAGATGCACTTGCCCAGTGTGGGCCTTTGGGCTGGAGGAGATAGAATACGGTCGTGGACGTAGTGGCTGCAGCAGTGAGATCAGTTCCTCGGCGCTGAGCCGCGCCTGTGGATAGGTGTGTAACACGTCCACCAATTGCCGCCCCTTGAGCATGTACTCGATAGCGTCTGCTCGCGTGTCAGCATGAACGTCTGCGCTGGTCCTGCTACGCACGAGGATGGTGTGTATGAGTTCGCGAGACGCGCACGTGAGTTCTCGATGCTTGAGTAAGGCGTCTCGTAAGGAGAGTTCTCCCACACCGTGGAGTGTGACCAAGGCTTCGCCGTCCAGCTTTTGCTGCTGAAGAATTTCTGCTACCAGCGCTGGGCAATTGGTCGGCCAAATCCCCAAGGTGTCGCCAGCTTCATACTGCAAGCCCGAACCTTCAAGCTGCAATTCGTAGTGGCGTGTCTCCTTACTTGATCCTGGTGCGTTGAGCACGCGGTTGGTCAAGAGTCGTGCTGGAAATGGGCGAGATTTATCGTAACCGCAGGTGCGCACTTCCCTCACCGGTATGTGCGTCGATGTGGCGCGTAGCTGAACATTTTCCTCAGACTGGTTTCTTGCAGAGGAGGCAAGCGTCACGAGCACCTGCCCCATCCATGTTTCTGCTGATGCATGGAAATCGACATCGCATTCGACTCGTGGCAGCAACCGTTGGGCACCAAGTTCTGCGAGACGAAGGTCGAAATTTTTTCCACACTGGCAGAATTGCGCAAATACAGAATCGCCAAGTGCGAGTACGGCATAGCGCAATCGTGGAAGACGCGGGGCAACAGAACTCTGCAAGAAGGCCAGGAACGCGCGGGCGTTGTCTGGGGCATCGCCATCGCCATAGGTGCTCGTAACGATGATGACCAAGGTTTCTTGCGTGAGTTTTGCTGCTGGGTAGGCGTCCATGCCCAGGACTGTGGCGTACACGTTAGCGTCGTGCAGGCGTTCTCCCAGGCGCTGGGCGAGTTGTTCGGCGTTACCGGTCTGCGAGGCGTAGAGCACCATGACCGGTGCTGCTGTGTCTTGACCAAGACCGACCCCAATCTGAGCAAGTTGCTCCTCGTTAAACGATGACGGTACGGCAAAGCTGATCGGCGCTTTGACCGCTATGCCTTCCATCGGCATCTTCTCCAACCGAACCGCGCAGTATTTGTATTCGGGTTGGAGGGAAGTCGCATCGACGGCATCGTTGGTGACCGCATTCACGGCAAGATTAGGGCCGAACAAATCAGTCCAGTGAAACGGCACGAAGCAACTGCCGGGCTGGACGCGGTCGGTAAGTACCGCCGGATACGCAGCCTGTCCACGGCGAGACTGCACCCTCACCCGGTCTTCAGCCACGATCCCCAATGCCTCGGCATCGTGCGGATGGAGTTCTACGAACGGTCGAGGATTGAGTTTGTTTAGCGTCGGAATCTTGCCCGTCTTGGTGAGCGTGTGCCACTGATGCGGAAGCCGTCCGGTGTTGAGGATCATAGGATAAGCTGCGTCCGGAGTTTCTGCCGGTGGCAAGTAAGGGCGAGCGAGGAAACGGGCTTTCCGAGAAGGTGTAGGGAACCTCAGTTGGTGCTCGCCCTCTTGAGGTGTGGGAAGACGGTAGCGCATGGGGTTGCGTGCTGCGGCAGCCGGCGGACACGGCCATTGCATAGGCTCCTGCCGGAGTCTTTCGTAGCTAACTCCGCGCATGTCGTAGCCAGTCGTGGAGTTCCAAGTCTGGCGAATTTCCTCGAATACGTCAGCGGCGCTTTCGTAGGCAAAGGCGTGCTCATAACCCATGGCTTGCGCGACCTGCGCGACGATACGCCAGTCTGCCAACGCTTGCCCGGGTGGCTCGACGGCTTGTTCCGTCAGTGTCAGCGTACGTTCCGAATTCACCATCACGCCTTCGGCTTCTGCCCACAACGCGCCCGGTAAGAGGATGTCGGCGTAACGATTGGTCTCGGTATCGAAGAAAACATCTTGCGAGATCACCAGTTCAGCTTTTTGCAGTCCGGCAATTGCCTCGCTGCGGTTTGGTAATGAAGCGACGGGGTTGGTGCAGATGATCCACACGGCTTTGACGGTACCGTCGGCCAGTTTGCGAAAGAGTGAGAGGGCATCGAGTCCAGACTGGGTGCGAATCGTTCCGCGCGGGATGCCCCACAGGTCTTCTATTTGGTGTCGGTCGTTTTCCTCAACCACGGTGCGTTGTCCTGGGAGACCGTGGCTGAGGTAGCCGACTTCGCGTCCGCCCATCGCATTGGGCTGACCGGTGAGTGAGAATGGACCGCTTCCAGGGCGGCAGATTTTTCCGGTTGCCAGATGAAGATTACAGAGAGCGTTAGTGTGCCATACCCCGTGGGTACTTTGATTGAGGCCCATGGTCCAGAAGCTCATCCACTCTGGTGCCTTCCCGAGCCACCGTGCGGCTTGGCGGATATCGGCCTCGGTAATGCCAGTGAGCTCGCTGACAACTGCCGGGGTGTATGCGTCCAAAAGCGACGACAGCGCGTCCCATCCCTCTGTGTGTGTAGCGATGAAGTGCTCATCGATCTGACCATGTTCCCTCAACAAGAAAAGAAGGCCGTTGAGCAATGCGAGATCGGTTCCCGACTTAATCCGCAAATAGAGATCGGCTTTTTCAGCAGTTGCCGTCCGGCGCGGATCGACGACGATCAGCTTGGCACCCGCCTGCTTGCGGCGTTCCAGCAGGCGCAGAAACAGGATGGGATGGCAATCGGCCATATTGGAGCCGACCACCAAGAACGCATGGCTGTGCTCAATATCTTGGTACGACCCGGGCGGACCGTCGGCACCGAGGGATTGTTTGTAGCCACTCGCCGCGCTCGACATACAGAGGCGGGAGTTCGCGTCGATATTGTTGGTGCCGATAAACCCTTTGGCGAGCTTGTTAGTAACATACTGCGCCTCCAGCGACATCTGCCCGGAGACATAGAACGCCACGGCGTCCGGGCCGTGTTCAGTAATGACTTGCTGAAAGCGCTGCGCGACGGTATCCAGCGCGCTATCCCAATCCACGCGCTGGCCGTTAATCTCCGGGTGCAGCAGGCGGTCGTCCAGGCTCAGGGTTTCGCCCAGCGCTGCACCTTTGGAGCAGAGACGGCCTAGGTTGGCCGGGTGATCTGGGTCACCCTGCACCGTAAAGCCATGACCACCGCCCTCCGGCGTGACCAGCACTCCGCAGCCAACGCCGCAGGAGGGGCAAGTGGTGTGAATGGGAAGGGGCATGGCGACTGGCATGCTTCGTCATCCCCGCGCAGGCCAGGATCCAGCAGTGAAAGTAGGGGTTCTGAGCATTTCTGGATTCCCGCCGGCGCGAAAATGATGGTCAGGCATTGGCGCAACCTTCTTCCGGGGTCAGCGACAAGCTGACCCACCCACCGTCCACCTGAACTGGGAAGCGCGCGGCACACCCCTCATCGGGGGCGACGGCGCGGCCGCTGTCGAGCGCAATCTTCCAGTCGTGCAGGGGGCAGGCCACTTTGTGGCCGGAGACGATGCCCTGCGACAACGGCCCACCCTTGTGCGGACAGTGGTCGCGCAGGGCGAACACCTCATCGTCCGCAGTGCGGAAAACGGCGATGTCGCCGAGAGCCGTTCTCACCACGCGCGCGCCCTGGCGGGGAATGTCCTGCAGGGTTCCAATTTCAATCCATTGCGTCATGTTCGTGTCCTTTGCTCAAGTGGCGGCGTAAATAGGTGTGAATTCGCGCTTCAATTCGCCGTCGGTGCGTGCCTTCCACGGGTCAACCTGGGCCGGGGTCTGTGAAATACGGAAGCGCTCGGCCAGTGCCGTGCGGCTGTCCGCGTCCTCGACCACCCGGGCCTTGATGTGGGCGAGACCGACCCGCTCCAGCCACGGCGCGGTGCGTTCCAGATAGTGGGCTTCTTCGCGGTAGAGCTGGGTGAAGGCGGCGCAGTACTCCAGCACTTCCGCCTCGGTCGCGACCCGGCACAGGAGATCGGTGACCCGAACCTTGATGCCGCCGTTGCCGCCGACATGCAGCTCGTAGCCGGAATCGACACAGACCACGCCGAAATCCTTGATCGTGGCTTCGGCACAGTTGCGCGGGCAGCCGGACACCGCCAGCTTGAACTTGTGCGGCATCCAGGAACCCCAGGTGAGTTCTTCCAGCTTCACCCCGAGGCCGGTGGAATCCTGAGTACCAAAACGGCACCACTTGGCTCCCACGCAGGTTTTTACCGTGCGCATGGCCTTGCCATAGGCGTGGCCGGAGACGAAACCGGCGTCGGACAAATCTTGCCACATCGCCGGCAGGTCTTCTTTTTTTACGCCGAACAGATCGATACGCTGCCCGCCGGTGACCTTCATCTCCGGCACCTGGAACTTGTCGGCCACATCGGCGATGGCCCGCAACTCGGCCGGGGTACACAGGCCGCCGAACATGCGCGGCACCACCGAGAAACTACCGTCCTTCTGGATGTTGCCGTGGGCGCGTTCGTTGATGAAACGCGATTGCGCGTCGTCCTGATATTGGGTCGGCCAGGCGGCGAGCAGGTAATAGTTAAGCGCGGGACGGCACTTGTTGCAGCCATCCAGCGTCTTCCAATCGAGAAAGCTCATGGTCTCGCTCATCGTTCTCAGGCCGTTGGCCGTAATCGCCTCGCGCACCGCATCGTGGCTGTGTTCGGTGCAGCCGCAGATCGGCTTCTTTGACGGCGCAGTGGAGTAGTCGCCGCCCACGGTGGCGGCCAGCAGGGTTTCCACCAGACCGGTGCAGGAGCCGCAGGAGGCGGAAGCCTTGGTGTAGGAACGCACCTCATCCAGAGTGAACAGCTTGTCGGCGCGGATGCTGGCGATGATCTGGCCCTTGGTCACCCCGTTGCAGCCGCAAATTTCCGCGCTATCGGGCAGGCTGAGCACCCGCGATTTTTCGTCGCCACCGCCGGCCCCAGAATCACCGATGTGATGACGGCCGAACAGGAGCTTGTCGCGGAATTCGGAGACATCGGTGCCCTCGCGCAGCAGATCGAAATACCAGGCCCCGTCCAGGGTGTCGCCATAGAGACAGACCCCGGCCAGTTTGTTGTCTTTCAGCACCAGCTTTTTGTAGGCCCCGCGCGCCGGGTCCTGGAATACGATGGCATCGGCGCCCGCGCCACCCATGAAATCACCGGCGGAAAACAGGTCGATGCCAGTGACCTTCAGCTTAGTCGAGGTCATGGAGCCCTGGTAGCGCGCCACGCCGTGCTCGGCGAGATGATTGGCCGTCACTTTGGCCTGTTCAAATAGCGGCGCCACCAGCCCGTAGGCGATGCCGCGATGGTTGACGCACTCACCCACGGCGTAGATACGGGGATCGGTGATGCTTTGCAGGGTGTCGTTGACCACTATCCCCCGGTTGCAATGCAGTCCGGCGGATTCCGCCAGCGCGGTGTTGGGGCGGATGCAGACCGCCTTGACGACGAGATCGGCGGGGATGGATTCGCCATCCTTGAATTTAAGCGCGGCGACACGGCCGCTTTCTCCGCGTACCAGTTCCGCGGTTTGCTTCTGCAACAGAAACTTCAGCCCCTTCGCTTCCAGATTCTTCTGCAGCAGGTGGGCAGCAGGTTCGTCGAGTTGACGCTCCAGCAGCCAGTCGCCGATGTGCACCACCGTGACATCCATGCCGCGTAATTTCAGACCATTGGCCGCTTCTAAGCCAAGCAGGCCGCCGCCAATC
>SXGT01304839.1_pt1 | contig 10211 bp, 9 predicted proteins | sample 3176221 | NCBI WGS metagenome assembly SXGT01 (sample SAMN11356862, study PRJNA531348) | freshwater metagenome | isolation source: freshwater sample F1-120 | place: China: Fuxian Lake, Yuxi | collected 2017-12-25
CCCTTTGGGAGAGGGCCGGGGTGAGAGTATAACGCCTTTCGAAGACGGCGAAATCAGTCAGGAGAACCAAGACCCTCACCCTCACCCTCTCCCAAGGGGCGAGGGGATAATCATCATCACCGGCGGTGAGCTCTTTCACCGCGGTGAGCTCCGCCGATTGCCGCGTCGACGGCTGGGGAAAGCGATCGACAGCTTTCTCGATTTGCGCGAAGGGGATCTGGTCGTACATCTCGCCCACGGCATTGGCCGGTATCGCGGACTGCGGCTGATTGAGAAGCAGGGGCAGGCGGAAGAGCATTTGGAGATCGAGTTCGATGGCGGGACCAAGATTTTTGTCCCGGCAGTGAAGATCGACCTTGTGCAGAAGTACATCGGTGGCTCCAAAACCCGCCCGTCCCTCGCCAAAATCGGCGGCAAATCGTGGCTCAAGCAAAAGCAAGCCGCCGAATCGGCTGTCCGCGACCTGGCGGTGGAGATGCTCGACATGCAGGCCATCCGTGCCTCCCGCCCCGGCATCACTTTTGGCCCCGATACCGATTGGCAGCGCGAATTCGACCGCAGTTTTCCCTATACGGAAACCCCCGATCAGCTCACGGCGATTTCCTCCATCAAAGGGGACATGCACCGGCCCCGGCCGATGGATCGCTTGCTCTGCGGCGACGTCGGCTGTGGCAAGACGGAAGTTGCCATGCGGGCGGCTTTCAAAGCGGTCGATAACGGCCACCAGGTCGCCGTCCTCGTGCCGACAACCATCCTGGCCGAGCAGCATTTTCACAGCTTCCGCGAGCGAATGGCGGAATTTCCCGTCGATATCTCCAAACTCAGTCGCTTCTGTGAGCCGCACGAAGAGCGGGCGACGATTGCAGGACTCCAATCGGGGCGAATCGACATTGTCATCGGCACCCACCGCCTCGCCTCGAAAGATGTGCAGTTCGCCAACCTGGGTCTCGTCGTCATCGACGAAGAGCAGCGGTTCGGCGTGGACGTGAAGGAGCGGCTCAAGATGCTGCGGGCCACGGTGGACGTGCTCACGCTTTCGGCCACGCCCATTCCCCGCACGCTGCACATGTCTCTCGTCGGCGTGCGGGACATCTCGAATCTGGAAACGCCCCCCGAGGACCGCCTCTCCGTCGAAACGAAAGTGACCCGCTGGAACAACGACCTGGTGCGGCACAGCATTCTCCGCGAGCTCAGCCGCGGCGGGCAGATTTATTTCGTCCATAACCGAGTCAATGACATCGAGCTGCTGGCGAACAAGTTGCGGATGATCGTGCCGGAAGCCCGTATCCGCGTCGGCCACGCCCAGATGGCCGATGATGAGCTGGAGCAGGTGATGATCGACTTTGTCGAGCACAAGTTCGATCTGTTGCTGGCGACGACGATTATCGAAAGCGGCCTGGACATTCCCAACGCCAACACCATCTTCATCGACGAAGCGGATCGCTATGGCCTGGCCGATTTGCACCAGCTTCGGGGGCGGGTCGGCAGGTACAAGAATCGGGCCTACTGCTACCTGCTGATTGATCCGCACAAGCACATCACTCCCAATGCAGCCCGCCGCCTCAAGGCCATCGAAGAATTCAGCGAGATGGGCAGCGGCTTTGCCATCTCGATGCGGGATCTGGAAATCCGCGGCGCGGGAAACTTGCTCGGCACGCAGCAGAGCGGCCACATCGCCACGGTCGGTTACGAGCTCTATTGCCAGCTTTTGGAGAACGCCGTTCGTACGCTGCAAAAAATGGCCCCGCGCCTCTCGCTGGATGTGGACATCAATCTTCCCGGCGATGCCTTCCTGCCGGCCGACTACGTCGACGACATGCGGCTGAAGATTGATCTTTACCGCCGGCTCACGCGGGTCAGCACGTTCGACGAGCTGGCCGATTTTCGCAGCGAGCTCGTCGACCGCTTCGGCGAGCCGCCGCTCCCCACTGTCCGCCTCTTGGAGCTGGCCGAGCTGAAAATGGAGGCCGTCGCCTGGTCCATCACGGCTGTTTTCATCGAGCAGCAGTACGTCGTCTTTCGTTACAGCGACCGCCGCCGGATCGAACAACTTGCCCGCCAGCACCAGGGAAACCTGCGAGTCGTCGACGACAAAAGCGCCTATCTGCCGATTCCCAAAGGACTTACGAAACCTGCGGAAATCCTGCGACTGGTCAAATCGGTCTTGCGGCTGGCGAAATAGGCTGGCTACAATCCGCCCGCTGTCGTTCTGCCGAAAAGGGGTCGGGAGTCATTGGCGTCCAAGACTTCGTAGTACAGAAAAATCATCGACGCCAAAGACTCCCGACCCCCTTGTTCGAGCGTGGGAACGAGGTACTAGCCACCGAGGGATTTCGTGCCGCACCGCTCATTGAAACTGGCCAAGCTACGTCTTCGCGCGACCTTTCTGAGTGCAGTGCTTGGCGGCTCGGTAGCATTCGCCCAAGACCAGCCTCCCCCCGGCCCCTTCAGCGGCGGACGAGCCGATCCGTACTTTCCCAGGGCGACAGAGGCCCAGCGTTTTCCCATCGTCAATCAGCCGGCGCCTCCTCCCAAGCTCGGCAATTTTTCCGAAGAGCCCGAGGAAGCACCGCTGCCAGGGTTTCGCGAGCCGGTCCTTCGCCAGGCGGCAGCCGGCGAAGACCAGGCGAACGCGGCGCGCAGGGACGCACTTAACGAACTGGGGGACCGCTTTGAGCCGGGAAAAATCGTGGCCCGCGTGGGGGACCAGGTGGTGCTCTATGGGGATGTGGCGTCGCTGGTCGACCAAGACCTAGTCGGCAGCCGCGACAAAATCACCAACAAGTATCAACTCGCCGAACTGAACACCTACCGCGAGCAGCGGATCCGCGCGATCACGTTGCAATTGGCGGAGAAGAAATTGCAGTACGTGGAATTCCGCCGCACGCTCGCTGAGAAGGCCGGAGAAAGAGCGGTCGAGGCCGAGAAGGACATCAACAAGAATGTGAAAAATGCCTTCGACAAAGGGCTCGAGGAGATGCGGGTGAAGATGGACAAGGCCACCACCCGCCAAGAAATCGGCGATCTCATGGCCACCGACATCGTCCTCCCTCGGCTGGCGCTGCTGATGAAGGAGAACAAGCTGGAGACGCCGGCCCAGCTTGACGAACACCTGCGGACCTTTGGCTCATCGCTGGCGAAACAGATGGCCATGTTCAAGGAGCACAACCTGGGGCAGTCGGCCGTCATCGAGAAGATCAAGAAGCAGCCCGAGGTAACGCACGCGGACATGCTGGAATATTATCGCCAGAACGCCGACAAGTTCGCCGTTCCCGCCAAGGCCCGCTTTGAATTGCTCTCCGTCTACTTCAGCCGCTCCGAGGGTCGCACCGAGGCCCAGAAAAAGGCCGCCGCCAACAACCAGATCCGCTCGATGGGAAATGCCGTCTTCTTCGGCACTCCGTTCGCCGAAGTGGCCAAGAAATTTTCCCACGAGGCCAACGCCCCCTTCGGCGGGCAATACGACTGGATCAGCAAGGGAAGCCTGGCCTCGGAGAAGATCGACGCCGCTGCCTTCTCTTTGCCGCTCAAACGGCTCAGCGAAGTCCTGGAAGACGAACGGGGCTATCACATCGTGCAGGTGCTGGAGCGGTCGGACGCCCGGCAGATTCCCTTCGAAGAGGCCCAGAAGGAAATCAAGGAGAAGATCAAGAAAGAACGCCGCGACGCAAAAATCAAGGAAGTGTTGGAATCGCTGAAAGAGGCCACTCCCATCTGGACCATCTACGACGAAGAGGCCGAGCAAGAAGCGGCCAGGCAAGCCGCTAAGCCCACGACGACCCGATAGTCGTCATTCACTTCGGCAGCGGCCACAGCCGAACCGAGTGGTCCCAGCTGCCGGAGACGGCGTATTTGCCATTCTTGGACATGGCGACTTTGCCGATGCTGCCGGTGTGCCCGTCGTAGGTTTGCAGAAGTTCCCCCGTTTCCACGTTCCAGAGGCGGACCTTCTTGTCGAGCGAGCCGGTGAGGGCCCGCTTGCCGTCTGCCGAGATGGCGACTCCTTCCACGCGCCCGCCGTGGCCTGGTAGCACCTTGGCCGGCATCCCTTTTTCCAGGTCCCAAACAATGGCCGAGTTGTCCCAGCCGCCGGAGAGCAGGCGGTCCCCCTTCGCGGAAAAGGCGAGCGCGACGGCTGCTTGCGAGTGACCCTGGAGCTCCTTTTTTACGGTCAGCTTCTCCAGATCCCACAGGCGAATATGGGGATGGTCGCCCGCCACCGCGGCTGTTTTTCCGTCGGGAGAGAGGGCGACGCTCCAAATACGGCCGTAGTGCGGCGGGTCGAGCTGCTTCACCGCTTTACCGGTTTTGGCGTCGTACAAAATGCAGGTCTTGTCCCAACTACCGGTGATGATCAGCGAGCCATCCTCTGAGACCGCCACGCCCGATACCCGGTCGCTGTGCCCCAGGAGCGTCGCCGTTTCTGTTCCCGCTGCCACGTCCCAAATCTTGGCCGTGTTGTCGCTGCTCGAAGAGACTAGGCGGCTCGAGTCGGCGAACCAGGCGATGGAGGTGACGGCGTTTTTATGGCCATCGAGCTTTTTGTGGAGCGAGCCGTCCTTCATGTTCCAGATGCGGAGGGAAAAGTCCGCCCCCTCGGTCCAATTGCCGTTGAGCTCCTGTCCGCCCCCGCCACTGGCCAGGAAGCGTCCGTCTGGCGAGAAGGCGACTGCCCACACGATGTCCCGATGCTCCTCCCAGATGCGAATGGGGCTGTACTTCTTCTTTTCCAATGTCTTCAGTAGTTCGCTTGCCCGGTAGCGAAGCTCCAGATCGCTGGCCGATTGAGAAGCCTCGAACACACGCTCCCAGGCCGCCTCGCCGATGTTCACCAGCCGCCGCCCGGCCGCCTCGCGGGCGTCATAGGACTCACCGCTCAGGTCGTCCACCAGCCGCTCGACTTCCGCCAGCACTTCCGGCGACGAAGGCTGATTGGGGTCTTCGAGTTCCTGCCCGCGCAGGGGCGAAAAAGTCAGCAGGAACAAGATCAGAAGCAGACGGTAGTTGGACACGGAAAACACGGGGAACATGGATGGGTGTGAGAGTGAGGATGCTCCTTCATGATAGTCCGCCAGAGTGACGCCCGGCAATTCGTCGGCTAAACTTGCAGCCAGTGAGCCCATACCCCTCTCTCGGAGCCGCCGCCATGCGCCGCACACTCGTTTTGAGCCTGCTGTTTGTAACTTTTCTTGCCCTGACTCGCACCGCTTCCGCCGCGGACGAGCTGCCGGCTGCGGACAAGGCCAAGACGGTGGAATTGTTCCGCGTCCCCGCCTATTGCGAAGGAGTGGTTTTCGATCACGTGGGGAATGGCTATGTCTCGTGGGGAAAGACCATCACGAAGTTTTCGCTGGACGGAAAGAACTCCGTTTGGGCGGAAACCGGCGCACCCAACGGCCACAAAATCCTGGCGGACGGCACGCACCTGGTCTGTGACGCCAGCCACCATGCCGTGCTGCATCTTTCCGCTTATGGCAAAATGCTCGAACATGCCGCCAAGGAATTCGACGGCAAGCCGTTGCTCGGTCCCAACGACTTGACTCTGGACACGGCGAGCGGCGGTTTCTATTTCAGCGATCCAGGCGACAGCGGCCGGGATAAGCTGATCGGCCGTGCCCACTTTGTGGACAAGGCCGGCAAGGTGCATCTCATCGACAAAGGGCTGGCCTATCCCAACGGCATCGTCCTCACGCCGGACGGGAAGAAGCTCTACCTGGCCGAAAGCCAGCTCAACCGTGTGCTTGTCTACGAAGTGAAAGGCCCCGGCAGGGTTGGCGAGCGCAAGCTCTTTGCCGATCTCCCCAAGCACGAGAGCGGCGACTACATGCAGGCCCAGCCCGACGGAATGTGCCTAGACGCAGCCGGCAATCTTTACGTTGCCCACTACGGCATGAAAAAAGTCGAAGTCCTCTCGCCCGACGGCAAGCTCATCCGCCAGTACGACGGCGGAAATGTCACCACCAGCAACGTCGCCTTCGGCGGCCCGAAGCACGACCAGCTCTTCATCACTGGCGGCATCGGGAAGGAAGCTGGGGAAGGCGGGGTGTTTCGGATTGATTTGGGGGCGAAGGGGCTGGTGATTTTGCCGGCGATGAAAAAGTAGAGACCAAGGATTGTCGCTGTGAGCGGCCCGAACATTGTTGTCGATACCAATGTCCTCATTGCGGCTCTGCGCTCTGACCGCGGCTCCTCCAACGAGTTGCTGGCCCAAGCCGGCGACGGAAAGTTCAAAATCTGCCTGTCGGTTGCTTTGATGCTCGAATACGAAGATGTATGCAAGCGACTGGCGGGCCAACTATCATTGACGTTAGCGGACGTTGACGACATTCTGGACTATATCTACAGCGTGTCCGAACTGACGACAGTTCATTTCCATTGGCGGCCGAGTTTGCCCGATCCCAGCGATGACATGGTTTTGGAACTTGCCGTGGCGAGCCAGAGTCCCTTTATCGTCACTTTTAACGCGAGCGACTTCACAGGCACGGAGGCATTTGGAGTCACGGCTTGTTCACCCCGAGAGTTTTTGGACAGCCAGGAACTGCCATCATGACCACAATTCAGCTTCATCTGCCTGAAGAAAGCCTGCAAAGGTTGCGGGACTTTGCGACGAAGCAAAATATCTCAGTTGACCAATTTGCCACTTCGGCCGTCGCGGAAAAGCTGGAGGCACTCTCTGGCGAGGAGTACTTCCGCATGCGGGCGGCAAGAGGGAGTCGCGAAAAATTCCTGGCCGCGATGGCCAAAGTACCGAGTGTTCCCCCAATTCCACCCGATGAGCCACGGAAGAACCCCTAGGCAAATGCGTCTTTCAAAGGGAGTTGATTAGTGCCCTGGATTTCGTATACCGCGCCCAGTATCCCTCGCTCCAAAGTCGAAGACCTGCTGCGGCAGTCTCTCCAACAGGCGGCGCAGCAAATTTGCCTCAATCCCAGGCGCGTCCTGCTCCTCCCGCCGGATATCACGCGGATGCACTCCGGGGCGGGGTGGATTACGGAGTATCTGTATCACTTGCTCAAGGACTCCTGCGACGTCCATATCATCCCCACGCTGGGCCAGCATGAGCCGCACACGCCGGAGCAGAATCGGCTGATGTTTGGCTCGATTCCCAATGAGCGGATTCATGCTCATGACTGGCGGGGCGGGTGTGTGAAGGTCGGCGAGCTTTCTGGCGACACCATTAAGCAAGTCACCAGCGGCGTGGCGGACTGGCCGTTTCCCATCGTGCTCAACCGGATGCTGATGGAGGAGAAATGGGACCTGGTCATCAACGTCGGCCATGTCGTCCCGCACGAAGTGCTCGGATTCGCGAACCACAACAAAAACTACTTCATCGGTCTCGGCGGCAAGGACCTGATTTGTGCCGCCCACATGGCCGCGGCCTGCTGCGGGATTGAGAACAACCTGGGCAACCTGCTCACGCCCGTGCGGCAGGCATTCAATCAGGCGGAGGAGCAGTTCCTCGGCCGGCTGCCGGACTTTTACATCCAAGTGGTGCTGGCCCGCGACAAAACGGGCCAGCTCGTCCACACGGGTTTTCACGCGGGCGACGACCTCGATACTTACCTCGCAGCCGCCCGCCAGGCCCGCGAGCAGAACATCACCATCCTCGATGAGCCGCTGCGGAAAGTGGTCTGCGTGATGCAGGGGGATGAGTTCTTCAGCACGTGGGTCGCCAACAAAGCGATCTACCGCACCCGCATGGCTCTGGCCGATGGCGGCGAACTGGTCATCATCGCCCCCGGCCTCAAACGGTTCGGCGAGCAGCCCGAAGTCGATGCCTTTATCCGCAAGTACGGCTATTGCGGCACGCCGAAGGTCATGGAGCTTTACAAACAGAACGCCGACATGCAGGACCTGGCCCACGCCACCGCCCACCTCCTTCACGGCTCGTCCGAGGGGCGTTTCAAAATCACCTACGCCCCAGGCCACCTGACGCAGGCGGACATCGAGCAGGTGAACTTTCAATTCGCCGATTTGAAAGAAGCGCTGCGCTATTATCCCATCGACAAGCTCCAGGAGGGCTTTAACCAGCTCGGCCGCGAACGGATCTATTTCATTCCGACGCCGTCCGCCGGCCTGTGGGCGACGAAGGAAAAACTGCTGGGGAGAAAGACGGGGTTCGGAAAGGAGTAGGCCGTCACTCCGAGACGTGCCAGGAGTGAGTAGCCCGATCTGCTATTTGACGCTGTTAGCGACTGCCCCGCGCGATGGCGCGACATCCTGACTTGTCTTGATACACCTCTGCGCTTTCGGCGGTAAATACATTCGAGAAGCGGGGGGCGGCGGGGGCGGGGGCCATTGGTATAGACCATCGTCCATGATCCATTGCTGAGTGCGAAGAGTGGTCGTTATTTATCTTGCTGCTTCTTGCCTCCGCCGGTGACCCGGATTTCGGTGACCTTGTCGCCTTCGGTGACGATTCTGGCGAAGACGCCGAGGCCGAAACCTTTCTTGCCTTCTTCGATGTACTTCTTGACTCGCTCGGCGGTTTCCTTGACCTGCTTGGCCAGGGCGTCTTTACCGCCTTCAAAGGCTTCGCCGGCCTCGATCTTCATCGTGTCCTGGTTGACCTTGCCTCTGACGATCTTGACGTTGTCGGCGACCTTCAGGGTGACTTCTTCGGGCGGCTCGGTACCCTTGGACCTCTTGACGGTCATCTTGCCGTCTTCGAATTTGGTGATGAACCCCACAAACTCATCGGCAGCCGCGACGGCATTCGCGGTCACGAGGACGAGGCTCGCAGCGACGAACTTCAGCATGGATGCTCCTCCTTGGGAGAAATGGTTAGAAAACACAGATCATCGAACCGCCGGGTTTATCCCGGCGGTGCCATCGGCGCGGTTTGCCGCTAACGAACCCGTTCACCGGGCCGCGGCGAACGACAATGTTTTCAGAAACCGCGCGGCCCGCGGCTCCGGTGGAACGGATGGTTAGCGATCTTGAACCGACAAAACTTCATCGAGATTCACTTCGATTGTGGTGCCTTTTGAAAGCGCAAATGCGGTGGGGAGTTCGGTGAGTATGTTGCCAAATACCGTTTTCGCATCGCGATCAACATATTCCACTTTGAGGTCTATGTGCCCGCTGTCGATTGTGGGAATTGCCGTTTTGCTCGTTGGGAAGAATGCGCGAATGGTGATTGTGTCACCGTCCTTGATGTCAGAGATGTCAAGTTCAGGGTACCACGGAAATGCGTTGGGGTAAAATCCTGCACTTTGGGCATGCTGTCGGCTGAAGATGTGAAACCCTTCGTCAGTGAGGTCGTTAAAGAATGCTTTGTGATCGTTCGCATCGAACTTCATGGCGACCGTCCAGGAATTGTTTTTGATCGCTAACGGACGGTACGGCTAAGTTGCCGGGGTCGCCTGCAAAGACGTCGAAACGCGGAAAACCAGGATGGCGGCCCCGCTCAACTTCAGCCGTTGGTTCGGCGTGCCCTTAACTTGTCTAGGGCCGTCGCCACACTACAACCCTGTACTCGGCCGGGTCCGGGACAAGGACCCTGTGGAACTCCTCGCTAGGAAACCCTGGCAGTGCAGTCAACTTCGCGACGAATTCCGAGAAGCCCTCGCACTCGGCGGGCACACTCAACTCGGCGGTATCGGCCACAAGGGTCGTGTACGGAATGCCGAAAAAAAGCTCGTCGGGCACACCCCTTCCCATCGCGACTCCACCCGCACACTCCGCGACCACCTCTCGCAGTAGGTGCCATTCGAGTCGGAAGACGCGACCGGACGGATCCTGATACGTGATTCCAAGATCATCGACTGCAACCCGCCCAGGGCGCTGGCGTTTCACCTTTGGCGGTTCAGCGTTTGGTGGGCGACTTTCAGCCGGAGGCGGCCGAGGCGGCGGGTGGCAGTGGCCACAACGCTCGCCGTCCCAGGCATAGCTGAAACCGCAACGGGGACACCGATCTTTGTTCACCAGTCTTCCTCCTCCGCCGAACGACAAGCTAACCGGCACGGCCCGCAAGGAGCCTGAACCCAACCGAATCCGCCCGATGGGCCGTGTCCGGTTGAGCGTTTTGTTCGGCAATCCTACGTCAGTGCGTGAAGTTTTGAAGAAAGGTCACGACATAGCCGCCAAGTTTGTCAACACGATAACCGCCTTCCTGCACAATCGCCGTGGGACGACGAAGACTCGCGATTCGACGCGCCGCGGCAATCAAACCGCTTTGACCAACGCGAAAGCCCCCACCGAGTGGAACA
>SXGT01465045.1_pt1 | contig 10211 bp, 7 predicted proteins | sample 3176221 | NCBI WGS metagenome assembly SXGT01 (sample SAMN11356862, study PRJNA531348) | freshwater metagenome | isolation source: freshwater sample F1-120 | place: China: Fuxian Lake, Yuxi | collected 2017-12-25
GTGGAGCAGGACGAGCTTCGGCGTGTCGAGATCGCCGACCTCGGGCAGATCGTTGAACAGGTCGGCGAGCATCCACATAAGGAAGGTCGAGAAGAGGGCGGGCTGGTCGTGCACGCCCGGAACCTCGAGCAAGCTCACGACACCGCGGCCGTCTGGCGTCGTGCGCAAGAACTCGGCGGTATCGAACTCGGGCTCGCCGAAGAAGACGTCGGCGCCCTGCCCTTCGAAGGCCGTGAGCTCGCGCAGAATGACACCGGCCGTCGCCTTGCTCACGCCGCCGAGATTCTTGAGCTCGCCCTTGCCCTCGTCGCTCACGAGAAACTGCACGACCGCCTTGAGATCGTCGATGCCGACGAGGGGCAGACCTTGTTGGTCGGCATAGAGGAAGATCAGCGCGAGACACGACTCTTGCGTCTGATTGAGGCCCAGCACCTTCGCGAGCATGAGCGGGCCGAACGCCGAGATCGTCGCGCGCACCGGCACGCCATGACCCGTGCCTCCGAGGCAATAGAACTCGGTCGGGTGCGCCGTCGGCTGCCACTGCTGGCCGATGCCCGCCGTGCGGGCGAGCAGCTTGTCGCTGCTGGCGCCGGCGACCGCGATGCCGCTGAGGTCGCCTTTGATGTCGGCAGCGAAGACGGGCACGCCGGCCGTGCTGAGCTGCTCCGCGAGCACCTGCAGCGTCTTGGTCTTGCCGGTGCCGGTGGCGCCGGCCACGAGGCCGTGGCGGATGAGCATGCCGATCGGAATGCGCACCGGCACATCGGCGAGCGCCTCGCCGTTCACGAGGGCGCCCATCTCGAGCACGGCGCCTTCCATCGTGTAGCCGGAGCGAATCACGTCGACCTGCGCGGCATCGAGAGGACCATCGCTCGGGATGCTCGCCGCGGGCTGCACGACAGTCTCGTGCTCAGCAGGCTCAGGGCTCGGCCGCTCGGCGGCCACCGCGGCCCGTTCCGCCGCAGCGAGCGCGGCCTGCGCCTGTTCGAGTGCCTGCTTTGCGGCCGCGACGGCCTCGCTCGCATCAGTCATGGCGTCAGCCTAACCGCGCGCATTCAGCCGTGGGAGTTCGCGAGCAGGGCTCCCGCACGCCGAAGGTACGGCAGTGGATCGGCGATCGCCGCTGCCGTCGAACTCGCGAGGTCGGCGAGCGCCTGCGCACCCGCGAATCCCGCGGTCGGGGCTTCGATCGAACCCGCGATGAGCGCGCAGGGCACGCCCGCAGCCGCGGCCAGGCGCGCAACCTCCACCGGGGCTTTTCCCCCTGCTGACTGATCGTCGAAACGCCCCTCCCCCGTGATGACGAGGTCGGCTCCCTCGATCGCCGCGGGCAGGCCAATGGTCTCGGCGATGGCGCGCGCACCGGAGGTGAGCGTCGCACCCCAGGCGAGCATCCCGAATCCGGTGCCGCCCGCCGCGCCGGCGCCGGGAACGACCGCGAGCCCCTCCCCGGCCGAGCCGAGCGAGGCGACGAGCGACTCGAGGGCTCGCTCCGCGGCGGGCGCTCGTGACTCGTCGATACCCTTCTGCCGTCCAAACACCGCGACGGCGCCAGTGAAGCCGAGCAGGAGATTATCGACGTCGCTGAGCACGAGTGCCCCACCGGAGGGCACGGCGGCCAGCCCACGGAGGTCGGTCGTCTCCAGCCGCAGCAGCCCGGCGTTACCGAGCGGCACCGGCGCTCCGTCGGCATCGAGCAGGGCGGCACCCAGCGCCCGCAGCGCACCCGCTCCGCCGTCGGTCGAGCTGCTGCCGCCGATCGCGAGCAGCAGTCGTTCTGCGCCTGCCGCGAGCGCCTCGGCGATGACTTGGCCGAACCCGAGCGTGTGCGCGGTGAGCGGGGCAGGCGCATCGAGCAGCAAGAGTCCCGAGGCTTCAGCGAGCTCGACGAGCGCGGTGCGCGGCGCACCGTTCGCCGACGGCACCAGCAACCAGCGCGCCTCGACATCACGCGCATCGGCCGAGCTCGCGGGCCCTGTCACCCACGCGCGTCGCACGATAGCCTCCGGTAGCGCCGCCGCGACCGCGTCGACCGTTCCCTCGCCACCATCGGCCATCGGCGCGAGTACGAGGTCGTCATCGGACCGGATGCTGCGCCACCCTTCCGCGATCGCGCGACTCGCCTCGGCTGCGGTGGCCGAGCCTTTCAGCGAGTCGGGCGCGATGACGATGCGCACTCGAGCGACCTTTCTCGGTCCACTTGGCACGCTCAGCCCGCCTGCACGCGGTGTAGGCGCGCATAGCGGCCATCAGCGTGGAGCAGCGCCTCGTGCGAGCCGACCTCGACGATGCGCCCCGCCTCGAGCACCACGATGCGATCAGCCGACCTGATGGTTGAAAGACGGTGCGCGACCACGAGCGTTGTCCGCGAGGCCATGAGCTTGCCCATTGCTTCCGCGATTGCGGCCTCCGATTCGCTATCGAGGGCGCTCGTCGCTTCATCGAGCAGCAGAATGCGCGGATCTCGAATGAGTGCTCGCGCGATCGACAATCTCTGTCGTTGGCCCCGGAGAGCCGAGCACCGCGCTCTCCCACGATCGTCGCAAGCCCATCGGGCAGAGAGCGCACGAGTTCGAGCGCATTTGCGTCGTCGAGGGCGCGCTCGAGACGGGCGCCATCGACGTCACCGAGCCCATAAGCGATGTTGTCGAGTACCGTCCCCTCGAACAGCACCGACTCTTGCGGAACGACTGACACGTGTCGACGCACCGTGCGAACGTCCAGTTCTGCCATATCGACGCCATCGAGCAACACGCGACCTTCGTCGGGCCGGACGAAGCCCAGAATGAGATTGAGCATCGTCGACTTCCCCGAACCGGAAGACCCGACAAACGCGATGGTTTCGCCAGCGCCAATGCGCAAGTCGATGTGGTCGAGGGCGGGTTTCGACGCATCCGGATAGCGGAAGGTCACCGACTCGAGAGCGAGTTCGCCGCTGACCATCGACACTGAGCGACGGCCTTCGTTGAGCTCGAGGTCGGGCTCCTGCATCACCTCGGCGATCGACCTGACCGACTCGGCGCCGCGTGCCGCGACGGGCAACAGCATGAGCAATCCCGTCGCGCTCGAGGTCAGAAGGGCGAAGTACGAGCTCAACAGCACGACCTCTCCGGCCGTGATCGCGAGCACACCACTCAGCGAGAACCACGCAGCGAGCACCAAGCACGCAACGCCCAGCAACTGCAGCGTCACCCAGGAGAGCGAAGAGAAGCGACCGTTCAGAAGGTCGAGCGCGAGTCCGGCGGTACGCACCCCCTCTGCACCGACCGCGACACGTTCACGTGCGACCGACTCGAGGCCGTGTGCCCGCGTAATCGGCATGAGAGTCGCCATCTCGCCCACGCGTGCCGAGAAGTGCTCGACCTCACGTCGAAAGCGCTCGTTGCGCACTTCGCTGCGACGCTGCAGTAGAGCGCGCAGCAGGACCGCGAGCGGAATCGCCATGGCGTAGACCGGCAAGAACTGCGGCACGGTGATCGCCGTCATGGTCACGGCGCCGATGAGCACCATGACCGACGACAGCAACGGATGCGCCACCTGTTGCAGCATGACCTCGACATTCTCGACATCACGAACGACCTTGGTCTGCACGATGGCGGAGTTCGCGCGGGCGTGGAAGCCGATCGACAGTTCTTGCAATCGAGTCGCGAGTGCGTTGCGCAGGTCGGCTCCGATCGAGCGCACGGCGCCCATGAAAAGCCGGGTGTACGCGACGTGGCCCGGATAGTTCTGCACGAGAGCGACCGTCGCGACGATCGCCCACCAGGCCAGTGCCGACGCCGGGCCACCATCGACGACGATGTCGATGATCGCCGCCGTGATGACCGGCATGAGCCAGAGCGGTGAATCTTTCAGGGCGAAGCACGCTATAGCGGCGAGTAGTCGGCCGCGATGCGCGCCGAGCAGCCGCAGCACCGACCGTGCCGGTCGACGACCGTCGACTGCGGCGTGCACGGCCGCGAGGTCATGTGCGTGATGAGCCCGAGCCACCGCACGAGTCTACGGTCGTCTGTCGGCAGAGGTCAGTGGTGAAGATGCCAACCTGACCCTGCCGTCAGAGGCCCCAGCTGCGCACCACCGCGTTGCGGAACACCCCGCGCGGGTCCCACTGCTGCCGCAGCTCGACGAACTCGCGCCAGCGCGGGTACCGCCCGGCGAGCTGGTCGGCGTTGGTCGTGAAGACCTTGCCCCAGTGCGGTCGCGCCCCGAACTCGCCGAGTGCATCCTCGAGTGCCGGCAACGCCGCGCGCACCTCGGCCTCGAGCGGCTTCCACGTGCAGTGGATGCCGATGGCATCGTGACCGTAGGCACCACTGAGCCACAGATCATCAGCGCGAATGCTGCGGATCTCGCTCACGAACAGCAGATCGGCGATGCCCGGCCCGATGCGCCGCATCGTCTCGAGCGCGTCGACGGCGCGCGCGCGCGGCACGAAGAACTCGCTCTGCAACTCCTCGCCGTGCGAGGGCGTGAACTCGGCTCGAAAGTGCGGCAGCCGCTCGAACCACTGACCGACCGCGCCCGACTGGTCGGTGCACGACTCGCCAGACTCCCCCTCGAGTGGATGCTGTCCTGGCGCCGCGCGCACGGCTCCGGGCAGTGGCGGCGGCGGTTCGGCAGCCGCGCCCACGGCATCGTGCGGCACGCGCGACTTGCGCCACACCTGGTCGATGCGCCGAGCATCCCGCCAGTTCGTGAACAGGCTCACGCTCGTGGCCGAGCCCATCACGGCGTCGAGATCATCGAGGGCTGTCTGCCAGCCGAGACCGCGATCGACGACTTGCGTCATCGCATAGGCAGGCTCCACTTCGAGCTCGACGCGAGTGACGACCCCCAGCATGCCCAGCGAGACGACGGCGCCGTCGAAACCCTCGTCTCCTCGGGCGATGCGCACGAGCTCTCCGTCAGCGCGCACGATCTCGAGACCGACGACAGCACTGGCGAGCGAACCAGCGGCGTCTCCCGAGCCGTGCGTGCCGGTCGCCACCGCTCCTGCCACGGAGATGTGCGGCAGCGAGGCCATCGCTCCCAGCGCCCAGCCCTGCGCGTCAAGGGCGCGTGCGAGCTCGGCGTAGCGCCAGCCAGCCGGCACCGAAGCCACGCGTCGTTCAGCGTCGACATGCAGCTCGCCCGGCAGCGCGGCGACCGACACCATGAGGTCGTCACTGTCGGCGATGCGCGTGAAGCTATGGCGCGATCCGACCGCCCGAACAGCACGCGCGCTCGACACGAGTCCCGCGAGTTCGTCGATGCTCGTGGGTTCGGCGAAGCGAGGCGCGGCGAATTCGACGTTGCCCGCCCAGTTGCGTGCGGCGGATGGAGTGGTCATCGCTCGATGGTACGCGCCGCGCCGGAACCCCCCGGCGCGGCGCGAGATCGGGTCGCGTGCCGTCAGCTGGCGGGCGTGCGCTCCTGCATGCCCCAGGCCTGGCCGTAGCCGCCCTCGCTCTCCGGTGCTGCCATGAGGTCGAGGAAGAGCTTGGCGTCGAAGGCTTCGGGGCCGAGCACTCCGGCTCCGCTCCAGGCGCCCGTCGCGAGCAGCTCGAGGGCGACGACGGGGTTGAGGGCGGTCTGCCAGACGACGCACTGCGCCTCGTACTCGGCCATCGTCCACTCGTTGTCACTCACGTGATAGAGGTAGACGTCGCGCGGCGATCCGTCGACTCCCGTGCCCGTCACCCAGAGGCCGGCGCAGGTCTTGCCGGTCATTCGAGGGCCCAGGGTGGCAGGATCGGGCAGACCAGCGGCGACGACATCGCGCGGTGCAACCTCGACGGGGCCGTTCTTCGACCGAACGCGAATGGGCTCGGTCTTGTCGAGACCCAGCTGGTTGAGCGTCTTGAGAATGCCGATGAACTCATCGCCCAACCCGTATTTGAAGGTCACACGCTTGGCGTCGACCCAGCGCGGCATGAGCAGCACTTCTTCGTGCTCGACGTTGACGCACTCCACCGGGCCGATGCCCTCCGGAAAGTCGAACACCTCGGGCTCGCTGAACGGCGGCGTCGTGTACCAGCCCTTGTCTTTCTCCCAGATCACCGGAGGGTTGAGGCACTCTTCGATCGTGGTCCAGATGCTGAACGACGGGGCGAAGATCTCGTTGCCCTCGTCGTCGCGCACGACAAGATTGGCGCCGTCCCGCGTGCCGAGCTCGTCGATCTCGCTGAAGAGGTGATCGGCGGCGTACCGGGCGAAGACATCACTGAGGCCCGGCTCGACACCCATGCCGACGAGAGCGAGGCGACCGGCAGACTGCCACTCGTCGGCCACGGCGAACTGCTCGTCGCCGAGCTTGACGCCGGTCTCGCTGTAGGGACGCTCGGGGTGGGGCTTCGAGAGGCTCATGGCCATGTCCATGTAGTCAGCGCCCGCGGCCTTCGCACCCTCGAAGATGGGCATGACGAACTTCGGCTCTACGGCGTTCATGACGTGCGTGGCGCCGTGCTCGCGCGCGACCTTCTCAACGACGCTCGCGTCGGAGGCGTCGATCTGCGCGGCAACGAACCGGCCGTTCTGCGCGCCATGCTTCGCCTCGATCCACGCGATCGTGCGCTCGGCACGGGCGATGTCGTAGTCGCTCACGATGATCTGCTCGAAGAACGAGCGGCGGGCGGCGATCTTGGCGATGGCGTCTCCGACGCCACCGGCGCCGACGAGGAGAATCTTCATGGCCTCATGTTATCCAGATGGACAACTCAGGCGCTAGACCCAGTCGTACGAGATCGCGGCGCTCGAGGTTCGCGCTCGAGACGTCGGGCGAACGGAAGCCAGACGAGCACTGCGACCCCCGCCCCGAGCACCGCGCCGGCAATGGTGTCGGTGAGCCAGTGCACCCCCAGGTACGTGCGGCTGAGGGCCATGGCGACGATGTAGGCCAGAGCGAGCATCCACACCCACCAGCGGTCACGACTCAACGCGAAGAGGAGCGCCAACACGATCGCGAGAGTCGCGGCGTTGGCGACGTGGCCCGAGGGAAACGACCCGACATCGGAGGTCACGAGCATGTCTTCGGGGCGCGCTCGACCGATGAAGCCCTTGAGCAGTTGCACGAGACCAGCGCTCAGCACGCTCGCGAGGGCGAACACGAGGGCACCCCACGGCCGCCGCGCGACGAGCAACACCACGATGATCGCGATCGGCACCACGACGATGCCGACGATGCCGCCGCCGAGCCAGTCCATGAAGAGGGCAGGAACATCCCACCACGGCCCACGCTCGTCGAGCAGCTCTTCGAGCCACTCGTCGTCAATGCCCACGGGCGAATCGCGTTGCACGATCAGGAGGCCGAGCAGGGTGACGAGCGAGACCGCTGTCACGATGGCCGTGACCACCCAGCGCCGACGCACCCCTCAGCGCTCCAAAGCGGGCACGGTGCGCGGGCGCACGACGAACCACAGCGAGAGCACGGCGGCGAGCGCGGTCACCGCCATCACCGCGCCCATCGGCACGGCGTTGTCGACCCCCAATAGCCCCACGATCGGAGAGAGTACCCCGGCAAGCCCGAAGTTCAAGGCACCGAGCAGCGATGCGGCGGTGCCGGCCTCTTTGCCGTGCTGCGCGAGTGCGAGCGCTTGCACCATCGGGAAGCCGAAACCGCAGGCCGTGATGAAGAACCACAGCGGCACGACCGTGCCCCAGAATCCGGCGCCAAGCAGCTCGAGAACCACGATGGTCACCGACGCGAGCAGCAGCACCGCCGTGGAGACGGCGAGAATCCACTGCGGCGGAATGCGTTTGGCAAGGCGCGAGCTCACTTGCACGCCCGTGACGATGCCGAGCGAGTTGACGGCGAAGAGCAGACCGTAGCCCTGCGGGTCGAGGCCGTAGACGCCCTGGAAGAGGAAGGGAGACGCAGAAAGGTAGGCGAAAAGCCCCGAGAAGCTGAAGCCACCGATGAGGGCCACCCCGATGAAGACGCGGTCGCCGAACAGGGAGCGATAGCGCTGACCGATCGTCGAGTGGCCGGGGTCGAGTCGGCGGGCCGGCGGCAGTGTCTCGACGATGAAGAACGCGGCAGCGAGCACGACCGCGAAGCCGTAGATCGCGAGCACGACGAAGAGGCCGCGCCACGGCATGACGAGCAGCAACTGCGAGCCGATGACCGGAGCCGCGATCGGCGCGAGGCCGTTCACGAGGGCGAGCCGCGAGAGCATCCGCACGAGCGGGTAGCCGCCGAAGAGGTCGCGTACGGTCGCCATCGCGACCACGCCGCCCGCCGCGGCACCGACACCTTGCAGCACGCGCGCGGCCATGAGCAGCGCGATGTCGGGGGCGAGCGCCACCCCGAGGCTCGCGATGACGTGGAGTGCCGTCGCGAGAATGAGCGGCAACCGTCGACCGACGCGGTCGCTCCATGGCCCGACGACGAGCTGGCCGAGCGCGAAGCCGATCATCGTGGCGGTGAGCGTGAGTTGAATCGCCGCCGTCGACACATCGAGGTCGGCTTCGATCTGCGGGAAGGCCGGCAGGTAGAGATCGATCGTGAACGGTCCGAGCGCTGTGAGCGCGCCGAGCACGACGACGTAGACCGCACGCTGACCTCGGCTGAGCGAGTCGCCGGGGTGCACGACAGTCGTCACGCGAACAGCCTCCGCAGGGCAAGAAGGGAAAGTGTGGCCGAGCGGCCGGGCGTCCAGCTTAGGCGCGGCGGGCATCCACTGTCGAATCGATTCGAGATGGATGCTCGCACTCCCCCGCGCGTACGCGAACGGCCCCGGGCGACAAAGTCGCTCGGGGCCGTTCGCGGCCGAAGCCGGCGCTACCGCGAGGTGCTCGTGCCAGCGCGGCGCTTGTTGTAGACGTCGAACGCCACGGCGAGCAGCAGCACGAGTCCCTTGACGGCCTGCTGCCACTCGATGCCGATGCCCATGATCGACATGCCGTTGTTGAGCACGCCGATGATGAGGCCACCGATGATCGCTCCGCCGATGGTGCCGATGCCACCCTGCACCGCGGCGCCACCGATGAAGGCTGCCGAGATCGCTTCGAGCTCGAAGCCGTCACCGGCCTTGGGGCCTGCGAGGTTGAGGCGTGCGGTGAAGACGAGGCCGGCGAGAGCAGCGAGCAGTCCCATGTTGACGAACAGCCAGAAGTCGACCGAGCGCGTCTTGACACCCGAGAGCTCGGCCGCGCGGCGGTTGCCACCGACGGCGTAGATGTGTCGACCGAAGACGGTGCGGTTGGCGACGATGCCGTAGGCCATGACGAGCACCGCGAGCACGATGAGCGTGACCGGAATGCCCTTGAAGGTCGACAGCGCGTAGAAGAAGGCACCGATGCCGACCGCGACGAACGCCATCTTCGCCCAGAACCACAGGGTGGGGTCGACCTCTTGGCCGTACTTGAGGCGACCGTTGCGGCTGCGCACCTGCTGCACGATGATGCCGATGATCGCGATGGCACCGATCGCGAGCGTCACGAGGTCGATCTCGATCGATCCGAAGGTGGTCGGAAAGTTGACGAAGCCGTTGCCGAGGGCACGGTACTCCTCGGGGAACGAGCCGATGTTGGCGTTACCCAGGGTAATGAGTGCGAGGCCGCGGAAGATGAGCATGCCCGCGAGCGTCACGATGAACGCGGGTATGCCCACGTACGCGATCCAGAACCCTTGCCATGCGCCCACGAGCAGGCCCACCACGAGGGCCCCGAGGATCGCGCCCCACCAGGGCATGCCGAGATCGCGCAGGAAGACGCCGGAGATCGCGCCGATGAACGCGGCGATCGAGCCGACCGAGAGGTCGATGTGCCAGGCGACGATGACGAGCACCATGCCGATCGCGAGAATGAGGATGTAGCCGTTCTGTACGACGAGGTTCGAGATGTTCTGCGGCCGCAGCAAGATGCCGTTCGTCGTGATCGAGAACAGCACGACCACGGCGATAAGCGCGAGGAAGATGCCGTTCTTGCCGAGGTCGCTCACGATGTGCGAGATCGTCGACGGCAGGTGGAATCCGCCCTTCTGGGCTGCGGGGGCCTGAGTCTTGGTGTCGGACATTAGCGCTGCTTCTCCAGGGTCATGAGCTTGAGGAGGGATTCGGGGGTGGCCTCGGCCACGGGCATCTGGCCCGTGATCCGGCCCTCAGAGAGGGCGTAGATGCGATCGCAGATGCCCAGCAATTCGGGCAGCTCAGAAGAGATGACGATGATCGCCTTCCCCTCGCTCGCGAGTCGGTTGATGATCGTGTAAATCTCGTACTTCGCACCGACGTCGA
>SXGT01873788.1_pt1 | contig 10211 bp, 12 predicted proteins | sample 3176221 | NCBI WGS metagenome assembly SXGT01 (sample SAMN11356862, study PRJNA531348) | freshwater metagenome | isolation source: freshwater sample F1-120 | place: China: Fuxian Lake, Yuxi | collected 2017-12-25
ATCGCCGTGCCGACGATGCCCGACTCGGCGAGCGGGGTGTCGAGCACGCGGTGCTGACCGAACCGCTGCTGCAGTCCTTCCGTCACACGGAAGACACCGCCGAGCGTGCCGATGTCTTCACCGAGCAGCAGCACCTTCTGGTCGGCCTCCATCGCGGCGGCGAGGCCGGAGTTGAGGGCCTTCGTCATCGTCATGGTCGTCGTGTCGGCGGTCATGCTGCACCACCTTCGAACGAGGCCTCGTAGTCGGCGAGCCACTGGCGCTGAGCATCCATGAGGGCGTGCGGTTCGCTGTAGACGTGCGCGAACATCGACTCGGCGGGCGGCGAGCCGAGCGCGAGGGTGCGGGCCCGCACGTCAGCGGCGAGTTGCTCGCCTTCTTCCGCGACGCTCGTGAAGAAGTCGTCGCTCTCGCCGAGCCCGCGCAGGTAGGTCTCGAAGCGCGCCACCGGGTCACGCGCCTCCCAGTGCTGCAACTCGGCGTCGGTGCGGTACTTCGTGGGGTCATCGCTCGTCGTGTGAGCACCCATGCGGTAGGTGAGCGCCTCGATGAAGCGCGGGCCCTCGCCAGCGCGCGCGGCCTCGAGACTCGCCATCGTCGTGGCGTAGCTGATGAGCACATCGTTGCCGTCGATCTGCACGCTCGGCACTCCGAAACCGCGGGCGCGGTCAACGAGCGGAGTGCGCGACTGCACGCTCACGGGCACCGAGATCGCCCAGTGGTTGTTCTGCAAGAAGAAGACGAGAGGCGCCTGGTAGCTCTGCGCGAAGACGAGGGCTTCACTGACGTCGCCCTGGCTCGTCGCGCCGTCACCGAAGTAGACCATCGTCGCGGCGTCGACGTCAGGGTTGCCGGTGCCGACGACACCGTCGAAACGCTGGCCCATGGCGTAGCCGGTGGCGTGCAGCGTCTGCGAACCGATGACGAGCGTGTAGAGGTGGAAGTTGCGCGTCGCGGCGGGGTCCCAGCCGCCGTGCGACAGTCCGCGCAGCATCTCGATGATGCGCATGAGGTCGAGGCCACGCAGGTAGCCGACCGCGTGCTCGCGGTACGCGGGGAAGATGTGGTCTTGCTCTTTCGCCGCGAACCCTGAACCGACTTGCGCGGCCTCCTGGCCAAGGCTCGGAATCCACAGGGCGAGCTGGCCCTGCCGCTGCAAGTTGCCGGCTTCGATGTCGAAGCGGCGCACGACCGCCATGGTGCGATACATCTCGCGCAGCTGCTGCTCAGAGAGGGCATCCACATAGGGCAGGTACTCCTCGACGGCCGCGCTCGTGACGCGAGTTCCGTCGGGCGCGAGCAGCTGCAGGGTCTGCGGCGTGGTCGACATGCGTTCCACTCTAGGCCCGGGTGCAGAGCCTCGACTCAGAGAGTGCGAACAACCCGCGCCGCGGTATCGAGGAGGGTTGCCACAGCCTCTTCCTCTCCGATCGAGATGCGGATGCCCTCCGGAGGGAAGGCGCGCGCGACGATCCCGGCGCTCGTGAAGGCCTCAGCGGCCGCCGCGGTCGCCACGCCGGTGGGCAGCCACACGAAGTTGCCCTGCGCCTCGGGCACCCTCCAGCCCTGGTCTAGCAGGGAGTTGCGCACGCGGTCCCGTCGCTCGACGAGCTGCTGCACCTGCTCGAGCAACTCCGCTTCGTGATCCATCGCCGCGAGCACGGCGCGTTGGGCGGCCTCGGTGACCGAGAGCGGAATGGCGGTGCTGCGCGCGGCGTCGAGTAGCGCGACGGGCCCGAGCGCGTAGCCCACCCTCAGGCCCGCCAACCCGTAGGCCTTCGAGAAGGTGCGCAGCACCACTAGGTTCGGGTAGCGCCCGAGCAGAGTCGTGCCGTCAACGGCGTCGTCATCGCGCACGAACTCGACGTAGGCCTCGTCGAGGATGACGAGGCGATCGCTCGGCACCGCGGCCATGAACTGCTCGAACTCCGCCGCCGTGACCGCGGGGCCCGTCGGGTTGTTCGGGCTGCAGACGATGATGAGGCGAGTGCGATCGGTGACGGCTGCCGCCATGGCCTCGAGGTCGTGGCGGGCATCCGCGGTCAGGGGCACTTGCACGCTCGTCGCCCCCGCGACGGTGACGAGACCGGGGTAGGCCTCGAAACTGCGCCAGGCGTAGAGCACCTCGTCACCGTGGCCCGCGGCGGCAAGGATGAGCTGAGCAAGTATGGCAACAGAACCCGCCCCGATGTGCACCTCGTCGGGGTCGATGCCGAATCGAGCGGCGAGCCGCTCCCGCACGACGAGCGCGGTGGCATCGGGATACCGGTTGATGTCGAGCCCCGCGATCGCGGCGAGCACGGCGGGGTGTGGCGCGAAGGGATTCTCGTTGCTCGAGAGCTTGAAGGCGTCGGCGACGGCCGGCTTGCCCTGACGATAAGGAGGGAGGGCGACAATCTCAGGGCGCAGGCGCACGGCAGTGCTCGGGGCACTCTGCGCGTCGTGGTGCGGGTCGGCGGGGGTCGCGGTCACGTCGTCAGCCTAACTTTCGTGCGGGTGAACTTCCGTCGTGCGCGTTGCTCCCGCCCGCTGCGGTCGGCATAGTGGTGCCATGGCCCGCTTTCTGATCCGCCTCATCACCACCACCATCGCCCTCTGGCTCACGACGCTCATCGTCGCTGGCGTCTCGGTGGTCTCCTACGGCGCTGAGGGCGACACTGTCGCTCTCGTGCTCACCTACTTGCTCGTCGGTCTCATCTTCGGGCTCGTCAACAGCATCATCGGCAACTTCATCCGCATCGTCGCCTTCCCGATCTATATCCTCACGCTCGGCCTCATCGCTCTCATCGTCAATGGCCTGCTGCTGCTGCTCGTCGCGGGCATCAGCGACCTCATCGGTTTCGGCTTGGAGGTCGACGGATTCTGGTGGGGCGTCTGGGGCGCCCTCGTGCTGGCGCTGCTGAACTGGCTCATCGGCATCCTGTTGCGGCCGGTGCTGGGTCGCAAGCGCAGCTGAGGTTCACTTCGGCGGCACCCGCTCAGCCGTGTAGGCGGTGCGGGTGCCGGTGGAGGCCGACGGCGCGCCCCCGCTCGCTGCGGCTGTCGGCAGGGCAGCGATCGCGGCGCTGATCGCGGGATGCCCGCTCGCGTCGACCTCCGTCGCAGTGTTCTCGTACCGCGAGAACTCGTGCGCCGCGAGCACGGGTGCATTCGGGCTCACGATCTCGACCCCTTGGCCCACCACCACTACCGCGTTGGTGGGGTCTCGAGGTCCGGCGAGCACAGGAATGAGATCGTCACGATGTTCCATGACGATTGCCGGATAGTCGCCGGTGACGGGAGTGCTGCCACTCGGGGCCCCGATTGTCACTAGGCCCAGCGTCTCCCAGTCACCCGACTCGGCGAGCGCCGCGGCGATCGCACCGCCCTGGGAGTAGCCGGTAAATACAACGGCGCTACCGGGCGTCGCGCCCGCCTCGAGCAGTGCGGCTCGCACCGCTTGCAGTGACGAAGACGGGAGCCCGGCGAGGTTCGCGACGTTGCTCGTGAGATCCCAAGGATGATGCCCGCCGAGCGGAGCATCAGGGTCAGTACCGGCGATGTAGACCTCGAACCACACCGAACCATCAGGGCGCTCGAACTTCTCGATCACGATCGGCGTCTCCGGCCCGGGAATGCGCGCCACTCGATCGGCAACACCGGAGGGCGCGACGACACGTTCGCGACCCGTGCCGCGGCGCACATCAGCACCCACAGGCCGGACGATCACCGGAGCAATGCCGACGAACCCGGCAAGCGCCGCCAGGCCCGTGACTCCCGCAGCCGTCGACTCGAGACCGGTGAGCCCGAGCCCCTGGTCTCCGATCGCAGCGATGATCGGCAGTGGTACCCCGGCGGCACCGAGCAGCGCGTCGTCGAGGAAAGCGAGCGAAGACCGCAGCATTGCGAGCACGTCGGGGTTCGAGAGCAGAGGTGTGGCCGCGTGCCCCACTCGGCCCGCGAGGTCGAGCGTGCTTGCTCGCCACTGCTCGGGGGCGAGGTTCCAGACCGCGGTGGCCACGATCGCTGCACGCACGAGTCCCGGTGCGAGCGCGAGGCCCAGTCGCGCGGCCAGGCTCGCCGCCGCGGCGACGAGCTGCGAGGTGAGCGACTCGATAACCCAGAGCGTCGCCGCCTCGACGCGTTCATGCTCGAGCGCCGCACGACGCAAGGCGAGCACGAGCTCGTCGGCCTCTGCGAGCCCACGGCTCGAGGCTCGGCGAACGTCGTCGAAGAGTGTTGACAGCCCCGCGTCGACCACCGGAGGGTGCTCGGGCACGCGGTTCTTCGCCGCCTCGAGGGTCGCCGCGGCCGACTCGAGCATCACGGCCAGTGCACGCAACTGCTCGGCATCGACAGCAGCCGGGCTCCCCCCGACCACGAGCGCGGTCACGGCACCCCACCGGCTGCAGCAGCGAGCGCGGCTGAGTTTGCGAGCTGCTCGGCGTCGAGCGCAAGTCTCGTGCAGTGATCGCGGGCGAGCTCGGCGTGGTTTGAGCCCGCGAGAATGGCGGAGAGCAAGGTGCGCACGCGGTCATCGAACTGCGTGCGCCCCGCGCTCACCCAGCCCTCGCACTCGGCGCCCGACGGCATGGCTCGCCACGCACGCTCGAGCAGGTCGCGCACGACGTCGAGCCCGGCCGCGGCCGAACGCAGTTCGGCCGCGAGCGCTCGTGCGGCTGTGGGGTCGTGGGTGGCCGTGGCGCTCGACATGAGCCAGGTCGACATGGGGCTCCCCTCTGCTGCGAGCGAGCATCCCGTTGTCGTCGCAGCCACCGCATCGTGCCCGCTCGACGCCACCGCGCCATCGCACCACGGCCCCGGCAGGGATGGCGATGGGCAACCCCCGGGTGTGGAGGAAGCGTGCAGGGGCCAGAATGGAGCCATGAGCTTCGACCGGGTCCTCGCAGAGCCCGGCGCGTTCCGCATCTGCTTCGTCTGCACGGGCAATATCTGTCGGTCGCCGATGGCCGAGTCGGTGTTTCGCGAGCTCATCCGCGCTCGCGGACTCGACCACCACGTCTCAGTGCACTCGGCCGGCACCGGCGAATGGCACGTGGGCGAGAGCAGCGACCCGCGCACGCTGCGCGCGCTCGGTGAGCGCGGCTACGACGGCGAAGGCCATCGAGCCCGCCAGTTCGACGTCGACTGGTTCGGCTCACTCGACCTCGTCATCGCCTTCGACCGCTCGCACGAGCGCATTCTCAAAAGCTGGGCGCCCGACGACGAAGCGCGAGCCAAGGTGCACTTGCTCTTGAGTTTCGACCCCGAGGCCGGCGGCGTGCTCGACGTGCCCGACCCCTACTACTCCGACACCGCGATGTTCGACTCGGTGCTCGGCATGATCGAGCGCGCGTGCCGCGCGCTGTTTCGTCAGCTCGAACCCGGAATCCGACAGGGAGCCACCTCATGAGTCCGCTCAGCATCCAACCACTCAGCCCGCTCGACGGCCGCTACCGCCACCAGGTCGCCGATCTCGGCGAGCACCTCAGCGAAGCCGGGCTCAATCGCGCGCGCATTCAGGTCGAGGTCGAGTGGCTGCTGCACCTCACCGAACGCGAGCAGTTCGGCGCCCCCCGCCTCACCCCCGAGCAAGCACGAGGCCTTCGCCAGCTCGTCACCGAGTTCGGCGACGACGACATCGCATCGCTCGCGGAGCGTGAAGCGGTGACCCGCCACGACGTCAAAGCCGTGGAGTACCACGTGCGCGACCGGCTGGTCGAGCTGGGTCTCGGCGGCATCGCCGAGCTCACCCACTTCGCGTGCACGAGCGAAGACATCAACAATCTCGCCTACGCCCTCACGATTCGTTCTGCAGTGCACGACGTGTGGATGCCCTCCGCTCGCTCGGTCGTCGACCAGTTGCGCGATCTCGCCATTGAGCTGCGCGACCAGCCGATGCTCGCACACACGCATGGGCAGCCGGCCACGCCGACGACGCTCGGCAAAGAGCTCGCGGTGACCGTGCACCGTCTTGAGCGCTTGCTGGCCTCGGTCGACGACATTGAGTACCTCGGCAAGTTCTCCGGAGCCACCGGCACGTTCTCGGCGCACCTCGCCGCCGACCCCGACCACGATTGGCAAGCCGCGTCGCGAGACTTCGTGACGAGTCTCGGCCTTACGTGGAACCCGCTCACCACCCAAATCGAATCGCACGACTGGCAGGCGCAGCTCTATCAGCGCATCTCCCACGTGGGCCGCGTGCTGCACAACCTCTGCACTGACGTGTGGACGTACATCTCCATGGGCTATTTCCGGCAGATTCCGCAGGAGGGGGCAACCGGCTCGTCGACGATGCCGCACAAGATCAATCCCATCCGCTTCGAGAATGCGGAGGCGAACCTCGAACTGGCGAGTGCGCTGCTCGACTCGCTGGCAGCAACCCTCGTTACGTCGCGGCTGCAGCGCGACCTCACCGACTCGTCAACGCAACGCAATGTCGGAGTGGCCCTTGGGCACTCTCTGCTCGCGCTCGACAACATTCGCAAGGGCCTTGGCGAGATCGCCGTTGACCCCGACGCGCTCGCGCGCGATCTCGACGGCAACTGGGAAGTGCTGGGTGAAGCGATCCAGACGGTCATCCGCGCTGAAGTCACGGCCGGTCGAAGCTCGATTGCCGACCCCTACGCCATGCTCAAGCAGCTGACGCGTGGTCACCGAGTCGGCGCCGACGAACTGCGGGCGTTCGTGAACACACTCGACATTGGCGACGAGGCGAAGGCTCGGCTCGCCGAGCTGACCCCAGCAAGCTACGTGGGCGCAGCATCCGCCCTCGTCGATCACATCGTTCGCGACTGAGCCCGTTCGCTTCCGCAGCGTCGTCGAGCGCGACGTCAGTCGTGCGGGGTGTCGGGCGTGCGCTCACCGTCGGTCGGCCGGTTGGGGGTGATGGCGAGCATGAGCATCGCAAGCACGACGAGGTCGATGATGAACGAGCCGCCGAAGACGATGAGCGCGAACGGAATGTCGCGCGTCACGAGCAGCACCGTTCCGCCGATGAAGACGGCGACGATCGCGGCGAGTGCCACGAGTTCGACGGGGCGCAGCGTGAGGTGCCCGGGCTTGTCGCTCATGCGGTTGCTCCGTTCGAGGGTGATGCCGAGGTAGGCGCGGCCGGCGCCGATGCCGTCGCGAAGCGCAGGCTGAGCCCCGCGATGATGAGGAAAACGCCCAGCACGACGCCGTAGGCGCCGAGGAAGCCAACGGCGCTGACGGGGTCGGCAACGAGCGCGACGACGACGGCGAGCGCGAGCGTGCCGGCTCCGACGATGACGCCGTCGCGCGCGAGCGCGCTGCGGCCACGATGACGGATGCCCCACACGAGTTCGAGCGCACCAGCGAGCACCGCATACCCGCCCACGAGCAGCAGCAGCACGGGCAGCGCGGCACCGAGGGTTGCGACGCTCAAGATCGAGAGCGTGCCGGCGAGCGCCGCGATGATCGCGAGGCCGCGGTGCAGTCCTCGCAGTGGCTCCCCGGCGCTCATGCCCATGGTGGTGCCGAGCAGCACGAGGGCAGAGCCGATACCGAAGATGCCGAGCATGACGAGACCGAGTTGCGCCGAGTGGTCAGCGGTGAAGGTGATCGCGAGGCCCACCACAACGGCGGGTACAGCGCGCAGCACGGGCGCGAGCCACGGCGACCGTGGCGCTGCAGCAGCCGCGGGGGAGGGGGCGTCGGTCATGGCACCCATCGTAGAGTGGCCCAGCCGAGAGCCGACTGCGGGTCGGCACTCGCTGACCAGCACGGCGAGCGCGTAGCGAATCGCCTACGGTGGAAACCACGATGCAGCGCAACGATGACGATGGCCATGGGTTGGGTCGTGACCAAGGCCGCCTCATCGCCTGGAGCACCGAGTTGCGCGCCGTGCACGCGAAGCTTCGCGCTGCGCTCGAGGCCGCTCGCGATGCGATCGACGATCTCGGCTCGCAGCACGCCGCCAGCCGCGAGCTGCTGCTCTACTGCCATGGATTCTGCGTCGCACTTGACGGGCACCATCGGGGCGAAGACCGCGCGCTCTTCCCCGCCATTGAAGCCGCCCACCCCGCACTCGCGCCGGTGCTCCGGTCGCTCGAGCGCGATCATTCGATGATCGGCCACTTGCTCGGGGGTCTGCAGTCGGCGGTCAGGCAGTCGGCGACGGCCGCCGAACCCGAGCGGCACCTCGAAGGCATCAGCGCGATCATGGAGAGCCACTTCCGCTATGAAGAGCGGCAACTCCTCACGGTGCTCGAGTCGCTCGAGCTCACCGCCGACCCCGCAGTGGTGCTCGGCCCGCTCTAGCTCACGTCGAGCTCGGTGATCGCCGCTCTAGCTCACGTCGAGCTCGGTGATCGCCGCTCGATCAGGCTCGGCGTGCCTCGAGCCCATCCAGCAGGAGGTCGAGCCCGAAATCGAAGCCCGAACCCTGGTTCGCAGCGTGAAGCGTGATGTGTTCGAGGAGATAGGGCACGCCCGCGTCGCGGAATGCCGTCAGGGCGCCGTCGAGCTGTGCTCGTTCGGCCTCGGGATCGTCGGACGAAAACTCGATGGCTTGCAGTACGTAGCCCTGAATGTAGGCCTCGATGACGTGATGGGCATGAAAGGCCTGCTGTGGCGAGAAGCCTGAGCGACGCAAGTGGCCGAGGGCCGCGTCGACGTAGGCGATGCGGGCTGGCCCGCCGCTGCTCGCGCGAACTCGATTCACCCAGGGATGCTGGAGCAGCGTGACGAACGCCGACCGCGCCGTGCGGCGTACAGCCGTGCGCCAGTCGGCATCGGGCTCGAGAGTGATGTCAGACCACACGAGGTCGACGAGCGAGTCGACCAGTGCTTGCTTCGATGAGAAGTAGTGGTAGATCGACATGGCCTCGACACCCAAACGTCGGCCGAGCTCGCGCATGGTGAGCGCCTCGAGCCCCTCGGCGTCTGCGAGCAAGATGGCGGCGTCGAGAATTGCGTCGCGCGTGAGGTCGGCTTTCTCACCTGCTTTGCGCTGCTTCATCGCCGCTCCCCGCGTGCTTGACTTTTCTTACGCGGTAAGTTTACCCTTCGATCGTTGCCTTACGCCGTACAATTGGAGGAAGCTCGTGCGCGCCATTCGCCGGACTCGCTATGGGGGGCCAGAAGTGCTCGCCGTAGAGCACTGCGTCGAACAACCCCTCGCGTCCGATCGTGTGCGCATCGCGGTGCGCGCCGCGTCGCTCAACCCCTTCGAATGGCACCACCAGCGGGGCTTGCCTCTGCTCATGCGGCCGTCGAGCGGCTGGACAGCGCCTCGAGATCACTGGCTCGGTGTCGATGTGGCGGGAGTGGTGGTCGAACTCGGCGCCGACGTTGACGGGGATGCCGTCGACCTCCACGTGGGTGACGAGGTCTTCGGCGGTGCGCCCGGCTCCCTTGCCGACCGGGCGGATGCTCGCCCGAACCTCCTCGCGAAGAAGCCTGCCGCAGTGTCGTTCGAGGAGGCCGCCGCCGTACCCCTCGCGGGCCTGACCGCACTGCAGGCACTGCGCAAGGGCAGGTTTCACGAGGGCCATGCGGTGCTCGTTCTGGGCGCCTCCGGTGGCGTCGGACACTACGCCGTGCAGCTCGCTCGTGCGCTCGGCGCTTCCCGGGTCGTCGGAAGCTGCAGCACGCGCAACGTTGCGCTGGTTCGATCGCTCGGCGCCGACGATGTGCTCGACTACACCCGCGGTGACGTGGACTCACTCGACGAGTGCTTCGACGTCGTGCTCGACATTGCGGGCGGGGCTCCCGTGCACTTCCTCCGCCAGCGGCTGAAGCCAGGCGGTTCGGTCGTGCTCGTTGGGGGCCCCGGTGACGGCCGTGTGCTCGGCCCGGCGACGCGCATCGTCGGCGGATTGCTCACCAGTGCGTTCCGACCCCAACGCGTGGTGGGCGTGAACGCGAGCTGGAGCGCAGAAGACTTGCAGCAGCTCGCCGGGCTGCTCGAGCGCGGGCACCTGCGGTCGGTCATCCATCGCCGGGTGTCGCTCGATGAGACCGCCGACGCTCTCGCTGAGGTCGAGGCCGGTCACGTCGCCGGCAAGATCGTCGTCGTGCCGTAGTCGCAGCGCGACGGTCGACGCGCAACGCGCGTCGGCCAGTGCTAGATGCGCGGCATGTCGGCGAAGCGCGAGAAGTGGCCGTGGAAGCCGACCGTGATCGTGTCAGTCGGGCCGTTGCGGTGCTGGGCGACGATGAAGTCGGCTTCGCCCGCCCGCGGGTTCTCTTTCTCGTACGCGCTCTCG
>SXGT01030208.1_pt1 | contig 10210 bp, 5 predicted proteins | sample 3176221 | NCBI WGS metagenome assembly SXGT01 (sample SAMN11356862, study PRJNA531348) | freshwater metagenome | isolation source: freshwater sample F1-120 | place: China: Fuxian Lake, Yuxi | collected 2017-12-25
CGCGCCGTCGCCAGCGCCGCCGAACCGACCGGCAGCCCCGCCAGCTCCACCGCGAACTCGAGCCGCTCGCCCGACCGCGGCAGCGCCGCCGCGGCCGGCAGCGGCATGCTCGCCGCGACCGCCTGCGCCTCCGGCGACGACTCCCCGACGGCCGGCGACACCCCCGCGCAACCCGCCAGCGGCAGGAGCGACCATGCAAGCGGAAGGAACCGTCGAGCCATCGGGAAGCCCCGCGCGATGCCTCGCGCTTCGTCCCCGTCTCCCGGCTCCCTTGAGCCGCGCCGCGTGCAGCGGACGAACTTGCCGCTCCCTGCGCATCGCGCCAGCTTCCACTAGCCCACCTTCCGCAGTTGCGCCGAATTCCGACGAGTTTTCGAGGCCTCTCGACCGCCGGCTCCTGGGGCGCGATCGCGTCGGGTGTCCAGAAGTCGGTGTAGTGCCAACTCACTGGATTGATCGGTCGCGGTCGCGCTGCGACAACGGTGCGCGGCATGTACCTCCGCCACACGACGATTCGCAAGCGCGGCAAGTCGCACACCTACTGGCGACTGGTCCGGTCGGTGCGCGACGGCAAGCGCGTGCGTCAAGAGACGGTGGCGATGCTCACCGAGCTCGATGCCTCGGGTCGCGCGAAGGCGCGTGCGCTCGCCGAGTGGATCACGGGCAGCCGGACGCAGCCCTCGCTGTTCGAGCCGATCGACGCGGACGCGGGGACGACGGTCCCGGTGCGGCTGAAGGAGATCCGTCTCGAGCATTCACGGCGCTTCGGTGACGTCTTCCTTGGGCTGACGCTGTGGCGCGCATTGGAGCTCGATGAGTTTCTCGCCCGCCAGATCCCGCAAGGACGAGAAGAGGTCGCGTGGTCGACGCTGGCTGCGGTGCTCACGATCTGCCGGCTGTGCGAGCCGTCGAGCGAGCTGCACATCGCCGAGGACCTTTATCGCAAGACGGCGCTCGAGGACCTCCTCGGCCTGCATGCCGAGAAGGTCAACGACGACCGTCTCTATCGCGCACTCGATCAGCTGCTGCCGTGCAAGGCGGCGCTCGAGCGGCACCTGCGCGAGCGGCTCGGGCGGCTCTTCGACCTCAAGTACGACCTCCTGCTCTACGACGTGACCTCGACCTACTTCGAGGGCCTCGCGGAGGGGAACTCGCAGGCGCAGCGCGGCTACAGCCGGGATCACCGACCTGACTGCAAGCAGGTCTGCATTGCGCTGGTCGTGACGCGGGAAGGGATGCCGCTCTCGTACGAGGTCTTCGACGGCAACCGTGTCGACGTGACGACGGTCGAGGAGATCGTGACCGCGATCGAGGGGCGCTTCGGCGCCGCGCAGCGCGTATGGGTCATGGACCGCGGCATGGCGAGCGCCAGCAACCTCGAGTGGCTGCGCGAGGGCGGGCGGCGCTATCTGATCGGGGCGGTGAAGTCGGAGCTCGAGGCCTTCGCGCATCACCTGGTCGAGAAGAAGGACTGGAAGCAGGTCCGCGCCGACGTCGAGGTCAAGCTGGTCGAGAGCCCGGATGGCGGCGAGACCTTTGTCCTGTGCCGGTCGCAGTCTCGTCGCGAGAAGGACCGCGCGATCGTCGATCGATTCGCGGCGCGACTCCTCGCGCGACTCGAGGCGCTGCAACGACGACTGGCGCACTCGAAGCAACCCGTCAACCGCGTCCAGGTCGAGCGGCAGATCGGCCGGCTGCTCGAGCGCCACTCGCGTGCCGCCGGCAAGTACCGCGTGGAAGCGGTCGAGACCAAGGAGTGCGGCGCCGGCCTGAAGCTCGTGATCGAGGAGAACCGCGCCTGGTCGGACTGGGCGAGCTTGAGCGAAGGCTGCTACCTGCTCCGCTCCAACGTCGCCGACTGGTCCGAAGAAGAGCTGTGGCGGACGTACATCCAGATCACCGAAGCCGAGTCGGCTTTCCGGATCCAGAAGAGCGAGCTGTCGATTCGGCCGGTCTGGCACCAACGCAAGGACCGCGTGCAGGCGCACATCTTCGTGTGCTTCCTCGCGTACGTGCTGTGGAAGACGCTCGAGCAGTGGCAGTCGCGCGCCGGCTTGGGCAACAGCCCGCGCACCCTGCTCGACGAGCTCGCGCTCATCCAGAGTGCCGACGTCGTCCTGCCGAGCACCGACGGCCGCGAGCTGCGGATCCGCTGCGTCGTCCGCCCGAACAAGGACCAAGACGCCCTGCTCGAGCGCCTCGGGCTTGAGCTGCCCAAGCGCCTGCGCGTCCCGCCACCCCTCGCGAAATCCGGAATGTAGTGCCAACCAATCGTCGTAAGTCCTTGGCAGGAATCATCTTGGCATCCGCAACTGCGGAAGTTGGGCTAGCCGCCGCGCGGACCTTTCCGCGATGCATTGACGCTCCGCCGAGGCCGCGCTACTACCCAGCTCCGTCCGAGCCGACCGGTCCGCGATCGAGGGGCTGCCTCCCTTCGCGCAGCGACAGAAATCACAACTGGGACAGGGACGCAGCCGCCTCCGATGAAGGAAGTCCGCCGTGCCGCAGGGCATGGTGGGGTGAAGGAGGATCGTCGATGAAGCAGGAACTGCCCGTCCTGTTCGCGAAGTTGGATGAAGTGTGCGGGGGGGGCGCAGGCATCCTCTTCGTCGCATCGCGACCGGCGCGCTGTCGCTGACCGCGCTTTGCGCCGGCCTGACCGCGCAGCTGGCCGCGCAGTCGAACATCAAGACGTACTACGTGAACGATGGGCGAAGCAACGTTCATGAGGCTGCCGCCGGCGAACTGCAACTCGACCTCGGCGGGTTCATCCCCTATTCGCGCTACTCCGAAAATCTGGCCGGCCAGCATGCGTACGCCGTTCCGTATGACGCCGGAAGCTGGCCGCCCGGTTTTCCAGCGACGTTCCGCGCGCTGATGAAGGCGTACGGGCTCGACCTCTACGAGCTCGACGCGAAGCTCGACGCCACCATCACCACGCCGACCTCCGGACCGCCGACCGTCCTTCCGTTCGGAGTCAGGGTCGAGGTCGACCCGGAGTTCCTCGCCTACAACGCCCTTCCTGCCCCCGACCTGCTGTTTCCGCTCGAGCTCGACGCGTGGTGGTCGGTGACGTCGTCCGGCGTTCCCGGCGCTTCCGGCAAGCGCAAGATCCTGATGTGGCCCTACCGCATCAACGGCGGCGCGATGATGGTCTGCGTGGCGTCGGACGGCAATCGCGAGATCGCCCGCCGAGAGCCGGCGGAGGACTCCTCGATCCTGCTGGTCAACTACGGCTTCCACTGGCGCCATCTCGGCACCAATCGGAATCGCTGGCGCGACGTCGGCGGGGAGTGGCCGCGGCAGTTCTCCGGTCCGGCGAGCGGCGCGTTCATGACCGAAGGGGGCGGTCGCTTCAGCGACGGCACCGAGATCCTCGGGCTCCAGGCGCAGGCGATCGAGGATGGCGACGTCGTCGTCTACGTCGGCGAGAACATCGCCAACAACCTCTGGATCTCCCTCCAGCGCACCCAGGAGGCGGAGGCGTATGTCCGCAACGAGTGGTCGCAGGCGCCACCGCGCCACGCCGGGACCTACGCGACGGTGCCGATCGCCCGAACCCACCTAGACGGCCGCTCCTGGGGCCAGGCGACGGCGGCGACCTTCTGCTTCCTGCAGCCCGCGATCTACAGCGGGACGGCCGCCTGGAACATGAGCGACTTCGGCTACGCGCAGGCGGACCACTACGACATGCAAGGCGACCGGTCGGCCGCGCTCGGCCACGCCGGCTGGCTGCTCGGGACCGACCCGATCTGGACGACGCAGTGGGCGCTGATCGACGCGCTCGGGATCCGGTTCGATCGATACTTGCCAGGTCTGCCAGGGTGGGACTTGGCGGCGATCTCCATGAATCGACGTCCCTCGAGCCTACAAGTGCCGGTCTACGGCGTGCTGGGCGACAACGAGTTCAACTGGCCAATGCACTGGCCGAGCGAGGACGCTGCTGCGGGAGGGTTTGGCGCCAACGGCTCGCTGGCGACGACCTTCGTGAAGAACTGGGAGCACGATCCGGTCAGCGGCTTCATCCCCACCGTGAACGAGTTCGCGATGTGGACCGGGAGCGAATGGTCTGCCCTCGAAGCGGCAGGTGTGGCGACGGCGGCGGCGAATCCCGAGCTGATCCCAACGGCGCCCGCGCCTGCAAAGCCCTATCCCGATCCCTACTCCCACACATTGCGCCACGTCCACGCCGATCCGAGCCCGAACCACCCGATCCTGACGCAAGTCGATGCCGCGGAAGGGCTCACGCCCTCGTACCGGATCCAGTTGCCGGACTCGGACGCGAACTTGAACACGATCGGGCAAAGCTCTTGGATCGGCTACAAGGATTCGATGCACGCGCTCGACCTCGACGGAGACGGCAACATCGAGGTCGTCTTCGGGAACCTCGAGGGTTACGTCCACATCCTCGAGTTCAATCCCGCTGCACCCGGGGCCGGCGGCGATGCCTACCGCCTCTACGACGAATGGAGGAGCCCGTACCTCGGTCGCGGCATCATCAGCAGCGACTGCGTATTCGGTGGTGGTTTTGCGCAGATGTTCTTCGGAACGTCCAACGGTGATGTCTTCCGGATCGACGCGAAGGCCGCAGACTCCTACGACTTGATGAACAACAGCATGCCGGTCGTGTCGGCCGTCGCGTCGGGCGGAAACACTGCATACGCGGGTGCCACGCCAATCGTGCTGGTGGCTGACCTTACTGGCACCAACTCGACGCGCGAATTGTTGGTCGTGAATCGGTTCCTTGACTGGAACCTCTACATGTTCAACGGAACCGCAATTGGCAACGGGAAGCTGTTTCGGCCGATGCACGCGATCGGGCCGACGGATGCGTACCCTGCGCAGAAACCAGCGTCCAACGACACGAGTCGAGAACTTCTTGTTGCAGCCTCGGACGGACACGTCTGGTGGTTCGACTTCGATCCGGCACACGTGATTCCAGGGTGGCAGGAACCCGTTCCAGCACTCCCATACACCGGCTTGTCCCTCTTCAGAGTCGTCCCGATCTTCGCAGCCGGTCCATCCGCGCCGCCGTCACATGTGCTGCTCTTCGGTCGCAATGACGATCGCGACGAGGATGTCGACTTCGACGGGCACCCGGACGGCAATCCGGACGCGATCCAGCTCTGGGACCTGTCCCCGCCGACGCTGATCCAGGAACTCGCGCCGGGACTGACTCCGCCGTTCGACGGCTTCGACACCAACATGTCGTTTGCATGGGTGAACAAGCCGGGCTCGCAGACGCTTGGTGCAGGGAAGTTCGCCATCGCGACCGGCTCCACGATCCAGATCTACGATGTGAATCCGCAGAACACGATTGCGCTGTCCTCCGCCGGTTCGCGGCAGATCTACTTCCCGAGCGATGCCGGGCAGGCGAAGTCAACGGATTGCATCCTTTCGCTGGACGTCGCCCCGCTCAAGCCTTCGGCAGGCGGGCAGACTGCCAGCTGCTTTGTCTTCACCGACTGTGGCGGGCGCATCTACGTGCTGGACCAGGATCTCGAGTTCGTTCGGAATTCCGAAGTCGACTTCTACGGTGCGGCGCTTCCCCCCAATCAGTCGTGGGCGGAGCGGGCCTCCAACCTCACGCTCGCCGGGAACTACGCCTTCAGCGGCGAAGACCACGTGCCAGCCGACGGCGGCGGACGCCTCTACGTCGCCGACTACGCCGCTCCTGCATTGCGCAAGGCGGGCGGCACCGGCACCGCGGTCTACCCGGTCTATGGCTTGCAGCGGCTTGCCACGGGCGGGCATTCCTGGGAGCGGTTCCTGAGTCCGATCGGCGTGCCGACGACGACAATCCTCGAAGCCAAGAACGAAGCGTCATTCGACGTGTTGCGTCGGAACTTCAACCGGACGCTCATCTACCGAGACCTCGACGGCCTGAACGGTCGTGACCTGGAAATCCTCGCCGAGACCGGCGTCGCCTACCACGACGCCGCCGAGGGCGACGTGCGCCGCTTCCAGACCTCCTCGTACCGACCGCCCGCGTCGAGTGCGGCGCTCTACCTCGACGGTTTCTTCGGCGGCCGCGTGTACGAGCATCCAATACGAGGCGACTTGTACGACTACGACCACCTTGGCGGCTTCATCATCCCGGTCGACCCGCTGCACTCGAACTTCGCTCCACCGGCCAACGATGGCTGGTGGTTCCCGACGGTGGACTCTTCGACCTTCATGTCCGGGCAGATCGAGAGCCACTGGCAGTCGGCGACGGCGCAGGGCCTCGGCACCTCGATGAAGACGGCAATGCTGCGGACGGGCGGCACGGGACCGATCGAGCGCCACATCGTCACCGGCACCAACGGCGGATTCGTCTACGCCATCCGGCCCGGATCTCCGGCGACGACAGGCGACACGGTGACGTCGACGCTCTCCTGGTCCTCGCCTGACCTCGGCAGCTTCATCATCGGACTCGACTGCGCCGACCTGAACGGCGACGGCGTGGACGAGATCGTCTGCGGCTGCTCCATCGACGACGGGACCTATCAGGACTGGCTCGCCGGGCAGGGCGACAAGAATCGGGGCAAGCTCTACGTCATCGACACCACCCTGCCGCCGGTGGTCGGGCCCGGCCTCGGCATTGAACCGCTTACGGGGGACTCGAGCTTCCCGTCTCCGAACGCGGGCGCTGGGATCGGCGCGTCGGTCTTCGGCGTCAGGATCGATGACGTGGACAACGACGGCACCAGGGAGATCTGGTGCACCGACCAGCTCCACGTCTATCTGTTCTACAAGGATGCGACCAACGGGACGTGGAAGGTGGCGACGCGCTCGCCCGACCTCGGCTGTTTCCCCGGGCTCTACAACAACCTGTTCCCGTTCAAGAACGTGGCGGGGAAGACCGTGAGACTGCTCGTCGTGTCGACCGGGTACGTGATGGAGTTCGCAGTGACTCCGGAGGCTGTGCCATGACTTCCATGCCGTTGAGCCATGGAAGGTGCGATGAGGTGAGTCAGCATCGAGCGAGGCGCGCCCGGTTCCATGTGGGTGCTGTCCGAAGTCTCGGCGTCGTTGCGTGCGCGCTATCCAGCGCCAATGGACAGGAGCTCGTCTGGACGCAGGAGCATCGGACGTTTGATGACTGGTTCGGATCGGCGGTCGCGATTCACTCGGACGCTGACGGAGATTCTCGTGCCGAGGCCATCGTCGGAGCCTTCGGCGTCGATTGCACGGGACTGAATGATGGTTCCATTGAGCTGTTGGGGGGCCAGAGCGGGATCGTGTTGGCGAGCTGGTGTGGCAGTGCCGAGGGTGCTGGCGCACCGTTGGTCAAAGTTCTCGACGTCGATGGCGACGGAGTTGCGGACATTGCCGCGTCCAGTCCGAGTTACTGGGAACCGACGCAGGGTCGCGACACGGGACGTGTCGTACTGCTGTCCGGCCTGACGTTGCTGCCAATCTGGGCGTTGGTAGGGGAGATGTCCGATGATCGATTTGGCAGCCTGCTAGCAAGAGTCGGCGATATCGACGGTGACGGGTTTGACGAAGTGGTCACGTCGTCGCCCGAGCAAGGAACGTTGAGCTACGGACGTGTCTACGTTGTTTCGACGTTCGACGCGAGCGTTGTTCGCACCCATGACGGAACGGCCGCCAGCGAGAAGTTCGGAGAACGGCTCGCTGGGCTGGGAGATGTTGACGGAGATTTTGTTCCGGACTACGCCGTATCCACCTCACTTCTCACCTCCGGCCATGCGCAGGGGCGTCTCGACGTCTTCTCCGGTGCAACCGGAAGCCTGCTCTGGAGCAAGGAAGGCGCTTCAGGTGAGCGTCTCGGCGACGCAATCGCGGGCGTCGGCGACTGGGACGGCGATGGTCTCGGCGACCTCGCGGCGTTCGCGAGGGTGGGTCACGGAGTGCTGCGGATCTACTCGCCGGCGACCGACACCTTGCTGATCGAGCACGCTCATCAGCGCCCGCACAATTTCGACGACGGCTGGGGCTACTCGATCCTATGCGTCAACGATCTCGACGGTGACCAGATCGACGAGATCGCCATTTCGGCGCCGCAGGACGGCAACGACGGACGGGACACCGGGCTCGTCGAACTCCTCTCCGGCAAGACGCTTCGACCGCTCTTCAAGTTCTATGGCGACCGCGAGCCGCGCGGTTGGTTCGGTCGCGCGACGGCCACCGGCGGCGACCTGACCGGCGACGGCATCGATGACCTGCTCGTCGGCGCCCCGATCCCGCTGAAGGGGGCACCCAAGGGCGGCAAGGTCTTCGCCTTCGCGTTGAACGACCTCTTCCTGCAGGCCGAGCCGCCGGATCCCGTGCCGGGCGACACCGTCGTCGTCGACCTGCGCGCCGGAGGGCCCGGCACGCTCGGGCTGATCGCGCTGATTGACATCGACGGCGCGCCGACCTTCGAGCCGCTGCTACTGGCGCCGTTCGACGCCCACGGCGAGCTGCAGTTCTGCGCCGATGTCGATTCGAGCGTCAGCGGCATGGAGTTCACCGTGATGGGCTACGCCGTGGCCCGGTCGGGCCGTGGTCCGCTGCTCGATGCAACGCCATTCGTGGTCACGATCCAGTAGGAGCGATGCATGTCCACCGTCCTCAGCGACTCGCCGTCTCAAGCGCAACTCCGCGGCCGCCCCCTGCGCGACCAGATGCGCACTGCCTTCGACTACTCACCGGTCATCGAGACCGCCGTCCAGCACTACGGCCAGGGCCGCGCCGCCGCTGCCGATCTCTTCGACGGCCTGCTGCAGTGGCTCTCCGTCATCCCGTTCGCCCGGCCCGGGCAGCCGATTCAGCAGGTCGAGGCGATCGACCGGCTCTGGCATGCGTTCGTGCTGAACACGAAGCTCTACCGCCGCTTCTGCGACCGCTTCTTCGGCCGGTACATCGATCACGACCCGCTCGATCGGCAGTTCGAGGAGCTGTCGAAGAAGCAGTACGCCCGCTTCACGCTCGCGACGCTCGACGCGGAGTTCGGTGCCGAGCTGCACCCGGCGTTCCGCGATCTGACCCAGCGGGTCGGTTGCTGCTTCGGGCAGTGCGACGAAGGGATGGTCGCCGGCTGACGGCGCTTCCTCGCCGGCAAGTCCCACGGTGGACTGCGGTGGGCTACTCTCCGGCTCGATGAGCGATCCCGTCTTCATCCCCGACGAGATGCCGGCGCCGTGGCCGGCGGATCTGCCGCTGCCGGAGGTGGTCGCGGGGGAGCGCCATTGCGCGTGGATCTCGCGCTTCGATGCGGATTGGCGGCATGGGGCGTGGGCGTTGCGGGAGGTGGTGCGGCAGCGCGGGCCGGAGCTGGCGCGGCTGGCCGGGCTGCGCGACGAGGAGCCGGTCGACTGGGAGCGGGCGCTCTTCCTCGACCTCGAGGTCGGCCGCCATCCGCGCGGCGGTCCGTGCCTCTTCCTCGCCGGCACGGCGCGCTTCGCCGACGGCGCGCTGGTCGTGACGCAGCGGCTCGCGCGTGACGCCGACGGCGAGGCGGAGCTGCTCGCAGCGCTGCTCCTTGAGCTGGCGCAGGCTGGCGCGCTCTTCACCTTCTCCGGCAAGGGGTTCGACCTGCCGATGACGACGGCGCGCGCTGAGGCGCACGGCCTCGCGCCGCGCTTCCCGCCGCGCCACTTCGATCTCCACCGCATGGCGGGACGGCTGCTGAAGAAGAAGTTCGGCGACCAGAAGTTGAAGACCTTCGAGCGCGAGCTGCTGCGCTACGAACGGGTCGACGACTTCGCCGGCTCCGAGCTGCCGGCGGCGTGGCATGAACTCTCGGAGCCCGGCGCCGGCGCCTTGCGCGTCGCCGTGCTGCGCCACAACCTGCTCGATGTGGTGGCGCTGCCCGCACTGGCCGCCGAGCTCGCCTTCCGCCTGGAGCACCCGCAGGAACACGACGAGCGCGAGCAGGCGGCGGCGGTGCAGCTCTCCCGCGGCAAGGACCGGGCGACGCTGGAGGCGGCGCTCGAACTCGATCCCGATTCGTTCCGCGCGCGGCTCGAGCTGTCGAAGCGGGTCGAGCAGGAGGACGGCAACCTCTCGGCGGCGCTGCGCCACGCCGAGCTGGCCTTGGAGGTCGCGCCCGACCACCTCGCCGACGCGGCGCGCCGCCGCATCGCGCAGTTGAAGCGGCGCATGACGCGCGCCGGCTGGCAGGAGGAGTGATGCGCGGCGTGACGACGTGGCTGCTGGTCGCGCTCGTCGCCCTTCCCGTCGACGCGGGCGACACGCCGGCCGCGCTGCGGGCCGCCGGCCG
>SXGT01128241.1_pt1 | contig 10210 bp, 4 predicted proteins | sample 3176221 | NCBI WGS metagenome assembly SXGT01 (sample SAMN11356862, study PRJNA531348) | freshwater metagenome | isolation source: freshwater sample F1-120 | place: China: Fuxian Lake, Yuxi | collected 2017-12-25
CGCTTGTCGGCCCCCAGCAGCATCGCGCCGACGATCGAAGAGCCCGACCGCGACACGCCAGGCACCATCGCCGCGCACTGGCACAGGCCGATCGCGAACGACGTCCACAGCGGATAGTCCATCACATCCCGGTACCGCGGTGTGAGCTTCATGCGGTCGACCCACAGCAATACGATCCCGCCCACGATCAGCGCGATGCAGATCACCATCGGCACCTCGAACAGCCGTTTGATTGCGCCGTGCATGATCGCCCCGATGACGGCTGCCGGCAGGAATGCCAGTAGCACCCCCAGCACGAAGCGCCGCGCGCGCGCATCGCTCGGCAGATCGATGAGGAGGCGGATCAACTTCCAGGCGTAGACCGACAGGATGGCCAGGATCGCGCCGAGCTGGATCAGTACCTCGAATGTCTTGCCCGGCGAGCGGAAGCCGAGGAAATGCCCAGCCAGCAATATGTGCCCGGTCGATGAGACCGGAATGAACTCGGTCGCCCCTTCGATCAGGCCGAGAATGATCACTTGCCAGGTCTGCATGCCGCCCCCGTAGCGCCTCGAGTGTCCGCGCCGACATTACCGCAGCGCGCCCGCGGCTGCCCGGCCCGCAGCCCCATAGCAGAATTCGAGCCCTCCCGTAGTCGCAGCGACGCAACTGCAGTCGGGCGAATGTCGTAACGGGACACTCAGCATTCGGCAGAGCAACGCAGACATTTAGCAATAAGGTTCACATTGAAGTACAACCTATAGAAATAGTTAGAAATTTTTTCGTCGAACCGCAAGTTGCCCATAGCGCTCCAGCGCGCTTCACCACATACTGCTTGAGTGATTCGCGACTGCCCCGCCGATCACGCCCCCACATTCCCGACCTGCCGCCGATCATCCGTTCCGGATCCGATCGCGCGGGTGCCCAACTGCTGCCCACGTTAGGCCCATGCACGCCATCGCTCGCCAGGACAAGGCCACGAGCGCGAACCGGGAGCTCATCGCTCTCCTGCTCGCGAGCGTCGCGTTCGTCTGCATCCTCACCCTCAGTCTCACCCAGGGCCGGCCACCGGACCTCGGCGGCATCGAGTTGCGCCATCTTGCGGTGCTGGCGATGGTGCTGGGCGCGTCCATGGTCGGCTTCGCGCTCGTCTGGTCGACGACGCGGCGAGCCAACGTGACGATGGATCATGCCCGCGGCGAGACCGCGCGGCTGCGCCAGGGCCTGCTGCTGGCCGAGGCGATCATCAAGACCGAGCCCCAGATCGTGGTGTGCTGGGAAGCGGGGCAGGACCTGAGGGTCGTCACCCACACCTTGACCAGCATCGCCGGGCTGCCGACCGACCACAGGGAGCTATTGCGGTTCGGGGCTTGGCTCGAGGTGCAATCGGCCGACGACCTCAAGCGCAACCTCGATCAGCTGTTCGACCGCGGCCAGCCATTCAGCCTCCTCCTCAAGACCATGACCGGCGCCCATCTGGAAGCCGACGGCCGCGCCGCAGGCACTCACGCCGTGTTGCGCCTGCGTGATGTCGCGACCTACAAGAGCGACCTCGTGCGCATGCTCGACCAGCATGCGGAGCTCGCCAGCGAGCTCAACGCGGGCCGCGCCCTGCTCGATGCCATCCCCATGCCGGTCTGGCTGCGCGACCACGCGGGCCGCATCGCCTGGGCCAACTCCACCTACATCGCTGCGGTCGAGGCCAAGACGCTCGCCGACGTGAAGGAGCGCCAGATCGAGCTCCTGGAGCAGAGCCACCGCAAGGCGGCCGCTGCCGCGCTCGCCAAGGGGCTGCGCTTCGAGAAGCGGCTGCCGCTCATCATCAACGGCGAGCGGCGCGCCCATAACGTGATCGTGACCGCCAGCGAGCAGGCCAGCGCCGCCATTGCCGTCGACGTCGCTGCACTCGAGAAGGCCGAGGGCGAGATCAACCGCCAGAGCTCGACCTACGATCGCACGCTCGACCGCATTCGCACCGGTGCCGCCGTATTCGACCGTGAGCAGCGGCTGACCTTCTACAACGAGGCGTTCCGCAAGCAGCTCGCGCTCGATCCCGAATGGCTCGACAGCAAGCCGTCCAGCGGCGAGATCCTCGACCGGTTGCAGGAGCTCTCGCGCCTGCCCGCGCTCGCCGACTACCGCAGCTGGCGCACCGGCGTGCTCGACTGCCAGACCTCCGGCGTGGCCTACGACGACTGGTGGCAGCTGCCCGACGGCCGGCTGTTGCATGTGATCGGCGAGCAGCGCCACGACGGCGGCGCCACCTACCTGTTCGACGATGCCACCGAGCGCCTCGCACTCGAAGGTCGCTATAACGCCCTCATCGACGTGCAGCGCGAAACCCTCGACACCCTCAAGGAAGGCGTCGCAGTGTTTGCCGCGGATGGCCGCCTCAAGCTGTTCAACTCCGCCCTGCTGTCGATTTGGCGGCTGTCGCGGGAGCGGCTCGAGCAGGAGCCCCACATCGGCGAGGTCGTCGCCGATTGCCGCGAGCTCAACGACGATCCGCTGGCATGGGACCGGCTGGTTCGTCGCGTGACCGCGATCACCGACGAGCGCGAGCCGCTGATCGGTCAGATGCAACGGCCCGACCAGTGCATCCTCGACTACGCGACCGCACCTCTGCCGGACGGTGGCACCCTCGTCACGTTCGCCGACGTCACCGCCTTCAAACGCTACGAGCGTGCGCTCGAGGAGCGCAACGAGGCTTTGATCGCTGCCGACCGCCTCAAGAGCCAGTTCATCAGCCACGTGTCCTATGAGCTGCGCACCCCGCTCACCAACATCATCGGCTTCTCCGATCTGCTCGCTGCACCGATGACGGGCGAGCTGTCGACGCGGCAGCGCGACTATCTCTCCGACATCCAGTCCTCCTCGACGACGCTGCTGTCGATCATCGACGACATCCTCGACCTCGCTACCATCGATGCTGGCTCACTCGATCTGAAGCTCGCCCCTGTACAGGCCGAAAGCATCATCGAGGGTGCGATCCTTGGCGTGCGCGAACGGGCGATGCGCCAGAAGCTGACGATCGACATTGCCACCGCGGAGGATGACATCGAATTCTTCGCCGACGAGGCGCGCGTGCGCCAGGTGCTCTACAATCTGCTGTCGAATGCGGTAGGTTTCTCCGATCCCGGCGGGTTGGTGCGGCTTTCGGTCTGGCGGGAGGTGGGCTACGTCGCCTTCGCCGTCGAGGACAACGGCATCGGCATCCCGAAAGAGCAACAGGCGCGCGTATTCGAGCGCTTCGAGAGCCGCAGCCAGACCGGCAAGCACCGCGGCGCGGGCCTCGGGCTGTCGATCGTCAAGAGCCTGGTCGAGCTACACAACGGCGACATGCGCCTCGAATCTGAGGCCGGTGCGGGCACGCGCGTGACGGTGCGCTTCCCCGAGCGGCCGAGCCTGCTCGAGACCAGCCCCTCCCTCGTTCATTTCGACGAGGCCGCCGAGGCGCAGGCGCACACCGCTTGACGCGGGCGTTGCCGGTCTGCTCATTGCCGGCCTCATGACAGATACGACACATGCGCTGGTGCTCGACGAAGCCGGACTCGAGCGGCTCGCAGCCCTGATCGCGCCGGAGCTCGGACGCGGCGACCTCGTCACGCTCGCCGGTGACCTCGGCGCGGGCAAATCGACGTTCGCGCGGGCCGCGATCCGCGCCCGGCTGGGCGACGCATTCGCCGAGGTGCCGAGCCCGACGTTCTCGCTGGTGCAGCACTACGAGACCCCGCGCGGCCCGATCACCCATTGCGACCTCTACCGCATCGACGATGCCGGCGCTGCGGCCGAGCTCGGCCTGGAGGAAGCGCAGGCGCGCGGCGCGCTGCTCGTCGAATGGCCGGAGCGTGCCGCGAGCCTGATGTCCGGCGATCGGCTGGAGGTGATGCTCGCCGACAGCGACAATGGCAGCCGCCGCCTCGTCCGCCTCACCGGTCATGGTGGCTGGGCCGCGCGTATCGACCGGCTCATCGCGATCCGCAGCTTCATCGAGACGAGCGGCTGGGGCACTGCCGCGATCGGCACAATTCCCGGCGATGCATCGGCGCGCCGCTATTTCCGGCTGTCCAAGGGTAAGGGCAATGCGCTGCTGATGGACGCCCCGCGCATGCCCGACGGCCCGCCGATCCGCGACGGCAAGCCGTACAGCCGTATCGCGCACCTGGCCGAGGACGTCCGCCCGTTCGTCGCCATTGCGCGCCACCTGCTGGCCTCGAGGCTGTCCGCGCCCGAGATCCTCGCCATGGACCTCGATGCCGGCCTGCTGCTGCTGGAGGACCTCGGTGATCGCGTGTTCGGCGCCGAGATCGCGGCAGGGACGGACCAGCGCATGCTATGGCGCGCTGGCGTCGACGCCCTGCTGGAGTTGCATCACACGCCCCATCCCACGCGCCTCCCGATCGGCGATGGCACATATCATGACGTCCCACCCTTCGACATGCAGGCCATGGCGATCGAGATCGAGCTGTTGTGCGACTGGTACGTGCCGGCGCTGACCGGGGCGCCTGCCTCTGCAGCGGCGCGCGCCGAGTTCCTGTCCGCCTGGCTGCCCGTGCTCGACCGGCTGCTAAGGCTGCCGACGACGCTGCTGCTGCGCGATTACCACTCGCCCAATCTGCTGTGGTTGCCTGAACGGGAAGGGACCCGCCAGGCGGGGATGATCGATTTCCAGGATGCGCTGATCGGCCCCGCCGCCTACGACCTCGTCTCGCTGCTGCAGGATGCACGCCTCGACGTCGACGCTGGGATCGAGGCGGAGCTGCTCGCGCACTACTGCGCCCGCGCCACGCAGATGCAGCCGAGCTTCGACGAGGCGGCATTCCGCTGGGCCTATGCCGCTTTGGGCGCTCAGCGCAACACCAAGATCCTCGGCATTTTCGCCCGCCTCGCCCGGCGCGACGGCAAGCCGCGATATCTGCAGCATATCCCCAGGATTTGGCGCTACCTGGAGCGCGATCTCGCCCATCCCGGGCTATCCTCGCTGGCGGCGTGGTACGATCGGCACCTGCCCGCCGCGCTGCGCGGAAGACCGATCGCGGCGTGAGGCCGGGCCCGGCCGCGACACGATGGGAAGCACATGAGTGATGAACCTCGTACCGGCCGCCCGACGACGGCGTTCGTTCTCGCGGCGGGCATGGGCAGCCGCATGCGTCCCCTCACCGACGACCGGCCGAAGCCGATGGTTGCCCTCGCCGGCCGGCCGCTGATCGACCACGTGCTCGATCGCCTCGCCGCTTCCGGCATCACCGAGGCCGTCGTCAACGTCCACTACAAGGCCGAGGTGCTGCTCGATCATCTCGCCGCCCGCCGGCAGCCGCGCATCGCGATATCGGACGAGCGCGCGGCACTGCTTGATACCGGCGGCGGCGTGATCAAGGCGCGCGATCTGCTGGGCCAAGCCCCGTTCCTGATCCACAACTCCGATACGGTCTGGCTCGAGCGTGGCGTGGCCAACCTCGACAGCCTGATCGGCGCATGGGACCCGCAGCGGATGGACAGCCTGCTGCTGCTGGCGGAGCGCGAGCGCAGCATCGGATACGACGGTGCTGGCGACTTCGAGCTGCGCGCCGACGGAAGTCTAGCACGGCGGCGAAAGGGAGAGACGGTGCCGCACGTCTTCGCCGGTGTCTCGATCGCGCACCCGCGCTTACTCGAAGGCGCTCCGGCCGGAGCATTCTCGCTCAATGTGCTGTGGGACAGCGCCATCGCCGCTGGCCGGCTCTACGGCATCGTCCTCGACGGCCTGTGGATGCATGTCGGCACGCCGCAGGCGCTCGCCGAGGCCGAGCAGCGGATCGCGCAACATGGCGGCATCTGACCGCGAGACCAGCATCTACACGGTGCCGCAGGGCGTGCCGTTCCTGCGTGCGCTCGCACGCGCCGTGATGGCCGGCGATCTGCCGCGACCCGGCGGTGCGCCGCCGCAGGACCTGTCGGCGATCACCATCCTGCTGCCAACGCGGCGTGCCGCCCGCGCGCTGCAGGAAGCCTTCCTCGATGCGTCCGCCGGGCGCGCGCTGCTGTTGCCCCGGATCAAGCCGATCGCCGAGGGCAACGAGGACCTGGCCCTGATATCGGCATTCGCCGGCCCTGAATTGCTCGGCCCCGGCGGCGCCGATATCCCGCCTGCGGTTGGCGAAGTGGAACGGCGGATCGCGCTGACGAGCCTCGTGCAGCGCTGGTCGGCCGCCATGCGGCACCGCGGCGAGGCCGTCGACGAGACCGATCCGCACGCGGTCGCGATCGAGGCCGGCGCTGGCACCGCCGCACAGGCCGCAGCGCTCGCCGCGGAGCTTGGCCGCCTGATCGACGAGGTCGAGACCGAGGGCGTCGACCTGTCGGGCCTCGCCGGCCTGGTGCCCGAGCGCTTCTCCGAGCACTGGCAGAAGACGCTCGATTTCCTGCGCATCGTGCTCGAGTACTGGCCGGCCTACCTCGCCGATAAGGAATTGCTGTCGCCGATGGACCGCCGCAACCGGCTGGTGCTGGCGGAAGCTCACCGGATGGCGAGCACCCCGCCCGATGGCCCGGTGATCGTGGCAGGCGTTACCGGCTCGATCCCGGCGACGGCCGAGCTGATGCGCGTCGTCGCAGCGCTGCCTGACGGCGCCGTGGTCATTCCAGGTCTAGACACCACGCTCGACGAGGCGGGTTGGGACGCGATCGCGCCGCGCGAGGCTTCCAGCGAAGCAACCACGGACGCTCAGCCTCATCTGTTCGCCGAGCACCCCGGCCATCCTGAGCACCCCCAGTTCGGCCTGAAGCGTTTGATCGAAACGCTGGGTGTCACGCGCGATGCCATTGCGAACCTGCCCGGCGCCGAGCCGCCGCAGGCGATACGCGACCGCAACCTGCTGCTGAGCGAGGCGATGCGGCCCGCCCGGACCACGGAGCGCTGGCATGCCTTTACCGAGAGCGCCGATCGCGACGCCGTCGGGGCGGCCCTGGCCGGCGTGTCGATCGTCGAGGCCCCGACACCGGAGGACGAGGCGGAGGCGATCTCGCTGATGCTGCGCGAGGTGGCCGAGACGCCGGGCCGCACCGCCGCGCTCGTCACGCGCGATCGCCTGCTCGCCCGCCGCGTCGCGGTCAGGCTCGAAGCCTGGGGCATCCGGGTCGACGATTCGGCGGGCCGGCCGCTCGCCAAGACCATGCCGGGCGCCTTCCTCGATCTGGTCGTGGAGGCAGCGGCATCCGATTTCAGCCCGGTCGCGCTGGTTTCCCTGATCAAGCATCCGCTGACTAGGCTTGGTCTGTCGGCCGGTGTGGTTCGCCGAACCGCCCGTGCGTTCGAGATCGCGACGTTCCGCACTCTTTATCTCGGTCGCGGGCTCGAAGGCGTCGCAGCCGCGCTCGAAACTGCCGAGCAGGACGTCAAGGCGCGCAAGCGCAGGGGGCAGGCGGTCGAGCGCCTGCGCGATGCGGACTGGCAGGCCGCGCACGATCTCGTCGCCGCCCTTGCCGAGGCGTTCCGGCCTCTGACAAAGTTGTTCGAGCGGCCAGCTGCGCACACCTTGCGTGCGCTGGTGACAGCCCACGTCGCAGCCGCGGAGGCGATTGCCCGGCAACCCGAGGGTGACAGCGCCCCCGGACTTTGGGCGGAGGCCGCGGGTGATGCGGCCTCGCTGTTCATGACGAGCCTTGTCGAGGAGAGCCTGCCGGACCTCGGGTTGCCCGCGCGCGAGTACCCCGACCTCTACCGCGGGCTCGTCGCACGCGAGACGGTGCGCGCGAAGGTACCGCTGCATCCCCGCCTCGCCATCTGGGGGCCGCTCGAGGCGCGCTTGCAGCAGCCCGATCTCGTCGTGCTGGGCTCGCTCAACGACGGCACCTGGCCCGAGCTTGGCGACCCCGGCCCATGGCTCAACCGGCCGATGCGAATGCAGCTAGGCCTGCCCGCGCCGGAGGAGAAGATCGGCTATGCCGCGCACGACTTCGCGATGCTGATGGGCGCCGCCGAGGTCGTGGTCACGCGCGCCTTGAAGGTGGACGGCGTGCCGACAGTTGCCTCGCGCTGGCTGCTGCGGCTCGGCGCGCTGCTCGACGCGCTCGGCCTGCGCGCCGCGATCGCGCCGCAAGTGCCGTGGCTCGCCTGGGCGCAGTGGCGCCAGCACGCAACTGCCTGGCAGCCGGTGAAAGCGCCGGCACCGCGCCCGCCGGTCAATCTCAGGCCGCGCAAGCTGTCGGTCAGCGGTGTCGAGACCTGGATGGCGAATCCTTACGCGATCTTTGCCCGCGAGATCTTGCGGCTCGATCCGCTCCCGCCGCTCGGCACCGAGCCCGATGCGGCGCTGCGCGGTGGCATCATCCACGCGGCGCTGTCGGAGCTCGCCAAGGCGTTTCCCACGCAATTGCCCGCCGACATCGCCGCCGAGCTGATGGCGATGGCGCGCCGCGAGTTGGAGACACTGACCGGCAATCCCCGCGTTGCCGCATTCTGGCTGATGCGGCTCGAGCGTTTCGCGCAATGGTTCGCCGAGACCGAGCCCGGCCGGCGCAAGGATGTGCGGCAATCCCTAGTGGAGGTCGCGGGCTCGACGGTTCTTGAAGCGCCGGCGGGCCCCTTTACGCTGACAGCTCGCGCCGACCGCATCGACGTCGTGGGGGATGCCGCGATCATCACCGACTACAAGACCGGCTCCAGCCTGTCGAAGTTGCGCAAGGATGCTGCGGATGGCTTTGCCCCCCAGCTCGCGCTCGAAGCCGCCATCGCGCTCGCCGGCGGGTTTGCGAACCTCGACGCGCCGCGCATCGCCGGCCTGCGCTACATCTCGGCATCCGGCGGCGACCCTGCCGGCGACGTATTCATTCTCAAGGTCGACGACTTCGCCAAGCTTGCCGCCGATGCGAAGGCGGGACTGGAACGCCTCGTTGCCGCGTTCGACGATCCCGCCACGCCCTATCGGGCGGTGCGCCGCGCCCGCTTCTCCTACGACTACGATGACTACGCCCATCTCGCCCGCGCCCTGGAATGGGCCGGCAGCGCCGAGGAAGGGGAGTAGGTCATGGCAGCAGAGAGCCGGAATGCCGCCGAGCTGCTGGGCGAGACCGAGCGCGCCCAGGCCGACGCGTCCGATCCGACCGTCTCCGCTTGGGTGTCGGCCAACGCCGGCGCGGGCAAGACGCACGTGCTGAAGAGCCGCGTGCTGCGCATCCTGCTCGCCGGCACGCCGCCCGACCGCATCCTTTGCCTCACCTACACCAAGGCCGCCGCCGCCGAGATGGCCGGGCGCGTGTTCCAGGATCTCTCGGCCTGGGCGACGGCGGGGCCGGACGACCTCGTCGCGCGGTTGGAGAAGGTGCTTTCGCGCCGCCCGAGCCACGAGGAGATCAGCAGCGCCCGCGCGCTGGTCGCCCGCGCCATCGAGACTCCGGGCGGGCTCAAGGTGCAGACCATTCATGCGTTCTGCGAGCGCCTGCTGCAGCGCTTCCCGCTCGAGGCCGGCGTGCCGCCGGGCTTCACCATTCTCGACGACAACGAGGGCCGGAGCCTCGTGCGTGCCGCGATCGACGGCGTGCTCGGCGATGCCACCGGCGATCCCGAAGGCCCGCTCGGCCAATCGCTCGCGCGGATCATCGGCTTCGCGTCGGGCGATGCGTTCGACACGGTGCTGGGCGCGGCGCTCGGCGAGCGTGATTGGCTCGACGCGCTGGCCCGCCTTGTGACGCAGGACGCGGAAGGTGAGGCCGCCGGCACTGCAATCTATGCACGCGCACTTGGCGTGCGGCCCGGCCTGACACGTGCCTCGTTGGAGGCGGAGATGGCGGGCCTCGTTTCGACCACCGATCTCACCCGGGCGGCCATCGCACTCGGCAAGGGCGGTAAGAACGACGGCAAGCTCGCCGAGCTATTGCGCGCTGCAGCCGCAGCCGACAGCGATCCCGCGCGCTTCGACTGGCTGCGGCAGGCGCTGCTGACGGCAAAGGACGAGCCGCGCGCGGACAGCTTCGTCAGCAAGGGCGTTCAGGCATCCGATCCCGACGTGTACAGCTGCCTGCTGCGCGCCCGCGACCGTTTCGCCGAGCTAGTCGACGAGCGCCAGGGCCTGCTCGTCGCGGAAGCCTCGCTCGCGTTGATGCGGCTCGCCGGCGACGTCATGCAGCGCTACACCGCTGCCAAGCAGCTGCGCGCCGCACTCGATTTCCAGGATCTGATCGAGCACACGGCGCGGCTGCTTTCCGATGCAGAGGCCGCCGCCTGGGTGCTGCTCAAGCTCGACGGCGGTCTCGA
>SXGT01289163.1_pt1 | contig 10210 bp, 10 predicted proteins | sample 3176221 | NCBI WGS metagenome assembly SXGT01 (sample SAMN11356862, study PRJNA531348) | freshwater metagenome | isolation source: freshwater sample F1-120 | place: China: Fuxian Lake, Yuxi | collected 2017-12-25
CAAGCACTCGAACGTGCACTTCATCATCGGCAAGACCTCGTTCAGCGAAGAGCAGCTCGGTGAGAACCTGCAGGCCGCCCTCGACGAGGTGCAGCGCTTGAAGCCGTCGAGCTCGAAGGGCCGCTACGTGCAGAAGGGGTCGCTCTCGACCACCTTCGGCCCGGGCATCCCGCTCGACGTCAACGCCATTTAGGTTGCTCGGTGAAGGCCCCGCTTCGGCGGGGCCTTCGTCGTTTCAGGCGGGCCTGGATGCTGCGCCTCAGTCGCGCGTGACCTCGACCACGACTTTGCCGCGCACGTGGCCTGACTCGACGAGGGTGTGCGCTTCGGCGAGCTGGTCGAGCGGCAGCACGCGGTCGACGTGCACGCGCAGGTCTCCCGCTTCGATCATGCGCGTGAGTACCGCAAGCGTGGCGCCACTCGGCGACAGCTTGTAGTCGGTCGCGCGCACGCCCGCCGCCGCCGCGTCGTCGAGCAGGGTCGGCCAGCTGCCGGTCGGCGCGTTGATGAGCAGGCCGCCCGGTCGCAAGGTTGAGAGCGATCGCGTGCCCGTGTCGTCGTGCACATTGCCGATGAGGTCGATGACCACGTCGTGGCCCTGCACCTCGTGCTCGAAGCGAGTGGTCGTGTAGTCGATGACGCGCGCTGCCCCGAGTTCGCGCACGAACGACACGTTGTCGGTGGAGCACGTGGCGGTGACGGTCGCGCCGAAATAGCTTGCGAGCTGCACCGCGAAGTGCCCGACGCCGCCCGCTCCCGCGTGGATGAGCATCCGCTGGCCTTCGTGGGCGCGCGCGACCTCGACGACCATGCCCCACGCGGTAAGTGCTGCGAGCGGCACGCCAGCCGCTTCGGCGAAGCTCATCGAGGGTGGCTTGGGCGCGAGAAACATCTCGGGCACCGAGACGTACTCGGCGTTCGCACCCGCGTAGCGCGGAATCGTGACCATGCCGTAGACCGCTCGACCCCGAGTCAAGGGGTGCGCCTCGTAGGCGGGTTCGACGACAACGCCGGCGATGTCATGGCCGAGGGTGACCGGGTAGTGGCTGATGGCCGACGACGCACCGCGACCGGCACGCGTCTTCACATCGATCGGGTTGACACTCGTCGCGTGCACCTTGACGAGCACTTCCGCCCCGGCGCGCACCGGTAAGGGCACCTCGGCCTGCTGCAGCACCTCCACTGCACCTGGCTGCGTCATGACCATTGCGCGCATCGTTGACATCGCTCGCTCCTCCCCCTGCTGCGACCAGTGAACACCGTTGCGAGGTCGATCGTGTTAACGCGGTGTCACACCGTTGCGACAAACGGTGCCGACACATTGCGCTCGCTCGGCCGTAGCATGTCTCTACTGAGCACCCGCACGTGAAAGGGACCCGACGTGACCGCTCTCTTCCTCGTGCTCCGTCTGGTGGCGGCGCTCGCGATCGGCGCTGCCGTCGTCGGCCAGCTCGTCATGTCGATCGCTTTCTGGCAATCGCAAGGGGTGACGAACCTGGGCTTCCAGATCGTCAACTTCTTCAGCTTCTTCACCATCGAGTCGAACGTGGCATCGGTCGTCGTGCTCGTCATGGGTATCGGGCTCACGCTCCTGCGTCGCAACCCGATGTGGTTCACCGTGCTGCGCGCGGTCGTCGTGACGTTCATGGTGACGACGGGCATCGTCTACAACCTGCTGCTGCGCGGCATCGAGCTGCCCCAGGGTTCGACGCTCGACTGGTCGAACGAGATCTTGCACGTGTGGGGCCCGATCTACCTGCTCGTCGACTGGCTTTTCGCTCCCGGCCGGTTGCGGCTGGAGTGGAAGCACATCGGCACGATCGTGGCCTTCCCCATCGTCTGGGCGATCTACACGCTCGTGCGCGGCCCCTTCGCGATCGACGAGCGCACCGGCGCGCCCTGGTATCCCTACCCCTTCCTCAATCCCGACCTCTCGGCGAACGGCTACCTCTCGGTGGCGTTCTACGTGATCCTCATTGCCGCAGTCATCGGCCTCGCGGGGGCAGGGGTCATTCGCATCTCGCGCTCGGGCTCTGCCGAGCCGGCACCTGCGCAGCGCTGACGACATGGTGAGTACGACCTCAGGCGCTTCGTCGAGCGGGTTGACGGCGGCATCGCGCACTCCGAGCGTTCGGCGTCGGCGTCGGGATGCTGCGCTCGCGCTGCTCGGCAGCCTCATGGTCTCCGCCGCCCTCGTCATCATCTGGCAGGCCCGACTCACCGTGCCGCGCGAGCTGTACGTGAGCGAGTTGGGGGCCGTCGGTGAGCCGACGGCCGAGGCGTTCCGGGTGGCGCTGCTGCTCGTCGCTGGCGGGGGAGTGCTCGTCTCCTGGGCCATGCGCGATCTGCGCAGCGGTGTGCCTTTGCTGCGCTCGGGCGGCCCGGCGCTGAGTCTCGCGCTCGCGTGCTCGGCGTTCTTCGTCGCGGCGCAAGTGCCGTGCTCGCAGGGGTGCCCTTTGCCCGTGGGGGAGACGTTCACAGCGCAAGACTTCGTGCACACCGTCTCGGCGGTGATCGCCTTCGCCGCGGCATGCTGGGCGATGCTGCAGGTCGCGTTCGCGCCCGGTCATCGTTCGCTCTCGCGCGTGACGCTCGCGCTCGCCGTCGCGGTGGCGCTCATCGCTGCGACCGGCGGCATGCTGTCGCTGCTGCGGTGGAACGCCGAGTTCGGCAGTCGGCTTGAGCTGGTCGCCACGACGATCGGCATAGCCTGGCTGGTCGTGTTCGGCGTCACGTGGGCTGTGCGCATCGTGCGGGAGGCGCCGACAGACTCCGAGGCTGCGTCGGAGGCTGCGATCGTGACTGCGGCCGTGATGCCGAGCGAGCCCGGGTCGGCCGTCGTTGATCAGCCGATCATGGCGGCAACGCGCTCGGGCGCGAGTGCTGCCTCGAGCGCGAGCATGCCGCCACCGATGAGAGCCACCTGAGCCCCGAGCGTCGAGGCCACGATGCGCAACTCGTCGGTCGCCAGTGGTGCTGAGCGCTGATAGACCGCTTCGCGCACCCCGGCGAGCACGTGCTCGCCGGCCGCCGTCATCGAACCGGCGAGCACGATCACCGCGGGATTGACGAGCTGCACGACGGTGGTCAGCACCTCGCCGATCTCGCGACCGGCCTGGCGGATGTGCTGAATCGCCTCTGAGTCGCCCGATTGCACGAGCTCGAGCACGTGCTCCCCGGTCGTGATCTCGGCACGGCCGAGTTGTCGGATGATCGCGGGCCAGCCCGCGTGCGCTTCGAGGCAGTCGAGGTTGCCGCACCGGCATCGCACGCTCTCGGGTGACGCGAGCGGTGCGTGGCCGATGTCGCCGGCGATGCCGCGCGCACCGCGATGCACCCGCCCGCCGAGGATGAGCCCTGAGCCGATGCCGGTCGCCACCTTGACGACGATCATGTCGTCGACGTCGGGCCACGCGGCCGAGCGTTCGCCGAGCGCCATGAGCGTCACGTCGTTGTCGACCAGCACGGGTACGTCGAGGTGCTCGCGCAACAGTGCGGCGACGTCGACCCCGTTCCAGCCGGGCATAATGGGCGGGTTCACCGGACGCCCGGTACGAGAGTCGACCGGCCCTGGCAGGCCGAGCCCGATGGCGAGCAGGCGTTCGGAGGGCATCCCGTGTCGCCGAAGCAAGTCTTCGAGCAGGCGCGCGGCGAGTGCGAGTGTCTCGGCGGGGTCTTCGGCGAGCGGTACGGGCTCGGTCGCACTCGCGACGAGGTGAGCCGTGAGGTCAACCAGTCCGACCGCGAGGTGGGTGGCGCCGACGTCGATCGCGCCGACGACCCCAGCCTCAGGGTTGATGCCGAAGCGGAAGGAGGGCCGCCCTCCCGCAGACTCGGGGGCGCCGGCGGGTGCGATGAGCCCGGCAGCGAGCAGCGCGTCGACCCGACCGCCGATCGTGGCGCGCGAGAGGCCGGTCGCAGCCGCGAGCTCGGCGCGCGAACGCGGCACGCCGTCACGCAGCAGCGTGAATAGGTCGACGGCTCCGCTCGCCGGCGGGTTACTCGCGGGGGTGGAGGGCACGGTCTCCTCGCAGCATCTTGCGACTCCAGGGTGGTGACCATTACTATCAGTGATTAGACAACTTTTGTCAACTGACTGAAATAAGTCGGGCTGACATGACCATAAGTGCCGTCGAGGCTGCGGATGCTGCTCTCGAGCACCTCGAAGGAGAGACCGTGCCCCGTCCCCCCGCTTCCGTGCAGCTCTACTCGGTGCGCGATGCCCTCGATGCCGACGCAGCCGCCACGCTGCAGCGCCTCGCCGAGATCGGGTTGCGTTCGGTCGAGCCCTACGGCCTCACGCAGTACGTCGACGTGCTCGAACCGGCTCTCGCTGCTGCGGGCCTCGCGGCTCCGACCTCGCATGTCACCCTGCTGGGGGGTGAGCACGAGGCGGCATTCGCCGCGGCGCGGCGCGTGGGAGTGACGACCCTCATCGACCCCTACGTGCCCGAAGAGCAATGGACGAGCCGCGACGCCGTCGCCGCCATCGCCGCAGAGCTCACCGAGGTGGCGCGCCGGGCGGCCGATGAAGGCCTCACGGTCGGGTACCACAACCACTGGTGGGAGCTCGAGCAGCACATCGACGGCACGCCCGCGCTCGAAATCTTCGCCGACCTGCTCGGCGACGAGGTCGTGCTCGAAGTCGACGCCTACTGGAGCGCCGTCGGTGGAGTCGACCCGGTCGGCCTGCTCGAGCGGCTCGGCGACCGCGTCGTCGCCATCCACGTGAAAGACGGCCCCATGACGAGAGACACCGGTCAGCAGCAACCTGCGGGCCAGGGCGGCATGCCGCTCGACGCGATTCTCGCGGCCGCGCCGAACGCGCGCCCCGTGCTCGAGTTCGACGAGTATGCCGGCGACATCTTCGACGGCATCGCCGCGAGCCTCGCCCACGTGCGCACGCTCGGCGTCGTGACCGAGGAGCGTGCGGCGTGAGCGGTTCGGTGGGCGTCGGCTCTGTCGGTGTGGGTGTCATCGGCGCTGGAGTCATCAGCCAGCAGTACCTCGAGAATCTGACGCGCGCCGCTGATGTGCGCGTGCTCATGGTCGCCGACCTCGACGTCGACCGAGCTGCCGCGCGCGCGGCCGAGTACGGCGTGCCCTCGAGCGGTTCGGTCGCCGAGCTGCTCGCGCGCGACGACATCGAGATCGTTGTCAACCTCACCATTCCCGCCGCGCACGTTCCCGTCGCGCTCGAGGCGCTCGCCGCGGGCAAGCACGTGTTCACCGAGAAGCCCTTCGCGCTCGACCTCGAGAGCGGCAGCGAGCTCTTGGCGGCATCGCGGGCCAGCGGCCTGCGCGTTGCGTGTGCGCCCGATACCGTGCTCGGGGCGGGCATCCAGACCGGTCGGCGACTCATCGAATCGGGCGCCATCGGCACTCCGCTCACGGCGTTGACGCTGTTTCAGGTGTCCGGGCCCGAGACCTGGCACCCGAACCCCGACTTCCTCTACGCCCGTGGCGGCGGACCGCTCTTCGACATGGGCCCGTACTACCTCTCGACGCTCGTGCAGGTCATGGGCCCCGCATCTCGCGTGACCGCTCGCGGCTCCCGGGCGCGTGACACCCGCGTCATCGGTTCAGGGCCGCGCGCCGGCGAGACCTTCCCCGTCGAGGTTCCCACCCACATCTCGGCCCTCATCGACTTCGAGCGCGGCGGCAGCGCGCAGAGCACCTTCTCGTTCCAGGCGAGTCGACCCCGAGTGGGCGTCGTCGAGATCGCTGGCACCGAGGGCACGCTCGTGCTGCCCGACCCCAACATGTTCGACGGCGAGCTGCGGCTCTGGCGCGACGGCATGTTCGAGGAGTCAGAAGCCGAACTCATCCCCGCGGTCGGTTCGACCTTCTCGCGCGGGGCTGGCGTCGTCGACCTCGCACGCGCTATCCGCGAGGGTCGCCCCGAGCGCACTCCCGGCGACTTCGCATTTCACGTGCTCGACCTCATGGTCTCGATCCAGGCGTCGGCAGAGGGCGACGGTCAGGCAGTCGCGATCGAGAGCTCGGTCGACCTGCCGCCGGCGCTGCCCGAAGACTGGGACCCGACTGCGGCGACTCTCTAGGAGGCCAGGCTCATGACCAGCACCCCGATCGGCATCGCTCTCATCGGCGGCGGCTTCATGGCCGACGTGCACAGTCGGGCGGCCCGGGCGGCCGGCGCTCGTGTCGTCGGGCTCGCGAGTTCGAGCCCCGAGAGCGCACGGCGCGCGGCCGAGCGCGTGGGGGCGGAACGCTCGTACGACGACGTGGATGCTCTGCTCGACGACCCCGCCGTCGACCTCGTGCACGTCGTCACGCCCAATGCCTCGCACCACCCGCTCACCGTGCGCGTGCTCGAGGCCGGCAAGCACGTCGTCACCGAGAAGCCGCTCGCCACCACTCTCGACGATGCGCTCGACCTCGAGCGGCGGGCCGAAGCCGCGGGGGTCATCGCGACCGTGCCCTTCGTGTACCGCTTTCACGCCATGGCGCGGGAGGCGCGAGCGCGCATCGCCGCCGGGGAGGCGGGACGCATCGCCAGCGTGCAGGGCGCCTACTTGCAAGACTGGTTGCTGACCTCGGAGGACGACAACTGGAGGGTCAGCAGTGCCGAGGGAGGAGCATCCCGCGCCTTCGCCGACATCGGCTCGCACCTCTGCGACCTGCTCGAATTCGTCACTGGCGACCGCTTGGCGCGTGTGCAGGCGATCACGAGCACGGTCATCGCCGAGCGCGCCGCGAGCGGCGCCGTGACCACAGAAGATCTCGCGGGCGTTCTCGCCCAGACCACGAGCGGTGCCGTCGTGAGCCTGCTCGTGTCGCAAGTTGCTCCGGGGCGCAAGAACGGGCTCGTGCTCGAGGTGCACGGGGCGGAGCAGTCGCTGCGCTTCGAGCAAGAGAATCCCGACGCGCTGTGGGTGGGCCGGCGCGCGGGCAGTCAGCTGCTGCTGCGCGATGCCGAACTGCTGCACGAGAGTGCGGCGCGGCTCTCGGTGCTGCCCGCGGGGCACCCGCTCGGCTACCAGGACGCCTTCACGGCGTTCGCGGCCGACACCTATGCGGCGGTGCGCGGCGAGCATCCCGAGGGATTGCCCCGCTTTGCCGACGGCGTGCGCGCGAGCCGCATCACCGACGCCGTTCTCGCCTCCTCGCGCACGGGCGAGTGGATCGACCTCTAGACCGACCGACTTTTCGAAGGAGACACCATGGCTACGCATCCCGTCACCCTCTTCACCGGTCAGTGGGCCGACCTCACTCTCGACGAAGTCGCCGGCCTCGCGGCGCAATGGGGCTATGACGGACTCGAGATCGCGGCGTCGGGAGAGCACCTTGATGTGCAGAGGGCGGTCGAGGACGACGCTTACCTGCAGGGCCGACTCGACATTCTCGACAAGCACGGCCTGAAGGTCTACGCGATCTCGCACCACCTCGCGGGTCAGGCGGTATGCGACGATCCCATCGACTTCCGGCACCAGGCGATTCTCTCGAGCCGGGTTTGGGGAGACGGCGAGCCAGAGGCCGTGCGGCAGCGCGCGGCGACCGAGCTGCAGTATGCCGCTCGCGCCGCACGGCGGTTGGGAGTCGACACCGTCGTGGGCTTCACCGGCTCGAGCATCTGGCCGTACGTCGCGATGTTCCCGCCCGTGCCGGCGAGTGTCATCGAGGGCGGATTCGAGGACTTCGCTCGTCGCTGGAACCCCATCCTCGATGTCTTCGATAGCGAGGGCGTGCGGTTCGCGCACGAAGTGCATCCGGGCGAGATCGCGTACGACTACTGGACGAGCGTGCGCACCCTGGAGGCGATCGAGCACCGCGAGGCCTTCGGGTTCAACTGGGACCCGAGCCACATGATGTGGCAGAACATCGACCCCGTGGGCTTCATCGTCGACTTCGCCGACCGCATATACCACGTCGACTGCAAAGACACGCGACTTCGCCCGCAGAACGGTCGGGCCGGGGTGCTCGGCTCGCACTTGCCGTGGGGTGACCCCAAGCGCGGCTGGGACTTCGTGTCGACCGGTCACGGTGACGTGCCGTGGGAAGACTCGTTCCGCGCGCTCAAGTCGATCGGCTACTCGGGCCCCATCTCGATCGAGTGGGAAGACGCGGGCATGAGTCGGCTGCATGGCGCGGCTGAGGCGGTCGACTTCGTGCGTTCGCTGCTCTGGGACCTGCCTGAGCAGTCGTTCGACGCCGCGTTCAGCAACCAAGACTGAGGTCGCAGCGCCCGGCAAAGGTGAGCGCGCTCGACCCCCGCTCTGGGGTCACGCGCACCCCCGTTGGGGGGAGTGTGAAGGGTGTTCGTTAAGCGCACACTGGTTGTGGGGGACATCCCGAGTCCCCCACAGTGAGGACACGGTGCGGCCCGAACCCGCACCCTCCTCACTGGCACCCGAACAGCGAGGAACCCACGATGATCTCACTTCCCCTCGTGATGATCGCGTCGCTCGTCGCGTTCTTCGGCCTCATCGTCGGTATCGCCGGCGCCGGCCGCAAGGCGCGCGGCGCACACCGCGCCTGAGTCGCAGTCACACCGCGACTCTCATCCGAACCCCGGCCGCCGCTTCCCCTCGGTGGCCGGGGTTCGCTGCGTGGGTGGTCAGCTGCATAGGGATTCAGCTGCGTGGGGGTTCAGATGGCGCAGTGGATGCTCCAAGCCTGCTCATAGGTGACTCCGACTGAATGTCACCATGGCCGATGACACGCTTCCCGAAAGCCCCCGCCTCACGCGCCCCGACGGTTCGCCCATTCGGGCACTCGTCGTCGACGATGAAGCATCGCTCGCCGACCTCGTCTCGATGGCGCTTCGCTATGAGGGCTGGGACGTGCGCACCGCCCACTCCGGCGCCGAAGCTCTGCAGCACGGTCGTGAGTTCTCGCCCGACATCGTCGTGCTCGACATCATGATGCCCGACCTCGATGGGCTCGAAGTGCTGCGCCGCTTGCGTGCCCAGGGTGACGACGTGCCCGTGCTCTTCCTCACCGCGAAAGACGCCGTCGACGACCGGGTGGCGGGCCTTACCGCCGGTGGAGACGACTACGTCACGAAGCCCTTCAGCCTCGAAGAGCTCGTCGCTCGCTTGCGCGGTCTCATTCGCCGCAGCACGCTCGTGGTGAGCGAGCGCGGAGACCCCGAGATTCGCGTCGGTGACCTCGTGCTCAACGAGGAGAGCTATGAGGTGCATCGCGGCGAGACGGAGATCGAGCTCACCGCCACCGAGTTCGAACTGCTGCGCTATCTCATGCGCAACCCGCGCCGCGTGCTCAGCAAGGCTCAGATTCTCGACCGCGTGTGGAGCTACGACTTCGGGGGCCGCTCGAGCATCGTCGAGATCTACATCTCGTACTTGCGCAAGAAGATCGACACGATCGGCGCGCCCATGATCCACACCGTGCGCGGCGTCGGCTACATGATCAAGCCGGTCTCGTGACCGGAGCGTGAGCGTGACCCACTCGCGCGACACGAAGTGGTCGTTGCAGAAGCGGCTCGTCGCCGGCGTGCTCGTGCTGCTGCTCGCGGCGACGGTGGCCATCGGCGTGCTGTCGATCGCCCTGCTGCGATCGAACCTCGTCGCGCAACTCGACGACGAACTGCGCATGGTCGCGACACGCATCTCGAGCCTCGCGGCCGATGATCGCGCTCCGCAAGCGAGCCTTGAAGGCCCTGGACTCCCGCTCGGTTCCGTCGTCGCGGTCGTGCAGCTCGACGGAACCGCCGTCGCGGCCTATCTCGACGACGACGCGACCGTGCGGCAACTCACCGGAGCGCAGTTGCGCCTGCTGGCGACGCGCACGATCGGTGAGCCGGCTACCGTACGACTGCCGGGCGGCATTGGCGAGTTCCGTGTGCTCGCCACGCAGACGGCGTCGGGCGAAGTGCTCATCGTGGGTCTGCCCACGCGCAGCGTGCAGTCGACGATCGCGCGACTGGGGGTCGTTATTGCCGCGGTGCTCGTCGGCATCCTCGTCGTCGCGGCCGTGCTCGGGCGCGAAGTAGTGCGCATCGGATTGCGACCGCTCAGTCGCGTGCGAGAAGCGGCGACCGTCGTCTCGACGCTGCCGCTCGATCGCGGCGCCGTCGCTCTCGCCGATCGGCTTCCTCGGCTCGAGACCGACCCCTCCACCGAGGTCGGCCAACTCGGCGCGGCATTCACCCGCATGCTCGACCACGTGCAGAGCGCATTCGACTCCCGCCAGGCGAGCGAGCAGAAGGTGCGGCAGTTCGTGAGCG
>SXGT01847724.1_pt1 | contig 10210 bp, 6 predicted proteins | sample 3176221 | NCBI WGS metagenome assembly SXGT01 (sample SAMN11356862, study PRJNA531348) | freshwater metagenome | isolation source: freshwater sample F1-120 | place: China: Fuxian Lake, Yuxi | collected 2017-12-25
CCGCGCGCCGGAAGCGCGAAGGCGGCGGTCGAAGCGGCCTACGGGCGAGGCGAGACGGACGAGTTCGTTCTGCCGACCGTCATCGAAGGATCGCAGCCGATCGCGGCGGGCGACTCCGTGTTCTTCTTCAACTTCCGAGCGGACCGCACGCGGCAGCTCACGGAGGCCCTGACCGGTTTCGGCGCCTTCAAAGCTTTCCCGACGGCGTCGCTCGACCTCGCGTTCGCGACGATGACGGACTATCGGGCCGAGTATCCGTTCCCGGTCGCCTTTCCGGCCGTGTCGTTGCGCGAGGTCACGGGCGAAGTCTTGCAGAACGCGGGCCTTCGTCCGCTCCGAAGTGCGGAGACGGAGACGTACGCGCACGTCACGTTCTTCTTCAACGGCGGCCGCGAGGACGCCTTCCGCGGCGAAAGCCGCATCCTCGTCCCGTCTCCGCGCGTAGCGACTTACGATCTTCAACCGGAAATGAGCGCGGTCGAGGTGACCGACAAACTCGTCGACCAGATTCGCTCCGGCGCGGTCGACTTCTTCGTCTGCAACTTCGCGAATCCGGACATGGTCGGCCACACGGGAATCCTCGCCGCGGCCATCCGCGCGGTCGAATGCGTCGATGCGTGCATCGGCCGCATCTCGGACGCCGTTCTCGCCCGCGGCGGCGGACTCGTCGTCACGGCGGATCACGGCAATTGCGAGATGATGATCGATCCGGCGACGGGAGGGGTGCATACGGCCCACACCACGAACCCCGTGCCGCTGCATGTCGTGTCGGACCGCCGGAAGGGCGCGATTTTGTCGGGCGGCGGTCGGCTCTGCGACGTCGTTCCGACGATCTTCGACATGATGGGTCTACAGAAGAGCCCGCTGATGACGGGCACGAGCTTGCTTTGATCTGAAAGTCCGCCCCGCGCGTTCCGAGTAGGATGCGGGCGTCCTCGGAGAAAGGGAACGACGTCATGAGCCACGGCCTGCGCTTCGATTTTTCCAACGTCCTTGCGGAACGATGCGGCCCCGAAGGCCTCGCCTTGGAACGTTTGCAAGCGTTCGCTCCGACGGCCGAGGCCGCGGTCGGCGCGATGAACGCCGAGCGGGCGGCCGGCCGGCGCGGGTTCCTCGACCTGCCGACCGAAACCGCCGGCGTCGACGCCTGCATGAAGGCCGCGGCCGAGCTCGCCGGTCGCTTCGACGACCTCGTCGTCTTGGGGATCGGCGGTTCGGCGCTCGGGACCATCGCCGTCGCCGAAGCGCTCAACGGGCCGTGGTGGAACGCCATGGATTCCGCCGCGCGCGGCGGCCGTCCCCGTTTGCACGTCCTCGACAACGTCGATCCCGACGAGATGCACTCCCTGCTGCAGCGTCTCGATCCGCGTCGCACCTTGATCAACATCATCTCGAAGTCGGGCAGCACCGCGGAGACGATGGCGCAGTACCTCGTCTTCCGCGAGCGTTTCGAGTCCGTGCTCGGGGCCGCCGCGAAAGACCATTTCGTGGTCACGACCGACGCCGAGAAGGGTTACCTGCGCCCGATCGTCAAAGAAAAAGGCTACCGGTCGTTCGTCGTTCCGGACAACGTCGGAGGGCGGTTCTCGGTGTTGACGCCGGTCGGCATGTTCCCGCTCGCCGTGCTCGGCGTCGACCTGCGGAAGCTGCTCCAAGGTGCGGAAGATATGCGCGTGCGCTGCTCGAAGCCGGTCTTGGCGGAGAACCCCGGCGCGCTCCTCGCCTCGACGCACATGCTTCTTTATCGAGACCGCCAGAAAAACATGGCGGTCCTCATGCCTTACTCGCGAAGGCTCCTGAACCTCGCCGACTGGTTCCGTCAGCTCTGGGCCGAGTCCCTCGGCAAACGGAAAGCGACGGACGGCCGGGATGTGTACGTCGGCCAAACGCCGATCCGCGCACTCGGCACGACCGATCAACACTCCCAGACCCAGCTCTACGTCGAAGGACCGTCCGACAAGGTCTACACCGTCGTCGGGGTCGACCGGTTCGCGGCGGAGCTGCCGGTGCCGCCGGGCTTCAAGGACGTCCCGGGACTCTCGTACCTCGGCGGTTCCTCGATCAACAAGCTGATGGAGGCCGAACGGGTCGCCACCATGCTCGCGTTCGTCGCGGCGGGTCGGCCGACCATCGAGATCCGGCTTCCCGTGGTCGATGCGTACCACGTCGGCCAATTCCTGATGGCTTGGGAGGTCGCGACGGCCCTTTCTGGTGATTTCCTCCGCATCGACGCCTTTGATCAGCCGGGCGTAGAGGCTGCCAAGAACGCGACTTACGCCTTGATGGGCCGTCAGGGCTACGAAGTCGAGGCCGCCCGCATCCGGGCCGAGTTGGCGAAACCCGCGATCCTTTCCTGCTAGTCCGGCTCCCGGTTCCGATCGGCCCCCAAAACCGGGTGAAAGAGCCGCGCCCGTCCCGCGTAGATGAAACGGAGCGCATGATCGACAACCGCGAAACGGAGGCGGTGCTCTTGGCGCGTGCGCGCGCCAAGGACGCGGACGCTTTCGGTCTGTTGATCGGGCGCTACGAGGATTCCCTCTTGGCCGTACTCGCCCCTATCGCGGGAGACCGCGATAGAGCCCGGGATTTGGTGCAAGAGGCGTCTTTGCGTGCGTACGAACATCTGGACCGCTACGTCGAAGAGCACAAGTTTTCGACGTGGTACTTCCGGATCGGCGTCAACCTCGCGATCAGCGCCCGTCGGCGTGTGAAACTCGAGGAAAGGACGTTCGAGCGCAGTGCCCGCGAAGCCGGCGCCGGCGTCGACCCGGGGTTGGACCCGGCCGAGGTTTTGGCCCGGCGCGAGGACGCTGCGTCGGTCGGACGGGCGCTCGGACGATTGCCTCCGCGTTACGCCGAGATCGTCAAGCTCAGGTATCTCGAAGGACTGAGCTGCCAGGAGATCGCCAAGCGTCTGAAATCGACCGCCAACACGGTGTCGATCGTCCTGTTTCGCGCAAAGCAACGCCTGCGAGAAGAGTTGTCGGAACCATGAACACTCCTGACTGCGCCCGAACCCGCGCCCGATTCGACGTCTGGCTCGACGGACAACTCGATGCGCCAGAATCGACGGCCGTCGCAGATCATCTGGCGACGTGCGTTTTCTGCGCTTCAGCCCTCGGGGAAGATATCCGCCTCGGCACGGCCGTCGAGGACGCGCTGCGGAGCGACGCCTTCCGGCCTCCGGTCCCGACCCTCGGCTCGCGCCTGCCGTTCCGTAGGATCGGTTCCATGGTCGCCGCGGCGCTCGTGGTCGCCGCCGTCAGCTTCACGCTCGGGCGCAAATCCGGCGAAGACGACGCCTTCGGAAGCCTTTCCGGAGCGCCGTTCGAAGACGATCGTTTGACTACCGCTTCCGCCGAAGAACTCGGCGTTTTCATGCCTGCGACGTTCGCCCGTGCGGCTTTGAGCGAAGCGGAACGCGAGGCTTTTACCGCGCGCTTGGGCCGTCTCGAATCCCAACGCGCTAAGTACGAACTCGAATTGGCGGCTCGCCGGCGGGCCGAAGTCGGCCCGGTCGATGCGGAGGCCGTCGTTCGAGAATTGGCGCGACAAGTCAGAGAGGCCGATACGGAACGCCGGCCCCTCGAGCGGCGTTGCGAAGTCGGCCGCCGAATCCGCGGCGCTTCGCGCATCTTGGCTCGCGATCGCAACGCGGGCGTCGCTGCCGCGAAGGGTTGGCTGGCTGAAGCGACCGGTGCGTCCGAACGCAGCGCCGCGGTCCGGCTGCTCTCGACGCTCGGCGGCCCGGCCGTGATCGAGCTTCTCGTCGTCGAAGCCCGATCCGGGACGGCGCGCGAAGCTGCGATCGACGGTCTCGGTCGGAGCGGCGACGAGTCCGTGCGTCCCTTGCTCGCGGAGATCGCCGACGATGCCGCCTCAGGCCTCGAACTCGTTTCGCGCGCTTTGGCCGGCCTGCATCGGTTGGGCGACCCCGCGGCGGCCGAGCGTCTGATCGCGCTTTCGCAGCAACACGACGATCCGGACCTTCGCCGTCGCATCGTCTACGCGTTGGCCGCCCGTCCCACCGTCGTCGTCGGGACCGAACTCCCGGGTCTTGCCCAACAGGCGGGCTTCGATGCGAAGGAACGCCGCCTGTTGGCGGAGATGGTCGCCGGAGCCGGGGGAGAGGGCGCGTCGTCGTTGTCTGAGAGACTGCGCCTTTAGACGGTCGTCAAGGCGCGACGTTCAGCGTCAAACAGAAGGCGTCGCTGACGCGCCCGAAACCGGTCGAGATCCCCGGATCGATCGTCACATAGACGAGCGAAAACACGACGCCGTCCGCCGAGATCGGGATGCCCGCCGAGAAATTGACGGCGGCGTTCGCGGATCCTGCCGCGTTCAGAAAGCCGCCGAATCCCGAGACGGTCAAGAACGGAGCCAACGGAACGTCCCCCGGGGCCGAAAGCGGAGGCGGAGCGTTCAGACAGCACACGCCGGCCGTCTGGCGGAAGACGAGATCGAATTCCGCAGGCAGGCCGCGCGGGTCCGTCCCCGGAAACTCCAGCAACGTGGTGAAGAGTCCGGGCGTGTAAGGAGCGCAGGAACTCGGCCAGCGAAAAGAAAGCGCGGCGAAGTAAAGGGCGCTCGGAGACGACGGGCATTCGATTACGAGCGCATTGTTGATCGCCGACGTCGCGGAGGCGTTGAGGACGAGCATCGCAGGATCCATGGGATCCGTCGGGGCGGTAAGTCCGACTTGCTCGGGCCGCGGACGGACGTCGATGATGTTCTGCTGACCTAAACCGGTGACGGATTTGACGAAGTTCAGCGTGTTGCCCGTCGCGGCCGAGAACGCGTACACGCCCGCCGTGCCGCCGTTCAGGCTGCGACCGGCGACGTAGAGGTTCCGCATGCGGTCGAAGAAGACGTTGGCGGGAGCGCTAAGTCCGGGCGTCGCGGTGGTCGCGAGGACCGGGAAGTACGTCGGAGTCGCGGGAGGGAGTTGTAGAAATCCGATTCCTCCGCCCGCCGAGCCCCAGTCGCCCGTGATCCAAAACCCGGTTCGCACGACGTCGAATGAAAGGCCGATCGGCGTGACCGTATTCGGCGTGAGGTCGAACTCCGAAAGGAACGCACCGGTCGACGGCGTGAGGGAGAGGATGCGGGAGTTTCCCGCACATGCGATGTAGAGCTTGTCGCCGTCCGCGTCGAACGCCATTCGCCGCGGGTGATTCAGCAGCGGATCCGTCAGCGTCGCCAGCAACGTCCCGCCGGAATCGAAGCGCACGATCTTGCTTAGGCTCGCCGTCGCGCCGCAAGAAATGAAGACGTCGCCGTTGATCGGGCTGACGGCGACGTCCTGAGTCTGAGCCAGTCCGGCCGCAACGCCCGCGAACAGCGTCGTCGCGACGCCGTCGTAGGTGCGGACTTCGTCGCCTCGACACACGAACGCGACCCCCGTCGCATCGAAAGAGAAGCCGCGGACCTGGCCCGACCCGACAAGGGGGATGGTCCGGATCACGGTCGAGTCCAGCGCGGGATTAAAGGCGCGAAGGCTGGTCCCGACTTGATCGAGGGTCCAGATCTCCTGAGTGGAGATCTGATCTTGCGCCGAGCCGGAGACCGAAAGGCAGGCGGCGAAAAGGCAGATACGGGAGACGGTCCGGTGGCGCGGGGTCATGGACCGGGATTGTACGTCGGGGGCGGGCGGGGGATTCCCGCCCGCGGGGCATGATTTAGAGATAATCACGCAGGGCGTCGAGCGCTTCGTGGCGGACGGCGTGCAAAGCGTCGATCGTGAAGCGCGCCTGCTCCGGGAAGACGTCGCGGCGTCCGAGGACTCCGAGCGCAATGACGGCGGCGGCCCGGGTCAGATCCGTTTCGCGCTCGCTTTCGACGACCTTGACCAAGGCGTCGATCATGCGGACGTCGCCGAGCCTGCCGAGCGCGGTGGCGGCCGCGCCCCGAGCGACCTTCGAACCTCCGTCGCGCAACTGCGCCAGCAATGCAGGCTCGGCCGGCGTGTAGCCGAGAACGCCGAGCACCAAGGCCGACGCCGAGCGTACGTTCTCTTCTTTGGAGTCCTTGTGGACTTTTTCCACGGTCTCGGCGGCGGACCGCTCGTCCGCGACGGCGAACGCCCACACGACATGCGCCAAGAGGCCCGGGTCTTTTTGTGTCGCGACGTGCTTCATGAGGGCGGGCATGAATTCGCGATCACCGAGCAGTCCGAGGGCGATGGCCGCAGCCCCGCGCAGGCTTTGGTCGCCTCCTTTGGTGAAGGCCTCGCGCAGTTCGGCCTGCGCTTCGGTCGCCTTGGCGATGCCGAGCGCAAGGAACTGAAACGCCCGGTCTTGGCGGTCGATGGTTTTCGGCAAGGCGTGCAGCGCAGCGATCGCTTCGGGGCCGCCGATTCGACCAAGCGCGATGATCATCATGCGCCGGGCGTAACGATCGGATTCCCGGGCTTCCGCCTCGATCAGTCGCTTGAGCGAAGCCGCGTCGGCGGCCTTGACGATGCGGCCCGCCGCGATGGCCGCGGCCGCACGATGATCGGAGCGCTTTTCGGAAAGGCCGGTCAGGACGTGCGAAAGACTGCCTTGATCGCGGGACTTGGCGAGTGCGGCGGTACCGATCGAAAGGAAAAGTTTATCCCGGGTCGGCGGGTTGCTGAACGCTCGTTGCAGTATGCCCGCGGCCAAGGCGGATTTGGAACCGTCGCCCCCCGCACGGTCGGCGCCCGCCCAAAGCCCGGCGCCGAGGGCGCGCGCGGCTTCGAGGCCGGCGGTTTCGCGTCCGCTGGCGGCTTTCGCGGCGCCTTCACCGGAGATGCGGTCGAACAGCGCGCGACGCGCGCTCTCGCCACCGCCGAGTCCGATGACCGCCGCCGCCAAACCCCGTGCTCTCGCCGGGCGCGACTCTTCGGCGAGGAACGCAGCCAAATGCACTTCGGCTTCGGGTGTCCGAAGGAGACCCAATCCGAGGACGGCCGCTTCGACGACCCCGCGATCGCGGTCGTCGAGCATGGCCCGGAGAACTGCGACGTCCAGAGGCTCTCCGCATTTGCCGATCGCGACGGCCGCCGCGGCTCGCGTTTCGGCGTCGCGGACTTGGGCGGCCTTTCTAAGCGCAGGCAGAATCCGTCGCTTGACGTCATCGCCGGTCAGGAGCGTTCCCGGCAGGGGGTACGGTCCGCGGTCGCCGCGGAGACCGCCTGCGGGCAGGAATTCTTCGCGATTCAGCGCCCACCAAGTCTCCCAGAAGGCAGGCTCGGTCTCCGAAGCGGGGATGTAGCCGAGCGCACTCGCCGGCGTCCGGTTGCCGCCTTTGGCGCCGTCGCGGCGCGGTCCCGCATCGGCGGCGGTGTCGGGGCCGAAGTAATAACCCTGCTGCGCGGCCGCAACGGCCGTCAGCAGGAGCAACGGGACAAGGACTGTCGTCCGAAAGAGACACGTGCGGGCCATGGGAACGGCCTCCATCGGGAATCTACGGAGACGAAGGCCGCCGGTTGAGGACCGGGCTCCGGCGAATCCGGGATTCCCGCGATCTCAATGCAACCCCCGGGCCGGCGGAAGGATTCTTTGGCTGCCGACCCTATCTTTTCATGCGAACCACGATGCGAGAGGGGGGACTTGAACCCCCATGGGTTACCCCGTCAGATCCTAAGTCTGGTGCGTCTGCCAATTTCGCCACTCTCGCGGGCGGGCGCATTCTAACCGCCCGAAGGAAACGGTCGACCGCACCAGTTCGTGAAGCGTTTTCGTTCCGCGGCGGTGGTCTTCTTGCGGGGGATCAGCATGAGCGGCGGCGCCGGATTCTTCACCGTGCGCAAAGCGATGCGGCGCAAGCGGTCGGCGCGGAAGACGTCGAAGTCGATCCGACGTCCGGGAGGCGTTCCGCGGAGGGCCGCATCGAGATCCGTCCCGATCCGACGACCGTCCACCGCGACGAGTTCGTCGCGGGGCTGCAACCCGGCCTTAAAAGCCGGCCCCCCGTGCAAGGCCTCCTCGACGACGAGCCGGCCGCCTTCGACGCGGTTGACGAGACCCAGAAAGGGTTTGGTCAACTCGGCTTCGGATCTCGGGCGGAGCTCCAAACCGACGGTGCGCAGGTGATCAGCAAAGTCCGGCTCGCGGGTCCCCGCGACATGGGCGTCGTAGAGGCGGCGAAGGTCGACGCCGGTCGCCGCGCGTGCGAGCCCGAGCCAACGTTCGGCATCCAGGACGCCTCCGGACTTCGCGTCTTGCCAAAGCGCCTTCATGACGTGGTCCAACGATCGCTTGCCGCGCGTAACCGTGCGGAGATGAAGATCCATCAGCAACGCGATCAAGGCGCCGTGCGCGTAGTAGGAGACGGTCGTCGACCGCGACTCTTCATTGCGTTTGTAGAACTTGATCCAGGCGTCGAACGACGCTTCCGTCAACGGCTGCTGCAGGCGACCGGGCGTCGCCGCGTACGCTGAGAGCGTATCGGCGAGAATGCCGAGGTAGTCGTCGGTCGAGAACACGCCCGCGCGGGTCGGCAACAGGTCGTCGTAGTAGCTGGTGAAACCTTCGTGGAACCAGAGGAGATCGGTGTAGACCTCGGACTCATAGTCGAAGGGACCGAGCTTTCGGTCGCGGATGCGCTTGACGTTCCACAAGTGGAAATGCTCGTGCGAGACGAGGCCGACGAACGCGCGGTATTTGACGGGATCGAGCGTGGCGCGCCCCGGAACATGTAGGAGCGAACAGTCGCGATGTTCGAGGCCGCCCATGCCGTCCGCATCGACGCCGAAGTTCACCAAGAACGCATACTCACGGTAAGGCAAGCCGCCGAACAAGCGCGCGGCGGCTTCGATCGAAGCGGCGGTATCTTTGACCGTCCGTTCCGGAAGGTCGCCGTCGCCGTTCAGCGTGAAGCGGTGCATCCGACCCGCAGCTTTGAAACGTCGCACGCGGAGCTTGCCCATCACGAACGGGTGATCGCACACGGCGTCGTAATCGGCGGCGGCGAACGTCCTGCCGCGTCCGATCCGCGGCATGGTGCCGTCGACGTTCCAGCCCGGAGGCGCGTCGATCCTCAGGACTGCGGGGAGGTCGGTCCGACCGACGAGGAACGGCAGGAGATTGGCGCCGTTGAACCAGCCGCGGTCGGCGTCGAGAAAGGCCGTGCGGACCGTCGGGTCGAAAGCGAACGCCCGGTAGGAAAGCGTGAACGTCCGCCCTCCGTGGACGACGTTCCAAGCGTTCTTGCGGATCTTCCGGCAGACGAGGCGTCGACCGCGCGCATCGACCGCCCGCACGTCGAAAAGATGGCGCGAAAAATCGCGGACCATGTAGCTGCCCGGGGTCCAAACCGGCAGCGCGAGTTCCGTCGCATCGCCGAGCGGTTCGGCGACGGTCGTTTCGACGTGGAAGTGGTGCGAGGCAGGGCGAGGCATCCGCACGCGATAAGCGATCCGCGGTGCGACGTCGGGCGTCGGCATCGAAGGAACTCCGGAGCGGGCGATCGCCGGCTAGCGGCGACCGGGTCGGCGACGGGGACGGCGCGCGGGGATTTCCGACTCCGTCGGAGGAGGCGGCGGCGCGATCGGCGATTCGTCGTCGTCATAGGACGCGGATTCCGGGGCGGCGCGCGACGCGCTCCAATCCGGCGGTTCGGGGCGTCGGGTTTCGTAGCCGCGGAGGCGGCGGTTGAAGCGCTCTTCGGCGTCGTCCTCTGCGCGGGGCGGCTCGGCGCGCGACTCGCGCGCGGGCGGCGGAACGTCGTCCGGATGCGGGCGTCGGCCGACGTCGGCATCACGGCGGACCGACGGGCGAGCGGCCGGGCGATCGTATTCGTCCGGCTCTCGGCGCACCGGTCGGTCGTCTGGACGCGGAAGGTCGCGCGTCGTCGGACGCTCATAGTCGGCGTCACGGCGCGGCGCACGGTCGGACTCCGATTCGCGCTGCTGGGAACGCTCGCTCGCCGGTCGACGAGCCGCCGGACGTTCAGGTTCGGGCGCACGCCGCGCCGGACGCTCGGATTCGGGTTCCGGCCCACGTCGCGCCGGACGGTCGAACTCGGGTTCGGGCGCACGGCGAGCGGGGCGGTCGAATTCGGGTTCCGGGCTGCGACGTGCGGGACGGTCGGTCGCCGCATCCGGCAGACGACGCTGCGGCCGTTCCGCGGCAGGTTCGCGTCGCGGCGAGCGGTCGTCGTATTCGGCCGGTCGGACGTCGCGGGACTCAGGGCGGGCTTCCCGCCGGCGATCGTCGCTCTCCGACCGGCGTACCGGGCGGTCGGA
>SXGT01942630.1_pt1 | contig 10210 bp, 8 predicted proteins | sample 3176221 | NCBI WGS metagenome assembly SXGT01 (sample SAMN11356862, study PRJNA531348) | freshwater metagenome | isolation source: freshwater sample F1-120 | place: China: Fuxian Lake, Yuxi | collected 2017-12-25
GGCCTGGTGGTGCCCATCCTGCGCAACGCCGACCAGATGAGCTTTGCCGACATCGAGAAGAAGATCGCCGAGTTCGGTCAGAAGGCCAAGGACGGCAAGCTGGGCCTGGACGATCTCACCGGTGGCACGTTCTCGATCTCCAACGGCGGCACCTTCGGCTCCATGCTGTCCACGCCCATCATCAACCCGCCGCAGTCGGCCATCCTGGGCGTGCACGCGACCAAGGACCGCCCGGTGGTGGAAAACGGCCAGATCGTGATCCGCCCGATCAACTACCTCGCCATGTCGTACGACCACCGCATCATCGACGGCCGCGAAGCCGTGCTGGGGCTGGTGGCGATGAAGGAAGCGCTGGAAGACCCGGCCCGCATCCTGTTCGACATCTGATCGATCCTTCTCTTGCCAACGCCCCGCCGCCAGGGGCGTTGGCCCTTTGAATTCAGGAACACAACATGTCCCAATCCTTTGACGTCGTCGTGATCGGCGGCGGCCCCGGTGGCTACATCGCCGCCATCCGCGCCGCCCAACTGGGCTTCAACACCGCGTGCATCGACGAGTGGAAGAACGCCGCCGGTGGCCCGGCACCGGGTGGCACCTGCACCAACGTCGGCGGCATCCCCAGCAAGGCCCTGCTGCAGTCGTCCGAGCACTTCGACCACGCCAACCACCACTTCGCCGACCATGGCATCAGCGCCACCAACGTGAAGATCGACATCGCCAAGATGATCGGCCGCAAAGACACGGTGGTGAAGCAGAACAACGACGGCATCCTGTACCTGTTCAAGAAGAACAAGGTCACCTTCTTCCACGGCCGCGGCTCGTTCGTGAAGGCCGTCGAAGCCGGCTACGAGATCCAGGTGGCCGGCGCGAAGGAAGAGCTCATCACGGGCCAGCAGATCATCCTGGCCACGGGTTCCAACGCCCGCGCGCTGCCGGGTGTGCCGTTCGACGAAGAAAACGTGCTGTCCAACGACGGCGCGCTGCGCCTTGGCGCCGTGCCCAAGAAGCTGGTGCTGATCGGTTCCGGCGTGATCGGCCTGGAAATGGGCTCGGTCTGGCGCCGCCTGGGCTCGGACGTGACCATCCTCGAGGGTCTGCCGACCTTCCTGGGCGCGGTGGACGAGCAGATCGCCAAGGAAGCCAAGAAAGCCTTCGACAAGCAAGGCCTGAAGATCGAGCTGGGCGTGAAGGTCGGCGACGTCAAGATCGGCAAGAAGGGCGTGAGCGTGGCCTACACGAACGCCAAGGGCGAAGCGCAGAGCATTGATGCCGACAAGCTGATCGTCTCGATCGGCCGTGTGCCCAACACCATCGGCCTGAATGCCGAGGCCGTGGGCCTGCAGCTCGACGAGCGCGGCGCCATCGTGGTGGACGGCGAATGCCGCACCAGCCTCAAGGGCGTGTGGGCCGTGGGCGACGTGGTGCGTGGCCCCATGCTGGCTCACAAGGCGGAAGAAGAGGGCGTGGCCGTGGCCGAGCGCATCGCCGGCCAGCACGGACACGTCAACTTCAACACCATCCCCTGGGTGATCTACACCAGCCCCGAGATCGCGTGGGTGGGCCGCACCGAGCAGCAGCTCAAGGCCGACAGCGTGAAGTACAAGGCCGGCACCTTCCCGTTCCTGGCCAATGGCCGTGCGCGGGCGCTGGGCGACACCACCGGCATGGTGAAGTTCCTGGCCGACGCGACCACCGACGAAATCCTGGGCGTGCACATCGTGGGCCCCATGGCCAGCGAACTGATCGCCGAAGCCGTGGTGGCCATGGAGTTCAAGGCCAGCGCCGAGGACATTGCGCGCATCTGCCACGCCCACCCTTCGCTGTCGGAAGCGACGAAGGAAGCCGCGCTGGCGGTGGACAAGCGCACGCTGAACTTCTAAGCGCCGATCTTGAGCGTTCGCAGCACGTACGAGGCCGCGCTCAAGGAGCGCGGCTACACGACGGACCCAGCCCAACAGCGCGCCATCGACGCGCTGGAGCGGTGCGCGGCCGAGTGGGCGGTGTACAAGCAGAAGCGCTCGAACTCGCTGAAAAAGCTCTTCGTCAATCCCGAGATCCCGCGCGGCGTCTACATGTACGGCGGCGTGGGCCGGGGCAAGAGCTTCCTCATGGAGTGCTTCTTCGAAGCGGTGCCGCTGCGTCGCAAGACGCGGCTGCATTTCCACGAGTTCATGCGCGAGGTGCACCGCGAACTGCGCGAGCTGCAGGGCACGGTCAATCCGTTGGACGAGCTCGGCGCGCGCATCGCCAAGCGCTACAAGCTCATCTGCTTCGATGAGTTCCATGTGGCCGACGTGACCGACGCGATGATCCTGCACCGCCTGCTGGACGCGCTGTTCAAGGCGGGCGTGGGGTTCGTCACCACGTCCAACTTCCGGCCGGACGACCTGTATCCCGACGGGCTGCATCGCGACCGCATCCTGCCCGCGATCGAACTGCTCAAACAGCGGCTGGAGGTGCTGAGCGTGGACAACGGCACCGACTACCGCCAGCGAACGCTCAACCACATCCAGCTCTACCACTGCCCGCTGGGGCCGCAGGCCGATGCCGCGATGGAGGCCACCTTCAATGAACTGGCCGAGATGGGCGACCACGATGCGGTCATGCACATCGAGGCGCGGCAGATCCAGGCGCTGCGGCGTTCAGGCGGCGTGATCTGGTTCGACTTCCGCACCTTGTGCGGTGGACCCCGTTCGCAGAACGACTACCTTGAGATCGCATCCCAGTTCCACACGCTGATGCTGTCGAACGTGCCGCAGATGTCGGTGCGCCAGGCATCGGAAGCGCGGCGCTTCACCTGGCTGGTGGATGTGCTCTACGACCGGCGGGTCAAGCTGGTGATGTCCGCCGCCGTGCCACCCGAGGATCTGTACGTGGAAGGGCCGATGTCGCACGAATTCCCGCGCACCGTCTCGCGCCTGACCGAGATGCAGTCACAGGAATTTCTTTCGCTGGAGCACCGGTTGGTGGACACCGGGCTGACTTGAACCTCGCTTCAGCCGAGCGGGTCGAGTTTGACGATCGTCAGCGACAGGTTGTCGCCCATGCCCTTGGCGCGCGAGCGCGCCTTCTGGATCAGGAACTCGCAAGCCTCGCGGGGCGAGAGCATGGCGATCGTGCTGGAGAGTTCTTCCGGGGTGAAGTAGTGCCAGATGCCATCGCTGCAGGCCATGATCGCGTCACCCGCGCTCAGCTGGGGCACCACGTGCAGGTCCACTGGCGGATCGTTCTCCGTGCCCAGGCAGCCCATCAGGATGTTGGCGTGGGGGTGGTCCAGCGCTTCTTCCTCGCTGATCTCGCCCTGGTTGACCAGGGTCTGCACGTAGGAATGGTCCATGGTGCGAAAGACCATCCGGCCATTGCGAAAGTGGTAGATGCGCGAGTCGCCCGCGTGCACCCAGTGGCTGTCGCCACCCGGGTTGATGAGGAAGGCGGCGATGGTGCTGTGCGGCTCCTGCTCTGCCGAGACGGCCGTGAGCTTGATGACCAGATGCGACTCTTCGACGATCTGGCGCAGCAACGCGGCGGCATCGTCCGTCTCAGGGTCGTAGCGCTCGAACAGCTGCCGCGCCGTGAGCATCACCTGATCGGAGGCTTTGCGCCCGCCGCTGCGACCACCCATCCCGTCGGCCAGCACCGCGAGCAGGCAGGTGCCGTGGCGCGGATGGTGCAGCAGGCTGACCTGGTCCTGCTGGTAATCGCGGTCGCCCCGGTGGATGCCGGTGGAGGCCTGGATGCGGTAGCCTTTGGACATGAGTGTGCTGGTCGGACTGTGCGGGTGGGGAAATGGGTGCAATGGTATCCACATATGCGCTGCGCGAAGCCCGGCAAAGGCCGAAACCGTGAACCCTTGCGCGCCGGTCCGCCGTCCGGCGGCGTGGGCCTGCCCAACGGTGCCTGGCAGGGCCTGGAGGCGGCTTGAGCACGCTTGAAAACAGCGTGGCGGCCGCGTTTGCCGCCGACGGACCCTTGGCGCGCGCGCACGGCAGTCTGCGCCCGCGTCAGGGGCAGCTCGACATGGCCGCCGCCGTGTCCCGCGCCATCGAAGACGGCCATGGCCTGGCCGTCGAAGCGGGTACCGGGGTGGGCAAGACCTTTGCCTACCTCGTGCCCTTGCTGCTCAGTGGCCGGCGTGCTCTGCTGTCCACCGCCACCCAGGCCTTGCAGGACCAGCTGTTCACGCGCGACATTCCCGCCGTGGTCCGCGCACTCGGTCTGCCGGTGCGCGTGGCCCTGCTCAAGGGGCGGTCGAGTTACGTCTGCCTGCATCGGCTGGAGCAGGCCTTGCATGGGCCGGCGTCGGTCGGCCTGCGCGACCCGGCCATCACGGCCGCGTTGGCCCAGGTGCTGAGCTGGGCGAACCGCTCGCGCAGCGGCGACCTGGCCGAACTGGAGGCCCTGGACGAACGCTCGCCGCTGCGCCCGATGGTCACATCCACCCGGGACAACTGCCTGGGCGCGAGCTGCCCGCGCCACGGCGATTGCCATGTCAATCGCGCGCGCGGCGAGGCCTTGCAGGCAGAGTGGGTGGTGATCAACCACCACTTGTTCTTTTCGGATCAGCTGTTGCTGGAGTCGGGCGTGGCCTCGTTGCTGCCGGCCGCCGAGGTGGTGGTGTTCGACGAAGCGCATCAGCTGAACGACACCGGCATTCCGTTTCTGGGGTGCACGCTGGGGACGGGGCAGTTGCGGGAACTGGCGCGCGATCTGGCCACCCAGGGGCCCCAGTGGGCGCGTGGCCAGCGGCCGTGGGCCCACCTGGCACTGGCGATCGAACAGGCCGCGCGCGCGATGGCTGCCTTGCCCCGCCAGGGCGGTGGCAGTGGTGGCCGCCACCGTTGGCAAGGCATGGCGCCCGAGGGCGTTGACGCGGCCGTCTGGCAGCGTTGCGCCACCGAACTGGGCCAGGCGTTGATGGCCAGCCAGGAGGCGCTGACCGCCACCGCACAAGCCTCGGTGGAGCTGGAGCGTTTGCAAGCACGGGTGCGGGCCCTGGTGTCCGGATGGAGCGTCATGGCCACGGGCTTGCCCGCGGCCGACATGGTCCGGTGGGTGGAGTGGGGTGAGGCCCGGCATTGGCGCGCCGTGTGCGCACCGTCCGACAGCGCCCGTCTGTTCCAGCCCTTGCTGGACGAATCGGCGGGCCGGCGCAGCTGGGTGTTCTCGTCGGCGACCCTGGGCAGCGACGACGGGCTGAGCTGGTTCACCCGGGGCCTCGGCCTGGATGCGCTGCCGGGTTTGCGCACCCTGCGCGTGCCCAGCCCGTTCGATCACGCGGCCCAGGCGGCGCTGTATGTGCCCCACGACCTGCCCGAGCCCGCTGACGCCTCGCACACGCCGGCGCTCGCCGACGCGGTGGCGCGCTGGGCTTCCCGACTGGGTGGCCGCACCCTGGTGTTGACCACCACTTTGCGCGCCGCGTCGCGCATGGCCGACCATCTGCAGGGGCTGGTGGCGCAAGGGCGGTGCGCGCCGCTTAAGGTGTTGGCCCAGGGGCGCTTGTCCAAGCGCGCGCTGCTGACGCGGTTTCGCCAAGCGAGCCAACCGTCCGTGCTGGTGGCGTCAGCGTCGTTCTGGGAGGGCGTGGATCTGCCCGGCGACGCACTGCAGCTGTTGGTCATCGACAAGCTGCCTTTTCCACCACCGGACGATCCTTTGATGCAGGCGCGCGGCCAGCGCCTGGAGGCGCAGGGCTTGAGCGCTTTCAACGACGCCTTTCTGCCCGAAGCTGCCATGGCGCTCAAGCAAGGGGCTGGGCGTTTGATCCGCTCCGAGACCGACCAAGGCATTCTGGTGATCGGCGACCGGCGCCTGGTCACCCGCTCTTATGGCAGCCGTCTGCTCGAGGCGTTGCCGGCCATGAGCCGGCTGGTCGACGAGGCGGACATGGTCGCCCGCCTCGATGCGCTGGTGCTTACCAGATCTTCCACCAGGGATCGTCTTTGGACTTGAAACCCTGGCTCAGGTACTCGCTGTTCGGGTAGCTGGCCTGCATCACGCGGCGGGTGTCGTCGCGCAACTGCGTCAGGCCCAGCGCCTCATAGGACCGAAGCATGATGAACAGGGCTTCTTCGAGGGCCGGCGCGTTGACGTAGTCGGTCAGGGCCGTCTGGGCGCGGTTGATGGCCGCCACGTAGGCGCCTCGGCTGTGGTAGTAGCGCGCGACATGGACCTCGTACTGCGCCAGCGAGTTGACGATGTACGTCATGCGGTCCCGGGCATCGGGGCTGTAGCGGGAATCCGGAAACCGCGAGACAAGCTCGCGGAACGCTTCGAACGATTCCTTGGCGGCTTTCTGATCGCGTTCGGACAGATCCTGGCGCGCCAGCGAGCCGAAGAGGCCGAGGTTGTCGTTGAAGTTCACCAGCCCCTTGAGGTACAGGGCATAGTCCATCGCCGGGCTGGTGGGATGGAGCTTCTGGAAGCGGTCGAGGGTGGCCAGGGCCTGGGCTTGTTCGCCGGCCTTGTATTGGGCGTAGGCCTTGTCGAGCTGGGCCTGCTGCGCCAGAGGGGTGCCGGCGGCACGGCCCTCGAGCTTTTCGTACAGCGTCACCGACTTCTCGTAGTTGCCTGCGGCACGCTCTTCGGTCGCTTCGCTGTAGATTCGGTTCGGGCTCCAGCCGGCCGTTTCATCCACGGGCGTGGTGCTGCATGCGCTGAGCACCAGCGCCGAGGCCATCGCGCACAGGGGCACAGCCGATAATCTGGACGTCAACTTCACGGGTGCACCTTTACAACGGAACAATGGACTTGGCTTCGCAAATTATATCGACGGGGGATGTGACAGGAGGTTCCATGCCGGGTCTCGAATCAGAGGCGGGCGCCGTGCTCGACGAACTCACGGCGGAAATGGAAACGCGGATCTGCGAAGTACCCGCTGCCATGCATGGCTGGCGCATCGATCGCGCGCTGGCGCAGCTGATTCCCGAATTCTCCCGTTCCTACCTGCAGCAACTGATGGCCGACGGCGCTGTCGTGATGCGTGGCGCGGCCCTGCGCAAGCCGTCGGCCCGCATCGCCGTGGGCGACCGGTTGGCGGTGGAACTGCGCCCCACGCAACAGGCGCAGGCCTTCGTGGCGCAGGCCATGGCGCTGGACGTGGTGTTCGAGGACGCCGACCTGCTGGTGATCCAGAAGCCCGCCGGCCTGGTGGTGCACCCGGCGGCTGGTCACTGGACCGGCACCTTGCTCAACGGTCTGCTGGCGCACCACGCCGGCGCCGCGGCGCTGCCGCGCGCCGGTATCGTGCACCGCCTGGACAAGGACACCTCAGGCCTTATGCTCGTGGGCAAATCGCGCCAGGCCGTGGAGGCGCTGGTGCGGGCCATCGCCGCGCGCGAGGTGAATCGCCAGTACCTTGCCCTGGCCCACGGCCGCTGGCAGGGCGCGGCCGAGAAGGGCGTGGACCAGCCCATCGGGCGCGACGTGCACAACCGCCTGCGCATGGCCGTCGTGCGCGCCGACACGGGCATCGGGAAAACGGCGCAGACCACCATCCGCCTGCTCGATGGGTCTGACCAGGCCTGCCTGGTGGCCTGCAAGCTGCACACGGGGCGCACGCACCAGATCCGCGTGCACATGGCATGGCTGGGCCATCCCCTGGTCGGGGACACGCTCTACGGCGGTCGCCCGCTCTGGGGCATGGGCCGCCAGGCCCTGCATGCGGCACGCCTGTCGCTGCGGCATCCGATCACCGGCGAGCCGCTGGCGTTTCAATCGGCCCCGCCACCGGACCTGCTGGCCGCCATCGATGGCAGCGGCCTCCGGTACAATGAGCCGGGTCTGGGCAGCGGATTCCTCGAGTGAGCGCCACCGTGCGACCCCCGCAGCGCGGCGTGTCGAGGTCCTGACCTCACAATCCCCCAGTTTTGCCCTGCCAGGCAACAGGTTCTTCCCCGGCGTTCCGAGCCGACGGCCAGCGCCGTCCTCGCCGGTTTGAGCAACGGGCCCCGTGCCCACCCCTGTACCGTCCCGGTCGATGCCGGTTTTTGACAGACTGACACCATGAACACCACGGATGCCAAGCGCGTCCTCGAGACGGCGTTGATCTGCGCGCCCCAGCCCCTGTCTGTGCGGGAACTGGGCACGCTGTTCGACGCCGAAGTCTCGGCGGACACGCTCAAGACCTTGCTGGCCGACCTTCAGCTGGAATGGACCGGCCGCGGCGTCGAACTGGTGCAGGTGGCCAGTGGCTGGCGTTTCCAGAGCCGGCCCGAACTGCGCCCCTACCTGGACCGTTTGCACCCCGAAAAGCCACCACGCTACAGCCGCGCCACGATGGAGACGCTGGCCATCATTGCCTACCGCCAGCCGGTGACGCGGGGCGACATGGAAGACATCCGCGGCGTGACCATCAACTCGCTCATCATCAAGCAGCTGGAGGACCGGGGTTGGGTCGAGGTCATCGGCCACCGCGAAACCGTGGGCCGACCCGCGCTGTTCGCCACCACACGCCAGTTTCTCGACGACCTGGGTCTGTCTTCGCTCGATCAGCTGCCTCCGCTCGAGGGCAATGAAATCCAGGAATCGGCCCTGGACCGGCTGGACTTCGAAGCGCTGTCGTCCAACCTGTCGCCCGAAGCCGCAGAAGTGGCCGAAGTGGCCGAAGTGGCAGAGGTCGCGATCGATACCGAGATTGCCGTGGCGGATGCGCCCGAAGCAGCGGCGACCGCCGACTTGCCGGCCGACGCCGAGACCCCCACCCCCGATCTGCAGAGAGCCGATCCCTCCACCCAGGAACACCATGAACCCGGCGAACACCCCCCCAGCGACGCCTGAGTCGACCCCCGACGCGACGTTGCCGCCCGCCGAGAACGCGGTGCCGCCTCAGGCCGCTGGCGTTGAACGGGCCCCTGTCGCGGGCCCTCGAGAGGCCGCCGATGCCGAAGCCCTGCGTTTCGACGACGTGGTCAGCGGGGCTTTCGATGCAGAGCAGGAGCAAGCCCTGCCGCTGCCGACCAAGCGCGTGCTCGCGCCGCAGGCCGAGTCGCCCAAGCTGCACAAGGTGCTGGCGCAGGCCGGCATGGGCTCGCGGCTGGAGATGGAGCAACTCATTCTGGAAGGCCGCATCTCGGTCAACGGCGAGCCAGCCCATATCGGGCAGCGCATCCAGTTCGGGGACATCATCAAGGTCAACGGCAAGCCGGTGCGCGTGCGCATGACGCCGCCGCCGCCGCGCGTGCTGGCCTACCACAAGCCCGCCGGGGAGGTGGTCTCTCATGACGACCCGCAGAACCGCCCGACCGTGGTCCGCCGCCTGCCCAAGCTGATGCAGGGCAAGTGGCAGTCGGTCGGCCGGCTCGACCTCAACACCGAAGGCCTGCTGTTGCTGACCAATTCGGGCGAACTGGCCAACCGGCTGATGCACCCCCGTTTCGGTCTGCAGCGGGAATACGCCGTGCGCGTGCTGGGCGCCTTGTCCAACGAAGAGAAACAGCGGCTGCTGGACGGCGTGCGCCTGGACGACGGCGTGGCACAGTTCGCCTCCATCGAGGATGGCGGCGGCGAGGGCGCCAACTGCTGGTACCGCGTGACGATCGGCGAGGGCCGCAACCGCGAGGTGCGCCGCATGTTCGAAGCCGTTGGCCATGCGGTCAGCCGGCTGATCCGCATCCGCTATGGCGCCGTGATGCTGCCTCGCGGGCTCAAGCGCGGCGTGTGGCTGGAACTCGACGACCGCGACATCGCCCGGTTGACCGCCGCGGCAGGGTTGGTGGAGGCCGACGAACCGCGGGGCCCGCGCCCCGGCGGCCGGCACCCTGCCCAGCGGGGCAAACAAGGCGGCAAGGGTGGCCGCACCCAGGGCAAACCGCCAGGCAGCCGTGCCGATGGTCCTGGTTTTGGCGATCGCCGGACCAACAGCGGCTACGGCATGGGCGGGGCGCCGGGTGGCGCCAAGCCGCGCGGTGCCAAGGGCCCGGGCAAGGGGCAGGGTGGCGCGGGTTCGCAGCCGGACCCGATGAAAACCTCCTTCGGTTACATCGGCCAGGACGCCCTGCAGCGCCGGCGCGAGCAGGACGCCGGCCGCGGAGGCCCGCCGGGCGGTGGCCGGCGCCGGGGCGGCGGACGTTCGGGCGGGCGCTGAATGGCGCTTCCCACGCCCACGTTCCACGGCACGGACACCCGAGCAATGTAGAATCGTGGGCTTTGTGAGGCCTTGTGGCTTCGGCAAATTCAACCAAGAAACTTCAGGATTCCTATGGCCATCGAA
>SXGT01049939.1_pt1 | contig 10209 bp, 7 predicted proteins | sample 3176221 | NCBI WGS metagenome assembly SXGT01 (sample SAMN11356862, study PRJNA531348) | freshwater metagenome | isolation source: freshwater sample F1-120 | place: China: Fuxian Lake, Yuxi | collected 2017-12-25
CCTGGCGGACCGTCGGCGTCGCGAAGCGAGCTGGCCCGGAGCGCGTCGTCGCTCCGGGCCGCGCTCGCCACCGACCCGGGCGAGCCGGGAGCCAGCGTCGCACTAGCGGAAGTGTTGTTGCGGCTGGCCCGTGTCGATGCGGAGCCGGCGCTGGCCACAGAGGCGGAACAGGTCGTGCGCGACGCCCTGAGCCGAGGCCCGGGCGATTACCAGAATCAACGGATGCTCGCCGCCGTACTCCTCTCGCAACACCGCTTTCAGGACGTCATCGTGGAGGCGAGTCGAGCCCGCGACCAGAACCCGAAAGACGCGATGAACTATGGCGCGTTGGGAGACGCCCACCTGGAGCTGGGAAACTACCAGGAGGCGCAGGCCGCCTACGACGCGATGATGGCGATACGGCCCAGCGCCCAGGCCTACGCGCGCATGTCCCACAGCTTCGAATTGTCCGGCGACCGGGAGGCCGCGCTGAACGCGATGCAGATGGCCACCGAGGCCACGAGCCCGCATGACCCCGAGTCGTTGGCGTGGCATCTCGCACAACTCGGACATCTGTATGTGGAAATGGGTCGGCTGGACGACGCGGACCAGGCGTTCGCCCACGCCGAGTTCACATTCCCAGGACACCCGTATGCCGCCGCGGGGCAGCTTCGCGTGACCGTCGCCCGCGGACGACTCTCGGACGCGCTTGGCCTCGCCAACGAGCTGTACACCGCACGCCCAGGTCCGGAGTTGGCGGCGCAGGTCGGCGACCTGCACGGCGCGCTCGGAGATGCGGAGCAAGCCGCGCGGTTCTACCACGACGCAGAGCGACTCGAGCGCGACGGGTGGGCACTGGAAGAGCCGCAGCCGGCGGCCCTGGCCCGTCTGCTGGCGGACCGCGACCTCAAGACCGACGAGGCGGTCGCACTGGCGGAGCGCGCTGCCGCCAACCGTCGCGATATCCAGACGGAAGACGCTTTGGCGTGGGCGTACTACCGGGCTGGTCGGTTTGAGGACGCTGCGGCGGCGGCGGCGCGAGCGTTGCGGACCGGGACGCAGGACCGGCGGATCCTGTATCACGCCGCGGCGATCCACCATGCGCTCGGCAACGTCCCTGAAGCACGGCGTTTGATCGAAACGGCGCTCGACGGTCACCCGACGTTCGACCTCGTGAACGCGCCGGCAGCTCGCGCGCTGGGACGCGCGCTGGGGGTGGACTCGTAGACGATTCGGCCCGTAGACCAAGCGTCCAGAAGGCGTTGGCGGGCGGTCAGTACATCAGGAAGGCGAACAGCTGCTGACCAGCGGCCACGAGCACGTGCTGTCGGCCGTCAATGAGATAGGTTTGCGGCGCGTTCGAGACGTTGCCGATGCGAGTGTGCCACAACAGCTCGCCGTCGGCGGCGTCGAACGCAACAAAATTGCCGCTGCCGTCGCCCGTAAAGACCAGCCCGCCAGCCGTCGTCAACACCCCGGCGCCGCCGCCACCGCCGACGGGCCACTCGTGGCGCCAGGTCGTTTCACCCGTGCGATAGTCGATGGCCGACAACGCATTGCCCCCGGATCCGACGGTGATGCGATCTTTTCCGCCCAGCCCCATCGAACCTCGTGGGTCCGGGTCGGTGAGATACAGCAAATTGAATCCGTTGTTCTCCTGGGTGTAGAACAAGCCGGTGTCTGGGCTGAACGCGGGCGGCTGCCAGTTGGCCACACCCCCCTCCACCGGTGAGACGAGCGAGCCCGGGATGATCGCTTCCTTCGCCGGATGCGGATTCGGCGAGCCGTTCTCCCGGATGTGGCTGGCCCAGTTCGACGTCGCGCCGTAGCGTGTCGTCACGACGTTCTGGCCCGTCACGCGGTCGATGGTGAAGAAATAGCCGTTGCGCGCGGCGGTCGACACCAGCTTCCGCGGAACCCCGTCGATGATCCCGTCAATCAAGATCGGCGTCTGGGCCGAATCCCAGTCGTGTGTGTCGTGCGGCGACGTCTGGAAATACCACGCCATCTCGCCGGTGTCGACGTCGACCGCAATCAGGGTGCAGGTAAACAGGTTGTCCCCGCGCCGAGCCACCCCGGTGTATCCGGGCGTGGGATTGCCGGTGCCGAAGATGTAGTAGTTGGTCTCGGGATCGTAGGACCCGGGCACCCACACCTGTCCACCGCCGTGCCTGGCGGCGTCAAGACTTGGCCAGGTCTCGATGCCAGGGTCCGTTTCGCTCATCGGGACCGTGTAGAACTTCCACTGCAGGTCGCCGGTGGCCGGGTCAAACGACTGCAGGAAGCCTGGCGCGTCGAGGTCGTTCCCAGTGCCGACCAACAGATGGTCGCCCACCACGATGGGCGCCATCGTCGAGAAGTACTGCTCTTCGAAGCTCGCAATCTCCGTATGCCAGTGTTCTTCGCCGGTCTTGGCGTTCAGCGACACCAGATAGTTGTCGACGGTCTCGAAGATCACGGAGTCGCGCCAGACGGCAACACCGCGGTTACCGATGTGCGGCCCGCCCCGTGTCTTCCAGAAGTAGTGCCAGCGCTCACCCCCGTCGCGCACGTCCAGCGCCCACACGTGATCCGGCGCCGTGACATACAGGAGATCGCCTACCTGGAGAATGGATCCCTTGATGCTCTGGGAGCCGATGGTGAAGTCACCGGTCCCTTCCCCACCGATGAACGTGGGCGCGTTGTTCCCCTGGAGTTCCGGCATGCCGGAATCCAGGGTTCTCGTCCACGCCAAGCTCAACCGTTGCACGTTGTCCGTGGTGACCTGGTCGAGCCGGCTGTACCGGCGACCGCTGTAGTCTCCCGAGTAGGTCGGCCAGGACTCCCCAAGTGGCGCCAGCAGATCGGAGGGGTCGAGGCCCCCCTCTTGCGCCATTGACGGCGCCGGGCCGAGAAGCGTCACCGCGACCAGGGCCAGCAGGACCCGTCTGGCCGGGGCGACTTCCGGACGACGACTCGCGGACAGCATCGTGCGCATGGCGGTCATTGCAACGTCACCAGATACGCCGTCACGTTGTGAATGTCGGTGTCACCGTAGAGAGGGAGCATCTCTCGATGCGCGCTCATCGGGTCGTCCACCTCGACGCGTGGCGTATCACCGCGACGGCTGAACGAGCGGTGTCGACCATCAGCCTCGGTCAAGACGACGAGAAAGTCGTTGAGCCGCTCCAGCGTGCCGGTGACACGCTCACCCGACGGATGCGTGACGGTGACGGTGACCGGCGGTGGCTCAGCGTTCTGCGCTCCACCACGCACCCAGGTGTTCTGTAGCTCCTGCGGCCGCGAAATCCGGGCCCCGATACCTTCGAGATCGCCAGTCGGGGAGTGGCACGAGGCACACCGGTTGGCGAAGTAGGTCTGACCTGCGGTCGCATCGCCGACCAGGATGTCGAGTTCGACTTCCTCTCCGGGTGGCGGCCCGCCCTGTCGAGAGGCGGTACCCAGCACGTCGTGGATGTACTCGACCACGGCAGCCACGTCGTCAGGTAGAAGGTTCTGGGGCGGCATGCTCGAACCACCCACTCCGGTTTGGCCGTCGCGGATCACGGGGCCCATGAGGTCGCCCCCGTCGTCCTTCAGGACGAGCTGAGAGCGCAGGAGATTCGGGCCTCCGAGATCACCGCCCCGCAGGTCTTGCCCGTGACAGGCGCGGCAGCTGATGCCGTACACCGCCTGCCCCCGGGCGACGACTTCCGGGTCGCCAGGTTCCCGCTGCAAGGCCGGATAGAGCCGCTGGTCCCGTTCCTGAGGCGCCTGCCCGGCTACCAGGCCCACCCCCAACGGTGGCCCGCCGGCGCTGGAGAAACCTACCGCCAGCGCGACGGTACCTGCGCGCCACGCGTGTGACGCCCACACCCGGTTGCGCAGGTTACTTCTCCGCCGAACGCTCCGACATCAGGATGTTCGACATCGCGTAATTGCCCTCGTGGCACGCGTACTCATAGATGATGTAGTCGTCGAGCCGGGGCATCGGACGCACCGCGGTCCAGGGCGCCGTATAGACGGTGGCGTCCTCGACGGTGAATTGCGTTTCGATGAGGTCGTCGCTGACCCGACGATAGCGCTCCACCGCCTTGGTGTGACGGGACGACGGGAACCGATGCACCGTCTGGTCGCTGAAGTTCGCGGTCTCCACCACGAGGGTGTCGCCCTCCCAGTGCGCGCGCGAGTCACCGTTCCACTGGCGGATGCGGTCGTTGAGGTGCGGCCGCCCATCGAGGGGAATGATGCGCACGTCGTGGATGTTCTCGACCCGGATGGCGACATGGGTCGGTGTCTGCAAGATCTGGTAGGAGTTGTTGTACCCGGTCGAGATCGGCGGCACGCCGTGGTACGTGATACAGCGGTCCCAGTTGGTGCGATCCACCCAGGAGTCTGCCGGGTGTGCGGCGGCATACTCCTCCTGCTCGGCCTGTCGGCGCCGCGTCTCAGCCGTCATCGGCAACCGACCGTCGGCGGGATCCACGATGAGCGAGGTCCGCAAGTCCGAACCCACCTCGCCCCGATCGAACCACAGCGCGTTATAGGCGCCTACGCTGCCAGGCGGGTCCGGCTGGTCGAGCGTCACCGCGTAGTTCCGCTGCGCCGCCTCCTCCTCGGTAAAGAACTCCTTCTCGGCCATCGACGTTGGTCGTTGGAGCGGAGTCAACGAAGCATACGACCAGGTCCCCTGGAGATCCGGGTCGCCCCAGGCCGTCTTCCCCGGGCCGTCCTGGCCCGCGCCAGACGCGGGCAGGAGCATGAGCCCACCCGCCACGGCTCCGAGCACCGAGATGATTCGCTTCTGCATCTGAGTCTCCCTGCGGCGCGACATCGAGTCGCTACCGGCTTTCGTTGTAGATGTTCTGCACGAGCGTCGTCAGGGCCTGCGCTGGCGCCTGCAAGTCGCTGTATTCGTCCGGCTTGACGTAGGCGTCAACCACCTGCTCGACCGTCTGGCCCGACGCCATGCCCTGCTGCGCTGTCCTGAGCACGTGGTTGAAGAACCCGCTGAAGTTGACGAACGTGCTCCAGGGCACGGTCACCGTATGGTGCCCGGCGATCACCGTGTCGACGTTCTTGAGACCGTCAACGGCACGCATGAGAGTCGACCCGAACTCGACGGCGCTGCCGTTGCCGTTGGCGACGTCGATGAAGGGCAGCCCCAGGCGCTGGAACATGTCGCCGGTATGAACGGTGCGCGCGTTCCGGAACACGACGAACGTATCGCCGTCGGTGTGTCCACGACCAAAGTGATACAGGTCGATGCGATCATCCCCATCGAACAGCGACTTGCGGCCCGAGAAGGTGGTGGTGGGCAAGTACTTGGCGTTCGCCCCCTTGAACGCGTCGCAGTTCGTCACCGGGACGCAGGTCGCCTGTGCCATCTGGGCCCGCGTGTTCTCGTGGGCCACGAACTCAACCGTGTCCGGGAACTCGGTGTTGCTGCCGGTGTGGTCGTAGTGTGTGTGCGTGTTGATGATGGTCGTGACCGGTTTGTCGGTCACGGTGGCCACTAGGTCCAGAATGTCCTGACCGTAGCCTTCGAGCTTCGTATCGACCAGGACTACGCCGTATGTGGTCACGAACGCGACGGTGTTGCCGCCGGTCAGCATGGTCTGCGGCGCCGGGGGCGGGGGGTTGCTGAGGAGATACAGGTTGTCGCCAACCTGCTCGATACCGTGAATCTCGGCTCGCGGTTGCCGCGCCTCATTGGTCGCGCTGGTCGCGCCGGTCACGCCGACCGCCACGAGCGTCACGACGGCCAAGCCAGCTCTGCGCCGCATACACCCTCCACAAGAAAACCGGTCGGAACGGCCAAATTGTATCACCCGGTGGACGGCGAAGACGCGCCTTGTTGCGCGGGAACCGCGGTACAGTGTCTCGGGTGAACCGAACCTGGGTGGCGTGGCCGTCGTGGGTCTGCGCGATCGCGGTCGCCGCCGCGACCGCCGCGTCTCAGCCCGCGGTTCCGAAACGCCGGCCCTTGCCGGTCCTGCCGGACCCTCCCTACCGATACGACGACACCCTGCTGCCACGCCACTTCACCGAACCAGACGGTCCGGAGAGCATCGCAGCCGCTGACAACACACCCAGCGACAATCCCACCACTGACGCGGGAGCGACCCTCGGGCGGGTCCTGTTCTATGACACCCGGCTGTCGGCGAACGACTCGGTGTCGTGTGGCACCTGCCATCAGCAGCGCCACGGATTCTCGGACCCCCGCCGGCACAGCATCGGCTTCGATGGTCAGCTCACGCGCCGCCACTCGATGAGCCTGACCAACGCGCGGTACTACGCGCGGGGCCGATTCTTCTGGGATGAGCGGGCCGAGACACTCGAGGCGCTGGTGCTGGCGCCTATTCAGGACTCCGTCGAGATGGGCATGTCACTGCCCGGCTTGGAGACGAAGCTCGCGGCGGTCGACTACTATCCCGGCCTGTTCGAACAGGCCTTCGGCGTCCCGACCGTGACGGCCGACGGCGTGGCCCGGGCGCTCGCGCAGTTCGTCCGCGCGCTCGTCTCGTATCAAGCACCGTACGACCGGGCACGAGCCGCCGGCGCACCGGGCTCCAGCGCCTTCGCCGCGCAGTTGCCCGAGTTGTCCCGCCTCGGCCACCAGCTGTTCGTCACGGTTCCCGGCCAGGACGCGCGCGGCGCCGGCTGCGGCGGGTGCCACATCACCGACGCGCAGATCAGCCGGTCGCCCCGGAACATCGGTCTGCCTGACTATGACCCACGGGGAGGCGGTGACCAGGGCGCCGTCGACGGACGGTTCAAAGCACCCTCGCTCCGCAACGTGGCGGTGCGCGCGCCGTACATGCACGACGGACGGTTTGCCACGCTGCGCGAGGTCGTTGACCACTACAATACGAAGGTCGAAGCCAACCCGTTCCTCGACCTGACGCTGATGGACCGCCGCCTGGCCGTGACGGGCGGCCCGGTTCGGCCAGTCCGTTTGGAGTTGACGGAGCAGGAGATCGAGGCCCTTGTTGCGTTTCTTGGCAGCCTCACGGATGACGCGTTTCTCACCGACCCCAGGTTCTCCGACCCTTTCTCATGACGGGTCGATGCGGCGCGGCCGAACGCGCGGAAACCGATGACGATCACCGCCGTCCTTGGCATCGGGCTGCTGTTGGCGTACGCCAACGGTGCCAACGACAACTACAAGGGTGTGGCCACCCTGCTGGGCAGCGGCACGGCCTCCTATCGGCGCGCGCTCCTGTGGGCCACGGTCACCACCGCCCTGGGGTCACTGACGGCGCTCGTGTTCGCTCGGGGCATGCTGGCGGCGTTCGCCGGCAACGGGCTCGTCCCGGCGGCGGTCGTGGCCGACCCGGCCTTCCCGACCGCGGTGGCGCTGGCCGCAGGGCTGACCGTGCTGCTCGCGACCCGGTTGGGGTTTCCAATCTCCACCACCCACGCGTTGCTCGGTGGACTGGTGGGCGCCGGCCTCGTCGCGTCGGCATCTGGCATCAACACCGTCACGCTGGCCACAGGGTTCATCCTGCCGCTCCTAACCAGTCCCCTGGTATCGGCGGCGCTGTCTGGCGGCATCTACCCCGGGCTGCGCGCGGGACGGCGCGCCCTCGGCATCACACGGGAGACGTGCGTGTGCGTCGGGGACGCGATCGTCGGGGTGGTGCCCGGTGCGCCTGGACACGCCGCCGCGCTCCAGGCCGTGACGTTGCCGACGGTCAGTGTCGGTGACTCGCCAAGCTGTCGGGTACGCTACAGCGGCCGTGTACTCGGGCTCGATGCCCGAATCCTGCTGGATATCGCTCACTACGCGAGCGCCGGTGCCGTGAGCTTTGCGCGCGGCCTCAACGACACCCCAAAAATCGCGGCACTTCTGCTGGTGGGCAACCTCGTCGCGCCGAGCGCCGCGCTGATGGCGGTGGGCCTGGTGATGGCCACTGGTGGTTTCATCAGCGCCCGACAGGTCGCCGCGACCATGTCCCACGGCGTCACAGACATGAACGCGGGTCAGGGGTTCACCGCCAATGCCATCACGTCGGCGCTGGTGATCGGCGCCTCGACGCTCGGCCTCCCCGTGTCCACGACCCATGTCTCCTGTGGGGCGCTCTTCGGCATCGGCACCGTGACCCGCCTGGCGCACCGGCACACCATCCGACACATCGTGCTCGCGTGGGTCGTCACGCTCCCCATGGCCGCGCTCCTCGCGGCCGTCGCTTTGGTGACCATGCGCGTCTTCGTCGGGTAGGCGGACCCGCGAAATCGGGGCCGGGGCCTTGGGCGCTTCAGCGAGCGAGGTACGATGCGTCCCCCCGCGTCAGCGCCCGCGCGACTCGAGTTGCGCACGCACTTCCACGCGAGCCTGGCTCCGGCGCACCGCCACGGCGACCTCGGCGGCTGGATCGGTATCAGCGGGCGGCTGGAATGTCACGACGTACCGGGCCGGCCGAGCCGCAGCGCGCGCGGCGACCAGTGCGGCCAACTCCCTCAGCTTGCGCACCACCGCGAAGCTCGGACTGTTCACCTCTTCGACCGTCCCGCCGGTGAACTCGCTGAACGTCCGGGCGACACCGGTCCACCGCGTCCCGCCCAGCGTGTTGAGCACGAGCGTGTGCACTGTCGTGCCGGTTTCAGCCAGCTGTTCCACCACCTGCTGGATGCGTCGTCGTGGCACATCTGTGGTCGCGTCGCCAGTCACCACGACGACGACAGGGCTCTCCGCATAGTCGCGGTAGAGCCGGTCGACGGTCTCCTCGACGGCGTGAAACACGTTGGCATTCGCGTCACGCGACGCGAAATAGTGTCCGAACCCCTCCTTCACGGCGGCGCGGTCACTCGTCGCCTCGGCCACCGTCCGCGGCCTCGTCGCAAACAGCACGACGGCGACTTCGCTGCCTTCGGGTAGGTGATCAACAAACTGAGACAACCCGTTACGGATGTGGATCAGGTATGCGGCGATCCGCGTCGATTCTTCGACAAGCAGGACGAACCGTAACGGCGAGTCCACCAGTTCGGCATCGATGGTTCGACTCAGGGCGCCGCCCTGTTCAACCAGGAAGTCTCCAGGCCCAAGGTCGGTGATCGGTGTGCCATCCTCGGCTTGCACGAACACCTCCAGCCAAAGTCCGGTCCGCATCTGCGCCGCGACAGGCACGTCAGCCACCGCCCAGCAGATGGCGACCAGCGTCATGACGACGCGGGCACGATTCGCCATGAACGACCTTTCTGTGCGGATCTCACATGGTGAGAAGTTAGCGTACCCGGATGAAAGTATCCCCCGACGCCCCTCGGGCGCAACACCGTCGCCGCCGGGAAGATCCGGCGGTGGTTGCCACCCGATCGCAGGGTCAGAAGATGTCGCGCCAGGTAAAAAACAGCACCGCGACGAGACCCTGGAGCACGCCAAACACGGACGCGGTCGCGGCGCGTTGCGTACTGGACGCGACCGCGGCCAGGTACAGAAACAGTGGAAACAGCACGGCCGTGTAGCGCCCCATGGACTCCAACCCACCAGACAGCAATGGCGGCACCAGGCTGACCACGAGGAAGCTGCCATAGAGGACTCCGAACCGCCGGGTGACTGGCCACACCAGCGCCAACGCGAGCACCGTCGGCAGCAGGTTGAGTACGTCATATGGCCGGCCGAGCGCGTAGCCGCCGGGACCGTGTTCCCGGAGATAGGACCAATGGTCGTGCACGATCGCGCCCACGCCCGTCGCGTCCCTTCCCCAGGCGGATTGGCCGTCCAACCAGGCCAGCGGTTCCCCCGTGATTCGAGAGAGCAACAGTGAGTGGGCCAACATACCCACCAAGGGTGCCACTGCCACCGCCATCGCCACATACCGGTCCCGCTGCCGCTTCGCGGTACCCCGCGTGGACTCGCGGTCGTCCACGAACACCGGTCGCCCCCAGCCCAGCCACGGCACGAATGCGGTCGCGGCCGCCAGTGCCAGCGGTACCGCAAGAACGAAACCATTCGGTCGGACCAACCCCACCACGATGCCGCATACGGCCGCCCGCCAGAACCATCGGTGACGAAAACAGTAGATGGTAGTGACCGTTACCAGCAGATATAGCGACTCGGTGTAGACCGCACCGTAGAACACGGCGAACGGATAGGCCCCGAGCAACACCAACGCTCCGGTCGCCGCATCATCCTGCAGGTCATCCCGCGCCAGCTGCGCGAGCACGGCCAGCGCGAACATGAAGGCCACGCAAGACAGCAGGAACCCAACGGCCAGTCCGGTCCGCTGCAGCCGCGCGTCCTCCTCAACA
>SXGT01259851.1_pt1 | contig 10208 bp, 8 predicted proteins | sample 3176221 | NCBI WGS metagenome assembly SXGT01 (sample SAMN11356862, study PRJNA531348) | freshwater metagenome | isolation source: freshwater sample F1-120 | place: China: Fuxian Lake, Yuxi | collected 2017-12-25
CCCGACGCCATCGTGCTCGAGCTCGGCGACGGCCTGCTCGGCCTCTATGGCGTGAATGAGATCCTCTCGACGCCCGAGATCCGCGCGAGCTTCTCGGCCGTCGTGCTGGCGGCGTCCGATCCGGTCGCGGCATGGGGCGGCGTGCAGCTGCTGCGCGATCGCTACGGCCTCGAATGCACCGCGATCACCGGACCCGCCACCGACAACACGGCCGCCGCGCGCCTCGTCGAGGAGCAGGCGGGCTGCCCCGCACGCAACGCCCGCACGCAGGCGGACGAGCTGGCGCGCGTGGTCCTGGCGAAGAGCGGACTCGATCGGCTGGTGGCGACGCGCGCCGCGAGCGAGGGGACGCGCGCGCTCGCGGCCGCGGCGGGGGGCGCTCACGATGACGTCTGATGCGACACGCGACGCGCCGATCGTCACCGCGGTGCATGGCGGCTCCGGCTACGTGGCCGGCGAGCTGCTCCGCCTGCTGGCGCTCCATCCTCGCTTCGTCGCGACGCACGTCGCGTCGACCAGCCAGCCGGGCGAGAGCGTCGTCGCGACGTTCCCGCATCTCGCGGGCACGTCGCTCGATGCGCTGCGCTTCGCGAGCGAGGAGGCGGTGCTCGACGCCTGCACGCGCGGCGGGCCGCTCGCCGTCTTCCTCGCCACGCCGCACGGCAGCGCCGCACCGCTGGCGAAGCGCCTCTTCGCGGCGCGCGCGGCGGCCGGCCTCGATGGGGCGGCCTCGCGCGATTTTCACGTCGTCGACCTCTCCGCCGACTTCCGCTTCCCCGACGCGGCGCACTGGGCGTCGATCTACGGCAAGCCGCACGCAGCACCCGAGCTGCTGCCCCGCTTCACCTGCACCGTGCCCGAGCACTTCGACGGCGACGTTGGCGCCGCGTCGAGCGGCAGTGCGGCGCCGCCGCGCCACGCGGCGCAGCCTGGTTGCTTCACGACCGCGGCGACCTGCGCGGCGTGGCCCTTCTTCAAGCTCGGCCTCGTCGAGAGCGACGTGTTCGTGAGCGCGATCACGGGCAGCAGCGGCAGCGGCCGCACGCCCGCCGCCAACACCCACCACCCGGAACGCCACTCGACGCTCTACGCCTACAACGCCCTCTCGCACCGCCACGAGCCGGAGATGCGGCGGCTGATCGGCGCTGCGAGCGGCGATGGCCGCGCCGCGGACGTCGAGTTCGTGCCGCACTCGGGACCGTTCGTCCGCGGCATCCACGCGACGGTGCGCATGACGTTGCGCCGCGAGCTGCCCGCCGACGCGCTCGTCGCGCAGGTGAACGAGCTCCACCAACAGCGCGCGCGCGCCACCGGCGGCCGCACCTTCGTCATCGCCTCGACGAGCGCGCCGAAGCTGACGGAAGTGGTGGGCACCAACAAGGTGCGGCTCGGCATCGCGACGCGCGGCCGGACGCTCGTCGTGACTTCGGTGATCGACAACCTGACGCAGGGCGCCGCCGGCGGCGCGGTCCAGTGGATGAATCGGCTGTTCGGGCTGCCCGATGGGGCCGGTCTCGAGCTGCCGGGCTTGGGGTGGTACTGATGAACGCCAGCACGGGCACGCAACCGGCCGCAGCGCCGAGCAACGATCCGCTGCTCGACGTCTTCGATCGCATGGGCATGACGGTCGCCAGCGGCGATGGCGTCCACGTGGTCGATTCGACGGGCAAGCGCTACCTCGACTTCTACGGCGGCCACGCGGTCGCGTCGCTCGGCTACAGCCATCAGCGGCTGCTCGACGCGCTCACCGCGCAGGCGAAGTCGCTCTTCTTCCAGAGCAACGCGGTCGACGTCGAGGTGCGCACGCGCGCCGCGGCGCGCCTGGTGAAGATGGCGCCGCGCGGCCTCACCAAGGTCTTCTTCGTGAACTCGGGCGCCGAGGCGAACGAGAACGCGCTGCGCCTCGCCTTCCTGCTGACCAAGCGGCCGAAGATCGTCGCGGTGGCGGGCGCGTTCCATGGTCGCACGGCTGCTGCCGCTGCCATCACCGACCACCATGAATCGTGGTACGCCTTCCCGCGCAAGCCGTTCGACGTGACGTGGGTACCCTTCGACGACGTCGCCGCGCTCGAGGCGGCGATCGACGCGCAGACCGCGGCCGTGATCTTCGAGCCGGTGCAGGGCGTCGCCGGCGCTCGGCCGCTCTCGACGACCTTCGTGAAGGCTGCGCGAGCGGCGACGACGCGCGCCGGCGCGCTGCTGATCCTCGACGAGGTGCAGATCGGCGTCGGCCGGTCGGGGCAGCCGTTCGCGGCCGACCACTACGGCGTCGTGCCCGACGTGCTCACCACCGCGAAGGGGATCGCCGGCGGCTTCCCGGTCGGCGCGGTGCTGGTCGGCGACGCGATCGCCGCGCAGGTGAAGAAGGGGCAGCTCGGCACGACGTTCGGCGGCGGGCCGCTGGCGTGCGCATTGGTCGAGGCGACGCTGCAGGCGATCGAGGAGGATCGCGTGCTGGAGCGCGTCCGGCGCGTCTCGAAGCGGATCTTCGAGACGTGCTGCGTCGGGCCGGTGGAGGGGATCCAAGGGCTCGGCTTGTTGATCGGCCTGCGCCTGTCGCGTCCGGCGAAGGAAGTCCTCGCCGAGCTGCGTGCGCGCGGGAGCCTGGCGGGCAGCAGCCACGACCCGAAGGTCGTGCGCCTCCTGCCGCCGCTGGTCGTGGAAGAGGAACATGTCGCGCAGCTCGCTGCTGCGCTCGCGAGCCTGCCGCGGCAGGCTGCACTGGAGAACTCCCGATGACGTTCGCCGATGACCGCAGCGCCACGATGGATTCGCTGAAGCGCGCGCTCCCGTATGTCCGCCTGTTCAAGGGCAAGACCTTCGTCGTCAAGATCGGCGGCGCGCCGTGCAGCGAGCCGTCGCTGCTGCGCGACCTCGCCGAGCAGCTCTCCGTCGTGCGCGAGCTCGGCGTCCACGTCGTGCTGGTGCATGGCGGCGGCCCGCAGACGAGCCTCCTCTCGCGCAAGCTCGGCATCGAGCCGCGCATGATCGAGGGGCGGCGCGTCACCGACGCCGCGGCGCTGGAAGTCGCGGTGATGACCATGAACGGCGCCGTCAACACCAACGTGCTGGCCGCGTGCCGGGCGGTCGGGCTGCAGGCGGTCGGCGTCTCGGGCGTCGATGCCGGCATGGTGAAGGCGCGTCGCCGCGCGCCGCGCAGCGTGATCGTCGACGGCACGCCGACCATGGTCGACTTCGGCCACGTGGGCGACGTCGACAGCGTCGACCCGACGCTGCTCGAGAAGCGGATGGCGGCCGGCTACCTGCCGGTCGTGAGCCCGCTCGCCGCCGACGACGCCGGCCACGTGCTGAACATCAACGCCGACACGGTGGCGGCGTCGCTCGCCCGCGCGCTGCGCGCCGAGAAGCTCGTCTTCGTATCGGACGTGCCGGGCATCCTCGAGGACAAGGGCGACCCGAGTTCGCTGATCTCGTGCACCGACCTGCGCGGCCTCGAGGAGCTGGTCGACAACGGCTCGGTCGCGAGCGGCATGCTGCCGAAGGCCAGCGCGATCCGCATGGCGCTCGAGCAGGGCGTCGCGCGCGTCCACGTGATCGGCAGCCAGCGCGCGAGCCTCCTCACCGAGATCTTCACCAACGAAGGCTCCGGCACCCTGATCGTCCGCGACCGCCGCGACCTCTCGCCCGCCGAGAAGGCGGCGAGCGGCGAACTCGGCGCCACCGAGAACGCGAGAGCGGCGGGGGGGTGAGGGCGGGGGGCTCGATCTACCGCAATGAGCCGCGGTACTTCGAAACTCAGGAGTTCACCGCAAGCCGTCGGCGCAACCGCGAGAGGCGTGATCGAATGGAGCCTGGGGTGCGTCCGAGGCGCCGCGCGACCTCCCCGATCGTGTTTCCGCGCGCGAGCAGCCGGAGGATGACGCGATCACCTTGATTCGTGCTGAGGGAGCAGCAGAGTTCTCGTAGCTCCTGCCGACGGGTCTCCTGCCGACGGGTCTCGTACGCGGTTTCATGCCGTCGATCAGCTGCCAACTTCCGCGCAGCATCGATCACGACGCGGCGAATCTCCCGAGGGACGTCACGGCAACGATCGATGGGCGAATTGGGTGAGCGTAGGAGCAGTCGCAAGAGGGCTTCTGCAACAGCGTCCTGCGGATCGAGCCGTTGAAGCAGCGCGGACCCCATGCGTTGACGAGCGATGTGTTGCCAGCGCAATTCGATCTGGCGCTGCAGCTCGTTGTTCGCGGCGTGAGTGCAAGTGACTGATCGCATCGGGATCCTCCGGGCAGGGAGGTGACATCAGCGCCAGGAACGTACTCACTCCGCGGCCGCCGATGGAAGAGCGCGGAAAGCACCGCGCCGGTCGTCTGAAGTGGGAACGCGCACCGGCGTGGGCCGCGTCGAGGTCAACGGGGGCGCCATCGGACCGACACAATTTGCCGTCCGGCTTCGCTTTAGACCTTGATGACTGCGAGGCGCGGCCCGCAGTGGCGCCGTCGCGCATCGCCAGGAGAGTTCGGGAGCATGGCGTCGATCGAGTCGCAGGGTCGAGTCCCGGTGCGTTCGCGCCTCGCCATCGCAGCCACGCTGCTTGCGGCAGCATGGGCTGCGATCGGTTGGTCGAAGCAGTTCGCCACGGGAAGCATCGGACTCGGTGGATGGACTCGCTTGGTCAGCTGGATCGAGCTTGGAATCGCCGCTGCGCTTCTCGTACCCGGGCTCCGACTTGCAGGGAGCATCGCCTCGTCGTTGCTCGCGACCGCGTTCTTGGCGATCGCACTCTCGCTGCCCGCGGCGAAGCTGTGTCGCTGCTTGGGCTCCTACCCGTTGCCGGCGTGGCAGCATCTGACGTTGGCACTCGGCTTGACCGTCTGGGGCGTCGTCTTGAGCTCTGCGCTGCTCGCGGATCTCGAGTTGCCCCGGCAACCTTCGGGGCGCTGAAATGAACCACCGCAGGAGGCAGGGCGTGAGCCAACGCTGGGCGATCGCGGTGTTCGCAGCCGCGCTCATTGCCGTCTTCTTCGGGGTGATGGCTGGAACGCGCCTCTCGCCGCCGTCGGCCCGCCCCGAAGCGCCGCGCTCGACGCCCCCGTCGACCCTCCCGGATCCGGCTCCGATCGATGCCGTCGTCGTCAAGCGGGCGAGCTCAGTCGAGAGCGGAAGCGGCTCGAACTTGCTGATTCGCACCGTCGACGGGGGCGGCAATCCGGTCGACGGCGTCGACATCCGGATCGCACGGCAGCTCGAGCAACTCCCGATTCCCGAGTCCCTCCTTGCGTCGACCAAGACGGGCGGCGGCGGCGAGGCGACGACCCCACGTGCATCAATCGTCGAGGGCGACGCGATCTGGGTGCTCGCAAGAAAGGAAGGTTGGGCCACGTACTGCTCGTGCCGTGCGGTCGATGAGTTTCGCGATGCGGAGCTGGTCGTAGCGATCGAGCCGCTTCGAGAACTTCGGGTCCGCGTGATTGGCCCCGACGATCAGCCGATCAAGGGGGCCTCCGTCACTGCTTTCGGTCCCAACGGACAAGACGGGGAGCAGCTCCTCGGCGAAGCATCGGCGCTCCTCGGGAGCCTCGTCGTTCGCGTGGCCACCGATGCAGAGGGACGATGTTCGCTGCGACTCGGCGAACGGGCGCCGACCCAGATCTTGGCCACTGCGGAAGGGTTCCTGCCGACCGCGCTGCGATTTGACGCTGCCGATCTAGATCTCGAGCGCAAGACGCTCCGTCTCGGTGAGCTCTGCGTCGTCGCGTTTCGAGTCACTGATGCGAGCACCGGCAAGCCCAGTGCGCGTAATCTTGGCGGGGCGTCATGCCGCTGGATCATTCGCCACGGATGGAAGCACTACTCGGGGCTCCCGGGGGCCCGCTCCGTCGAATCGTTGCGAGCCGAACTGCTGGCGCGGATCGCTGATCCGGCGGTCGAGTACCAGTTCGTCGCCCGTGAGTCTCCGACATTCGATGACGCAGTCGAACTGCGAGTGGCGCCTGAACCGGGGGCTCCGGTCGTGACGCATCAGCTCGAACCGATCCCGGTCGGTCGATTCGATGCCGGAGACGTCCTCGACATTCCTTCGAGCGTCCGGGACGCCGATCTCGGCACGATCGAGGTCCACTTCACCGCGCCCGACGGATCGGAGGCGATGCCGACGCGGCAGTGGCTCCTGCGGCGGCCGAAGATCGTCGGAGTCCGGCCGATCGAGTTGCCTGGTGGCGGGGCCCGGTTCGTCGTGCCGGCGGGCAGCTACCAAGTCGAAAGCGTGTCAGCGATGTTCGAGGGCGCGTGCTTCGCGACGACGACCGTCGAGTTGAATCCAGGCGCCCATCGCCGCGTCGTGATTCCGCTGGAGGATGCGGCAGCATCCGTTCGTGCCGTCGCAGTCGACGCAAGTGGACGGAAGATCCGCCACTGGGACCTCACGGCATTCCTCGCCAATGGCGCCATGACGACTTCCTGGAGCGTCGACTCGCCGGAGGAGCGGGTCTTCCGGGCGATCGCGCCAGGTCGCGTGACGCTCGCCTCCTCCCTGCAAGGGGCTGCAGATCAGTTTCTCGAAGTGGAGCTCGAGCGCGGACTTGAGCGGCAAGTCGTGTTTCGAATCGAGTGACGGTGTCTGCGTCTCGAGGTGTCGGGAGTGTCCGAAGCCCGTTGGTGTCGCCATGGGTGCGGGCGATTTCTGGATCGCGCGTGTAGCAAAGGAGTTTCAAGATGAGACGGATTCAAATGGGCTGGCTCGTGTGCGTGACGGCCTTGGCATGTGGCTGGTTCGGAGGTCTTGCGATCGGACGAATCGCCGTAGCGGCGAGGACGGCGGATTCCTGTCAAATCACGGCTACCGCCGTCCGAAACGTCTGGACCGGATGGCAGTGGCAGCTGGATTGTCATGTGTGCGCCGACAACGTCACAGGCTGCGAGGTGGTGGTACTCGCGGACGGCAGCCGAATGTGCGCGTGTCCTGGTGTTGAGGAACTGGAGACCTGCACAGTGTTGATGTCGCCGTTAGGGAATTGGCCGTACTGCCCGACGGACGGTCCTTGCCCGCCCGATACGTACTGCAAGAAGAAGCAGCCGCCTTCCAGCGCGACCTACTACGAGTGCTACTGCTCGACCACTCCGTAATCCTGATCGCTTGCGGGCTCGATGGTGCCTGCGCGCGTTGCTCAGGCACCATCGCTGTCGTCAACCACGGTCCGTGACACACCGGCAGTCGCGTTCGGCCGCCGGGCGACGCGGGGCTTGTCCGCGGTATCTCCGCCACGCCGCTCGCGGCGTATCTCAGCCGGGGGGCACCTCGTCCCCGCGCCACTCCGTGGACAGGTCTCGCCGGCTCTCCCCTCTGCCGCCCCCCCGGTCACTCCCGCCCCCCCCCAGCGCTTGAGCTTCAAGTAGAGCGTGCTGCGCGGGATGCCGAGGCGCTGCGCGGCGCGCTCGAGGGCGGCGCCGCCCGACAGGAGCAGCGCGCGCTCCAGCACGCTGCGCAGTTCGCGGATGGTGCCGGGCCATGGGCGAGCTCGCAGCGCGCGTGTGGCGTCGGCCGCGAGCTGCGCCTCGCGGCAGCCCTGGCCGCGGTAGCGGGTGACTGCCGCGGCCTGCGGTCGTACCCGGAATCTCCTTCCCGAGGGCATGACGTGCGTCGCGCGAGTGTCACTTTTGCAACGGGTGCGCGTCGACTGCAGACTGCGCAAGCCCGCCGATGCAAACACGACACGACACCCATGCCGACTTCGCTGCGCCGCACCGGCTCCCGCTGCGCGCGCTGCTCGCTGTCATCGCGCTCTGGCTGGCGGCGCGCCTCGTCCTCTACGGCGGGATCGCCGCGTCCGATCCGCTCGAGTACCTCGCGTGGGCGCAGCGGATCGCGACCGGCGAGTTCGAGCTGGCGACCCACCACTACTCGACCCGCTTCGCCGTCACGGTGCCGATCGCGGCCTGTTTCCGCCTGTTCGGCGTCTCGGTGGCGTCGGCGACGCTCTGGCCGCTCGCGTGCAGCCTCGTCACGCTGCTGCTGCTCTTCCGGCTCGGCAAGCGGTACGGCGACGACGCGACCGGGCTCTTGGCGGCGACGGCGTTCGCGTTGCTGCCGCTCGACATCATCGAGTCGACCAACGTCCTGCCCGACCCGATCCTCACCACCTTCGCGACGCTCTCGGTCTGTTGCTTCCTGCGCGGCTTCGATGACGACCTGCGGCCGGGTCGCGGCAGGCTCTGGCTCGTGGCCGCCGGCGTCTGCCTGTGGCTCGCCTACTCGGCGAAGATCGTCGGCGCGTTGCTGGCGCTGGTCTTCTTCCTCCATGCGTTGACCGATCGACGCCGGCTGCTGCGCCTCGGCTGGGTGGCGCTCGGCACGCTGCTGCTGCTGCTGCCGGAGCTCTTCTGGTACCACCGCGCGACCGGCAACTGGCTCCTGCCGGTGGCGGCGATCGGCGAGGTGCACGAGAAGTCGGTCGGCGTGCAGGCGGCGAACGCCAACCTCGGCTACCGACTGTTCAAGGAGTACGCCAACGAGGTCCTGCGGCCGAACGAGCACTTCGGGTGGCTCGGGGTGCCGCTGGTGGCGGCGGCTTTGCTGCTGCTGCCGCAGGTCCGGCGGCTGCGGATGCTCTACCTCTGGATGGGAGCGCTCTTCGCCTACCTCAACTTCGGCTCCTCGAGCTTCTCCCGCTTCGTCGCGATCCCGGCCAACACGCGCTACCTGCAGCCGGTGGTGATCCCGACGTTGGTCCTGCTGGCGCTTGCGGCACGGCAGATGTGGCTCGCGGCCGAGCGGTGGCCGGGAGGCGCAGCGCGTGCCGAGCTCGGCGGCGGTCGCGCCGACGGGCCGCGCGAGCGCCGCCGCGGGTGGGGGCGCCTCATTCGGGGCGGAATGGTGCTGACCGGCCTCCTGCTGGCGGTCAGTTCGTTGGCGACCGCGTGGCTCCACGCCGGTCGCTCCTTCGTCCACCTGACGGCGCGCGAGGGGCTCGCCCTGGTGCCGCTGCTGCGGCAACAACTACCGTCGCGCGTGTACACCGACGCCCGCACGGCAGGCGTGATCGACTTCGCCTTCGGCTACGCGCCCCCCTTCGAGCTGCGCCCATTCCCGACGGAAGGGGTCGCACCCGGGGAGCCCTACGTCGAGCGGTTCGCGTCGGGCGACCTGCTGCTGCTGAACTGGCGGGAGGTCTACAAGGGCGGCCCGCTGCGGCAGTACCCCCGAGCCGTCGCGGTGGCGCTGCGCGAGCTGCGCGCCAACCCAGGCGTCGCCATCTTGGAACGGTCGACCTCTCATCCGGGCTGCATCTGGTACGCCGCCGCGAAGCTGCCCGGCTTGCGCGAGGGGCTGCGGTGGGACGAGCGGATCGAGTACTTCGACGAGCCGGAACAGCCGCGCGGGATCTGGGCCGGCGTCGTGGCGGCGCTCGAGGGGGGCGGACTCACGTCGGAAGGTGGCGCAGCGAACGAGGCTCCGCGGCAAACACCCGACGAGTCCCATCGGTCGCACTGACGAAGCGCCGCTGGTCGTCTGCAGGCGGAGCCGGACGAAGGGCGAACGGTGCCAGCGGAGCGGAAAGTCGTGCCGCTCGCAGCGTGGCTCCCCGGCGTAGCACCCTCGTGCGCCGCACCGCTCCGATTGACGGCTCCCGACCCCCGGCTACATTCGCGGCCCCAATTCTCGGGAACGGGACGAGTGAACGGGCCCCAACGCGGGCGCCGTCCTTCGCCGCCGCGTCTCGAGAGCAAGCGTCCCAGCGCACCGTGCGCTCGACTTGCCTGGCTTTTGCTACCCGGTTTCCCCGAGAACCTGCATGGACATCAACTTCCTCCTCGTCTCCGCGGTGTGCGCCGTGCTGGCGCTCGTCTTCGCGGTGCTGACCTTCATGAAGATCATGCGGTTGAGTCCCGGCGAAGCGCGCATGGTCGAGATCTCGAAGCTGGTGCAGGAGGGCGCCGCGGCGTTCCTCAAGGCCGAGTACAAGTGGCTCGCGCTCTTCGTCGTGGTGGTCGGCGGCGTGATCGCGGCGTCGAGCAGTGACATGGGGCTTGGCCCGAAGACGGCCATCGCCGTCGTCTGCGGCGCCGGCTTCTCGGCGTTGGCCGGCTACTTCGGGATGCACTGCTCGACGCGCGCGGCCGTCCGCACCACGCAGGCGGCGCGCACCGGCCTGAACGAGGCGCTGCGCGTCGCGTTCAGCTCGGGCTCCGTGATGGGTCTCACGGTCGTCGGTCTCGCGCTGCTCGGCTTGGTCGGCTTCACCTGGCTCTAC
>SXGT01273102.1_pt1 | contig 10208 bp, 12 predicted proteins | sample 3176221 | NCBI WGS metagenome assembly SXGT01 (sample SAMN11356862, study PRJNA531348) | freshwater metagenome | isolation source: freshwater sample F1-120 | place: China: Fuxian Lake, Yuxi | collected 2017-12-25
GGCCACGAGATCGGCCGGGGCGCGCAGTCCGCTGATGGGGAAGTTTTCGACGGCGCGCGCAGTCTGGATCCCGTAGTACGCGTCGGCGGGAACGGCGAACTCACCGAGCGGGTCGCGCTCAATCCTCGACTGCATGAGTGGTGTCGCGCGCGTAAATTATACTGCTCCAATGGAATCCGGCTTTTTCGACAGCATTCTTGCGCTCGTGATCCGCACCTCGACGGACCTGCCCCCCGACGTGCGTGTTGCCATGCAGGCGGCGATGGCCGTCGAAACGAGCGGCACCCAGTCGGCCCAGGCGCTGTCGATCATCGCCCAGAACGTGGACCTGGCCTCGGCGGGCGAGGGGGCCATCTGTCAGGACACCGGCATGCCGACCTTCGAGGTCAAGGCACCCGTCGGCACCAACCAGATCGTCATGCGGGCGCAAATCCGCGAGGCGGTCGCGGAAGCCACGCGCCGCGGGAAGCTGCGCCCCAATTCGGTCGACTCGATCACCGGCGAGAACTCCGGCACCAATCTGGGCCCGGGAACGCCGATCGTGCATTTCGAACAGTGGGAGCGAGACGACATCGAGGTGCGGCTCATCCTGAAGGGTGGCGGCTGCGAGAACATGAACGCGCAGTACTCGCTGCCCATGGAGCTGCAGGGGCTCGGCCGGGCCGATCGGACGCTCGAGGGGGTGCGCAAGTGCATCCTCCACGCGGTCTGGCAGGCCCAGGGCAAAGGCTGCGCGCCGGGCGCCGTCGGCGTCTGCGTCGGCGGCGACCGGACATCCGGTTACGTGCACGCAAAGGAGCAGCTGTTTCGAACCCTGGACGACGTGAATCCGGATCGGCGGCTGGCCGACCTCGAAGCCTCGATCATGGGCGAGGTCAATAAGCTCGGGATCGGGACGATGGGATTCGGCGGACGGACGTCGCTCATCGGCTGCAAGATCGGCGTGCTCAATCGGCTGCCCGCCAGCTTCTTCGTCTCGGTGGCGTACGACTGCTGGGCGTTCCGCCGGCTTGGCGTGCTGCTCGATGCCCGGACCGGGGCGATCACGCGATGGCTCTACCGCGACCCGGCCACACCCGTGGCCGCCATGGCGGATCAGGCGGGCGTTCCGCGCACCGGCCGGGAAGTGGTGCTGCAGACGCCGTTGACCGAAGAGCAGGTCAGGGCGCTCCGCGTCGGTGATGTCGTGCTCGTGTCCGGCCGCGTGTACACGGGACGGGACGCGGTGCACGCGCACCTGATGAAGCACGAGCCGCCGGTCGATCTGGCGGGGTCGGTGTTGTATCACTGCGGTCCCGTTGTGTCGAAGAGCGGCGAGCGATGGACCGTGACGGCGGCCGGTCCGACCACCAGCATCAGGGAGGAGCCGTATCAGGCCGACATCATCCGCCGGTACGGCGTGCGGGCCGTGATCGGCAAGGGTGGCATGGGCGCCAAGACGCTGGCGGCCCTCAAGGACGCCGGCGCCGTGTACCTCAATGCCATAGGCGGCGCCGCCCAGTTCTACGCGCGCACGATCGATCGCGTGGACGGCGTTTCGCTGCTCGAGTTCGGAACCCCGGAGGCGATGTGGCACCTGCAGGTGACCGGGTTTCCGGCGATCGTGACCATGGATGCGCACGGGAACAGCCTGCACAAGGCCATCGAGGAGCAGTCGGCGGGGGAGCTGGCCGCTCTCGGCGCGTCCGCGGGATAGCCTTCAGGATCGCGCAAACAATAGAATTGAAAGAACTTAGATTGAACTGCCGGGCTTGCTGGCAGGTGGCGACGAGCTTATAATCAAGTGTTATCAGGAGCATCCACATCCATGATCAACGTGTCTCAGACGGCGGCGTCGAAGATCAACGAACTCCTCTCGGACGAGGGCAAGGCGGGCAGCGGCCTGCGCGTCTTCGTACAGGGCGGGGGCTGCTCGGGCTTCCAGTACGGCCTCATGATTGAGGAAAGCGGCGGCGACGCCGATCAGGTGTTCGAATCGAACGGGGTCAGGCTGTTCGTCGATCCGGTGAGCATCAGCTATCTGAAAGGCGCCGAGGTCGACTTCGTCGAAACCGTGACCGGCGGCGGCTTCACCATCCGCAACCCCAACGCCGTGTCCACGTGCGGGTGCGGCCAATCGTTCACCGTGTGACGTGCCAGCCCTTCCAGACCTCACCCGCCTCAAGCCCGAAGGCGGCAAGCGGTCCAGCAAGCGGGAGGAGATCGTCAACGTCTTCCTCCGTCAGGAAGGGCACCTCAGCGCCGACGATCTCGTCGATCTGATCCGTCAGGAGGATCACCGCATCAGCCGGGCGACCGTCTACCGGACGCTCCAGTGGATGGTGGACGCCGGCATCGCCCGCAAGGTGGACTTCGGCGAGGGGCGGTTCCGGTTCGAGCATTCGTACCGGCAGCCCCGCCACTTTCATCTCATCTGCAAGAGCTGCCACCGGTCCTTCGAGTTCCTGAGCTCGGACATCGAGGCGCTCGTCGAGGAGGTCGCGTCGGCGCGCAGCTTCTCGGCCTCGCAGAGCGTCGTCCAGATCTACGGGACCTGCGACGAGTGCCGTACCGGCCGGCAGCCGACGCAGCTCGACGGCCACAAGGATCTGCTCTTCGCGCGCGACGCGCTGCGCATTGCCATTGCCACCGAACGCAGCGGGCTCGAGTTCTACACGCGTGCGGCGCGGCTGACCCGCGATCCCCGCGGCCGCAAGGTCTTCGACGACCTGGCGCTCGAAGAGAAGGAGCACCTGGGCAAGCTGGAGGCGCGGTACGGCGAGCTGCTGCAGCGCGATCCCCAGCTCGAATCCCGGCCGACGTTCCTGTTCTTCAAGGGGGCCGCGAACGGGCTGTTCGCCGAAGGCGCCGACAGGCTCCTCAAGGGCGTGAACGACCAGCAGGCGCTGCTCATCGGGATCCGCTGCGAGCGTGGATCGCACCAGTTCTTCAAGAAGTACGGCGAGCGTTTCGACGACTCCGAGGGCAAGCAGATCTTCCTCGAGTTCGCCGACGAGGAGCGCCAGCACCTCGAGCTGCTCATCCGGGAGTACCGCGCGCTCGTGAAGCGGCAGGGCCGCAGACGGCGCCCCGGCCGGCCGGGCCCTCCGGCGGCGCGCGCCGTCCGGTGACCCGCTGACTTGATCGATCTCCATCTGCACACGACGGCGTCGGACGGCCTGTGTACGCCGCGCGATCTCGTGGACCGGGCCGCGGCCGCCGGTGTCACCACGCTTGCCGTGACGGACCACGACACGACGGCCGCGGTGGACGAGGTTCGCAGTCTTGCACGAGGTCGCGGGATTGAGGCCGCGCCGGGCATCGAGATCACCGCCGTCGAGGATGGTCGCGATCTGCACGTGCTCGGCTATTTCTTCGACCCCGCGCACGACGGCCTGCAGTCGTTTCTCGCGGAGCAGCGCCGCATCCGCCGCTCGCGCCTGGACGCGATGATCGAGTGTCTCACTGCGCTCGGGATGCCGATCGAGGCGGACTCGTTGCTGGATGCGGGTGAAGACGGCTTCGCTTCCGGCCGCGCCGTCGGTCGTCCATTGATCGCCCGCGCGATGGTCCGCCTGGGCTACGTCGCCAGCACTGACGAGGCGTTCGACCGCTGGATCGGCCATGGCCAGCCCGCGTACGTGCCTCGACTGGGCGCCTCTCCTGAACAGGTCATCGGCGTCATTCATGCCGCCGGTGGCCTTGCCTCGCTGGCGCACCCCACCCACGGGCGACTGGCGCCCCGCATCCGGGCGCTCGCGGCGGCGGGGCTCGATGCCATCGAGGTGTACCACCCCGACCACGACGCCGCGGCGGTGGCCGGATTTGCCGCCTTGGCGCGCGAGCTCGGGCTGTGCGTGACCGGCGGCTCGGACTTTCACGGCGATCCGTCGCACGGGCTCAGCCCGGGGGCGGTGACCCTGCCGCAGGACGAATTCGACCGGTTCAAGTCCACCTGGCAGCATGCCCGGCGGTGAGGTGCTCCTGCGGCTGCGCGGCGTCCGGAAGGAGTACGGCGGCCTGCGTCCGCTGCGGGTGGACGCCTTCGAGCTACGGGAGGGCGAGACCGTCGGACTCGTTGGCTTCGACCGTTCGGCCGCCGAGGCGCTCGTCAATCTGATCACCGGAGCGACCCTTCCGGATGCGGGACTGGTCGAAATATTCGGTAAGCCCACCTCAGAAATCGCGGATGCGGACACGTGGCTGCGATCGCTCGACCGCTGTGGCCTGCTGAGCGAGCGGGTCGTGATGGTAGATGAGCTGTCGATCGAGCAGAACCTGGCGTTGCCGCTGTCCTTCGAGGTGGCGGAGATGGCCCCGGAGCTTCGTGCCCGCGTCGAAGCGCTGGCTGCCGAGGTGGGCCTGTCCTCCGGGGATATCCGGCAGCCGTTACCGGGTGCGAGCGCGGACACGCGGCAACGGATTCGCCTGGCGAAGGCGCTCGCCCTGAATCCTGGGATTCTCCTCGCGGAACACCCCAACGCCTCGGTCCAGCCACACGAGGTGGGGACGCTGGCGTCCGACCTGGCGCGCATCGCGGCTGGTCGGCAAATGGCCATGCTTGTCCTGACCGCGGACACGGCGTTCGCGCGGGCCGCCTGCCGGCAAGTGCGGACGTGGCGGCCGGCGACCGGAGAAGTGGCGGCATCAGGATGGTGGACCCGATGGGTTCGCCGTTTGCGCCCAACTCAGCCGTAAGCGTGGAACAGAACTTGGATTCGCCCCGACGGGCCGTCAGGGGACGGCCGCGGAGGTTACTCGACGTGGCGAACGGTACGATTAAGCGTCTGGTCCGCGATCGCGGCTTTGGGTTCATCCGGGACGAGGGCGGACAGGAGTGGTTCTTTCACCGCAGCGCGGTGACGACCGGCACCTTCGAGCAGCTCAACGAGGGTCAGCGGGTCGCCTTTGACGAGGAGCCGTCGGCCAAGGGGCCGCGGGCCGGCAACATCCGATCCGACTCAACCGCAGCCTAGCATCGATCGTCCGTGCCTCCGCGGCCGCTGGCGTCGGGCGATTCACGCCCCCAGTCCCAGTACGTACGCTATGAGCCTCGGGATCTCCTGAACCACGCTGCGTATGTCGCTTCGATGGCGCCACCAGCGCCTCGGCTCTACTGTTTCGTACCGGGTGGGGCGCATGATGACCTCCACCCCGGTGTCCCGGAGCTCACGCCGGAACGCAAACGCCGCGCGCCTGGTGTGGTACGGTGACGAGACGACGATCACTCGGCGCCACCGGCGTTCCTGCGCGATCACCCGGAGTGTCTGGGCCTCGGCCGCGGTGCTGCTGTGCATGCGGTCAGGGACGATGAGCGATGCGGCGGGAATCCCTAGGTCGAGGAATGCCTCGCGCGCGCGCTCGATATCGTCAGCGACCGCAATACCTCTTCTTTCGAGCTCCACGAAGCCACCTTCGGCGGATTCGCGGGAAAGCACGAGAGCCGATCCGTGGCCGGCAAGATACAGGTCGGCCCCCTCGAGCGCGCGGCGCATGGGGGTGCCCGCCAGCACGAAGATCGCGTCAGCCTTCTGAATCGGATCCTCGAGCGCGAGGAACGTACCCAGATTGACGAAGCCGAACGCGGCGAGCAGGAGCAGCAGCGTGGCAACCAGGAGAACGCGGCGGGATTGGCCGCCGCGCACGTGGGCGGGCGGCGTCACGTCGGCGGGTGACCCGGCCCCAGCCGGGGCCGGGCGAAATAAACGTCAGCTCTCAATCAGGCGAACGTCACCCGCTCGCGGGCCTTTCGTGGAATCCTCAGACGTGAATTCCACGCGCTGCCCCTCCCGCAGCAGCTCGAATACCGCGCCGCGCACGGCGCTGCGGTGGAAGAAATGTTCGATGCCACTCTCGTCGCGGATGAATCCGAACCCCTTGTCGATGAGTAGGCGTGCGATTGTCCCGGTTGGCATAGCCGTGTCCTCCGATGCGCTAGCCTAGGCGAAATCCCAGGCGCTCCATGGACCGCTGAGAGCGAACTATGAAGCCAATTGAAATGGCGGTCCTGCGCACCGGCGCGTCGAAGCGCGGCCAGTGTAGGGAGTCCAGACAGTGAAAGTCAAGGAGTGCCAGAACTCCTTGCGAATCTGCAAATTACGCCTTTGTGCAATGCAGTACGATGGGGCGTATGCCGCCCCAGGACGTTGCCGCCATCATCCTGGCGGCCGGTTCGTCGACCCGGATGGGGCACGCCAAGGCCCTCCTTCCAGATGCTGACGGGCGGTCGTTTGTGGTCCGGCTCGCCCGGGCCTTTGCCCAGGCGGGGGTCCATCACATCGTCGTGGTCACCGGACCGGAATCGGGTCCAATCGCGGAGTCCCTGTCCGCAGGTGATGCAGCCGTTGCTCCCCAGCTAGTTGTCAACCCCGATCCCGCCCGTGGGCAGCTTTCGTCGGTGTGGGCAGGGCTGGAGGCCCTGCGGGCGCTGGAGCCGGCGGCGGTGCTCATCGTTCCCGTGGACATGCCGCTGGCGCAGCCGGCCACGATCCGTGCGCTCCTCGAGGAGTGGCGGCGTTCGCGGGGTGCGATCGTGCGTCCAGTGGTCGGGGTGCGGCATGGCCATCCGGTGCTCTTCGATGGCGCCCTGTTCGACGAACTGCGGCGCGCCCCGCTCGACGAGGGCGCCCGCGCCGTTGTCCATGCGCACCGGGCCGACGTCGTCGACGTACCGGTGGACGATGAGGGCTGTCTCGCGGATATCGATACGCCGGAGGACTACGAGGTGTTGATCAAGGGAAAGCGGATCAAATCCCAATGACCAACTCTCAAAGCCCAAAGCCCAGATGCCAGGACGCGTCTACTGTCGCTGAACGAGCTCGATCCGGATACCGTCCGGGCCCTCGATAAACGCCAGCCGCATCGAGACGCCGCTCGGCAGCGTCAGCGGTCTCGGCTCGGTCGTCACCTTGATGTTCCTGCTCTTCAGCTCCGGTACGGCGGCATCGACGTTGAGCGGCCGGAATCCGATGTGGTCGATGGCGTGGCCCTGGCTCGGCACCGCGTCGCCCTGGCGGGCGAGCAGCCAGACTCCGCTGTAATTGATCCCGTCGATTCGGTCCTTGAGCTTGCCCGGCCGGCCGCCGAAGGTCGCGGCATACCAGGCCAATGCCGCAGCCGGATCGGGCGCGCGCAGATGCACGTGGTGCAGCCCGAGCTTTTCCGGATCCTGAACGACCTCGATGCGTGTGCCCCAGGGATCCTCGACGAATGCCAGCTTGAAGAGTCCGGGCGCATCGCGCACCGGCTCGAGCACCTTGGCGCCGCCGGCCTGAAGCGCCCGCATCGTCGCGTCGATGTCGGTTACCGAAAAGCCGATGTGATCGAGGACGCTGCCGGCGCTCGGCTGCGCCTGCTCGTTGCGCTGGACGAGGAGGCGCGTGTCGCCGAACAGCAGCCGCTCCGGTCCCTCGGTCATCGTCTCGCCGCCGAAATGCTGGTGATACCAGGCCACGGCCTTGGCCTGATCGGGCGCGGCCAGGTGGATGTGGTCGACGATGGGGCGAAAGCCGGTCTGTGCCGATACAGGAAGCTGAAGCGCCGCGATGCCCGCGGCGCACAACGCAACGAGGTGCCTGATCATGGGCCCTCCCTCCGACCGACAATGATGGACCAGATCAGCAGCAGTGCAAACTGGTGCTGCCATTCCGGGACCTTGGGGCTTCAACGATGACTGTTGGATTGGGTGCGTTCCTGGCAGCGACGGCGGGCGGCCTTTCTGGGGTGCTCGAGACGCGTCTTCGCCTCGAATCGCAGCGGGGCTCGGCGCTCCTTGGCGCGGTGGCCGGCGCCATCATCGGTGTGCTGGCGTACGGCGCGTTCCTGGCTGCTGGGCTGGTCATCGGGTTGCTCATGTGGAGCACGACGATCGATCCCTGGCCGGCGCTACTGAGCGTGATCGTCGGCTGTGTGGCGCTGCTGGGAACGCGTGCGCTGCATTCGGCGCTGGCGCCGCGCTTCGGCATGCCCGAACGACGGCCCTCCGAACGCCGTTCGTTCGACGATCTCCTCGAGGCGCAGCCGCGCGGCGGCGCGCCGACGATGTGGCTGGTGGGCGTAGGGCTGGCGCTGCTGCCGCTGTTCTACGGGATCGTCTGCATCGTGACGCAGCGCGGCAACATCGGGACGACCATCTGGCCGAGCGAAGTTGAGGGCGGGGCCGCGATTGCGCTTGGCGGCGGCTGGATAGGGTTCGCCCTGTACCTGCACTTCCACTTCTTCTTCGGTCTCCACGAGAGGCTGGTGCGGTACAGCCGGCGCGGCAAGTCGATCGGCCTCCTCCTGGCCTGCTCTGGATTGGGCGTCGCAGGGGTCTGGTCGGTCGTCGCCCGGGTACCGTGAGCTCGCGCCGCGAGCCAGGTACTTTTGTCCAATCGATTGATTGCGAAGACGTTGGGAGGTTTGGTGGACCTGACCGGGATCGAACCGGTGACCTCCTGAATGCCATTCAGGCGCGCTCCCAACTGCGCTACAGGCCCACGCGGGGAAGGCGAAACACTCAATCTTAACATGCTGAATTCAGGCCCGCCCGTGACCTCGGTTGTCACGCCCACCGGCTACAGTGGCTATGACGGCGTCTCAATAGCCGGGCCGGCCTTCCGGCGATGGGCGAGCGACAGCCACTCGGTCAGCAGCTGCGCGGCCTCGTCCGGTGTCGGGCCGTAGAACGGCATCATCGCGGTCGGCACGCCGGGCGCACGCAGCAGGTGTGCCCGCCATCGGTTGCTGACGAGCGTCACCTCGATCAGGTACGCGCGCCCGCCGATGGTTTGTTCGAAGCGATGAACGGCCACGTGGTGATGTCTGAAGAGAAGAAAACGAGATGCGCGACGGTGGACAATCTTACCTGTCGGGCGGCATGGATCAAGCGAAGCTCGACGCGAAGGCGGCATCCGCAGCGTGAGCGCCAATTGCGACGGGACGACGCTCTCCCCGGAAAAAAATTTCAGTGCGCAACTTCTCCACAACTTTTGCACGGGGCGTCCACAGCTTTTCCACACCATCGGTGGAAGCCCGGATCCAGGCGCCACGCGCGGGAGTAGAATAAGTGCCCTCGCATCGAGACCAGTGATCAGAAACGTGATCAAGAGCATCCTGTTCCTCGCATTCGTGTGGCTCGCCATGCCGCGCGCCGCGGCGGCGTCGGATCCCATGCTGCTGCGGCTCTTCCTTACAGATGGCAGCAGCATTGTCAGCTACGGCGAATTCGCGCGCGTCGGCGAGCAGGTGATCGTCTCGATGGTGATGGGCGGGGCCGACGAACCACGGTTGCATGCGGCCACGCTGCCGGCGAGCGCGGTCGACTGGGCGCGCACGGACCTCCATGCCGCCTCGGCGCGGTATCAGTGGTACGCGCGGAGCCGGGGAGAAGACGATTTCAGGCGATTGACCGATGACGTGGCGGGCGTGCTCAACACCGTGGTGTCGAGCCGGGATCGCGCGCGGGCGCTGGAATTCGCGGAAAAGGCGCGCGCCACCCTCGCGGAGTGGCCGCGGCAGCACTATGGGTACCGGCAGCGCGACGTCCGCGAGATTCTCGCGGTACTGGACGAAGCCATCTCCGATCTCCGCGCGGCCACCGGTGCCAGCGCGTTCAACCTGTCGTTTGTCGCCGATCCCCCAGAGGTTGCGCTCGAGCCGCTCGCGGCCATGCCGCCGGCTCGCGAGCAGGTCGTCCAGGCAATGCGGGTGGCCGGCCTGATCGCCCGGCCGGCGGAGCGGGTGGCGCTGCTGCAGGCCGTGCTGCATCTGCTCGACGAAGCGGGGGCTGCGATTTCGCCCGTCGACGCCGCGGTCTGGCGCCGCGCCGCCGAAGGCGTGATCCAGCAGGAGCGGGTCGTCGATGCCCGTTATGCGGGGATGGCGCGCCGGCTGATGGAGGATGCCACGCGAAACGCGGCCCGCGCGCAGGTGTCGTCGGTCGAGCGGGTGCTCAACCGGATTCCGCGCGAAGATGCCCGGCTCGGAGGGCGCCGCCCCGAGGTAGTGCAGGCGCTCTCCATGTCGGTGCAAGGGCAGCTCGATGCGGCCCGCCGCCTGCGCCTTCTGCGCGACCAGTGGGCGATTCGGCGCTCGCTCTATACCGAGTACCAGCGCCGCGTCGGGGCGCAGGTGATCCAGCTCGTCAAGGCCCAGGCGGCGCTCGAATCGATCCGTCGTCTCGACGGGCCGCTTCCGGAGGTGCTGCACACCGTGCAGGCATCGCTGCGCGGCGGTGCCGAACGGCTGGA
>SXGT01485466.1_pt1 | contig 10208 bp, 12 predicted proteins | sample 3176221 | NCBI WGS metagenome assembly SXGT01 (sample SAMN11356862, study PRJNA531348) | freshwater metagenome | isolation source: freshwater sample F1-120 | place: China: Fuxian Lake, Yuxi | collected 2017-12-25
ACGCTGGTCCTCGACGAGGTCGGCGAATTGAACAAGAACATCCAGGTCAAGCTGCTGCGCTTTTTGGAGTCGGGCGAGATCCGTCGTGTCGGCGATACGGAGCCGTTTCGCGTGAACGTGCGCGTCATTTGCGCCACCAATCGCGACTTGAAGGAAATGATCAAGAGCGACGAGTTTCGTGAAGATCTCTACTTCCGTGTCAACACTTTTGAGATTCGCCTGCCGCCGTTGCGTGAACGCCGGCCGGACCTTCCCGAACTGGCGCGTCATCTGTTGGCGCGTTCGGCGCGTCGGCCGATGGAACAGGTTGCGTCTCTTTTGACGCCGGAGACGATCGACGCCTTGCTCGAATACCAGTGGCCCGGCAATGTCCGCGAGTTGGCCAACGTCATGGAACGCGCCTACATTCTCGCGGCCGGCGGCCCGATTCATCCTGAACATTTGCCGCATCAAGTCCTGCAAAGCGAACCAGCGACGATTAGCTTCCCGACCACGGACACGCCGATGCCAGCCGTTATCCGCATGCAGCCGAAAACGCTAAGGGAAGTGGAGAAGGATCATATTCTGTGCGTGCTCGACAAGCATCAAGGCAACAAGGTGAGCGCCGCGGCCGAGCTGGGGATTGTTCTGAAAACACTGTACAACAAACTCAATCAATGGCAGGAAGAAGATCATCAGCAACGGCACGCGGGGTAAGTAGGGCGCATTCGAGTAACACACACGCTCGAAGCGCAAGCAAGGATTGAACCCCTTGCTTGTGCTTCGAGCGTCTTATTTCTACCTTCCCTCGGCCAACAGCAGGTCAAGAATTTGTGTCGGTTTTTCATTGACCGGCATTAGCCCCCGTTTGGGCGTACCCGCTTCAACGAACACCTTCACGCAGCCGATGCACAAACGATCGCCGGTGAAGAGCGTCGCCTCGGCGACGGATTTGCCGTTCAGCAGGATGCCGTTGAGGCTCTGCAAATCGTGGATGCGCCACTGTCCGTTCTCGAAGACGAAACGGCAATGCCGGCGGCTGACTTCCGGAAACGCGAAACGCAGGTCGGCGCTCGAATGTCGGCCGACGACCGCGCTCGGGCACGCGAGTTCGAAACGGGCCAGCTCGCCCTCAATGCGTAGCCAAAGCGGCATGAAGCCCGCCGGCAAATTGAAGTGCGGCGCCTGCGTGGTGTGGCGCGCATGGCCGATGATGACGCGCTGGTCGCTCACGTATCGTTCCCCCGATAGAGACCCATTCAGAATCGGCGCGTGATACCATAAGCGTCAGGTCTGGCAAGAGCAGATTTTTCAAAAGCTGAGTATCAGCGTCTTCGTTCCCAGCCAGAGCTTGTGAATGAAGGAGGCTGTTTCGCACTCTGCAATTTGCCTTGCGCAATCCATATCATTGCCAAGTCATCACCGAAAACGAGGTCCGAGCCATGCACGACCACTGGATCGCCGCGCGGATGAAACAGATCGAAGTCTCGGGAATCCGCAAGGTCTTTGATCTCGCGGCTCACCTGAAGGATCCGGTCAACCTCAGCATCGGCCTGCCGCATTTTCCGATGCCGGCCGCGATCAAGGACGCGGCCAAAGGGGCCATCGACGCGGACAAAAACGCCTACACCGTCACGCAGGGCATTCCCGAGTTGCGTGCCAAACTGTTGGCCGAAATTCGTAAACAGGTGCCGACGAAAAGCGACCGCGAGTTGATCGTCACGAGCGGAACGAGCGGCGGCTTGGTCCTGGCGCTGTCATGCATTCTGAATCCCGGCGACGAAGTGATCTTTTTCGATCCCTATTTCGTCATGTACCCCCACTTCATTACGCTGGCGGGGGGCAAGAGCGTCATCGTCGATACCTATCCTGATTTTCGCATCGACGTCGCCAAGGTCGAAGCAGCGATCACGGCGCGGACGAAAGTGATCATCGTCAACAGTCCCGCGAATCCAACCGGCGTCGTCCATCAACGTGAAGTCCTGCGCGATCTGGCGCTGCTGGCGCGCGAACGCAAGATTCTCCTGATGAGCGATGAGGTCTATCGCGCTTTCTGTTACGACGGGCCATTCGTCAGTCCGTTGGAATTCAATGACGATACGCTCGTTCTCGACGGCTTTAGCAAGGCCTACGCCATGACGGGTTTGCGCTTGGGGTACGCTCACGGGCCGCGGCGGTTGATCGAGGAAATGATCAAGATGCAGCAGTTCACGTTCGTGTGCGCGCCGAGCGTCGCGCAATACGCCGGGATTGTCGCGCTCGATTGCGACATCGCGCCGTTCGTCGTCGATTACAAGAAGAAGCGCGATCGTCTCGTGGCTGCCTTGAAAGACTGCTATGATCTCGTTGTCCCTGGCGGCGCGTTCTATCTCTTCCCGCAAGCCCCGCGCGGAACCGGCAGCGAATTCGTCGCGGCGGCGATTCGCAATAATCTCCTCATCATCCCTGGAGGCGCGTTCAGCAAACGCGACACTCACTTTCGCATCAGTTATGCCGTCAACGATCAGATGTTGGAGCGAGGCATTGAGATTCTGCTACGGCTGGCGCGATCGTGACGTTCTCTCATTCCGGCGATTGACAGTCGGCCCAGCGTGACCTATCCTTGCGTACCAGAGAACTTCTTGCCCGTAATAGGTATGAGGATCCCGTCATGAGCATGCTGTTTTCGGCTGCCCTGGTACAACCCGTGAAGAACCCCTATTTTCGACTGGCCGAGCAGCGCGCCGGTGAGCGGCATTCCTGCTCGCTCCAGGCCACGTCTCAGCCGATGGAACCGGGTAAGACCCATTCCTGTGACGCCCAGGTCCACGATCTTTCGCAGGGCGGTCTGGGTATCACGCTGTGCTATCCGTTTCGCCCGGGCACGTATCTCGCCGTCGACCTGCAATCGCCGGAAGGCATGGTGCGCACCTTGATGGTTTGCGTCGTGCACGTTCACGATCAAAAGGACGGCAAGTGGCGCCTGGGCTGCGAATTCGTGAAGCCGCTGAGCGAAAGCGAAATGGGTTTGTTTATCTAGTTCGTGGTTGGTGGTCCGCGGTTAATGGCCATTACCAACGGGTCGACACATCGTCACAGGTGACCACGGATCACGGACCACCGTTTTTTTGCTTTCGCTACCGCCGCCTGGCCGGTATAACAACAGCGTTGCCGTTGTTGTTATCGAGGCTGATCATGCACTTTCAATTTGGCATCGTTCCGAACAGTTCCAATATGCCGCCCGTGCCGCCCGCCGCGCCTGAATCCGTCCCCGAATTGCTTCGACAAATTCTGGATCTGCAACGTCATGAACTCCAGCAATTGCTGGAAGTCCAGAAGGAGCATCTCGACCATGCCCGGGCGGCGCGTCAAGAACATGCCGGCCGTTCGCATTACATCCTGTCGCGCTGGGGCGAGGATTATCCGGAATTCGCCCCCAATTGCCAGAAGGCGTATCCGCTGATGGAACGCGCCTACATTCAATTGCTCGTCAACATGGTCGAAGAGTTGGCCGAGACGGAAGACGGCATGGACAATGAATTCGCGGTGCAGGCTTTCATCGACCGCTACGGCATGAAGCTCGGCCAACTCCAACATTTGCTGGCGATCGTCGGCCCGATTTCGGAGGCGGCCCGCCAAGCGGAAGAGGCGAAGCAGCAGCAGGGATGAGTCCGCGCGCTTAGGTCATGGCGCGTTTTCTTCCGAACTGTAGGGCCGCAGCCACTGGATAATCTCGATGCGGTTGCCGTCGGGGTCATGGATGAAGAAGCGATCCGCGCCGGGGATAAGCGTCGTCTCCTGGATCGCGAGCCCCAACCCCTTGAAGTATTGGCGGGCCGCTGCCACATCATTGACGCGCAAAGCAAAATGGCGCGGACTGTTCGTGTCCGGCTTTTCTTTCAGCAAGCAGTGCAAGTGCTGATCGCCGAGGTCGAACCAGAGCGCTTCGAAGTCAAAGGTGCGCGGCTTATGGATCGGCGTCAGCCCAACAAGGTCGCGATAGAACCGCCGGCTGCGCTCCAGGTCGGTGATCAGCACGCTGACGTGGTCGAGTTTGCTTACGGTGAATGGCGGCATGAGACTGTCCTACTGAGAATTGCCCAACGCGGCATCCGTCTCAAACATTACGCGGGCTGTCAACGAGAACGCAAATGGGCGCCGATGCCGGCGGCGAAAAATTCCATGCGGCCGCAACGCGGACAGCAGTAGACGTCGAATTGTTCTTTATGGATCGCTAATTCCGCGAGGTCGCCGAGGACGCCCCAGTTGTAGCCCTCGTGAAACGCCTTGGTGCCGACGAACTCCAGTTCGTGGTGACAGCGAAGGCACGTGATCGGATTTCTCTTCGTTTGCGATACAGCAGGAGGCCGTTCGATTGCTCGCTCGTCAAACGGCTCCGGCGCGGCTGGCTCGGGGATAAAGTCATCGGCCTTGCGAAAGCTGGCATCCTCGATCCCTTCGCGAGACGTGCCGCAACTCCAGCAGACGTCGAAGTTTTCCTCCAAGCGCTCATGACATTTCACGCACTGCCACATGACGCTCTCCAGGCGCGGACGCCCTTGTGCACGTATCATTGCTGCCGCTGGACGCATGCGAATGAGTCCGCTACCGCCGCAGATGCCGCTTTGGAATCTCCGCCCCCGCGACATACGCGAGTTTACCTATCTTGCACATCTGGTAGACGTTGATGCGAAAGTCCGGACAGGTGCTGACCAGGCAATAGGCGTCGGTAGGTGAAAAGCCGTATTCGGTAATGAGCCAGTCCATGAGGTGAAACGTGGCCGTCTCGACCGCGACTTCGAGCGGCTTGTTGGCATTGACGGCGATCAGGGCGTCGGGCTTCTCGATGCGCATCCAGGGGATCTTTTTCACTTTGATGAGATCGAGCTTGACCTGCACGGTCGCCTTCGTCTCGGCCGCGGTGCCGGTGAACTCGGTGTCGCCTTGCGATGCATGCACGTCGCCGAGGTAGAAGAGCGCGCCGGGATGATATATGGGCAGATAGATACGATTGCCGACGGCAACGTCGCGGATGTCGAGATTGCCGCCCCATTCGCCCTGGCCGTCGAGGCTCGTCGTTACCTCACGATCGGGCGCGACGCCGATGGTGCCGATGAAAGGCGTGATCGGCCAGGAGATCTTGCTGTTGAAGTGCAGGGTGCCGTCACGCGTGGTGCCGGAGGGGCCGGGCGTGTGCTGGAATATCTTGGTGGTGTACTCGTTCGACAGCTCTGGCCAGCGTGTCGATTCACCTAAGGGACCGCGGCGAGGGCCTACGGCGATCCACGAGTAGCTATCGACGGTGATCGCGTCGAGGGTGACGACGAGCATGTCGCCGCGCTCGGCGCCATCGAGATAGATCGGCCCCGCGATCGGATTGGCGAGCGGCGGCGTCTTGTCGAAGCCCGGCCGTTTCGCGGGAAGCGCCTTGTCGGCCTCGCTCTTGAAGTAGCCGGTGCTGGCGTCGTAGGTTTCCAACTCAAAGCTCTCGCCGGGCTTGACGCGTAGGAGCGGCTCGTCGCGCCAGTCGAAGGCGTATTTGCGGGCTTGTTCGCGTAGGATGCGTTGCATGACTCCCCAATCCTTTCCAAGACCAATTATCAGCCGCCGCCGTGCGTTACACGGAGACATGAGTCCCTATTGGAGACTTCTCCAAAATCCTATGACAAACTGCAATGCGCCGCAAACGATTGCGCCGTGGAAGACGTAATAAGTGCCGCCGGATTCGCGCGCGGACGAGTAAGTTGCGAATGTGAGAAAAATGCCGATCACGCAAACGATTGCGCCAATCCACATGTGGCGGCGACCGTCGGAGGCGCGCTGGCCGGGATCGTAATCGTATTCGGAGGCGGCAGGGAATCGAGGCAGGGGATCGTTGGCGCGTTTTTCTCGCTGCAATTCGATGACCTTATCGACCCACGGCCCGGTCTCCTGGGCGGCATATCCCATCGCGATCAGCTCCTGGCAGATTTCCGCCTTGGTCAGGCCGCGAGCGAGACAGTTCACGACGTGGTAATAGAGTTCGTCTCCCCGAATCACCTTCGGCGCGACCGAGTTGCTCGACTGTACGTTAGGGAAAGGCTCGGCGGAAAACGCGCCGTAGTCTGGATGGCGAGGGTCGTCGGCGGGCATGAGGATACCTCCGGTCGATGCATTCAAGCCCCGAATAGGCCCAGCTACGATGCTTCGATGCGGCTCAGGATCAGGATTTCGATTGCGCCAGTCCGCGGAAAAACTGAATGCCGCCGAAGATGATGGCGCCCCAGGCGATGACGTAACGCCCACCGCCGCTCGCGCTCATGAGCGTGCCGAAGGTGATGACGATGCCGACGAGGCAAATGATGCCGCCGATCATCATGTTTCGCGAGCCGTCCTGTCGCGATTCGCCGCTCATGTGGGCGTTGGCCTCGCTATTGTTGCGATAGCTCACCGCCACCTGGATGATCTCATCAGCCTGACTCTGGGTGTAGCCCGCGTCGAGCAGGCTGCGACGTACGTCGGAGGGTTTGCTTCCTTTCAGCAGACATTCCAGGGCATAGGTGTAGGCCTCGTCAGGAATGTTGCCCTCCTGCGCCGCATCGTTTTTCTGATTGGGCGTCGACGGGGAAGCTTGCGGCTCGTCGGGTTTGCCAGGCGTGGGATTGAACATGGATGCAGTCCTTGTGGTTTGCAGGCGCAGCGGGAGCGTGAGCGGATTCTGCCAGATGGGGTTACCAATTCACCATCAATTCATCAGCCCCGCAATCGGCTCCGCGTAATACAAATGATGCGGCCGATTCGTCGCGTCGCGCCACATGAAACTGCGCGGGATGCCGAGTGTCTCGTAGATCGTCGCGGCCATGTTCTCTGGCGTTTGCGGCGCGGTCGCCGGGTAGCCGCCGTTGCGGTCGGAGGCGCCGATGATCGTGCCGCCGCGCACGTCGCCGCCTGCCAGGAAGGCCGTTTGCACCGCGCCCCAGTGATCGCGGCCGGGCAACGCGTAATACTGCGGCAAATGGCTGATGCGCGGCGTGCGGCCGAACTCGCCCGCCATCACGATCAGCGTCGTCTCCAGCAGGCCGCGCGCGTCGAGATCGTCGAGCAACGCCGACACGCAGCGGTCCATCGGCGGCAACAGGTCGTTCTTCAAGTGCGGGAAGGCGTTGCCGTGCGTGTCCCAGGTCTCGTTGCGACCCAGGTTGACCTGAATCATGCTCACGCCAAGCTCGACGAGCCGGCGCGCCAACAGACACGAGTAGCCGAACAGGTTACGGCCGTAGGCTTCTTGGACTTGATTGCTTTCGTTGGACAGATCGAACGCGGAGCGTACCCGGCTCGACGTCAACAGCGAAAGAGCGCTCGTGCGATGCTGGTCGAGATCGAGGGCGGCGGCGGAGCGGTCGAGCGTCTGCTGCTGGCGATCGACGAGATCGAGCAGGCCACGGCGCGTCTCGATGCGGCCCTGATCGATACCTTCGGGCAGACGCAGGACGGGCGGCTGGAAGACGGGTGTGCCGACGTGCTCGTGAGGCCGCTTTTGATGATCGAAACAAGTGGGGCAGGCGCCGTAGCCGGGGCAGTTGTGCGACGCCTGGATCAGCCACGGATCGTGCCGATGGCCGAGTTCGCCCGCGTATTGGCCGGGGATGATGCGCCCCGAGTGATGGATGTAGTTGAACGGCACGACCGCTGCAGACGGCAGACCATTGCGCTGCGGCACCAAATGTCCCGCCAGCGACGCGATCGACGGGAAGTCGCCCGGCCGCGGCATCACGGGACTAAAGCCGACCGGCGCCTGGCTGCGGCCCGTCAGCATGATGTGATGGCCGAGCGAGTGATCGTTCGACGGATGCGTCAACGAGCGGACCATCGCCCATTTGTCGATGCGCTCGGCGAGCTTCGGCAAATGCTCGCTCATGAGCACGCCGGGAATGCGCGTGCGGATGGGATCGAACTCGCCGCGAATTTCGGCGGGTGCGTCCGGCTTCGGATCGAAGCTGTCCTGCTGGGCGAGGCCGCCGGAGAGGAAGAGGTATATGACGGACTTCGGCGGATTCGCCCCTCTCCCTCTGGGAGAGGGATCGGGGCTGAGGGCCGACGCGCGCATGGCGAGCACGTCGGCGAGCGAAAGGCCCATCAAGCCGATGCCGCCGGCTTGAAGCATGTCGCGGCGCGTGAACTTGGGATGGTGCAACGGTTTCATGATCCCCCCCTCTTGCTTGCAACTCACTTCCAGGATGCCTTGCAGTCCAGCGATCGCGTCCGAATCCATTGGTCGTCTGGTGAGGCCCGTGAGGGTAGGTTTCGGCTAAAAACTTTGGCCGGCATGGGTTTGCTCCTGCCAGAACTTGAATTTCGTCTGCCTATTGACTCAACTCTTTCTAGCACAATCCGGCGGCGTTCTCAAGCCTTTTACGGCTTATACATCACATTCTTGAACTCAATCACATACCCCTCCGCCTCGACGCCAAAGAATCCGCTTGGCACCTCGCACGATTTCCATTCCGCGGTGACGGCGCCGTTGACCCACAGCGTGACGTTCTTGCCCTTGCAGGTGATCTCGTAGACGTTCCACTCGCCGGCTTCTTTGCCGCGCTGGGGCACTTTCGCCAGCTTGTTGCCGGGGACGCCAGCCTTTTTGCCGTCACTGAGGGTGCTGCCAAAGAAGTTGCCGACATTCTTGCTGCCGACCTGGGCCTGATGCCAGATTGAGCCGTCAGCGTTGTTGCGCACATAGACGCCGCTGTTGTAGCCTTTCTTGCCGTCGACCTTTTCGAAGCGCCATTCGATGTGGAAGACACCGTCGGCGAAGTCCTTGTCGTAAAGCAGCATCTCGTGATAGCCGACGCCATTGCAGACGAGCGTTTTCTTGGTCGCGTCGTACTTCCACGGATTCGGCTCCTTGAGCTTCGATTTCGGCGGGATCGAGACGCGTTTCCAGTCCTTCAGATCGGCATTCGCCAGCAGATCGGTCCAGCCTTTCGGATCGCTTTCAAAAGCGCTTTTGGACTCCTTGACGTCGCCGGCGTTCGAGGTCGGCAGCCAGATGATGGGGGTAAGGGCGATAGAGAGCATGAGCCAGCGCATGAGAACCTCGTTTGGTGGGATGGTTGACGGTCTCCGCTCATCCTAAACCAATCGGTCGCTGGTTGCCAGAAAAATACAGCTCACGCGAAGGCGCAAAGAAGACAATGCGTTGTGGAGAGTGGAATCCCGCGACCACGTCGTTTCTTTGCGCCTTTGCGTGAGATTTGTTGGCCGATTTTGATTGAACCTGAGCGCGACGCGCATTACATTCCACCTTTACTCCATGAGGTGCAACATGCGCGTTCTCTGCTGGCTTTTCCTGTTGGCGGCGTCTTCCAGCCTTCTCCTTCCTATGCACGCAGGCACGCCGAAAAAGCGCGTGCTGCTCCTCTGGCAAAAGCCCGATGGCCATCCGAAAGACACGCACGAATACGAACTCGGCCAGCGTATCCTCAAACGCGAACTCGACAAGATTCCCGGCATCGACGTGACGCTCGCCAACGCCGACGATCCATGGCGCGACGGGCCGGAGCTGCTCGCCAAGGCGGACGGCGTCGTCCTGTTCGTCTCGGAAGGCGCGAAGTGGCTCAACAGCAATCCAGAGCGTCTCGCGGCGTTTCAAGCGTGCGCCAAACGCAAGGCGGGCCTCGCCGTCCTGCACTGGGGCATGGGCACGAAGGACGCCAAGAACATCCAGCCGTTCGTCGACCTCTTCGGCGGCTGCCACGGCGGTCCGGATCGCAAGTATCAGATCGTCTCGACCGACGCCAGGCCCGTCGGCAAGCATCCGATTCTCAACGGCCTCGCGGATTTCAAGGCGCGCGACGAATTCTACTACACGCTCAAATTCGCCAAGACCAAGACGCCGCTCCTCAACGTCACGATCGACGGCGAAGCGCACACCGTCGCCTGGGCTCTGGAACGCGCAGGCGGCGGCCGTTCGTTTGGCTTCAGCGGCCTGCACTTTCACGAAAACTGGCAGTCGGCTGATTATCGCCGGCTCGTCACGCAGGGGGTGTTATGGACGGTGGACATGGCGATTCCGAAAGATGGGATTGCCGTGAAATAGTCGGCAGCGTGGGAATTTGATTTCTAAATAAATGGTAACTCTTTAGCCGTATGAAGTACATCTTTGCTCGAACCGCCTGTTTGGGTATCCTCTGTGAGACACACGGAGGGTTTTACCATCACGGCACTGGATGTCTCTCTGGGGCCGAGCCTCACAGAAGCGGAGGCTCGGGCCA
>SXGT01876747.1_pt1 | contig 10208 bp, 21 predicted proteins | sample 3176221 | NCBI WGS metagenome assembly SXGT01 (sample SAMN11356862, study PRJNA531348) | freshwater metagenome | isolation source: freshwater sample F1-120 | place: China: Fuxian Lake, Yuxi | collected 2017-12-25
AAATAACGCGGAACCGATCCGACTCAACGTGACCGCGGACGCGCACCACATGGAAGCCGTGATCGTCGAGCGCCGCGATCACGTCATCGTGGAGATCATCCGTATGGGTCTCGATTAGCCAGACCTCGGCGATGCGGAACGCTTGGCGCCGCACGTCGCGCAGCAAACACTCGGCGCCCTCGATGTCTACCTTGACAATCGCCGGACGATGCTGCTCCAGCAGCGCGTCGATCTGCGAGGGATGAAACATAGTGTCTGCAACGATCGTCACGCGATCATCGTCACCGGCTACCGCCACGAGGTCGCGCAGGTTCATATCGACGGCGATGACGGACGCGGCACCTAGCCCGAGCCAATGTTCTACCGTGGAGATGTACGCCCTCTCATGCCGCATCCCGAAGTCGCCGGCGCCAAGGTCCAGCACCGTGACGCCCGAGCAGTCGAGGTCGCCCCAATGATCGGCGGGCGCTTCGCTGCTAATCCGATCGTGCAAGTGTGGCGGGTGAAGATTCACGGAAGTCTAAGATCGTTGCGGTTAGCGTAGCGCCCAGCCGCCCTAGTCGCAGAGGATACAGACACCATCCCTAGCCGCCGCTGGATCGTGTCCCACTCGTAACCATGCCAGCGCAAAGCGAAGGCGGCATGGTCGCGTTCAATTGGTTCCATCTCGAAGGCGTGTTGTTGACTCATCGCGACCATCCGCCTGTCGCATGGCGCGCATACCTTCTCCGAAGGTTTCGCGTACGCGGATAGTTGCGCGTCGCAGGATCGGCAGCGCGTCAAGACAACCAAGCTTCGCAATTGTGAATCAACGTTTGCCCGATGTCGTCGAGCTGGCTGGCTTCCATCGCCAGCACGGTGTCGGGCTGGGCCAGGATGATTTGGATCAGGTAGTCGGCAAATCCGACGGCTTCCGAATCATAGACCTCGTCATCATTGTCGCGAATCGTGACGAGGCCGCTCAATGCCAGAAAGCACGTTGAGGCGGTGATGGCGAACACTTGCTCTGGCTTGTTTTTGCTCATCATCATCACCACCATTTCGATTCGTCTTAGGTCTAGTTTATCGGCCGCGACACTACCCCTGCCCCTGCCCCCCCCTATAGGGGGGGGGCAGGGGTGTCAGGGGTGTCTTGGACTGTCGAAATCTGGCTTAGGTATGGGGTAAACGTGACCCCTGACCCCTGCCCGTGGTCAGGGGTCGTCAGGGGTGCCTCAGGGCAGGGGTTAGCGGCCGTTTTGGATGCCGAGAAGCGGCGTCGATTCGATCCGTTCGAGCGTGTATCCCGAGCCTGATTTGCCGGTGTTCTGTCCGGTGACCAGGCGCCAGCCCGTGGACTCAATATCGTGGCGTCGGCGCTCGCGAAGGTCGCGTGCTTTCTTGGCGCTGAGGCCGACCATTTGGCATATCTGGTTCCACGATGTCTGCGCTTTGTCGGCGGCCGATAGTTCCTCCCACGCGAGGATCACGAGCTCTACATCGGGATCGATCGGGATGGGTGTCGTGTCCGGCTCGAGCGTGCCCGAGCCCGTCCCCTCTTGGGCGACGAAGACTGCCTTCCATACGGCAGGCTGCTCGTCGTCCTTGACCTTCTCCGTTGCGCAACTGACTACCTTCTGATCGTCTTGGCTGACTTTCATGATCCAGTCAGCCGCGTCACCGATGACGGTTGACCCGCGTTCATGTCCAGCGTTCCAGCCGGCATGATGGATCGGGACGACGGCACACCCGTAGCGTTCGCGCAGGCTGTCGATAATGCCGATGTATTTCGTCATGTCTTGGCTACTGTTCTCATCCAGACCCGACGCGCTACGCGCAAGGGTGTCGATCACCAGCAGCGATGGCGCCGAGGGTAGTTGATCTATGGCGAGGCATAGTTCGGCGAGGGCGATGGGATCGTTGAGTGGGACGCTGGTGGGTAGGGCGTGGAAGCCGGGGATGGTGGTGATGAGGCGCGCTTGTTTCCATGCGTTGATTCGTTTGCGGAGGCTGGCGCTGCCTTCGCTCATGATGTAGGCGACGGTGCTGCCTACGGCGTGGGTGGCGAGTCCGTGGTAGTGGCGTCCGGTCGTGATCGATAGGGCGAGGTCGAGTGCGTCGAAGGTTTTGCCCGAGCCTCGACGCCCATAGATTAGACCGTACCCGCCGAGTGGGAGCACCTTATCGACGAGGTAGGCGACGGGTGGCAGGTTCTCGATCTGCGTCTCGTTGAGGAATGTGTAGCGCCGCTCGGTTGTTTCGGCGCGTTCCGCTATGAGATCGCCGAAATACACGGCTGGCATGTATTCCGGTACATCTGTCGGCGGGAGCTTGCCGATGCTGCGCGCGATCGCGGTGACCTCGGCGACGGGGAGTGGCGGCTGATTCTTCAAGGCGTTCTCTGCGAGTAGGGCGGCTTCGATCGCCGTCACGCTCATCCCGCGTCGTCGCATCGATCCGGCCAGGCTCGCCAAGAGATTGTTCCGGCCGCCTTTTATCTCAACGTGGTCATCCTCGAGGACGGGCGCGGGCGCTTTGCGTCTGCCGGTCAAATATTCGTGGAGCCACGCCGTGACTGGCGGCGCCGCCGTGACCTCAGTTCCCTGTATCCACTTGTAGGCGGTGCCGTTCTTGTGCCTGCTCGGCGGCGCGACGATGTAGGAGACACCACCTCGGATGTCGATCCCGGCGTCATCGCCCGTGCCAACGCTCGGCGCGTACGATCCAGAGGGATCGTCGAAGTAGACGTGCCAGCCTTTGCCAGTCTTCGCGATCGGTGCCGTCATCATCGCCGTGTGCGTGTCTAGGTCACAGATGTCTTTGAGATGATCTTTCGCCGCGAGCGAGTCTAGATCGATGATGACGCGACGCGACGCGCCAGCGACTAGACCAATGTTCGCCTCGGGCGTGTCTTCCCATTGGGCGGCGACGAGTTCGGCGTCAAGCATCGGATTAGACGCGCCATGCTCGCCGAGCGGGTGCTTGCCTTCAGACTCGCAGTCCACGCGCCCACAACTGCACTTGCCCTCGTCTTTGATCCAATGCAGCGGGATGACGCCGAAGCCGAGGCTCGCGTACCTCGCTGCCGCGGTGCGTAGGCTAGGTTGCATCGGTGGTGGTGGTTAGTGCGTCTTGTGCGATCTTGACCAGTTGCTCGAACTTCTGGTGCCGGTACGCTCGAGGCGTATGCTTGTAGCGCGCGATCTGCTCTAATGCTTCACGAAAAGTCGCGTGCTCCTCTGTCAAATCGCGTGTCATAGCGTGATCGAATCTGGCGCGTCTGACAGTTCGGCATCGAGCCAGACGAGCAGCATCGCTTGATAAACGATGAGATCGTAAACTTCTTCGGCCGCTTCGATGATGAACCGGTGCGGGTCAGTCCACGTAAGCCAGTCGCGTTCATGCGCCACCTCGCCCCCGCGATACTTCGCCTCAATCTGTTCGTGGAAGTCTCGCCGTCGCGTAACGGCTTCGATCATCTCGCCGATGCCGTCAACCACTTCGGGAATCTTGGCAGCGATTAGAGGCCATACGTCAGGCTGCTGGATTAGTTCGCTGCGATTCATGCTGCGGCTGCTTTCTCAATCGGGATGTAGGTAGTGACGGGAACGAGATAATACTCATCACCGTCGGCGGTGATGCCGGTATCGCACTCCTCCGCCAAGGCAGTCGTAATCTTGCCGATCAGCGTATGCACGACGCCGAGGTCGAACGCGACATTATGCAGCGTAAAAGCGTCGTAGGCTGACTCGTGGATCATGTTGGCCAGTTCGTAGCCGTCGCGGATACGCGGCAGGTACGCGGGCGTGATCGTGATCGTGGTTGTCATCGGCGCGGCTTATCCAGGGCAAGGAATAGGATGACAAGCACGGCGAGAGCAATGACGCTGCTCACCGCCACTCTGTCGGCCCCGCCATCGGCTTGCACTTATCGATCGCCTTCTCGGCGATCTCGCCAGCCGGGTGCGTTGGGAAGCGTGCGGCGATCTCACGGCAAGCCTCGGCGAGCGTGTCATTGTTACGCCACGCGACGCGCGTGACTTGCTTTTGCGTCTTGCGTCCAAGCTTGAACGCAGCCCATTCCTCGGCCGTCGCCTTTTTTGGCCATTGGTTGATGCTCATCGTCGCCGCCAGCGTTGGATGACTTCGCCGGCGACGATCGCCAGGATCGCGGCGACCAGGGCGATCAGTACGCCGAGGGTGAGGGCTTCGTCACTCGTCATCGCAGCGCGTCCTTCGGGTCTCCGCTAGTCCAGCCGATGACGTCGGAGCAGACCCACGCCGTATGCCCGTTTGTCGGATAGGTGCGCTCAGCCCATCGCCATAGCCGCTCGGCTGCCCACAATTGCTGGGCGATTGTCGCGTCACTCATGAGCGTGATCCGCTTCGCGCTCGGCGGCTTGAAAGTGTCCCAATTCTGGCGGGTCAGTCCGAGACCGCCGGGGAACGAATAGTTGTAAGTCTGATTCCACGCGATACTTCTCATGCGATCCTTGTCCGTCTTGACGTCGTGCCAACTGACGCCGCGCTTGGGCTGCTCACACATCCCGATGCGTAGCCACGTCCGCCAATGCGGCGGGTACCCGCCTGCCGGGGTCGAAGTCGTAACCCTTGGCGCCGGGCGGCTGGCGCCCTGCGCTAGGCTCGCGGAGTACAAGCCGATCAGCATCACGGCGACGGTCACCAGTACGCCGACGATGAAACCTCGATCCCAGATGCGAGCCTCGCGCGCTTTGCGCCGATCCGCCTCGCGCAGGGTGCCGACCTCGATGCCGACCGAGGTGGCTAGGTCGAGGTCGCGCTTGCGCTGCTCTTCTTCGAGGCGGCGGCGTTGTGCCGAGTATTCGGTAAACGCGAACGCGATCGCGATGTCTTCGGGTGCGCTTTTGTTTGTCTTGCGGGTGGTCATGTAGATCCTTCCTCTTGTGGTGGTGGTGGTGTTCTTCGCGCTTCCATCGTAAAATCCTTCAACGCGCAATTTAGGCGCCGAGGTCAACTACGATGGTCAAAGCGCGCGCGATGCAGATCGCGTCCGCCTCGTCCTGATCGTCGAGGTCGGGCAGGATCGTCCGCGCGTACGCCATCGGCGCTTCCTTGCCGCCCTGTTTGATCCCGATGATGCGCCGCCATTCCGTCGGCTGCAAGCGGTGAACTAAGATCCACGGGTACGAGCGGAGGGCGAATGCTTCTAGATTGCCGATCGTCAGGGCGCCGAGGATCGCCTGCCGCTTGAAGCGGACGTAAGCTTCCTCCAGTCCGACGCAAACGATCTGACTAGAATCGACGACGCGGTTCGATTCTGCCATAACGTGCCGCCACGCTGCCTGCCGGTTGCGAAGATCATCGCCGGTGGTCGCGACGTGCATTGTGCCGCTGGTGAGCAGCTCGCCGGTCTCAACGATCATGATGGCATAGCCGATGCGGAGTGGGCTGGCGTCGAGACCGATGACGATGGTGTCGACGCCACCCGCTCCCACCAATAGATCATCTTGGAGGATGGTGGCGAGGGCGGGTGGCGAAGATGTCATACCGGCGCTTCGTCGACTTTGATCGTGCGACGCTTCGCCGGAATGAGGGCCTCGAGTTGCTCGCGAATCTCATCGGGAGCGTCCTCCGCGTACTGCCACGCCTTCTGCGGTGTGACGTGAGCGACCAAGGGCGCCACGTTATCGACCGCCTCCCACGGGATCACCCCGTCAGCAGCAGCCGCCTCGAGTAGTTCGCGAATCTGTGCCGACGCGATGCCAGACACCGATCCCCGACTGATCGTCTCGGAGGCCTTGCCTTGCGGTGTCGTGATCGCGCCCCCTGTTCGGCGAACGCGATCGGCGAGTTCGGCGTTGACGCCCGCCTCGATGTTCCGTGCGAGCGTTCGAAGCCTTTGCGTAACGATCGACCAGATGACAAGATCGTCATCCGTGGCGAGCGTAACGTCGAGCAACTCCCCATCGGACGTGATGACATGCCGATTCTCGGCGACGTTTTGGAGCGCGCCGACGGTTAGACCGCCGACGCGCACTGCGACCTCGTTAGCCACTTACGTGAACCATCTGAATTGCGGACAACGGCCCGTCATAACGCGAGCCGAAGCGATCGCGGAAGCGATAGCCCAGTCTTTCGTCGTCTCTATAATCGTGGTCGGCGAAGCGAAACTTGTAGAGCGTGATCTCAAACGTACCGGGTTTTACAATTTTGTTCTGTCCGGCGATTGTGACCTCAACGATCTTTCTGCAGTCGATATTGGGCATCAAAACGGAATATCACTATCGACGAGATCAGCCGTGACGACTGCGACGCGTTCAGCGGTTGCAGCTGCTGCAGCTTGCTGCTGGGTTGCCGGGATCGCGAGTGGCGTGGTCGGGTTAAAGGTGATCTGCCACCCGCTTTTTCCGTTCGCCTCCCAGCGACCGAGGTAGCAGGGTCCAATCGCGTCGGCGCCCTGAGCGATCGCGTTCAGCACATTGCGTGCCTGCGTGATCCGAGCGGCGGAGGCCTGGAACGCGAGCATGGAAGGCTCCATGCCTTTCGCTTTGATCGTGAAGATCGTTTGCGGTCCGTAGGTGCCCTCACGTTCTGCCACGGCATTCACCATGTAAAAAGCGGTCTGCGAATTGTGCAGCGCCGCCTTATCTTCCAGCGAAAGGTACGGCTCGCCGCCCCCGCCGAGGATGTCTTCTGCACTTACTATATTTGCCATCACGTCTCCCTTATGTTGGATGTTGGCTTGCGACTTGTGCCGCGAGCGGATAGTACGCCTCGGCGTCCCAATCCGTCTACACCAGTTTGTCAATCGCACTTGACAAACGTTCGCCACTCTGTGATGATTAGTCCATGGCCACCGCCACCACCACAAAGGGAGCAGATCAAATGACCACGTTGACCGAAAACGAAATCGCGTTTCTTCGGATGGTTGTAAACTACGCCAATCGCGACGATCAGCGAATCGACAACGTCGGCTGCGCGGGAATGCGCGAGGCTACCACCCTGATGGGTGGAGAGCACAACGGAGCCGGGTTGCTGGGAAGCCTTACGGCGAAGGGCATTGGGGAGATGCACTGCGATGGATACGACGTCTTTGAGATTTTTGAAGATCGCATTGACGACGTCTTTGACGCACTAGAGCAGGAGGCGTCGGCATGATTGCCCGCGCCAACATCAAGCCCTTCACCGCCGAGATTATCTGGCACGGCAGCGCGCAAGGGCAGACCCCCTTCGCGTTTCTCGACCACGACGGTCAGGTTTACGTTATCCGCCTCATCGAGTGGGGCATAGACATCTTCCACTTGATCGAGGGCGATGACTGCTACATCCGTCGAGTAGACACCGTGGCCGAGGCTCGCGAGTTCATCAGCCTCTACGCATCGCAACTGATCGACCTCTAATTAGTTTGTCAATCGCACTTGACAAACGTTCGCCAATCTGTCATATTTAGTGCATGGCAACCGCCACCACAAAGGGAGCAGATCAAATGACCACCAGCCTCGGCACTTTTCGCAAGCACCGCAACGAGTGGGTCGTCTTCGTCGCCGACCATAACGCCAAGGGAGACCGCTGCATCGTCAAGACCGCCAGCGGCGCAACCAAAGAGGTAACACTCGTAAAAGGCATCTGCGCACACGTTGACATCTACGGGCGCGGCTACCTCCACACGTTCATCAATGGCTGGGCTAGCGACGATGAGACCGGCGTCGACGAGTGGGCATCCGTCGCCGACTGCGGACCAATCGTATGATCGCCCACGCCAACATCGAAAACACCGTTACAAAGGAGACCACCGTTATGACCACCACCACACAGGGAGCAGATCAAATGACCACCACCACCCACCACAAGGAGACCACCATGACCACCACCAAGCAACTACTCGACGAGACACTCGCCGCTTATTATCACGAGCGGCGCGTCTGGCAATCCGCCAGCCACTTGCCGTGGAACCGCGATCAGGCAAAGCGCCTCGGCATTCTGTCGACCAAGTGTGAGCGCCTTCGCCGCCAACTCGACGCTGAAAAGGCGGCGGCATGAATCTAACCGCCTATCATCTCCAGTGCGCTCGCTGGACAATTTCCGGGCTGATCGAAGACCGTCACGAGTTTTGGGAATGCGGAAGCGACGGAGCAGAGTGCGAAGAGCTGCACGATATTCAGCGCGACATTTCTGGAGCCCTCATCTCGATGGGAGAGAGACTCTGCCGGTTGCCCTTCCCTGCGTACGTCGACTTTCGCCCCGAAGGATGGATCGAGCCGCTACACCCGGATGCGTGGTACGAATGACCGCAACCCTTATCTACGTCTCGTCGACCGTCGATCCGGTCGTGCAAGTCTGGGCGACAGATCGTGGCGGCTATGTCGTCGTCGAGCGTGATCGGCGGCACGAGTTCGACTACCTGCCGGAAGCGCGAGCATACGCCGTCTACCAGTCGCGGAAGCGGAATGTGGCAGCATGACACCCTTGACCGTCGGCAGCACCTTTACGGGTGTTGGCGGTGCGGACCTCGGCCTCGAGCAGGCAGGCTTCACGATCAGTTGGCAATGCGAATTGGATGCCTGCAAGCGCAGCGTTCTCGCAGCGCATTGGCCTGACGTTCAGATTTTTGAAGACATTACGACTATGATCGACCCGCCGCCTGTAGATGTTCTGATCGGCGGCTTCCCATGCCAAGACCTCTCGGTCGCTGGCCAACGAAAGGGCTTCACCGGTGAACGATCCGTGCTCGCATTTGAGTTCCTCCGAGTCGCCGAATCTATTCGACCCCGCTGGCTTATGTTGGAGAACGTACCCGGACTCCTTACAAGCGCACAAGGCGCAGACTTCGCCCGACTCGTCGACGAGGTGGTCGCGTGCGGGTACGGCGTGGCATGGCGGATTCTCGATGCCCGATACTTCGGCGTACCTCAAAGACGAAGGCGAGTGTTCATCGTCGCCCGTCGAGCCGACGCTGTCATCGATTCTAGAGAGGCAAGTAGACTCGCGCTACGCGCTCTCCGCGAAAGCGGCAGCGGGGATATTGCGCCGGGCTGGCAAGCGTGGCAGGACACTCCCGCCGATGCTGGAGGAGGCGCTGACGCGAGCGGCATCTTCAACGCCACCGCCGCCTTCGGAGCATGGGTCGAAGAGCGGAACGCGCGAGAGTTGAGTCAGCGCGACTACAAATCGCCTAATCATCTCGTCTCGTTCCGAAAAGCGAAGCGGGCGCAGTCCGACTTGGACGATGAGACATGGGTCGAGTCGGACTCGACGAATACGCCGAACCGGTTCGACACGGGCGACACGCGGGCAACGCAGATCATTGCGTCGACGCTGACGCGAGGAGGACATCCGAACAGCAACGCTCCGAAGCGTCGCCAAAAGGATGATGTAAACCTCGTCGCGTCAATCGCGAACTCGCTCGACCGTCAGGCTGGTGATCCAGACGATAACTCGGCGCAGGCGAATTATCTCGTCCCGGAGGATACGACCGTGCGGCGGCTGACACCGACAGAGTGCGAGCGCCTGATGGGTTGGCCGGATGGTTGGACTGCGCCCGACGGCGTGAATGCATCAGACTCGAAGCGGTACGCGGCTTGTGGTGATGGCATCGTGGCGCCCGTCGCATTCTGGATCGCAGACCGCATCCGAATGATTGAGGGAGAATAATGAGAACTATCATCGAGGCGAACCTATTCAAGGCGGCCGACGCGCTGCTCGATGCCGAGTACCTCGTGCAGGAAAGGCGTCGGCAGCGGGACGATCTGATCCGCAAGGCAGCACCGAGCATGACGCTGCGAGCGATCGGCGAGATGGTCGGCTTATCGCACGCGGCTGTCGGCCTAATCGTGAAGGCAGGCGCGTCGCAGTCCACCACCACGGGGACTGGCGACGCGCCTACACGGTGACGATAGCAGTTGGGCGGCGGGTAATCTGTAGGCAGGCGCCTACCCTCCCTCGGGCGACTCGCGCCCGGCAGGATTCGCGTCCTGCCGGGTGTTCGCCTCTTGTATATGATCGTCGTACACCACCACTAGGAAAGCTCAGTCGAGCCAGAGAACATACTCCGCAGTTACGCGCCCGGCGCGCGGATCAACGAAGTGAAGGCGTTGCGACGGCTTGCCCTTCGCCGAGACAAACTCTCGCGCGTACTCAGACCCTGATTCCGTCGAGCCGGTCATGAACACTCGCCCACCGTTCGGGATCTGAAACTGGGAAACGTGATGGTAGTGGCCGATGTAACAGTCGTGCCAATCCTCGAGGACG
>SXGT01822077.1_pt1 | contig 10207 bp, 5 predicted proteins | sample 3176221 | NCBI WGS metagenome assembly SXGT01 (sample SAMN11356862, study PRJNA531348) | freshwater metagenome | isolation source: freshwater sample F1-120 | place: China: Fuxian Lake, Yuxi | collected 2017-12-25
CGACGCCGCCGCGCCGTTCGTGTTGTCACCCGCGCCGCCGGGGCGCGCGACCGGGCAGGTGCCGATCTCCGGGAGCGCCCGGATCGGGCTCGCGGGTGTGAGCGCGGCCTACGTCGCGCCAGACCTGGAGCACCGCGGCGTCGGCGCCGCGCCGGCGGCATTTCCGTCGAGCCGTGGGCCTGCGGCTGGGGAGCGGCGCCCGAACCCGGCCGCGCCATGGCTGGCTGGCCTGAGCATTCTGCTGATGCTCGCTACTCTATCGCTACCGGAGAGGCCGCTTGTAACGCCACCGCACATCGCGGACGATGGCCGCAGCTGAACTCGCTGGGGTGCGAGTTCACTACCTTGGGGTCGTCCATGTCGCATCGTCTGATCTGCGCAGTCGTCGTCGTCGTCGCCGCGCTCACCGTCGCCAGTCGCAGCGCCGAGGCGCAGAGCCTCCGCGTGTTGCCGGTGCCGTGGGTCGCCACCGACCCCACCATCCCGCACCAGGCCTACAACGGCCACCCGACGACCTTCAAGGCGATCGCCCGGGGCGGCAACGGCACCTACGTCGTCGATTGGGACTTCGACGGCAACGGGGTCTACGACTTCTCGGCCACCCGCTCCAACCGCTACGATCTCTCGACGACGTTCACCTATCCCAGCCAGGCCACGACGACGACGTTCCAGGCCCGGGTCCGCGTCACCTCCAACGCCCAGGTCGTGACCGGCACCTACCCGGTGCGGGTCTTCGCCGACGTCCCGCTCGACCCCAACGCCGCCACCGATCGCCAGCTCCAGGTCATGCGCTCGGTCGCGGTCGACGACGCCCTCTGGTACCTGCACAACCAGCTCACCCGGAGCGGCAACGAGGAGGACGCGCTGACCGGCGCCCAGGCCACCGGCTACATCAGCCAGGCCGACAACACCATCCGCAACGCCGCGACCTCCGGCTTCCTGTGGTCGCTGTCGCTCAACGGCCACTACGCCGCGTTCCCGCCGGCCTACATCGGCGCGCTGCCCGACGCCGCCGACAACGCCGCGCGCTGGGCCAACGACCCGTACGCCGAGGACGCGATGCGCGTAGTCAACGGCCTCTTGCTCCAGGCCACGATCGTCGGCGTCGACGCCGCGTCCGAGTCGAACCTGACCGGCTTCTACCCCGAGGTCCAGCAGGAGCCGATCTACGGCACCGACGACGGCATCGGCATCTGGATCGGCTACAGCGCCGGCGAGCAGACCATCTACCCGATGGGCCACGCCGTGTCGGCGTTCTCGGTCGCCCACCTCGGCGGCTTCGTCGCCCAGGTCGGCGACGCCAACCGCATCCTCGGCCGGCGCTTCGAGCACGTCCTGCAGCAGATGGTCGACGGCCTGGTGTGGGCGCAGAACGAGACCGGCGTCGTCGGCTCCTGGTACTACTTCCCCAACAACGTCAACGACGACCTGTCGACCAGCTTGTGGGGCATGACCGGCCTGTGGCACGCCGACGAGTTCGCGCGCGACCAGGGCGTGATCGTGCCGAACCTCGTCAAGGCCCGCTTGCTGCAGTACATCGACGCGAACTCGAACACCTGCGCTGCCGGCATCACCGGCGGCAGCTACACCACCCTCGGCACCGTGTGCGACTTCACGCTGTCGGCCGGCCACGTGCTGGCGCTCGGCTGGGTCGGCGCCAACCAGTTCGACGCCGCCGACACCCGCGTCGCGTTCCCCAGCTACAACACCATCACCCGCGGTCGGCTGCGCACCCTCTACAACACCAGCCTGCAGTTCATCAACACCAACTTCGCGCTCACCTCGGCCGGCCAGAACAACTGGAACATGGGCTTCGTCGAGGGCGGCAACTTCGGCCGCGTCGACGGCCGCGGCAACCACTACGGCATGCTGCACTGGCAGGACGCCGCTCGCGCGGTCGAACCCGAGGTGGTGACCTTCGGCCCCGGCAACAACTGGGCCCGCGCGTTCTCGCGCTACCTCATCAACAACCAGGCCGCCAACGGCTCGTGGAACTGGACCTTCTCGGCCGCCCTGGGCCCCAACAGCGACAACTCCGGCGGCGTCTGGCTGCGCGCGGTGTGGGCCATCCTGGTGCTGTCGCCCGACGCTATCCCGCCCTTGGCCATCGGCACCTCGAACCTGGCCACCGCGCCCGAGGGCACCGTCATCGCCTTCAACGGCGCGGCCAGCGACCCCGGCACCGGCAACCCGGTCTACACCTGGGACTTCGACAACGGCGACACCCGCCCGGGCCAGAACGTGAGCTACGCGTTCCCCGACAACGGCACCTACGACGTCACGCTCAGCTCGACCAGCATCGGCGGCACCTCGGTCGACACGCTGCCGATCACCATCACCAACGTGGCGCCGACCGCCGACGCGGGCGCCGACTTCACGGTGCCGGAGGGCAGCGCCCAGGCGTTCAACGTCGCGTTCACCGATCCCGGCACCGGCGACACCCACACCTTCGCCTGGACCTTCGGCGACACCGCCACCGCGGCCACCCAGGCCGCCAGCCACGCCTACGCCGACAACGGCACGTTCACCGTCTCGGCCACGGTCACCGACGACGACGGCGGGGTCGGCGCGGACGCGCTGGTCGCCACCGTCACCAACGTCGCGCCGACGATTACCTCGACGGCGCCGACCACCGCGACCGAGGGCCTGGCCTACGCGTACACGCTGGCCTTCACCGATCCCGGCATCGCCGACACCCACACCTGCACGGCGCCGGTCGCGCCGGCGGGCTCGACGCTCACCGGCTGCACGCTCGACTGGACGCCCAACTTCGCCCAGGCCATCGGCGCCGCCGCGCCGGTGCGGCTGTGCGTCACCGACGACGACGGCGGCCAGACCTGCCAGAACTACACGATCGCGGTCAACTTCGTCGACAGCGATAGCGACGGGCTGCCCGACTCGTGGGAGATCTCGAACTTCGGCGACATCACCTCGCAGGACCAGTTCGGCGATCCCGACGCCGACGGCATGAACAACCTGCAGGAGTTCACCAACGTCACCGATCCCAACGTCTACGACGGCCCCAACACGCCGACCGCGGCGGCGCCGATCTGCGGCGGCGAGATCGCCAGCCTGCAGACCACGCTCGTGGCCAACAACGCCGTCGACCCGCAGGGCGCCGCGCTGATCTACGACTTCCAGCTGTACAGCGACGTCGGCCTGACCATCCTGGTCGCCGAGGACGCGACGATCGCCCAGGGCAGCGGCGCCACGACCTCGTGGGCGGTGCCGGTAAACCTGCTCGAGAACACCCGCTACTACTGGCGCGTCCGGGCCAAGGACCAGTTCACCTACGGCCCGTACTCGACCCCGGCCTGCGACTTCTTCGTCAACACCGTCAACGAGGCGCCGGGCGTGCCGCGCATCAACACGCCGTCGTTCGGCAGCCAGGTCAACGCGCTGCGCCCGGACCTCACGGTCGACAACGCCACCGACCCGGACGAGGACGTGCTGACCTACACGTTCGAGGTCTACCGCGACCCGGCGCTGTCGAACCTGGTGGCGTCGCAGGCCGGCGTCGCGGCCGGCGCGACCACCACCACCTGGACGGTGTCGACCGACCTGATGGAGGACCACACGTACTACTGGCGCGTGCGGGCCACCGACCCCGACGCGCTGTCGGGCGACTGGAGCTCGACCGGTCAGTTCTTCGTGACCACGATGAACGCCGTGCCCGAGCCGCCAGCGCTGGTGTCGCCGCAGAACGGCACCACGATGGCCAACGTCCGCCCCGAGCTGGTCATCCTCAACGCCGACGACTCGGATCTCGATCCGCTGGTCTACGACTGGGAGCTGGCGACCGACGACACGTTCGCGACGATCATCGACAGCGGCGCCGACGTGCAGCCGCAGGGCGCGGTCAACACCGCGTTCGCGCTGGCCGCCGATCTGACCGAGGACACCACCTACTGCTGGCGGGCGCGCTCCGACGACGGCCAGGCCACCAGCGGCTACAACACCGCCTGCTTCCTGGTGTCGGAGACCAACGGCGCGCCGAGCGTGCCGACGCTCAACAACCCGTCGGACAACATGGGGGCGACGACCGTCAACCCGGTCTACTCGTGGGCCCCGTCGACCGATCCCGAGGACGACCCGATCACCTACGAGGTCGAGGTGAAGGACGCGGCCGGCACCGTCGTCGCGACCGTCGCCGGCGTGAGCGGTACGGTGACCTCGATGGCCGGCGACCTGCAGAACGGCGGCACGTACACCTGGCACGCCCGCGCGGTCGACCGCGCCGGCGCGATGAGCGCGTACTCGGCGGACAACACGTTCATCGTCGACGCGCCGATCGACGACCCCGAGGTCGTGGTCAACGGCGGCGGCTGCCAGACGTCGGGCCCGGGCGCCGGGCTCGGTCTGGTCGGCCTGGGGCTGCTCGGGCTCCTGCGCCGGCGTCGGCGGTAGGTCGGCCATGGACCTGGCCCTCCGCTCCCAGTTCCCCGACCTGCCCGAGATCCTGCTCTGGAAGACCGAGCTGATGTTCTCGGGGATCCGCTTCACCGACGCGCTGGCCCGCGCCGTCGAGGACGGGGCCACGCCCAACTTCTACCCGCACCGGCGCAAGGCCGCGAGCGGGCTGGTCGAGACCATCCCCGTGCCGTACCTGTTCGACCTGGGCGGCCAGGCGGTGGCGCGGCTGCGGCTCGACGAGCACGCGACGATGGAGGTGCGCCGCGACGCGGACGGCCGCTACGCGCTGTGGAGCGTCGCCGCGGCGCCGCGTGAGCTGTGCACGGTGCAGTTCGTGCGCCGCCACGGCTGGCAGGACTTCCGCACCAGCGACGGGCTCACGCCGTTCGCCGCCGGCGCCGAGCAGCTCGGTGACATGCTGGTGGTCAACCTCGCGCCCGGCTGCGAGTACTTCACCGTGAAGGGCCCGCACGGCCCGGCGCCCGAGCGCTGCTCGTTCTGCGCGTACGGCCGCTTCGATCGGCGCTCGCTCACGCTGGGCCAGGAGCAGGGCAAGCTGACCCTCGAGCCGCTGGCGCTGACGCGGATCGAGGAGGTGATGGCGGTGGCCGCCGCGGATCCGACCTGCGGCCACGTCTACATCACCGGCGGCTCGGTGCTCGACCCGGCCGACGAGGTCGAGCGGTTCTTGCCGGTGCTGGCGGCGGTGCGCCGCGGCGTCGGCGATCGGCTCCGGGTCACGATCGGCTCGGGCGCGGTCGATCCGGCCGGCTCGCAGCGCTACCGCGACGCGGGCGCCGACAGCGCCTGCTACAACCTCGAGACCTGGGACGCGGCGACCTTCGAGGCGTGCTGCCCGGGCAAGGCCCGCCACGTCGGCCGCCAGCGGTGGATCGACGGCCTGCTCGGCGCGGCCGAGGTGTTCGGCCGCGGCAACGTCGGGTCGGCGTTCGTCGCCGGGCTCGAGCTGCGCGCGCCGGGGCCGCAGATGTCGCCGGCCGCGTTCCTGGCCAGCGCCACCGAGGGCGCGGCGTTCTTGCTCGATCGCGGCATCGTCCCGCTGTACTCGCCGCTGTGGCCGGTCGAGGGCACGGTCTATGGACCGGGTGACGGCATCCCGCCGGCGCTGTTCATCCAGTTGCAGCAGGCGATCCACGCGCTGCGCGCGGCGCGTCAGTTCCCGGTGCCGGGCTGGCTCATCTGCCCGGCGTGCTCGTACATGCTGCTCGAGGTCGACTTCGATCGGGCGCTAGGAATGGAGGCCGCATGAGCACGTCCCGCTCCCTCTTCGGGGCCGTCGCGGCCGGGCTGGCGCTGGTGATCGGCGCGGCCGGCGCGTGGGCCCAGCCCACGCCCGAGGTGTCGCTCGAGTACACGCCCAGCTTCGACCCCGAACAGTTCGCGGCCTCGGCCGATCCCGACAGCATCGGCATGACCGACGGCGCCCGCACCGCGGCCCGCGGCGCGTACATGGCCGGGCTGGTGTTCCACGTCGGCGGCCCGCCCCTCGACATCTGCGTCCGCGACGCCGGCTCGACCGCGCCCGGCTGCCAGGTCGGCGGCGATCTGATCGGCACCCGGCTGCGCGCCGACCTCACCGCGCTGTACGGCTTCGGCAAGTTCGACCTGCGCTTCGCGCTGCCGCTGGTGCTGCACCAGTCGTCGGACTTCGCGCCGGCGATGGGGCAGGAGGCGCTGCGCTCGGCCGGCGTGGGCGACCCGCGCATCGGCGGCCGCTACCAGCTGTGGCGCGGCGGCGACCTGGCCCTGGCCGGCGACCTGTCGTTCACGATCCCCACCGGCGGCGAGAACTTCATCGGCGACGCCGGGTGGATCGCCGACCCGCGGCTGCTGTTCGACTGGCGCCACGGCAAGCTCGCCGCCGGGGCGTCGTTCGGCTACCGCTACCGCCAGGACCCGGCGCGGATCGCCAACCTGTACGTCGACGACGAGCTGACCTGGTCGGCCGCCGGCGAGTACCAGCTCACGCCGGGGCGGTGGACCGCGGGGCTGGCGCTGTACGGCCGGCTCGGGTTGATGACCCCCGCCGCCGATCCGATGGCGATGATCGACATCGCCACCGACCTCGGCAGCGAGGAGTTCCCGATCGAGGCGCTGGCCTCGAGCCGGTACTTCGTCACCGACAAGGTGGCGCTCGACGTCGGCGTCGGCACCGCGCTGACCGCCGGCTACGGCGCCGCGCCGTTCCGCGTGCTGGCCGGCGTGCAGTGGGTCAACCGGGTCAAGCCGCCGCTGTTCGTCGACACCGATCGCGACGGCATCCACGACGAGGACGATCGCTGCCCGCGCGAGCCCGAGGACGTCGACGGCTTCGAGGACACCGACGGCTGCCCCGAGGCCGACAACGACGGCGACGGCGTCGCCGACGCCGATGACGGCTGCCCGCTCGAGGCCGAGGACAAGGACGGCTTCGACGACGTCGACGGCTGCCCCGAGGCCGACAACGACAAGGACGGCCTGGCCGACGCCGACGACAAGTGCCCGGACCAGGCCGAGGACGTGGATGGCTTCCAGGACGACGACGGCTGCCCGGACAACGACAACGACGGCGACGGCGTGCCCGACGCCAGCGACCAGTGCCCGGCCGAGCTCGAGGACGTGGATGGCTTCCAGGACGACGACGGCTGCCCCGACGTCGACAACGACGGCGACGGGCTGCTCGACGGCAACGACAAGTGCCCCAACGAGGCGGAGACCGTCAACGGCAACGCCGACGAGGACGGCTGCCCCGACGACCGGCCGATCGCGGTGGTCAGCGGCAGCGCGATCGTGATCAACCAGCGGGTGTTCTTCGACCTCAACCGCGCCCGCATCAAGTCGCGCAGCTTCCCGATCCTCGACGCCGTGGTCGAGGTGCTCAATGCCAACGACACGCTGCGGGTCCGGGTCGAGGGGCACACCGACGATCAGGGCGACGCCACGTGGAACGAGGAGCTGTCGCAGAAGCGCTCCGAGGCGGTGCGCAAGTACCTCATCAAGAAGGGCATCGACGGCGCCCGCCTCGAGGCCAAGGGCTACGGCTTCAGCCGGCCGATGGTCGACGGCCACGACGAGCAGGCGCGGTCGCAGAACCGCCGCGTCGAGTTCGTGATCATCAGCGAGTCCGGCGGCGGCGCGCCGCCCGAGCCGACCGCGCCGGCGACGCCGTAGGCGGCGCGCGGGGAGGGCAGGCCGCCGCCGCGCGCTCAGGCGCGGATCGCGCGGACGACGGTGTGGACCATCGGCGGCGTCGGCCGGTGGATCGTCACCTGCGTGAACCCGGTGGCCTCGAGCCAGGCGGCGTGGTCGACGTCGGCGTGGCACCCGCCGCGCTCGCTGGTGAGCAGCATGTTCAGCGCGAACAGCGCGGCGAACGGCGGGCCGACGCCCGACGCGTCGCGCATCACGTCGACCAGGTAGACCACCGCGCCGGGCTGGAGGGCGGCGGCCAGCCGGGCCAGCAGCGCCTGGCACGCCGCGGCCGGCTCGCGGTGCAAGAGGCCCGACACCAGCGCGGCGTCGTAGCCGGCGCCCAGGTCGTCGACCAGCACGTCGGCGTCGCGGTGGCTGACCCGCGCGGCCATGCCCTGCTGGGCCACCAGCTCGCGCCCGACCGCGGCGATGCCGGGCAGCTCGAGCACCGTCGCCTGCAAGCCCGGGTGGCGCTGCGCCAGCAGCACCGCGAGGGTGCCGGGGCCGCCGGCGACGTCGACCAGGTGGCGGCGACCGGTCAAGTCGATCGCGTCGATCAGGCCGCGGGCCATGCCCAGCGCGCGCTGGTGCATCCCCTCGACGAACGCGCGGGTGCGCGCGGGATCGTCGCCGGTGTACGTCGCGGTGCCGACGATCGGCGTGTCGGTGCGCACCGCGTCGGCCAAACGGGCCCAGGCCGGGAACAACCGCGCGTTGTAGCCGAGCGCGCCGGCCAGCGAGCCGGGCCGGCCCGCGACCAGGAAGGTCGCGGCCTCGGGGGTGTTGCGGTAGCGGTCGCCGTGCTTGGTGCACAGCCCGAGCGCGGTCACCGCGTCGAGCAGCATCGCGGTCGAGCGCTCGGGCAGCGCGGCGGCGGCGGCGACCTCGGCGGCGGTGGCGCCGGCGTCGAGGTGGGCGAACAGGCCGAGCTCGACCGCCGACAAGAGCGCGGCCGAGCTCCAGAACGCGCTGGCCAGATCGAGGATGCGGGACGGGTTCATCACGGCTCCAGAGAGTGAAGGTGCGGGGGCGGGCAGGCCGCTACTTGCCGGGGCTCGGGCGACGGGGCGCTGGCCCGCTCGGCATCCGGCGCAGCACCAGCGCCAGATCGGTGCTGGCGGTCGGGAGCTTGCCGGTGTTGGTCACGACGCCCTGGCCGGTGTACGGGTTGCCGGCGTCCTCCGCTAGCCGCAGCGGCGCCACGCGGTCGCGGGCCACCAGCGTGATCAGCTCGCGGGTCGTCAGGGCGGCGTCGCGATCGGCCGCCCCGAAACCGATCGCCTGGAACGGCAGCGGCGCCGGCGGCTTGCCGGTCGCCTGCAGCGCGAACAGCTCGGCCACCGGGTGCTCGCGGCCGCTGGTGCGGTAGGTCGCGACCAGCGCGTCGGCCGCGCTCGCCGCCGGCACCGCGTTGGCGCCGTCGGGGATCGGGCCGTCGAAGCCGAGCAGCGTCAGCGCCAGCCGCAGCTCGACCGCGCTGACGTCGGCGACGAACGCGGCCTCGTAGGCCTTCCCGCCGCGGGCGACCAGCAAGTACTCGAGCGGCGCGTTGGTCGCCGACAGCGTCACCGGGATCTCGAGCGCGCCGGCGCCCAGGTCGATCAGCACGCTGCCGACCTTCAGGTGGTCCTTGTCGACGACCTTGATCAGATCGGCCGGGTTGGCGACCGGCGCGCCGGCGTCGGGCGCGCCGATCGGCATCCTCGCCGGATCGCCGCGGCGCAAGAGCTCGTCGCGGCGCCGCTCCCAGTCGGGGTCGGGCTCGGTGGGCTTCGGGATGCGCGGCGCGCCGGCGTCGACGACCGCGGGCGGCGGCTGCGCTGCGGGCTTGGCGCCGCGATCCTTGCAGGCGGTCATCGCCACGAGCGCGCCGAGCGCGAGCCACCCACGACCGATCGAGACTGAGGCCCTCATCGCGGCGGACGATAGCATCGCCGATCGCGAGGCGCCGATCGCGGGCCGCCACCCGCGCTCCGAAAATGCGACGGGGCCGGTCCGGGTGGACGCGGCCCCGTCGGAGAATCTCGGACGGCTCAGGCGTGCGCGAGCTCGACCTTGATCGCGGTGTCGCCGTGGGTCTGGCCGCTCACCTTGGCGATGATCTGATCGGCGACGGTGGCCGGCACCCGGACGTGGCAGTAGGTGTCGCGCATCGCGACCGAGCCCAGCGAGCTGGCCGGGATGCCCGCGGCGTCGCCGAGCAGCTTGCGGATGTCGTCGGCGGCGAGGCCGTGCTTCTTGCCCAGGTTCACGTGGATGCGCACCTGGCTGCCGGGGTCGGCGGCAGCCGCCGCGGCGGCCGGCGCCGGCGCGTCCTTCTTGGCCGGGCGCTCGTCGTCGTGCTTGCGCGCCGGGCGCTCGGCCTTGGCCGGGCGCTCGTCGTCGTGCTTGCGCGGGTGGCGCTCGGCCTTGGCCGGACGCTCGTCGTCGTGCTTGCGCGGGTGACGCTCGGCCTTGGCCGGACGCTCCTCGGCCGGGGCCTCGGCAGGCTCGGCCCGCTCGGCCCGCGGCTCGGGCTTGGCCTCGACCGCGCGGGTCGACTTCTCGTCGGCCCAGGTCTCCCAGAAGTCGCGCTGATCCACCGGCGCGGTGGAGCTGGCGC
>SXGT01016784.1_pt1 | contig 10206 bp, 7 predicted proteins | sample 3176221 | NCBI WGS metagenome assembly SXGT01 (sample SAMN11356862, study PRJNA531348) | freshwater metagenome | isolation source: freshwater sample F1-120 | place: China: Fuxian Lake, Yuxi | collected 2017-12-25
CCTTGATGGCCGAAAAAATGATTTTGTTTTTGAAGTTTTCTTTCGGGTATTTATCAAATACACCATGCAAGAAAGCAGCAGGTGTCGCCATGATCAGCACATCGCAATGCGGAACAATTTCTTCCAGTTTTGAGGTGACGACCAGTTTTCCTTCATCAAATTCGACCGACTGCAAGTACCTCGGATTGTGGTTGAATTTTTTGATGTGATCGACACTTTCCTGTTTATGCACCCACCAGTGAAGGACTTCCGGATCCGCCGCCAGCGCACCGGCGATCATCACCCGCTGCTTCAATCCGCCGGAGAGCTGGAACGGATACTCGTCCAGCCGCCGCTCGCCGTCCGGGATGCCCACCGCCTCCAGCAGTTCCAGCGCGCGCCTGCGCGCCGCGTCCCCGCCGATGCCAAGGTGGCGCTCGATCACCTCGGTGATCTGCCGGCCCACCGTGAGCACCGGGTTCAATGCGGTGGACGGTTCCTGGAAGATCATCGCCACGCGGCGCCCGCGTACCGCGCGCATCGCCGCCTCGGGAAGCGCGAACAGGTCCTGGCCGCCGAGCAGCGCCTGCCCGTCCTCGATGCGCGCCGCGTCCGGCAGCAGCCGCAGGATGGACAGCGCGGTGATCGACTTGCCGCAGCCCGACTCGCCGACCAGCGCGAAGCACTCCCCCTTGCGGATCTCGATGTCCACCGCGTCGACGGCGCGCAACGGGCCGCGCGGCGTGTCGATCCACGTGCGCAGGCCCATCACGTCGAGGACGACGTCGCTCATGCCTTCGCCTCCCCGGCGGCGACGCGCGCGCCGACCCGCACGCGCGGGTCGAACCCGTCGCGCACAGCGTCGGCGAAGAGGTTGGCAGCCAGCACCAGCACGAACATGAAGCAGAACGCCGCCGCGAGCGACCACCAGACGACGGGATCGCGCGACATCTCGAGGCGCGCGCTGTTGATCATGGTGCCGAAGCTGGTGGTCGACGGATCGACGCCGACGCCGACGTACGACAGCACCGCCTCGGCCAGCACCAGTCCGGAGAAATCCATCACCAGCGAGATGATGACGATGTGCGCCACGTTCGGCAGGATGTGCCGCATCAGGATGCGGGCATGCGAGACGCCGAACGCATGCGCGGCCTGGATGTACTCGAGTTCCGAGAGCTTCAGCGCCTCGCCCCGCAGCAGCCTCGCCAGCCCCGTCCAGCTCGTCAGGCCGAGGATCACGCACAGGAGGAGCAGCCGGAAGTCCGCCCGGTGCGCAGCGGTCGGGAAGCGTTCCGGATGCGTGTCGATGTACACCTGCATCATCAGCACCGCCGCGGCGATCAGCAGCACGCCGGGGACCGAGTTCAGCGTCGTGTAGACGTACTGGATGACGTCGTCCACCCAGCCGCGGAAATACCCCGCGGCGATGCCCAGCAGCACGCCCAGCGGCAGCAGCACCAGCGTCGTCAGCGTGCCGATGACGAGGCTCGTGCGGATCGACTTCAGCGACTGCAGCAGCACGTCCTGCCCGACCTTGTCGGTGCCGAACACGTGCCAGCCCTGCGACAGCGCGACCAGCGGCCCGGCCAGCGCGAATACCGCGCCGAGCGCGAACCATGCCGAGCGCCACGGCACGCCGGGCCAGCGCTTCGACAGCGGACGCAACACCGCGAAGCCGGCGAGAAGCCACGCGACGAGGCCGGCGGCCAGGCCTCCCATCGTGCGCAGCGCGATGTCGGTGCCGGCGCGCGACTCGTCGGCGAGATGCGCACCGCCGAAGCGCAGCCGCGGATACTCGCGCGCCTGCTTGCCGCCGGGGAGCTCGACTTGCTCCTTCTGGTGGCCGCGGGTGGCGAGGGGCGCGGAGTAGGTCTTCTCCTGGCGCGTGCGCAGATGCGTGAGCGCGAGGTCGAGCACCGACAGCACCTCGCTGGAGTGGCCCGCGCCCGCCTTGCCGTCGCGGCCTTCCAGCGCCGCGCGGAAATGCAGCGAGTCCGCGAGGCCCACCGCGAGGAAGCAGGCGAGGACCACCACGGACATCACCGCCGCGCGGCTCTGGAACACCCTCGCCCACGGCGCCGCGAGGTGCTGATGCCGGCGGCAGTGCAGCGCGTAGCCGGCGATCGCCGCGACCAGCAGCCACAGCAGCACGTCCGTCCACAGCAGTACGGGAAGGAAGGGCACGTTACTGGAACCGGATCCGGGGGTCGACCAGCGTGTACGAGATGTCGGTGAGCAGCAGGCCGGCGATGTACAGCACCGAGCCGATGAACACCATGGCGCGCACGACCGCGAAGTCCTGCGACTGGATCGCCTCGATGGTGTAGCTGCCCAGGCCCGGGATGCCGAAGAACGACTCCGTGAGCAGGCTGCCCATGAACAGCAGCGGGATCACCACCACCGCGCCGGTGAGGATCGGGATCATCGCGTTCTTCAGGACGTGGCGGAACAGCACCGCCGCCTCGCCGAGGCCCTTGGCGCGCGCCGTGCGCACGTAGTCCTTCGAGATCTCCTCGAGGAAGATGGTGCGGTACCACCGCGTGCCGGAGCCGATGCCCGAGACGACGCCGATCACGGCGGGCAGTACGAGGAACTTCACCGCCCCCCAGCCCGCCTCGTAGCCAGAGATCGGCACCAGGTGCCAGAGCTTCGAGGCCACGTACTGCCCGCCGATGATGTAGAAGAGCGTGCTGATCGACATCATCGCCACGCAGGCCACCACGCCCCAGAAGTCCAGGTAAGTGGCGCGGAAGAACGCCATGCCGAGCGCGAAGGTGATGTTCGCCAGGAGGCCGACGAGGAAGATCGGCACGGCCAGCGCGAGGCTGGGCCCCATGCGGGCGCGGATCTCGGCGCCGATGTCGCGCTTGTCCTCGGCCGCGCCGAACTCCAGCGCGAAGAGCTTCACCGATTTCTGGAAGAACACGGTCTGCGTGGCGCGCTCGAGGCCCGCCGCGGCGTCGTTCCACAGCATCGGCCGGTCGTAGCCGCGCTCGGCCTTCCACTTTGCGATCGCCTCCGGCGTGACGCGCTTGGCGCCGAGGTGCATGCGCGCCATGTCGTCTGGCGTGTTGACGAAGAAGAACAGCGCGAAGGTCAGCAGGTTCACCCCGACCAGCACGGGGATCGCGTAGAGCATGCGGCGGAGGATGTAGCCGAGCATCTCAGGCCGCCCTCGCCGCCATGCGCTCGCGCCGGCGCCAGCCGAGGAACGCGGGGACCACGCCCAGGACCAGCGCGGCGAGCAGCAGAAGAACCGGCCACAGCACCGGGCCGTTCCACTGCGCGCGCATCGCGGCGCGCCGGTCGATGTCCAGGCGCAGGTACTTCAGCGTGTTCCCCGCCATGTTGTTCGGCTTGCCGTTCGCCAGCCAGGCGTGCGACAGGCTGAAGTCCTTGGGGTGGAAGCCGAACATCCACGGTGCGTCCTCCCTGGCGATGGCGACCATGCGCGAGATCAGGCGCTGGCGCTCGGCCGAATTCGGCATGTTGCGCACCTGCTCGAACAGCGCGTCATAGGCGGGATTGACGTAGTTCGACGTGTTCTCGCCCTGGGTCTTGGTGCGCGCCTGCGCGCCGTGCAGCAGGAACAGGAAGTTCTCCGGATCCGGGTAGTCCGCGTTCCAGCCGAGGATGTAGATCTGCTGGCTGCCCTTGCGGATCTTGTCCTGGAAGCGGTTCCAGTCGGTGTCGCGCACCTCGAGCTGGATCGACAGCTTGGCGAACTGCTTGCGCCACCAGTCGAAGCGCGGCTTGTCGCCGGGACCGCGCGACGTGGTGTCGAGGTACAGCACCAGCGGCTGGCCAGTTTTCGCGTCGCGCCCATCCGGATAACCGGCCTCCGCGAGCAGCTTCTTCGCGTGCTCGAGCGGCCGGCGCTGCGCGCGGTCATCGCGCCATTCATGGGTCACCGGGTTGATGCCCGCCTCGCCGTCGATGTAGCCGAAGATCCCAGGCGCCACCGGGCTGTGCGCCGGCACGCCGCGCCCGTTGGCGAAGATCGACAGGTACTCCTCGACGTCGACCGCGACGGACAGCGCCTGGCGCAGCTTCTTCGCGCGCACCGAGTTCCCGCCGACCACGCCGTCGAGCATGTTGAAGCCGAAGTAGTAGATCGTCGGCGACACGGTGGTCTCCAGCCGGATGCCGCGTTCCTCCATCTCCGGCGTGACGCCCGCTTCTCCCTCGACGGACACGCGCACCGCCTGGTCGAAGTTGTCCGAGGCGATGCCGGAGGAGTCGTAGTAGCCCTGCAGGAACTTGTTCCAGTACGGGATCGCCTCTCGCTCCCGGCTGAACACCACGCGGTCGATGAAGGGCATGGTCTTGCCGGCGTCGGCCAGCAGGCCCGCCTCGCGATCGCCGGGAAGGCCGTCCGCCGGATACGCCTCGCCGCGGAAGTTGGGATTGCGCTGCAGCGTCATGCGCCGGTTCGGATCGTTCTCGACCAGCATGTACGGCCCCGTCCCCACCGGCCACCAGTCGAGGTTGAAGTTCCTCTCCGCCATGCCGGGCTGCTGGAAGAACTTCTCGGCCTCCCACGGCACCGGCGCGAAGAACGGCATCGCCAGCCAGTACGCGAACTGCGGGTAGCGGCCCTTCAGCGTGATGCGGAAGCGGTGCTGGTCGACGCGCTCGACGCCGGCGAGCGCGTGCTCGCGCAGGTCGAGCCAGCCGCCCGGGGCCAGCGAGGTCGCTGCCTTCTTCAGCCGCGCCGAGAGATCGTCCAGGCCGACGATGTACTCGGCCATCAGGCCGTAGATCGGCGAATGCAGCTGCGGATGCGCGAGGCGCTTGATCTGGTAGATGTAGTCGTCCGAGGTCAGCTCGCGCGTGCCGCCGGGCAGCTCGTAGGGGTTGCGCAGGTCCTTGACGCGCTCGCGGGCGAGACCGTGGTTCGCCGCCACGAAGGCCGGGTGCGGCTGGAAGCGGATGCCGGGGCGGATCCGGATCTCGTAGCGGGTGAACTTCCCGCCTTCGAGCTCCACCGGCTCCGGCAGCGCCTCCGCCGTCGCCGGCACCAGCTCGTACGGCCGGCGCAGGTAGTGGTACTGCAGCGGCGGTTCATACACCTGACGGGTGATGAGCGCTTCGTCGGAAGTGTAGGACTGCGCCGGATCGAGGTGCTTGGGCCGGTCGGTGAACGCCGTGTAGAGCGTGTTCCCCCGCCCGTCGCCCGCCGGATAGGGATCGTTCCAGACCTCGCCGCAACCACCGAGCAACAGCAAGACAGCGACGAGGACGCGCATGACGGAAAGTATAATGCGGCGCATGGGATTCCTCTCCGGCAAAAAAATCCTCGTCACCGGGCTGCTGTCCAACCGGTCCATCGCCTACGGCGTCGCCCGAACCGCGCACCGCGAAGGGGCCGAACTGGCCTTCACCTACGTCGGCGACCGCTTCAAGGACCGGGTCACGGAGCTGGCGTCCGAGTTCGGCACGGATATCGTGCTGCCCTGCGACGTCGCGAGCGACGAGCAGATCACCGCCCTGTTCACGTCCCTGGCGGCGCGCTGGGACGGGCTCGACGGCCTGGTGCACGCCATCGCCTTCGCCCCGCGCGAGGCGATCGGCGGCGACTTCCTCGATGGATTCTCGCGCGAGGGCTTCCGGCAGGCGCACGACATCTCCGCATACAGCTTCCCCGCGCTCGCCAAGGCGGCGCTGCCGATGATGCAGGGGCGCAAGGCGTCGCTGGTGACGCTGTCCTACCTCGGCGCAGTGCGCGCGCTGCCGAGCTACAACACCATGGGCCTTGCCAAGGCGAGCCTGGAAGCGTCCGTGCGCTACCTTTCCGTAAGCCTCGGTAGCCGCGGGATCCGCGTCAATGCGGTGTCCGCCGGGCCGATCAAGACGCGGGCCGCAGCGGGCATCGCGGGATTCTCGAAGCTGCTGAAGTTCGCCGAGGAGAACGCGCCGATGCAGCGCAACGTCACCATCGACGAAGTGGGCAACGCAGTGGGTTTCCTGCTTTCGGATCTCGCCTCGGGCATCACCGGCGACACGCTCTACGTGGATTCGGGCATCCACAACGTGATGGGCGGGCTGTCAGCTGCCGACGGCGCCGGCTAGCGGACTACTTCTTTTCGATGGCCGCCTTGTTGATCTCGATCTTGGCCCGCGCGCGCAGCGCCTCGACGTAGGCCGCGTACTGCTCCGCGCCGGCGGAGCGTTCCGCATTGGCGAGGTCGGCCTTGTGCTGGTCGTCCTTGCGCTGCTCCACCGCCAGCACCTTCGCTACGCGGTACAGCGCGTAGCCTTCGTCGCGCTCGATGCCGAAATGCGCGGGCACCTTGGCGCCATCCACCGCCAGCGCCTTTGCCAGCGCGTCGGCCGGCACATTCTCCGGCGTGCGGCGGGAGACCGCCTTCGCCGGGCCCCATTTCAGGCCGGCGTCGCCGCCCTTCTGCAGTTCGGCGAGCTTTGCCGCGCCATCCTTGTGCGCGAGCTTCGCCGCATCGCGGCGCTTGAGCTTCTCCTCGATCCCGGGCCTGGCCACCTCCAGCGCGACCACGGTGGACGCCTGGTGCTCGAGAACGCGGGCCGAAACCAGCACGTTCTGCCCGACCTCGATCGCATCGGTGTTGCGCTTGGCCTTGATCGAGTCGCTGGAGAACAACGCCGCGAGCAGCTTGGCGTTGCCGAGGAGGCCCGCCTCCGGACCGGGCGTGCGCGCCAGCCAGTCGCTGACCTGCACCTTGAGCCTGAATTTCTCCGAAACCGGCTTGAGGCTGTCGGCCTGCTCGTAAACCAAGTTGCCGAACGCCTCGGCGGCTTCGGCGAAGCGCTTCTGGCCCTTCTGCTTCGTCAGGTCCGCCACCAGTTCCTTGCGCACGTCCTCGAGCGGCCGTGCCTTGCCGGCCTCGATGCCGGTAACGCGGATGATGTGGAAGCCGAACTCGGACTCGACCGGGCCGACGATGTCGCCGTCCTTGCCGCCGTACACGGCGTCCTCGAAGGCCTTGACCATCATGCCGCGGCCGAAGAGCCCGAGGTCGCCACCCTTGTCCGCGGAGCCCGGGTCCTGCGAGTGCTTCTTCGCCAGGTCGCCGAACTGGCCCGGCGCCTTGCGCAGCTCGGCGAGGATCTCCCCGGCCTTCTTCTTCGCCGCTTCCCGCTCGGCGGGCTTCGCGTCCGCCGGCGCCTGGATCAGGATGTGGCTGGCGCGGCGCTGCTCTTCGACGCGGTACTGGCTGGCCCTCGCCTCGTAGGCCTTCTTCAGCTCGTCCTCGGTGACCGGGTCGGAGGCCGCGAGTTCATCGGCGGACAGCACCACGAACTCGACCTTGACGCGCTCGGGCACGCGGAACTCGGGCTGGTTGGCGTCGTAGTAGGCCTTGATCGCCGCATCATCGACCTTCACCTGCGCGAGGTACGGCGCGGCGGGGATCGTCGCCTCCTGCAGCTCGCGCTTCTGGCTCTCGAGCGCGGCAAGGCGCTCTGCCACCGCGCGCGGCTGGATCGCCGTCTCGGCGATCGACCGGGTGAGCTGCGACACCGAAATGTCGTAGCGCAGCGCGGCCTCGAAGCCGGCCGGCGTCTGGCCCTGCCCGCGCAGCACCGCCTCGTACTGGTCCTTGGAGAACTTGCCGCCGGCCTGGAACGACGGGATGGCGAGGATGGTCTCGCGCAGCGACGCGTCGCCCACCAGCAGGTTGGCGCGCACCGCCTCGCTCGCCACCAGGCGCTGCGAGATCATGCCGTCGAGCATCAGGTTGCGAGACTCCGCCGTGTCCATCATCGAGGCGTCGAAGTTGCGCCCGAAGATCGAGCGCAGCCGGTCCTGCTGGCGGCGCATCTCCTCGGTGAACTCCCGCTCGCTGATCTTCGCCTCGTTGACCGTGGCGACCGTGTCCGCGCCGCCCTTGACGCGGGTATAGGACTCGATCCCCCAGGTCATGAACGTGAGGGCGATCATCGCCAGGAAGACCTGGATGATGCGCTTGTGTCGCTCGACGAAATCGAACATCGGATGTGCAAAGGGCCCGTCAGGGCCCTTGGTTTCCTTCAGTTATGGCGGAGCGGACGTCCGCCCATACGTCTCTTAAGTACCTGAAACGGCTACTAAAAAACACGGAGCGCTTGAAGCACCCACAAAACGACCACCTGTTTCACATAGTCGCGGACTAAGCTTCCATTTCAAGCTTCTTCACCGGACGCAGCCGATTGTATTCGTTTTTTTGAATAGTGGCGCTGCAGGAAGCAACTGAAAGCCTCGATCGACCAGGACGCGCCGTCCTTGCGCACCAGCTCCAGCACCTCGCTGTTCGGGCCGAGCCACTGCGGGCGCCTAGCTTCCTGAGAGCGTAAAGCCTTTCTCGCGAAGCCCTTCATGTCCAAGGAGCGTGGCTCCTTACGGTCGTAGCTATCTGCTACCCGCTCTCGATCCGCTCCGCACAATAACGGGACCGTGCTTAGACAGTTCCTTCTTCCTTGCGCGATCTTGATTCCTCTCGAACTCAACTAGGTCCGCCCCTGTCATGAGCACAGTCTCGCCTCCCACGTCACGCTCGGGGCCGGAGTCGTAGATACACGGACGTTGCGGGGATGGTTTGTCCCCAGCCCACGTGTTGGTCGTAGTGCCATAGGCCCGCCGCATTGACTTTTTCTTTCCCATTTATGCAATTTTACCTCCACATGAGACTGATGCCAGATATCCAAAGTGCCCCTAGGCACATGACCTTTCTCCAACATACCATTTGACCTCGGGGGCGTTCTCAAGTGCGATGTACGCATCGTGATCTCGATTCACGAGGTAACGCACTATTACGGGGCGTAGATCGATAGGGATCATACGGTGCGACTGGCTGGTGTCTTCGCGCTTTTCGATTTAGTTCTCAACTACGAAGTCAAGAACTCTGACTTCTATTTTTGAGGTCATTTTCTTAAGCGTCGCCGGAATGGATCTTTTGGGATAGAACCGAATCGCAAGCCCGGGGCGAATGACCCCCTCCTGATGCAGTTCCCACGTGTCGAGAGGTTCGCCAGCCTTCGACCACAAAATCATTAATTGACGCACATCACGAACCGGAGAGCGCAATTTGTTCAACAATGACCATGAACATTGCGTGAAGTCCCCGTGCGGTTCACACACCAGATTGGAACTAGTTACGCCTTCCAATATTGATGGCCCCATTTCGCTTAAGGGTGAGTTCTTTTCTTTAGTTGCTGCAAGCGAATTTAGGGGCGCATTTGACTTGGGTTGCGTCAACAATGCCGACAAATAGCCGACTGGTATTGCAAAATTTAGGTTCTGGCCGCCCCGAAATGTAGCGACAGCAACTCCTACTACTTGTCCTTTTTGATTGAGCACAGGTCCTCCGCTGCTGCCGGGTGATATAGGTGCAGTTACTTGGAGGATGTCCGTATTCGCTATGCGTCGAACACCGCTGACAATCCCTTGTGAAATCGTTCCTTCAAGTCCTTGAGGATTTCCGATTGCGAAAACTTCCTCGCCGACCATTATTTGGTTGCTTTGTCCCAGCGGCAGCGCCGGGCCCGACACTCCCTTTACAGCGAGAATCACCAGGTCTCTAGCGGCATCCATTGCAACTATCCCCGTAATCTCCCCCTTGTCAGGTTTACCAACCATTCTTACCAACCCGCGTGAGGCACCTCGCACAACGTGTGCATTCGTGGCGACATATCCTCCTGGTACAAAAAATCCGCTCCCTAGGGAAATTGGCTGACCTTTGGCATCATCCATTAGCACCAGAACGACCGATGGAAAGCTCTGTGTTGCAACCGCCTTTGCGGTCTGAGCGTCTGCAGAACGCATGACCAAGGAGCACGCTGCCAATACCAATACGGTTCCGGCGTATTTGAGTTGCCTATCGATGTAGTTCAGAGTGTTTTTGTTCATAACGTGCAGTATGAGACTGCAACCGTTGGGCCCGGGTCTTTGGTACAAAAAGTCATGCTTGGATTGGAAACGCGATCGCATAGGGAACCGGCCCCGTCCTTGTGAGTCTGACAGCTTCCAAGGCGATGTGATCAACCTTAGCCTGGTGACAAATCGATCGCATAGAGGTCGGCAGTGATGTCCCCCTTGGCATGCGCCGACTGCAAGAACGCCAACAGATCCTCCTGAATCGCCCCGGGATTCCCGGAGAGTTCCGTGTGTGAGTCACGCCGGGATGGCGTGAGGCTCGTTACAGCGATAGTACGCTTGCTCGAACTCGGCCGGCGGAATCAGCCCGATGGGCTCGAGAAGGCGCCGGTTGTTGA
>SXGT01115289.1_pt1 | contig 10206 bp, 12 predicted proteins | sample 3176221 | NCBI WGS metagenome assembly SXGT01 (sample SAMN11356862, study PRJNA531348) | freshwater metagenome | isolation source: freshwater sample F1-120 | place: China: Fuxian Lake, Yuxi | collected 2017-12-25
ACGATCGTCGTTCGCGGAGCGGGGCGACGTTGCGGACGACGTTGCGGACGCGGGCTTCGTCGGGTTGGTGGGCACGCGGCGACGCTAATGGGTGCGCTGCCGGCAAGCAGCCCGTCGGTCGCTAGCCTCGCCCGCGGTGGTGCGCGACACGGATCTCCTCGAACTCGCGGGGCGGCGCGTCCTGCTGCGGCCGCTGCGTGCCGACGACTGGGACGCGTGGCGCGAGATCCGCGTCCGTTGCCGCGCCTGGCTCGAACCGTGGGAGCCGGCATCGGAGCCCGGGAGCCCCGATCCGGTCGAGGATCGCGACGCGTTCCGCAGCCGCTGCGGCGCCTGGGACCGGCAACGCCACTTCGATTCCGCGTACGGATTCGGGTTGTTCCTCCGCGACGGTCGGATGATCGGCGAGGTGAGCCTCGGCTCGGTGCAGCGAGGGCCGTTCCAGTCCGCGTACATCGGGTACTGGGTCGACGACGCCTACGCCGGTGCGGGCTACGTCCCCGAAGGCGTCGTCGTGCTCCTGCGGTACGGCTTCGAGGTGCTCGGTCTGCATCGCATGGAGGCCGCGATCGTGCCTCGGAACGCCGCGAGCCGGCGGGTCGCGATCAAGCTCGGCATGCGTGAGGAGGGAACGTCGCTGCGATTCCTCCAGATCCAGGGGATCTACGAAGATCACGTGCGCTACGCGATGACCCTCGACGAATGGACCGAACACGGCCCCGCGTTGGTGACTGCCTGGCTCTGATCCGGTCCGCGACCACCGCCGGTCACTTCGCCTGATCGTCGTGCTCCCAGGGCATCCGCCGGTACCAGTCGTCGCGGCGCGCCTCGCCGATCACGGTCGGGGGGTGCTTCTTCAGGTTCTCGTGACAGAGGGGGCACCGCGCGACCGAAGGATCGGGCAGCACGGCGACACAGGTACGGCAGCGCCAGACGAACATGTCGGCCTCCCAGCCCAGGCGACCTGCCCACTTTAGCCACAAATGTGCACTTGTGCACGCGTGGGTCACGGTGGTCAGCGGCGCCCGAACCAGCCTTGGGTCAGGCTCCAGGTCTGGTGGGCGACCTCGGTGGCGACGGCCGAGTCGAAGTCGGGCTGCCAGGCGGTCTGGCGCAGGGTCGCCTTGGCCCGCGCGACGAGGGCCTCGGGGACCTCGGCGGCGCGTGCCGCCAAGGCCACGGCCGCGTCGAGGAGTTCGTCGTCGGGGTGACACGTCCACGCCAACCCGCGCGCCGCCGCCTGCGCGCCGTCGAGTGCCTGTCCGAACAGGGCCAACGCGGCCGCGCTCTGCGGTCCGACGGCACGTTCGAGCAGCCAGAGGTGGCCGCCGCCGGGGTGCAGTCCGATCCGCAGGAACTTCGTGTCGAAGCGCGCCGAGGTACCAGCGAGGCGGATGTCGCACGCGAGCGCGAGGTTGAATCCCGCGCCGACCGCCGCGCCGTTCACCGCGGCGACGGTCGGCAGCGACGACCGCAGCACGCGGAGGAAGCCGTCGTAGACGGTCACGATCGAACCGCGTTCTTCGGCGTCGGTGGTGTCGGCGAACCGGCCGAGTGCGCTCGTGTCGGCGCCCGAGCAGAAGGCGGGGGCCGCGCCCGTGATCACGAGCGCGCCGATCGCCGCGTCGGCCTCGAGTTCGTCGATCGCGGTGACGATCTCTTCGACGAGCGGCATGGTGAGCGCGTTGCGACGCTCGGCGTCGTCGAGCGTCAGGACGGCGACGCGGTCGCGTCGTTCGACGTGGAGCGGCACGGTGGCTCCTCAGGATTCGTGGCGGACCACGGCGGGCGAATGGCGGAAGAAGTCTTCGACCTCACGCTCGTACTTGTACGACGGCGCGGCCTTGGTGCCGATCGTCTTCTCGAGCCGCAAGCCGCGCGCGAACGCCTCGACCGTGCCGGCCATCGTGTAGCGGTACCGGAACCCGGCCTCCTTGAAGCGCCGGTTGTCCATCCCTCGCCCGAAGCGCAACAGGTCGAGCCACTCCGGCGGAAGGTTCACGACCCGCAGCAGTCGCAGCGGTTCGGCGGCGGCGTTGGTGAACAGCGGCGGGAGCGCGACGCGCCGCTTGCCGACCATCGAGCAGATCTCGCTCCACGGCAACAGTCCGTCGGCCGCGACGTTGAACACGCCGGGGAGATCGTGGGTCGTGGCGTACATGAGCGCGGCGACGACGTCGTCTTCATGGACGAACTGGAGGCGTGGGTCGAACCCGAGGATCTCGGGGACGACCGGGAGCCGCAGCGCCTGCGAGAACGGTGTGTCGAGTTGGTCGCCGAGCACGTTGGTGAACCGCAACAACGTGACGGTGATGTGCGGGTTGTCGGCCGCGAAGTCGCGCAAGAACGCCTCGACCTCCAACAGCGATCGCTCCACGTTGGTGTGCGGCGGGCTCGTGCGCTTCGCCTCCTCGCGGAACAGGTAGGGGTCGCGGCTCCCGGCGCCGTACACGTAGCCACTCGACTTGACGATCACATTGCGGACCGGGCTGTCGGGGGCGCCCGCGGCGGCAAGCAGGTTCATGGTGCCGATCACGTTCGTCTCGTGCAGCGCGCGACCACTCACGCGCGTCGAGTCGACGACGAGGTGCGTGTGCACGACCGTGTCGACGTCGGTGGCCTGCACGATGCGTTGGAGGATCGAGTACGAGGAGTCGGCACGCACGAACTCGGTGCGTTCGAGCGGGACTCGCGGCTCGCGGGTGTCGAGTCCGACGACGACCTCGACATCGGGTCGCGCCTCGAGCGACTGCGCGGCGCGACCGCCCCAGAACGTCGACAGCCCGGTGACGAGGACCCTCATCGCGTCACGTCCAGATGCTCTTGCGGGTGCGCAACATGTCGTAGAGGGCGTCTTGGATCTGGCGGCGGACCAACTCGGACGCGTCCATGACACGGCTGCGCGAGTAGCGCTCCTGGTCGGGTGATTCGTCGAAGTGGATCGGTGGCAGCACCCGGATCCGGAACTTCGCGGGAAAGTAGGTGACGAGGCCGAGCGGGCCGAGCAGCAACATGTTCGCCGTGATCGGGAAGTACGGGAGTCCGATGAGTTTCGCGAGCCGGCGGCTCTTCCACACGATCGGCATCGACTCCTCGGCGCCGACGACCGCGATCGGGATGATCGGCACGCCGGCGCGCATCGCGATCTCGACGAACCCACCGCGTCCGAAACGAGCGAGTTGATAGCGATCCTGGTAGAGCTTGCCGGTTCCCTTGGTCCCTTCGGGGAACACGAGCACCAGCTCGCGGTCGTCGTGGAGGAGTCGGTACGCATTGTCGGGGTTGGCGGTGACGCCACCCGCGCGCGACCACATCGTGCCGATCGCCGGCATCCGGCGGAAGAGATACTCGGCGAGTCCGTAGACCGGCCGGTGGAGGTCGCGCTCGATGCCGTGCATGATCACGGGTGCGTCCGACGGGATCGCCCCGGCGTGGTTCGCGACGAGCAACGCGCCGCCTTCGGTCGGGAGGTGCTCGAAGCCCTCCCACTCGGCGCGGAACCAGTGCTTGTAGAACGGCTCGTACACGGTGCGGGTGAGCGCTCGCAGCTTGTCGCTGCGTCCCCAGGTGTCGACATCGCCGCCGCGTTCGGCGTCGACGGTGGGTGAATCCTCGTCGAGTTGCGGTCGGGCGACCGGAACGAGCTCACGCGACGCGGCCGCCGGCAGGTCGACGATGCCGGCTCGCCGTTCGGCGGTCGTGGGCTCGCGGCGATCATCCATCACCTGCCATTGCACTCGGCCGGCAGGGTCCGCGCCAAACCGCAGGGTCGGCGCCGAGGGGGAGGGTCGGTAACGTCGGCCCGATGGCCGTCGCCGAGCGCTCCGAACGCCGCTTCTCCGACGCGTTCCGCGCGTTGCGGTATCGGAACTATGCGCTGTTCTGGTCCGCGGCCCTGGTGTCGCAGACCGGCTCGTGGATGCAGAACCTCACGGTGCCCTACGTCGTCTACCGGGCGACGGGGAGCGAAGCTTGGGTGGGTTTTGCGACGTTCTGCCAGTACTTCCCGGCATTCGTGTTGAGCCCGGTCGGCGGGATGCTGGCCGACCGGCTCCCGCGGCGCACCGTGACCCTGCTCGCGAACGTGATCGGGATCGTGGGGGCGGTCGCGCTCGCGGTCGTTTGGCGCGACGGTGCCGCGAGCCCGTGGACGACGGTCGGCCTCGTCACGCTCGTCGGTGCCGCGACGGGCATCGGGCTGCCGGCCTGGCAGTCGCTCATGCCGAGTCTCGTGCCGCCCGAGCTGTTGCAGAACGCGATCACGCTCAACTCCGCGCAGTTCAACGCGGCGCGTGCGTTCGGTCCGGCGCTCGGCGGGCTCGTACTCGCCCGTTGGGGACCGTCGACCTCGTTCACGGTCAACGCGATCTCCTACCTCGCGGTGATCGCGGCGGTGCTCGCCACCCGAGTCGCCGCGGTGCCCGCGCCGGAGCGACGCGAGGGACCGCTCCAGCAGGTGCGCGCCGGGCTCGGTTACGCGCGGCGTCACCGCGGCGTGAAAGTCGCGGTCGGACTCGTCTTTTCGGTCGCAGCGTTGGGAAGCCCGGTGATCCCGTTCGTCGCCGTGTTCGCGGCCGAGGAGTTCGACGTCGACCGGGCCGCCTACGGCTGGCTCTACGCGTGCCTCGGAATCGGCGCGGTGTGCGCGGCGCTCCTACTCGCGTCGGTCGGTGAACGTGTTCGGCGATCGCGACAGGCCTCGATCGCCGCGATCGCCTATTGCGGCGCGCTCGTCGGGTTCGCGCTCGCACCGACGTATTGGGTCGCCGTCGTGCTGATGCTCGGGATCGGCTTCGGCTACCTGTCGACGGTGAACGCGCTCAACACGTCGATCCAGTTGCTCGTCGACGACGAGTACCGCGGGCGGTGCCTCGCGCTCTACGCGATGGCGATCACGGGCGGGTTCCCGCTCGGTGCCTGGGTCCAGGGTGAGATCGCGCACCGCATCGGCGTTCGAGCGACGGTCGCGGGCGCGGCGGTGATCCTGCTCGGGGTGGTGCTGACGGTGGTGACGCGGCCGTCGGTGATCGGGGCGCTCGACGACCACGAACGCCGGTCGGGCGGGCCCGCACGGCCTGACCTGGTCGACGCGCCCGTCATTCCCTGACCGCGCCGGTGACCAGCCAGCGATCGGTGCGATAGCGCAGCCCCATGCCGATGGCGCGCGCGACGAGGAAGACGCCGAGCGACCACCACAGCGCGGCGAGTCCGCCGCCCGCGGGCAACACGAGCAGCGCGAACGGAAGGAACGCGAACGTCGCCACGAGCATCGCGCCCGCGAGGTAGCGCGTCTCGCCCGCGCCGATGAGGACGCCGTCGAGCACGAACACCACGGCACCGATCGGCTGCCACAACGCCACGATCGGGAGCACCGCGGCAAGCGCGTCGCGTACCGCGGGGTCGTCGGTGAACACCGCCGTGAGCGGCTCGCGGGCCGCGATCACGAGCCCGCCCGCCGCGATCCCAGCGACGACACCGAGCTCGAGCATTCGCCTCGTGACGGTGCGCGCGCCGCGGCGATCACCTGCGCCGAGGTACCGGCCGACGATCGCCTGGCCCGCGATCGCGATGGCGTCGAGTGCGAGCGCGAGGACGTACCAGAGTTGGAACGCGACCTGGTGCGCGGCGACCGCGGTGTCGGAGATGCGCGACGCGATCGCGGTCGTGGTGGTGAACGCGGCGAGGAGCGACGCGGTGCGCACGACGAGGTGGCCGCCGACACGGGCGGTGCGAACGATCTCCGCGCGGTCGGGTCGCGCGTCGGCGCCGGTCGCGCGTCGCGCTCGCAGCAGCAGCGCGACGAACGCCGCGGCGCTGAGGGCCTGCGCTATCACCGTGCCCCACGCGGAACCCGCGATGCCCCAGTCGAATCCGTAGACGAACAGGAGCTCGAGCCCGAGGTTCGCGACGTTGGCCGCGATCGCGATCAGGAGTGGCGTGCGGGCGTCCTGGGTGCCGCGGAGGTAACCGACCCCGGCGAGCATCACGGTGACGAGCGGTGCCCCGAGCAGGCTGATGCGCAGGTAGGTGAGCGCGAAGGGCCGAACCGTGTCGGAGGCGCCCATCGCGTCGACGATGAACGGTGCGGCGAGCAACCCCACCGTCGTCAAGGCGAGGCCGAGACCGACCGCGAGCCAGAGCCCGGCGAAACCCTGCTCGGCCGCACCGCGTTCGTCGCCCGCGCCGATCCGGCGCGCAACGGCGGCCGTCGTGCCGTAGGCGAGGAAGTTGAAGATGCCGAATGCCGCGGTGAGGACGGTGCCGGCGATACCGAGCCCTGCCAGCGGGTACCGGCCGAGGTGACCGACGATCGCGGTGTCGACGAGGACGTAGATCGGCTCGGCGGTGAGGGCGCCGAGGGCCGGCAGCGCGAGGCGCAGGATCTCGCGATCGTGCGCCCGACCCTCACCTCGTCCCGCCCCGCTGGCCACGCCATGCTTCTAGCGCGTGCGCTGTCTCAGCCCCCTGCCATAGTGACGAGGTGAGGTCCGGGGCGGTCTTGTTCGCACAATGTGCTCGGCAACTCCAGAGCGCGGCGCGGGCATCGGGCCTGGTCGTCCCGGCGTTCCGGAGCCCGCCGCGCCGGCGCGATGCCGACCGCACGATCCGCAGGCTTCCCGGTGGGGCGGTCGTCGCGGTCCGGCTCGCGGGCCGCCAGGCCGCCCAGATCCAGCGCGACATGATCGACGGGGTCCTCGCCGCCAACGACCTCGACGGACGGGCCGCCGAACGGATGCGCCAGGTGCTGCTGCGATCGCTCGCCGAACTCGATCCGGTCGACGGCGGTCCACGTGCCACTCGCCACGCCGCCTGACGTCGTACCCTTTGTCCGGTTCGGTGCGTGTCGACGCGTCGACGCCAGCGTGGGAGCGTGGTGAGAGATGGCTGTGTCCGAAGTCGCCGGCGGCGACGTCCAGCGCCTCGACCCGAAGGTCCGCCAGGTCTGGGCGATCGAGTCGGGCGGGCCGTGCCTCGCGCTGACGGTCGTCGGTGCCGCGGTGGCGGCAGCGGCTGGGCTCGGCGGTCTCGCGCTCGCCGTCGGCGTGCTCGGCGTGGCGGTCACGCTCGGATGCATCGCGTGGTCGGGCGCCGCCTGGCGACGGTGGCGTTGGTCCGCCGGGCCTGCGGCGCTCGAACTGCGCCATGGGGTCGTCATCGCTCGGCGCTCGGCCGTGCCCTACCACCGCATCCAACAGATCGATGTCGTGCGCGGACCGATCGAGCGCCTCCTCGGCCTCGCGACCCTCACGGTGCGGACCGCCGCCGCCACGAGCGACGCGAGCCTCCCCGGGCTCGCCGCGTCGAACGCCGACGATGTGCGCCGCTTCCTGCTCGAGCGAGCCGGCCGTGACGACGCCGTCTGATCCCGCCGCACCCGCCGCACCGCCCGCGCCGACAGCGCCCGCGCCGGTCGGGCCGTGGCCCCCGGGTGGCTTCGGACGTCGCCGCACGCATCCCCTCACCGTCGCGCTCGGGTTCGGGGGCGTCGGGCTCGGCGTCGCCTACTCGCTCGCGCTCGACGGTGTGAACCCGCTCGGGCTGCTCATCGGGATGTCGAGCGGCTTCCGTCTCGTGCACTGGTGGTTCCACAGCTACGAGCTGCGGGTCGACGACATGGTCGTCACCGCGGGCGTGTTCCGGCGCCGCGAACAGGTGGTGCCGTATCAACGCGTGCAGCAGGTCGACCTGCACCGGGGGCTCTTGGCGCAACTCCTCGGTCTCGCCGAGGTGCGCATCGACACCGCCGGTTCGGCCGCCGGGCATGTCGCGCTCACGTACCTCGATCACGCCGGCGCGCAGACCGTGCGCGACTGGGTGCTCATGCGCCGCGCCGAGCTCGCGCTCGTACCGCGGTCGATCGCGCCCGATGTGGCGCAGGGTTCGCCGCCGCCTCGGGCCCCACCCGCGCGCCCGGCAGTCGTGTATTCGCTGACACCGGCCCAGCTCGCAGCCGCGGGCGCGACCTCGACCGTGCCGATGGTCGCGATCGCAACCGCGGTACTCATGTCGCCGCTCGCACTCGGGTCGTTGGTCGCGGGCGACCGCCCGCTCGCCGCGCTCGGTGCGCTGGCTGTCGCGGTGGCGATCGTCGTCGGCGTCGTCGCGTTCTCGGCGCTCGGCCACCTACTGACGTTCGCTCGCTACCGGCTCGAGGTGACGGGCGACGAACTCCGTGTCGATTACGGCCTGCTCGAGGTGCAGCACCTCTCGGTTCCGCGTGCTCGCATCCAGTACGTGTCGATCCTCGACAATCCGTTGCGCCGCGCGCTCGGCGCGGTGTCGCTCACGATGCATTCCGCCGCGCCGGGCAACGACAATCCGTCGCGGTGCACGATCGTGTGGCTCCCGCGGGAGCAGGTGCCCGAGGTGCTCGCGTTCGCGTTGGGAGTCCCGCCGCGGGTCGACTCGTGGCTTCCCGAACTCACGCCGCGACCTCCCGCTGCTCGCCGGCGCGCGATCGTGAGGCGCACTGGCGTGCTCGCGCTCGGCGCGCTGGTCGCGACCTTCGCGTGGTATCCCGCAGGTGCCGCGTCACTGCTCGCCGTCGCGGCCGGAGTCCCCTGGGGGCGACGCGCTCATGCTCGTGCCGGCCATGCCGTCGCCAGCGGCGTCATCGTGCTCAGCTCCGGTGTGGTGGCCCATCACGTGCAGATCGTTCCCGTCGGTCGACTCCAGAGCGCGCGCACGCTGGCATCGTGGTTCCAGCGGCGTGTCGGAGTCGCGACCCTCGCGCTCGACGTCGCCGGCGCGTCGCCGCGTCTCATGGATGTCGACGAACCGATCGCGAACGAGTTGCACGCGACCCTGCCCCTCGCGCGGTGATGGCGCGTAGCCTCTGCCGCAGCACCCGCCCGGGTGGCGGAACGGTATACGCAGGCGGCTTAAACCCGCCGGCCCCGCGGGGCATGAGGGTTCGAGTCCCTCCCCGGGCACTGCCCCGCGATGCGCGCGGTTCATGGCATCATTTGATGTAGATTCTGATGCAACCCGAACATCCAGAGGATGACGCGATGCGCACGACCGTCACGATCGACGACGAACTCGCAGCGAAGGCCGCGCAGCTCACCGGCATTACGGAACGAGCAACGCTCCTCCGGCTCGGCCTCGAGACGCTGGTCGAAGTAGAGAGCGCCCGCCGACTCGCACGCCTCGGGGGGTCGGACCCGAAGGCGACTGCCGCTCCGCGCCGTCGCGGCAGCGCCGCGTGATCCTTGTCGATACTTCGATCTGGATCGACCACCTGCACCGGAGCGAAACACACCTCGTAGCACTGCTCGAACGCGACGAAGTCGCGATCCACCCGATGGTGCTCGGCGAGTTGGCCCTGGGCTCCATTGCGCGCCGCGCCGAGTTCCTCACACTGCTCTCGAATCTCCCGACGATCGTGCCCGCGTCTGACGACGAACTCCTGGTCTTCATCGAGGCGAACACCCTTTGGTCACGGGGACTCAGCCTGGTCGACGCACACCTTCTCGCGGCGGCGCAACTCACTGCCGGAACGCGACTGTGGACGCGTGACAAGCGACTGCGCAAGGCTGCCGACGGGTTGGGGCTCATCGACCGTCACAGCTGACGCCCGACGTCACGGTTCGAGTCTCACGACCTGCACAAACGTTGTCGTTCCGACAACACTTGCCTAGGTCAGCAGCAGGTTCGAGTTGCGTCCTCTCAGGTGTCGCGCTGACTGGCAGCGCACCGTCACCGAACGTGCAGGACGATCGCGCTGCGCACTGGGTCAGACCTGCTGCATCGATGCGATCACACCTTGAGCGGCAGCGATAACAGGCATGAGCGGATGGTCGACTCGACCCCAGAAGGCGTCCTCGGGTACGTCGACGGAGCGGCTTCCGCGAGTCGAGAGGATATGGAACCGGACTGCGCCGCCAGTGGGGAGTGCACGGTCATCCGGGCCGGCAAAGAGCGTCAGATGCTGTCGTGCAGCCAGGAGCGCGCGCGTCGCCGCCGCGACAGCAGCGTGTTCGCCCGCGATCGTGCCACCACCAGTGCTCGTGTACAAGCTCGTCGTGTTGCCAGTCAACGCCACGAGCGTCGCGGTGCCGCCCGATGAGGGAATGTCGTACCCCGCACACATCAGGATGCTGCGTTGGCGGGATGGGCAGAACTCCGGACTCCGCTGCCTGAAGCGCCATCGCTCACAGATCAGGCAGTGCGTCTGGTGATCGCCGAGCAGGCCGCATACGAGTC
>SXGT01695550.1_pt1 | contig 10206 bp, 5 predicted proteins | sample 3176221 | NCBI WGS metagenome assembly SXGT01 (sample SAMN11356862, study PRJNA531348) | freshwater metagenome | isolation source: freshwater sample F1-120 | place: China: Fuxian Lake, Yuxi | collected 2017-12-25
CCGCTGCCACCACACAACGTTGCCACCACACAACGTTGGCTCCAACGAAACGAACTCGCCCGTGCTTCACGCTACGAATCTCGTAATCTCCTTCCACCACTCAAGAACCAGCTAAGAACCTAAACCGGACAGTAGAACTAGCGGCCTCGCCGAATTTGACACGTGAGTCAACAAGCCCTGGCGGAGCCCCTCCAAAAAGACCAAGCCCGGCGTCTTCAGTGACGCCGGGCTTGGTTGGACAACTCCTGCGATCCGTCGGTGGAGTTCAGATGCCGTCCATTGCTTCCAGAATCGCGGTCGTGATGACGAAGGACTCATTCACCAGATCGCCGTTGACGATCAGCGTGTCGGTCCCTTGGCCTCCGGCGATGGTATCGGCACCACCTTGACCGTCGATGCGGTCGTCGCCGTCTTGGCCAAGCAGCAGGTCGTTACCAGCTCCGCCGGTGAGCGAATCGTTGCCATCCCCGCCGAGCAGCGAGTCATTACCGGCTCCGCCATTCAGCACGTCGGCACCATCGCTGCCAGAGAGGCCATCGTTGCCGTCGCCACCCAGAATCGTGTCGTTGCCATCGCCGCCTGCGAGCTCATCGTTCCCCGCATCGCCGGTGATCGAATCGTTGCCATCACCGCCACGGATTTTGTCGTCCCCGTCATTGCCGCTGATGGTGTCGTCGTTGAGTCCACCGTCGCAAGTATCGTTGCCGAGACCGCCCGTCAGTGAGTCGGTGCCAGTTCCCCCTGAGAGCGAATCATTGCCATTGCCACCGATAAGCGAGTCGCTGTCGGCGTCACCGGTCAAGACATCGTCGTTGTTGCCGCCATCCAGATAGTCGTTGCCTGCGTCGCCATTGAGAATGTCGTTACCGTCGCTGCCCAAGAGAGTGTCGTTCCCATCGCCACCGAGTTCACGATCGTTGCCGGCTCCGCCATTGAGCCGATCGTTTCCGGCACCACCGATCATTGTGTCATTGCCCGTCCCACCATTCAGAGAATCATCGCCGTCACCTCCGTCGATCGTGTCATTGCCAAGGCTTCCGGTGATCGAGTCACTTCCATCGCCGCCGTTCATCCTCAGGCGAATGCCGCCCGGAATGGCAGTCGAGGCGTTGATGACATCGTTGCCACCATCGCCATTCACGATCACCAGGGCTGCGGAGACGCCACGGAGATCGTTGATCCTGACGGTGTCATTCCCATTGCCCGTGTTGAGCACGACGTTCGTGACAAGGTTCGACACGACGATGGACGCTGTCCCCTCGGAAATTCGCATGAGGCTATCGGAGGTCTTGCCAATGACAAACGTGTTGGCGAGCGAGGTGCCATTGATCGTCACGGTGTCGGCACCGGCGGTGCTGGTCAACGTGTCGATGCCATCGCCGATTCCGTTCCAGATGAGGTTGTCATCTCCTGCCCCGCCGTTAGCCAAGTCGTTCCCCCCTTGGCCATCAACCGTGTCGTTTCCGTTACCGCCGTTGAGCGTGTCCGCGTCGGAACCGCCGAGCAGTATGTCGTCGCCTTCGCCACCATCCATCGAGTCGTTGCCCGCGTCGCCATTGAGGAGGTCGTTCGTCTCACCTGCCAGCAAGGTGTCGTTTCCGTCGCCACCCAAGAGCGTGTCATTCTGCGTTCCGAGTGCCGGGGGCAGCGGAGGTGGCGCTGGTGGCGGATCACCCGCGGCACCGGCAATGCCGTTGACCAATGAGGTCGCCAAGCCGTTGGGATCATTCAGATCAATGCGGAAGTAGAGTGGTTGCCCCGGTTGAATATCATCGGCGGAGGCTCCCGGCGTGATGTTGTTTTCCAGCGGCGACGACGAACGATTCACCGAGCCGGTGAGTGCAGCGAGCCCCGTCAATTCTCCGCGAAGTGCCGCACCTCCAAAGACCTCGTTGCCAAGGCTGACAACTTCGATGTTCTGGGCGATCATTTGGTCGATCGTGTTTTGGAACGACGCACCGCGCCCTTGTGGCGTTGTATTGCGACCACCGGCGGTCAATGTCGCAGCGGAGACGGTCACGCCGCCAACTCCGGTATAGATCGTCGCTCCATCGGGTTGATAGGCGGTTCCGGCATCGGTCGCGACGATGACGATGTGCCGAGCTCCCGCGCGGAACCCGACACCGTCGGTCGCGCCGGCAACCGGAGCGGTCGGAGGTAAGATCGGCCCACGCGGATCACCCGTGAGATCGGGAGTGAACGTGCTGTAGGCCGGCACATCCGAGCCATTCGAGTTTGTCTGAGTCGCGGCCAGTCCAGCGGCACCGCTATCCACTAAGTCGCCATCATTGTTTCCGTCGAAGCCTCGTCCCGTCGCGACTTGGAACAAACCTTCCAGCATGGATTCCGGAAGATCTCCGCCGCCTTCCGGAGCAGAACGCCGCAAGGCCGCATCGATCGCCGCGCCGAACTGAGGCGTGGCCGAGGTGATGATCGGTTGATTGAGAATAAAGGGATGATCGGTGCCTCCGCCGCCAGTGCCGTTGTAGTCCTCGAAACGCCCGACGCCGTAAGCGAGATCACCGGTGGGATAAAGAGCCCCAAGCTGAGCAATCATCATCGTGATGGCTTGGCGAATGGTCGATGTCAGCGCTCCCTGAAAACTTCCCGTGTCGTCCAACACGAAAAAGATGTCGAGGACCGGCGGCGGAGGTGTCGCATCGCCATCGAAGATGCGTCCCTCGGCGACGAGATTGCCGGCTCGCGCATTGGACAGATTCGACAACGTGATGAAGAACGTCTCGGCGTCCGATTCATCGCGTGTGTCACCGACAATCGGCACCGAGAAAGTCTTGGTGAGTTGCCCAGGATTGAAAGTCAGTTGGCCCGACGAGCTGACATAATCGGCGTTGGGATTGGTTGCCGAGCCGCCGACAGCAGTCCCGCCTGCGTTCGTACCATTGGAGCTGGTCGTGTAATTCATCGTGATCGGCAGGCTGGACGCGGACGACAACGTGACCGTGAACACCATATTTGTCAGACCGCTATTTCCTTCGGTCAGTGTGGAGTTGGCGATCGACACCGTCGAAGACCTCGTGTCGAGCAAGTCGTTTCCGGTTCCGCCATCCAACGAATCGGAGCCGCTCGCGGCAATCAAAGTGTCGTTACCAGACTGACCAAGCAGCGTGTCATTGCCGTTGCCGCTGTTGTTCAGATTGCGGAAGTCATCAAAGATCGTGTCGTTGTCATTGCCGCCCAACAGGAGGTCACTGCCGAGTCCCCCTTCGAGGGTGTCGTTGCCCGCTTGCCCATTGAGGGTGTCGTCACCGTCGCCCCCTTGCAGCGAATCGGCCCCACTACCGCCGAGCACACTGTCAGTCCCCACGCCCCCCTGAACGGTGTCATTTCCGTCCTGTCCGTCGATCGTATCGTTTCCGTCACCTCCATCGATCGAGTCGTTCTCGGTCCCGCCCAAGACGGAATCATCGCCGTCGTCCCCGCGAATCGTGTCGTTGCCTGACTCGCCATTCACGAAGTCGCTGCCGAGACCTCCGGAAACGGAGTCCGCTCCGTTGCCCGCGAGAATGCAGTCATCGCCGTCGCCGCCGTTGACGATGTCGGCTCCATCGCCACCCAGAATCGTGTCATTGCCGCCATCACCGTTGATGCGATCTGCGCCGTCACGGCCGAGGATGCTATCATTGCCGTCGCCACCGTTGATCGAATCATTGCCGTTGGCACCGTCGAGCGTATCGATCAGAGCACCACCGGTGAGCGTGTCGGCTCCATCACCACCGATCAAACTGTTGGCGACACTGAGGCTGCCGATGATCGAATCATTGCCGTCTCCCCCTTGCACGGAGATTTTCAACAAAGGATTACTGAAGACCGCGGCCGTCACGCCGCTGAGATCGACCGTATCATTCGAGTCGCTGCCGTTCACACTGATTGCCGTCAGCGAACTGGCGTTGGTGGAAACAATCGCGACATTCACACCGTTCCCCAAAACCTGAACTCTGCCCGGTGCCGATGGATTCTCTCGAACAGAGATGCTGTCTCCGGCTGTGGCGAAGACCGACAACTCCGAGCCGATTACCAGAGCCGTCACCGTCAGGAGCATTCGCGATTCCAGCGGCTTCAAGTTTTGTGGTTGGCGAGCCGATCTCCGCTGCCGCTTCGCAACTGCCAATCGATCTTTCACCGAACTCAACCAAGATAGACAACGCATGACCTGACTCCTTGAGTATGTAACAGTTGTTGGCAGACAGCACGTCCGGCATTCCCAACAACAAAAGCAAAAGTAAGGCCCGCGATTCGTGGCGGATGATTGAAGCACTCAAGGGCGTTGACAATTCAGCATTTTTAATACAGAAAAATGCGACACCTTTCGTGGCGAAACAATACGGTCGAAGCCGTGTCGATCGCCGTGGCAACATTGGTTCACGACCTGAATCGCACTGACGAATTCGTGACCCGCGTGGTCCGTGCGCCGTCGTGTTGACTCAATCCGAATTCTCAAGAGTTCGACGACATCGAGAACAAAATGCCGTCCCGCGCCTTAGACTCACCGCGAATGCAAACGGGCACTCAGTGATTGCGAGAAACTTCATGCGACGACGCGCTTTGATTCTCAGCTTGGTCGGACTCGTACTAGCAGCGGCCGGTCTTCGCTGGTGGCAGACGCGTCCCACCGAGGCTGAGGATTCCATTCAATTCCGGCCGCCGAATGCTCAGGAACGGTTGGCGGCGATCGGTGATCTCCGGTCGCTGAGTCCCAATCTGCAACGCGTCTTCGATCCCGGCCAAGATTTCGCTCCGATCCCACCGCCAGGCAAACGGGACTGGCTAGCAAAGTATTTTGAAGGAGGGCAAACGTTCGCGCAGTTCCTTAAAGAAGAGCCGAACAAACCCAATCACGAACGGCACACGATCTACCTGCTGCCGCTGAGCGACTTCTCAGTCGAACGTGCTCCGTCGCTCGAAAAGCTGCGGGAGTTCACCGAGGCGTACTTCACGCTCGAAACCAAACTGCTGCCGACGCTGACGATCCCGGCCGACCAAATCACGACGCGCGTTCGCGAAGGGACCGATCGTCCGCAATGGTACGCGACGCACGTCTTACAGATGCTGGAACCGCAGCTTCCCCCCGATGCGTACTGCCTGCTGGGGATCACGCTGACCGATTTGTATTCGTCGCAAACGCCAACGTATGTCTTCGGTCAAGCCTCGCTGAGAAACCGAACCGGAGTCTTCAGCTTCGCGCGATTCGATCCGGCGTTCTACGACGATCCCGATCCGCCGGATGTCGAAACGCTGATCCTGCGAAGAAGCTGCCACACGTTGGCTCACGAGATTTGCCACATGTTCGGCATCGCGCACTGCACCTTCTTCGCGTGCGCCGTGAACGGCAGCAACAACCTCGACGAGAACGACGCGCGCCCGATGCACGTCTGCCCGGTCTGCCTGCGGAAGCTGCATTCGAGCATCGGCTTTGATCCGATCGAGCGAGATCGGAATCTCTTGCAGGTCTATCAACGACTCGGACTGACTCACGACGCGGCATGGCAAGAGCGACGGCTGAAGACAGTCGACATGATGCGACCGTAGCCCGGACGCCTACGTCCTGGCTGTTCGGACGGAGGCGTCCGAACTACTTGTTTGCCACCGCCACTCGCTTAAGAACGATGAAGTGCCCCTCCGTGTCATCCGGCAGCAACACCCAGCGATCGCGTTCGGTGCGCAGTTCACGAACTTGTTCCGGCGACTTGATCTCGCTGTAGGGATGCCGCGTGTCGATCACGATGAAGTCGGTGTCGCCAGGAACGCTCTCTTCGTAGCCGGCGATCTTGCGACGATAATGGCTGTAGTCATACGACCGCTCGTAATGCGTCAGTCGCGGATGCACATAGTCGGTTGAGGCGACTCGCGACGTCGGCGGGATCTTCTCCAACACCTTCGCGATGTGATCCGACCGAGAATCGTGCGCGTACAGCCGCCAAAGCGAGAATGAAGCATACGGATCCCAGAAGGTGATCCCGGCGGGACTGAGGCTGAGGAACAATCCGCTGGCGAACGCGCTGGCCCAGACGAATTGGCGGGCGAATGAGTCGGCGGCCGCGAATCGAAAAATTTTGCCCGCGTTGCCGACTCCGACGGCCGTGGCCCAGAAGACGACGGGGACCAGCGGCGCATGAAAATGATGCCGTGGATCGGCCGCCAATTCGTTGAGGCACAAGATCCCGAACAACGGCAGCCCGACGGCCAATCGTCCGGGAGACAGCAGAGCGACGAACCCGACGGGCAACAACATCGACAAGGCGTAGAGCACCGTCTTCCCGGTCAGCAGTTCGCCGAACAACAGCTTCGGATTCATCAGCATGTTCCAGGCAACCTCGCCCATCGTGTTGCCGAACTTGCTGAAGTATTTGACGTAGTGCAGCTCAGCCCCGCTGCGAAACCAGGGGATCACCACGCGAGTCGCCAACAGCAAATAAGCGACCCCAAACACCGCGAGGCAAAGTCCCAGAATCAAATGCGCTCGGCGCGGGTCTTCTGACCCCGCCGCTGGGTTGGACCGAAGGTCTCCTTTTTCTTTGGTGGACGATGAAATCGCAGGGAGACCCGCGCCGAACGCTCGCGCACGCCACCAAGCCGTCGCAGCGATCCACACGCCCAAGGGCGCAATGATGATCGAGTAGTCCTCCTTCGCCGACAGCGCGAACGCCAACAAGATCAACGCGCGACGGAACCGCTTCTCTTCCAACGCATCGAACGCAAACAAGAAGAACGGCACGCAAAAGCTCTCCGGCCGAAACGTCTTCAGATCGACTTCGATGTCCAGAAAGTGCAACGGGAAATACAGCAAGTACGCGGCCGACAACAGCAGTGCCGCTCGGTCACTGCCGGTCGAGCGACGTGTCATGCGGAAAATGGGGATCGCGCCCAATGCCAGCGCGGTTGATTCGCACAACTCCATCAGCAAGTGCGAGGGCCACAACAGATGCAGCGGCAACAGCAGCAGGTGGATCACTTGAATGTGCTCGCCCAGAAACAGTCCTTGATCGAGGTAGCTACGAAAACCTTTCCCATGCCACAGATTCCACAAATGCTCCTCGTACATCGCCGAGTCCCCATGCGGAATGCGGAGGTTGTGCCACAGCCGCCAGTTCATGGCGGTGAAGATGAGAACGTAGATTGCGATCAGCGCCGCGAGCGTCTTGAACGCTGAAGAGTTCGGTCCTTGAGTGGGAGAGGGGGAGAGGGGGAGAAAGCGCAAAAGTCTGCGCGAGCCAGCCGGCGAGGGCGGTTGCTTGCCAGAATTGCGGTGTGACGAGCAACAGGTCGGCGAGACTCTCCCAGCCAATTCCGAAGGCCAAGATCCGTATCAACTCCCACGCCCCCATCAGCCACCACCAGCCGAAGGCGAATCCCGCAGTCGCAAACGAGTCGCTCCAACTGCGTCCCGTGTGTCGTCGCGCGAGCTGAGCGGCGAGCGGCCAACTCAGTCCCGCGGCCAACAGCCACAATCCGCAGAGCGGAAGGAGATCGACATCAGCAATCACTCGGCCCTGATCGTCGTGTCCCATACGGCCTCCGAGGAAGCCGACGAGCCACTGCCAAAGTTCTCCGCTGAGAAAACAACTCGACGTACTCGCGGATGAAAGGATGGACTGGCCGCTCAACGCCTGCGCGACGACACCGCCGAGCACGATGAGCCACGACCACAACGACCGACCAGAAACCTGCACCGAGGAATTCATGTCGGCATCATAGTGGCCGCTTGAGTGCCGCCAACGATGCCGCCACACTCCAAACGACAACAGCACGCGCGACCTATTGGCGAGCGGGGCGGCGTCAGCCGCCCGGTGAATTCAACGACCGCATACAACCGGGGGGCTGACGCCGCCCCGCTCGCCGGAGAGTTTTTTGGACGGCGACGCTGATGGACTCGACATGCCGCATCCCTACAGCCACATCCCGGAGTTGATGAACCTCGAAGCAGGCCGCGGCATCGTGCGCATCCCGGTTGAGTTGGATGTCCCCTTCACGCCACGAGTCCGAGCACTCGTGGATACCGCCGAGTTCCAGCGGCTCGCCCACATCTCGCAGTTGGGATTGGCCTTAAAGGTCTATCCGGGAGCGACTCACACGCGGTTCGAGCACGCGCTCGGCGTCTTCCTGAACGCGCTGAAATATCTCTGGCAGTTGGGCCGCGATCCGCGATTCACCGCTGTCGTCGATCCGCATCGGGCCGAAGTCCTGATGGCCGCCGCGCTGCTGCACGATCTCGGCCATTGGCCGTTCTGCCACCCCATCGAGGACATGGACCTGCCGGAGTTGCAGCATCACGAGGCATTCGCCGCCGAGTTTTTGAAGCCGCATCGCGAGCTGGCTCAAGTGCTGCGAAACGAATGGCAGATCGACCCGGCCGAAGTGCTGGATGTGCTCGAACCGCAGACCGACTCGGTGCCGCTGCGGCTGATGCGATCGGTGCTGTCGGGGCCAATCGACATCGACAAGATGGACTATCTCGACCGCGACAGCCTGCACTGCGGCGTTCCCTACGGCCGGCACTTCGACAAGCAGCGGCTGATCCAATCGCTGCTCGTCAACGAAGCGGGGGACGGGCTGGCCCTCAGCACGAAAGGCAAAACCGCCGCCGAGCTGATGGTCTTCGCCCGCTATGTGATGTTCAGCGAAGTCTATTGGCATCACGCCGTCCGCTCCGCGACCGCGATGTTCGCTCGCAGCTTCTTTGAACTGCGAAGTCATTTCGATCTGCGAACGTTCTTCGAGCTGACCGAATCGGAAACGATCCGCGAACTCCGTGAAGCCGCACGCGGCACTGACTGCGAAGCCCTGACCGAAGGAGTCTTCGGCCCCAAGCGGCGGCTGTTCAAGCGGGTCGTGGAATTCACGCACTCGCAACATCCCGACTTATACGCTCAGCTCGCCGGCCAGCCTTATGAATTCCTGGTGCGCGTCAGCCGCAAGCTGTGCGAGTCGCTATCGAGTTCGCTGGGGCGCCACCTCACGCCCGTGGACATCTTGATCGACGCCCCGCCGCCGCATCGCGAGGTTGAGTTCAACGTCTCGATCTTCGATCCGAAAGAGAAAACCTATCTCCCGCTCCACCGAGTCTCACCGGTGGTCGATGCGCTGGCCAAGACGCAGTTCGACGACTTCGTGAAGCGCGTCCGCGTGTTTGCGTCTGCCGAGATCGCCAGCGAGCTGTCCGAGTTGTCAGTGTTTCGAGACGTCTTGGTGAAGGCGCTTGGCGAAATGGACAGCGCGGATTGAATCGTCCGGTGCGCATGATTTCCCTCTCCCCCGCATCGGGGGAGAGGGTCAGGGTGAGGGGGGCGAGCGTTTGGCTCCATCCGCCCCCTCTCCCCAGCCCTCTCCCCCGATGCGGTGGAGAGGGGGCCAGGTTGCGGGCGAAGCCCGCGTTAGGCAGGCATAGACGCAACGAAATCGAATTGCCACGATCTTCGCGGTAGGAACACTCGCTGAGTTCGTTCGCTCTGCCTCGCCACTCTAGGAACCGTGATGTCTTCAATCATCGACTTGTCCACTCATGGAATCACCGTCAAGCACGTCCTGCGGAACCCGTCCCCTGCGACGCTTTATGAAGAGGCGATTCGCCACGATGCCGGCACCACCATCGCCGACTCGGGAGCGTTGATCGCCTACTCCGGCGAGAAAACGGGACGCTCGCCCAAGGACAAGCGCGTCGTGCGGCATCCGCAGTCGGAGGCGAACATCTGGTGGGGGCCGGTTAACTTTCCGCTCGACGAACCGACCTTCATGATCAATCGCGAGCGGGCCAAGGACTACCTCAACACGCTTGATCGGTTGTACGTGATCGACGCCTTCGCCGGCTGGGATCCGAAGTCTCGGATGAAGGTCCGAGTCATCTGCTCGCGCGCGTACCACGCGCTGTTCATGCACAACATGCTGATCCCGCCAACCGACGCCGAGTTGGCGGACTTCGGCGAGCCAGACTTCGTGATCTACAACGCCGGCCGCTTTCCCGCGAACCGCTACACCACCGGGATGACATCGCGCACCAGCGTGGACCTCTCGTTTGAGCTGCACGAACTCGTGATCCTCGGCACTGAATACGCCGGCGAGATGAAGAAGGGGGTCTTCACGATCATGAACTACCTGATGCCGGCTCGCGGCGTGTTGTCGATGCACTGCTCGGCAACGTGCGATCCGCACACCGGAAAATCATCGGTCCTGTTCGGCCTCTCCGGCACCGGC
>SXGT01740938.1_pt1 | contig 10206 bp, 4 predicted proteins | sample 3176221 | NCBI WGS metagenome assembly SXGT01 (sample SAMN11356862, study PRJNA531348) | freshwater metagenome | isolation source: freshwater sample F1-120 | place: China: Fuxian Lake, Yuxi | collected 2017-12-25
GTCATGTAGGGCTCGGATTCGCGGCGAAAGTAGACTGGACCGTAATAGGCGCGGTTCTCGATCGCCTCCTTGAAGCGCGGCTCGTCAGCCAGGCTCGTCAGGCTACCGACGACGTCCATCGAAAGGCGAGAGACGCGCAACCGCTCCTGGCCCTTCGCGTCGAGTTGCGACAACTCGGTGATCGCCGGCACCTGCCGCAACAGGCGCAAGCCGTCGAAGCGCCGCTGCTCGAGTGCTGCCGCCGACCACGGCAGCTGCGTCGTCCAACCAAGCTGCCCCTCGATCTCGCGGATGAACTGCGAGATTTTCGAGGCCGCGCCGTCGGCTTGCTCCTGCTGGATTCGGATGAGCTGCGCCCGATGCTCCTGCGCGGCGAGCCACGCCTGAAAAAGGCCGTTGGAGATCAGCGCGACGGTCACAACCGCAAGGAACAGCCCGACGTACTTGCGGAACAGCGAGCCCCATAGCCGCCGCGCCCCGGCAATGCCGCTGTCGAGGGCGGTGCCAGTGGCATGGGCGAGTGCAGCCAAGTGTCCTGCGATGCGGTTTGTCATGAAGCTCATGAGACGGTGCCGGATCATCGGCCCATAGCCAGCCCCAGACTCCCTGTCTGTGTCAAATTGCACAGACCCGCATGGTCACCGGCATCATGCTGCACCTTATCAAAATATGCGGATCCGCGATCAATCGCGACGTCTCTTGATTGCCGCCAACCCGACCCCAAGTCACGGCCTCCGCACTCATCCATCGTTGCCCATGACCTGCGATTCGTCGTTCCCTTCCATTTGAGGGCCATCGCTCATGGCGCTCACCCCATCGCGTCGACCGGAGCACACGCCGCGACCACCTCGGCCGTGGCGCCCAACAGCCGCTCGACGTCGTCATTCGCCAGCGATGCTGTCCCGGCAGCAGGCGCGACTAAGTCGAGTGTAGCTATGGCATGCAGCGGAAGGGATTTCAGCTCGACCAACTCGCGGACCTGCGCCGCTGTCGCAAGCATAACATCCTCGGCGAGCTCTCCGAACGACGCCAGCCGAGAGGCGCCGGCAGCCCCGATCGCCTTCGCCAGCAGCGCTGGAACCTCCTCCGGGAAACCGCCGGTTGCCAGCAGACGTGCCTTGCGCAAAGCGCGATCGGCCTCGCCATGCAGTGCTGCCGCGCGAGCAGCATGAAGACGTGAACTTGCCGCCGCCTCATCCTCGCCGAGCGTCGCTGCCTGATGCAGCACGCGGCTGTTCCCACCTACGAGCTGCACGATGCCCGACGATTGAAGCCGCTGCAGAACCCGCCACGTCGCGGCGTCGATCAGCTCCACGCTCGGCCCGTCCACCCTGGTAGTCGCTAGGCGCTTGCCTTCGGCTGCCAGCACTTTGTGCTCGACATCGAGCACGACCAGCAGTCCCATGCGGCCGTCTATGCCGGTCCGAGCCTCGATCAGTAAGATGCGCTCTCCGTGGCGCTGCCGGAGGTCGTCGGCGAGCACCTCCTCGGGCGGCACGATGCGCGTTGGAGCCGAGGCTACGTTGCCGCTCGCCTGCATCAGCGCGTTCATGCGCTCGATCATGGCGCCGCGGCCCGACGGCATCTTCAACGCGGCAAGATCACCTTGGCCATCGAGCACGCCGTCTGCGAGCGCCTGCTTGGCGCCGAGCAGGTGCACCATCCCGTGCTCGATGGAATTTTCTGCAACCAGGTTGACCACGGTGACGCTGCGCGTCTGGTGCTTGCGCCATGCCCGCGCGATGCGCTGCTCGAGCTTGGCAGGGTTCCACGGCAGGTCCACGTTCACGACCGCATTGGCAACCTGCAGGTTGAGCCCGACGCTGCCGCTGTCGGTCGACAGGAACAGCCGGCACGCTGGATCCTCCTTGAACCGCATGATCTCCGCGCGCCGGCGCTGCTGCGGCACGGAGCCCGTATGCCATGCGACCTCGACACCCATCTCGCCGGCAAGCTCGCGCACCATCGCGAGCATGCGCTCCCATTCGGAGAACACGATCACCTTGGCGGTCGGATCCTCGAGCAGGTCGCCGAGAATGCGCTCCAGCTCCTCGAGCTTGGGGCTGATGCGGCAGTCCGGATCGAGGATCGCCGGCGTGTCGCAGATCATGCGCATGCACGCGAGATACTGCTGCAGGCGCTCGAACTCCTCCGGCCGCAACGGACGTCGTTGAGCCAGCTGAATCAGGCGCGCTGCTTTCTTGGCGTACTCGTCGTAGCGAACGCGCTGCTCATCGGCCATTGCCACGAAGTAGTTCGTGACGGTGCGGCCGGGCAGCTCTCCCTCGACGTCAGCCTTGCGCCGCCGCAGCATCACGCTCGACACCCGCTCGCGCAAGCCGTCGAGGTTCTTGTAGTCGACGGGGCGCCCGCGATCGTCGAGCTCATAGAATTCGCGATTGAAGCGGAACAGCGGGCCCACCAGCTCCGGATCGAGGAACTGCACGATCGAATAGAGCTCGTCGATGCGGTTCTCGAGCGGCGTGCCGGTCAGCACGAAGGCATGCGGAGCGCGCAACTGCTTCACGCGGCGCGCCGTCTTGGTGTGCCAGTTCTTGATCCGCTGCGCCTCGTCGAGAATGACGACGTCTGGGACGAGCATGGCGTTGATCTCGTCCGCGTCGGTCAGCACTTGCTCGTAGTTGACGATATTGAAGAAGCTCGGCTCGCGGTAGGCGGCAAGGCGCTGTGGCCGCGGCCCGAAGATCGACTTCGCCGGCCGGTCGGTGAAGCGGGCGATCTGCTCCTCCCATTCAGCCTTGAGCGAGGCCGGGCACACCACCAGCACACGCTGGATGCCTTTGCTCCGCGCCAGCAGCTCGCAAGCAGCGATCGCCTGCACCGTCTTGCCAAGACCCATCTCATCCGCGAGCAGCGTGCGCTCGCCGAATGCGAGATGCAGCATGCCCTCCCGCTGGTACGGCAACAGCGGCAGCTTGACGAGGTCGAGGCTGGCTTTTCCACGCTCGACATCGGCCAGGAACTTGGCCCGCGCTTTCTCGCGCGAACGCTGGCGTCGCTCGCGCTCCAGCCAAGCCCCGAAGTGCGCTGACACGCGCAAGCCCCGGCGCACCGGAGCGGGAGCGGACTCCCAAGCCTCAAGCAGCTTGGCGATCCGCTCGGGATCAGTGGTGAGCTCCCCGTTGCGGGCGATGAACGGTGCCAGCCAAGTGCGGATCGCCTGGAAATCACGGCCGGCGATCAGCCCGCTCATCACGGGCCGCGCCGCATGCCGGCGATCGAGAAACACCTCGACACGCCCACTGCCGGCACTACCCGCCTCACGCCAGGCTGTCGCCTGTCGCCGACGCAGGTGATCGAGCACGCCTTCGATGTGCTTGCAGGTGCCGAGCCCGTTGACGCGATGATCGATGCAGCCGCACGAGTTGATGTGCTGGTCGAGGCTGCGGATCTCTACGGCATAGGTTCCGCCGGTTTCCGAGCGCACACGAAAGGTGCCGAAGATCAGATGCTTCGCCTCGAGGATCTCGACTGCCGCGATCTCGGTGCGCCCACGCCACCGGCGCAGGGCAATCTCCTCCTCGTCGCTCGTGCTCCAGCCCTGCGGCTGCGGCGGCCGGTCGAGCACCTTGCGCGCACGCCCTTTTTTCCGGGGGCCACGACGCCCATTCGTGTCGCTGGCCGACACGTCCAACCTGGCTAAAGCGTGCGAATCTCTGAGCATGAGATACGCTATGCATGCGGCGGCACCGATTCAATCTGGGCCCCGCGGCTCCTCCCGCCTTTCCACACCCCGGGCGGCGCGTGGCATGAGCCTCACCGCGCTCCCTTGAGCAGGCCGGTGAAGCCCGTCACCATCAGCGAGGTCAGCACGAGGCCGATGAGCGCCTCGATGATCGACAGCACATAGAGGATGCCGCCGAGCGTGATGCCAAGTGTCGGCTCCTTCTGTCGCGAGCCCACGATCAAGTCGCCTATTGCTGGCAACGGAACCTCGATCAGCGGCCCGAAATCGACATTCGGCCGCCAGTGATCCTCGTAGCCGAACGACACGAACGGCACGAACACATCGAACGAATAGGCGAGCGCGTGGAAGCCCGGATAGGTCTGGCGGAACCGCTCGTCGCGATACGCATCCTTGTTGCGGATCACGAATACGCTCTCGTCGAAACAGTCGGTCTCCGCACACAGCCGGGCCGCCCCGCCCCAGACGCCAGCGAACACGATGACGACCGCCGCCATCCACATCACCGTGCGCCAGGGATTGTGGCCATAGAGTGCGAGCCAGTCCAGCAGCAGGCTCTGCCAGCGCGAACCAAACGTCGCCGCGGTGCTGCGCCTCTCACGCCGCCGCCGCGCGATCTCGACGCGCCGCGCGTCATCGACGTAGCCCTGGCCATCGAGACGATCGGCGAGCGCCACCCACGCCTGCGGCTTGAAATGTCCGGCGAGCGCCGCTTCGGACTGGCCTTCGAGCCCTTGGATGCGGCGGCTCGCAACCCGGTCGGCGGCCTTGCCCGTCGCCCCCGTCGCCGCGGCGCCTGATGGATTGGTGAGGTGATCGTAGCGGAAGCCGTCGAGCACGATGTGGTCGATGTCGACACCGTCCTTGCTGCGCGTGCGGCTCTTGGGCGGCGGCGCCCATGCCTCCGCGTAGTCCTCGAAGCTGCCAGCATGCGCGCGCGACAGATCGACGATGCCGCGCGGCCGGTCCTCGGCACGAGCCGGCATCACGAGGCGATTGACGTCGCTGTCAACGAGGCTCAGGGCGGTCTCGTCGGCGTGTCTGGCGGAGGCCGCCCACGACGGCAGGACCGGCAATCCCGCCCGGGCGATCGCCGCGCTGGTGAGATGGCTACCGGAGAGATCCAACGCACCCATCACGCTTGCCTGGTCGAGCACCACCGCGCCGGTCAGCTGGCAGCCGTCGGTCAACTCCACATCGCGGCGCAACGTGCTGCCCGACGCCAGCAACGCGGTTCCCGCCTCGACCTTGATGCTCGCCCCGCGCAGTCGCAACTGATTACCGATCTCGCAGGCCGGGAACCGGACGAGACCGTGGATCGTAGCCCGCGACATGAAGCAGCCGCCGTGAATGCGTGCACCGTCGGCTCGGATCGCAATATCCGTCCCGAACACGCGCGCCTCGGTGAGGCGCAATTGCCCCTCGATACGGGCACCGGGAATGGCAAGCTGGCCGATCAGCCGCGCCCGCGGCATCTCGCAGTTGCCGCCGATCTGGATGACGTCGGCGCCGATAGCCGTCTCCCCGCCGTCGATCTCGATCGCCTCGGCGTGCAGCGTGTTGCCGACCTTCGCCCCCTCCATCAGCAACGATCCGCGCAGGCGGGCGTTGTCGAGCACGATGCCATGACTGACCTCGAGCCCCCGCGCATCGAATGCGTTGGGCACGCTCGTGATCGTCATGCGCTCGCCGGCTAGTCGCCCCTGCAAGCGCACGTTGACGAGGCTCACCGTCCCCTCGACCTCTGCGTCCGTCAGCAGGCAATCACCGCCGATCCGGGCGCTTTCCAGGTTGAGCGCAATGCCGGTTCGCACCAGCTTGACGGCTTCCGCGTAGATGCCGGAATCGAGATGGGCGCGCGGCAGCGCCACCTCGCCCGAAACCTTCGCCCGTCGAATGATCAGCGGCCCCTTGATGCTGACGCCGGCCCCCAACACCGCGGCATTGCCGTCGCCGATCTCGGTGCCATCGAGCGCGAGCGCGCCGCCGATGCTGGCGCCCCGGATCAGCAATGCCCCTTTCAGCGCACCGCCACCGAGGAACACGCCGTTCTCGACCTCGGCCCGGTCGGCGACGATGTTACCGATCACCGTACAGGAATGGATGCCGAGCCGCCGCAGCCGCCCGTCCCGAATGATGATCGCACCCTTGTCGCCTCCCCCTTCGAATCGCGAATGCCACACGAGCAGCGGCTTGGTCAGCGTCGCCCCGTCGAGGTCGAGACAGCCCTGCACGATCGCCTTGTCGAGCCGCAGGCCCGCCGGAGGTAGCACCCAACCGGGCCGCGCCTCGAGCAGCAGATCGCGCAGGACGGCTGCACGGACAGGCCGGCGCTTCAGGTCGGCACGCTCACCCGCGAGCACTGCGCGGACCAGCTCGGCCTCCGCCTCGCTCAGCGGGCCACTGCCCGCTTCGGCCGCATTGATGCTGCCGTCGTCCATCCCCGCACGTGCCCCTCTGCTGTGCCGCGTCACCGGCGCTCTGCTGCCGCATTCCCATGTTAGGCGCGAATGCACCTACATGAAACGCGGGTTGCGGCGGCATCATGATCACGCCACGACCTTGTCGCCAACCGCCGGCCAATTTACTGATGAACGGGTCAAGTCGCCCGTGACGGCGATCCAGCGACGGTCCAGCGCACGGGAGCACAGCCAGATGTCGACGACAGCCAGCCCCGGCCAGACGGGGATGCCGGGCGCCAAGCCGTCAGCGGCGGAGACAGCCCAAACCCGCAAAGCCCGTGCCGACGCTCCTTTGATCGCCGTCGAGCCCCGCAGCGACGAGCATTTCCTGCCGGTCACCCGTTTCGCCCTCGTCGACCGCCTCGCCCATCCCCAGGCCTGGGCACCAGGCGTCGCCCCAGACGTGCGCCGCTTCTTCCGCTACCTCGACTACTGGCGCCAGCAGCGTCATGCCACGAGCCTGATGCGGCTGCTGGAAGCCTATGAGGCGTTCAGCCCGGACAGCGACCTGTTCGTGACCCGCAGCTACACGGATGCGGAGCGCCGGCACCTGCAGGCCGAGGTGATCGCGGGCACCTCTCGCCTCGTCGAGCAGGCCAACTACACCCTCGTCCCCAAGGCCAGCATCGCCAAGACCATCCTCTCGCGCGAAAGCCACTACGGGCTCGATCTCAGGGTCGACTTCAATGCCTTCGACGAGCTTGTCGTCGCCTTCCGCGGCGAGAGCGTCACCAAGGCCCTGCGCCGCAAGATCTCCCGCTTCTTCCGCAAGGAGGAGTTCGACGTCCCGATCTTCCGCCGCATGATCGTGCTGTTCAAGCTGAAGCCGCTGGAGCGCCACGTCGAGGACGTGCGCGTCGCCGACGACCTGACGCCGGAGGATGCCGAGAAGGTGGTGCGCCGCTCGCGCGCCAATATTCCTGCCCAGATCAAGCCCGACAACATCTACATCAAGATCTTCAAGAACATCCCGAAATCGGACGTGGAGATGGTGTTCCCCAACACCGAGGTGAAGTTTCGAATGCAGGACAAGGTCTGGCTCGGCGTCACGAGCGGCGGCGCGGTCGGTGCCGGCGTGTTCGGTGCCGCCGGCAAGCTGGCGCTGGCGTTCTCGAACCCGATCACCGCTGCTGGTGCCGTCGGCGGCATCGGCATGGTGCTGTTCCGCCAGGTCATGAACGTGATGAACCAGAAGCAGCGCTACATGCGCGTACTGGCCCAGAACCTCTATTTCCACTCGATGGCGGACAACCGCGGCGCGTTGAACAAGCTGGCAGACCGCGCAGCGGAGGAGGACTTCAAGGAGGAGATCCTGCTCTACAGCGTGCTCGCCAAGGAGCAGGTCCACCGCCGCGACCTCACGGACGTCGACAGCGCCATCCAAGCCTTCATCGAGCGCACCTTCGGGTTGCAGGTCGACTTCGACGTCACCGACGCACTCGAACGCCTGCTGGCGGATGGCGTTGTTAAGGAGGACGCGGCGGGCATGTTGTCGGCCTTACCGCCCAAGGACGCCGCGGCGCACATCGATGCCATGTGGGACAGCATTCTCAACTACCTGCCCGACGACGAGCCACACGCTGGCACTGAAGTCGAGCGGCCCCATCCCGGTGGTCTGAACGGCAGAGGACCGGGCTCTTGAGCGCGCAATCCGCCCTATCGGGAGCGTGCCGGCACAAGCTGGTGCTCTCCACAAAGAACGATAACGAGGCCCGCCGCACCGCGACCGCACTGGCCGAGCTCCTCGACCCGCCCGCCGATGCCGTCGCGATCTTCGAGATCCCAGCCGACGATGCCAGCGCGCCCCCGCGAGGGTGGCGTGTCGACGCCTACTTCATCGAGCAGCCGGACGCGGGCGCGGTCGCCGATGCGATCGCCGCGCTCGACGGCATCGCACGGCCCGACCTCGTGCTCGAGGCGGTTCCCGACGAGAACTGGGTGACGCTCTCCCAGGCCGCACTGCCGCCCGTGATTGCGGGCCGCTTCACGGTACACGGCAGCCACGACCGCGCCCGGGTCGTCCGAGGCCCCTCGACGATCATGATCGACGCGGGCGAAGCTTTCGGCACCGCGCACCACGCCACCACACTCGGCTGCCTGCAGGCCATCGACAGGCTCACGCGGCAGCGCCGGCCGCGGACGATCCTCGATCTCGGCTCTGGCACCGGGGTGCTTGCGATCGCCGCACATCGGGCAGCACCGCGCGCCCGCGTTGTCGCCAGCGACATCGATCCGATCGCGGTAGAGGTCGCGCGCGCCAACGCCCGCGCCAACTCCGCGCTCGCCATCCGCCACATCGTCGCGGACGGCATGCCCAGTCCACGCCGCAGCGGCGCGGTGCGGTTCGACCTGTTGATCGCCAACATCCTCGCCCGACCGCTGGTCGGCCTGGCCGGCAGCATCTCCGGCCGCGTCGAGCGCGGCGGCACGCTGGTGATGTCCGGGCTGCTGGTCCCGCAGGCCAGACAGGTGCGGGCGGCCTATCTGGCACGCGGCTTCTCGCTTGTCCGCCACGACCGGATCGCCGGCTGGTCGACGCTTACGCTCGTCAAGCGTTGAGCACCGCGCCGCCGATTGCAACAGCCCCACCCTTCGCCCAAGATGCCGAACATGTTCCAGGACTTCGACACCCCTGCCGACAGCGGGCACAGTGCTGCCCGCGTCAAGCTGCTGCGCGCCGAGCTGGCCCGCCGTGGCATCGACGCCTATCTCGTGCCGCGCGCCGACGAGCACCAGGGCGAGTACGTGCCCCGCTCGGCCGAGCGGCTGCGCTTCATCACCGGGTTCTCCGGCTCGGCGGGGCAGGCCGTGATCAGCCGGCGCAGCGCCTGCCTGTTCACAGACGGCCGCTATACGCTGCAGGTGAAGGACCAGGTCGACAGTGCGGTCTTCTCCTTCCGCCAAGTGCCCGAGCAGAAGCTGACCGACTGGCTGATCGAGACGCTGCCCGCCGGAGCGATAGTCGGCTTCGATCCCTGGCTGCACACCCTGGCCGAGATCGAGCGGCTGAAGGCTGCCGTCACCAAGCGCGAGCTGGTGCTGAAGCCCGTGGCGGGCAATCTCGTCGACAAGATCTGGGGCCGCGAGCGCCCCGCGCTGCCGGCGGAGCCCGTCATCGTCCAACCGCTAGCGCTCGCCGGTGTCGCGGCTGCCGACAAGATCGCAGCGCTGCAGAAGCGCCTCAAGGACGACGCACAGGACGCCGCAGTGCTCACCCTGCCCGACTCGATCTGCTGGCTCCTCAACATCCGCGGCAGCGACGTCGCGCACAATCCCGTCACCCTCGCGTTCGCCGTGGTGCCGCAGAAGGGCAAGGCCGAGCTGTTCATTGCGCCGGCCAAGATCGGCCGGGAGGTCGCCCAGCACCTCGCCGCCCATGCTCGCGTGCGCCCGCCCGCCGAATTGCCGGCAGCCCTTACCGCATTGGGGAAGGCCGGTCGCAAGGTGCGCCTCGATCCGGAAACCGCGGCCTTCGCCATCGCCCGCAGGCTCGGCGCCAAATGCGTCATGCGCGGGCGCGACCCTTGCATCGAGCCCAAGGCCCGCAAGTCGGCGGCGGAGATCAAAGGCGCGCGGGCGGCGCACAAGCGCGACGGCGCGGCGCTCGTTCGCTACCTCGCCTGGCTCGACGCCAATGCCGCCGGCGGCCGGATCGACGAGATCGAGGCCGTTCGCCGCCTCGAGGCGTTCCGCCGCGACACGGGCGCGCTGCGCGACATCTCCTTCGACACCATCTCCGGCAGCGGCGCCAACGGCGCCATCGTCCACTACCGCGTGACGGCGGCAACCAACCGCACGCTCGCGCCGGGCGAATTGTTCCTGATCGACAGCGGTGGCCAGTACGCCGACGGCACCACCGACATCACCCGCACGATCGCCATCGGCACCCCGAGCGCAGAGATGCGTCAGCGCTTCACCGCCGTGCTCAAGGGCCACATCGCAATCTCCACCGCGCGCTTTCCTGCTGGTACGCGCGGTATCGAACTCGACGCCATGGCGCGCCGTGCCCTGTGGGATCTCGGGCTCGACTACGACCAC
>SXGT01834064.1_pt1 | contig 10205 bp, 9 predicted proteins | sample 3176221 | NCBI WGS metagenome assembly SXGT01 (sample SAMN11356862, study PRJNA531348) | freshwater metagenome | isolation source: freshwater sample F1-120 | place: China: Fuxian Lake, Yuxi | collected 2017-12-25
AGCCTTCGTAGGTTCGAATCCTACTTCGCCCATTTTGCCGCTCCCTCTTCGTGCGACGCACCGCGTGTGTAAGCGCGCGCCGTAGGGGTCGCGTTTGCTTAGTCGTCATCGTCCATCCGTCGACGCTCCTCCTCTAGGTCGGCTAGCCGTCGCTGCTCCTCAAGCTTTTGCGCTTCGAGGGTCAAGGTCCTTCCGCGCTCCGTGCCACCAAGCCTTATGGAGAGGTTTCCGAGAACGGCCAGCGCCGGAAAGTCGTTTGATTTCCGCGCGAGATCTTCTGCCTTGTTGAGCATGAATTTCGTGCGCAGCGTGTTCCCGGAGTCAGCAACCAATCTCAGTTCGCCGATCAAGAAATCGAGAAGCAGTTCTCGGCTCCAAATCGCCTGAGCAACGACGAATCCGCCGTCAAGGTCAGCGCCTCCCAATAGCCATCGAGCGACGAACTCAGCGACGCGGTTGGACGCTTGACCGAGTTCACGCTCGTTCATCGAACCGGAAACAGCGAAAGCCGCCATCGAAGCCGCATCAAGCGCGTTGCAGCCGTCGCTATGGAAGTGCTCCCGTGGCGAAAGCCAGAGGTGTCGGCACGAGTTCTTCCAGCGGACCATCACTTCCTTCGCGTCTTGGCTCGCCACTGCAGCACAAAGGAAGGCAAAGTGGCCTCGCGCGAGATCCGCTTGCTGAAGTACGGATTCCATTGCTCCGAGAGCCAAGAGTTTCTCGATCGAGTCTCTGTCACCAACCTCGAGAGCGCGTTGGAGGGCTTGATTCAACAAGTCCCGCGCCTCGTCCAAGTCACGCCCGCGCCAACCCGGATTCGGTTCGTATTCGATCCACGCTTTGATGGCGCCAACGGCCGAAACGAAATCTCGCTTTGCCACAAACACTCGCGCAAGCATCTTGGCTCGTTCTGGGGACTCCATCCGGCTCGCGGCAGATTCAGCGCCATCGAAATCTTGTGCGTTGAACAACTCGTCGGACACCGTTTGCATCCCCTCCGTCCCAATGAACTTGAACGCTTCATCAAGAAACTGGAGATCGCCTTTTCCAGCTAACCCCGCAATCGCAGCGCTCATGATTGGCTTTGCTTGGTTCAAATGCCATGGATCTAGAAAGTCGAGCGAGCGCAACCCAAGCCTTATGTCATGTTTGCAGAGTTGTTCGAGATTCTTGAGCAACACGCTCGCGCAGGCATGCGCCATCGTCGGTCGCCCCTCGGCTAGCTTGGATACGAGCGCAAGTGCATCGCCATATCGCTTCGCGCTGCAACGGTCAGAGGCAAGCACAGCGATCGCCTCCGTGCAAGGCTGGAGCGACGCGGCAGAAGCGGATTCCTCATCTACGCGCAACCAGAGATAGTCCAACGCTTCCTCCAACCGTGCGCAATCTCGCAACCGCTCGAGGGCCGTCTGTTCCACACCTTCATCGGGGCACCAGTGCATCACTTGCAGTGCTCGGTTTGGATCCTGGGCAATCTGAATGGCAAGCACAGGGACAAGTGCCTTTTTCAACGAGCGATGCGTGAGACAAGCGTTCCGCACCGAATCAACCGTGCGAGGGCCTAGATGCGGGTATGTCTCACGAAGATTGCTTAAGTTGCGGAAGAAGGCGAGTTCGGCGACGGCAAGCAACGGCTGCAGGCAATCGAGCGCACGCGTCACGCCAAGGGCATGATCAAGCAGCTTGCTCAGAATTTCTGAGCCTCGCTCTGGCAGCAAGCCCCGCGCTGCGAGTGATGCGATCTCCTCCCCAATCGAGATCCCTTCAGTCACCTTCCCGATCGAAAAGTACGAGCAAGAAATCTTTGACAACGCCTCGACTCGCGCGTCTAGATCAAACAGTAGTGAAGCATGCTTGTGCGCCTCAGCGAGCTCGGACTCGGGGATCAGTCGCGCCGACTCTTTCGTTTTTTCATTTTGTGGGGAGTGCATGGTGTGAGCTCTCCTAGGCATGAAACCGGTTTCCGCGTCATAGACTTTCGCCGGCAAAGAAACATCGCCCTGCTTGAGTGTTAGCCATCGAGCATCCTACAAGTCGCGAGGCGCATCCATGACACGACGCGAACGGACCTGGCTCCATTCCACGCACGCCCTATAGATTCGCTCTGGGCTCAACTGCTCATCCCGGGCACGCACCCCACGCATTGAGGAAGGCTCCGAGATCCGCGCCGTCAACCACCCCGTCGGAATTGATGTCCCCCGCGATGACTGTCGTCGCGAAAGGCCTGTTGGTCGATTGCAGACCTGCAGATGTCTGATCGCCGACAAAGACGAGCGAGGGCATGGCGATACCCGCTGGCTCAACACGAACATTCTTGTACTGCACGGTGGGCGATCCGGCCCACCCATTTCCGACGGTAGCCGACCACGAACCTCCGCCCGAAAGCACGGCTCCCGCAGGCAGCGGCACTGTCGCAGAGTAATGTCCGCTCGCGGCGGATCCTGCGCCGTAGAAGGGCCAGTTGCCCGCGTCGATTGCTGCGCCCAGCACAGAGTCGTAGCCGCCCCATCCAACGGTTGGGTGCACGCCATCGTCGATGACGAGCGCAAGATCGGATGCCCAGCTTCCCGCGCCGCGGGCGACGTAATCGAATGAAATCGTCACGGCATTCAATTCCGGATGATCGCCCCAGTTATCAAGCAACACCGCAAGATCGGCTCCATCGACATGGCCGTCATCGTTCAAATCTGCAACACAATCGGCAATCGGCGTCCCAAGCCCAACTTCCTCTGTCGGGTCAACGTTGTTCCAACCAGGCCCAGTATGCCGCGCCGGATCAAAGTTGGTTCGACTTCGCATGATCGCGAGCGGCCCTTGATCGAGCATGAGATGGAATGGCGACGATGGATCCTGCATCCAATGTCCGCCATCTTCCCGCGTGAGCGCGCGAACGAAGCCCTGCGAAGTGATCCACACGCGTCCAGCATCGCCACATGCGACGCGCTGGGGAGCGGTCACCCCTGCAACTGCCGAGAGTGAAACTTCCGCCGCAGCCATGCCTGGGCCGACCGCGCCAAGCGAATTGTTCCCCGACGTAACGAAAAACACTGTCCCGTCTTCCGGCGAGACAGCGACCGATCCTTGACCCGCCACTCGAATCGCGGCTGGAATGACTACCTCCGCGATTGGCGCGAGCGCCTTGTTGAAGGCGGTTACCGATCGGCGCGCGACGCTGAGGACCACGACACGATCACGCAGGTCGTCGTACGCGATTGCCGAAGGCGCGCCGATGGGAGTGACAGGCGCGGCAGCGGGAGTGCCATCTGCCTTGTAGGCAAAGATTGAAGTTCCGTCGTGTGCGTAGACGCGTCCATCCCGCCCGACGACGACGCCGCGAAGGCTTGAAGAGCTGCCAACGACCTGCTGCTGGCCACTCGCGAGGTTGATCCGGCGCAATTGCGTTGCGCCACTCGTCGGAGAGGTGTTTACGAGCGCGTATGCCTCGCGCGAATCCGCGCTGTATGCAAGGTCTTCCATGCCAAAGACTGAACCAGTCAATGTGACCGCCGGCGGCACGCGGCCAAAGGACCACGGCACGAGCTGCGTCAGCGAGTAGATACCTCCCCCGTTTGAAAAACGCAGCGCTCCGCAGGGTCGGAGAACTTGCGCGGCATCAATCAATCGCACCGTACCGGATGTACTTGACGGATCCCAATACATAGTGTCGGCCGTGAATGTCGAGCGCTCCCCGCTCTCTTGAAGCGTCAGCGCGAAGACATCGGTGGTCGTGGACTCAAACACCGACTGCGACGCATCCGCTGAGTCCGGCTTAGCCGGATCGCGCGTGTGGAGGAAAAAGTCTGCGAAAGGCGCACTCGGAGCCGCGCTTTCGAATGTCATCGCATGCCCCCCGCTGCGCTTGAGCGCTCCCGATGCATTGATATCGAGCGTATAGACCCCGCTCGTCACCCCTGTGATGGTGTAACGACCGTAAGCCATCGACGCGATGCCCCCGAGCGCGACTTGCTGAGCAATGTCATGAAGGCGCAGCCACGTATCAGGGTAGTAGGAGTAAACATACTGTACGCACAATCTATCCTTCTCAACGTATGTAGCAACGAACTCGGTCGCCCCACTGAACGCGCCGCTTGAGGTGCCAAGAATTGGATCTGTGTCCATCTGGAATCCGACAGCGGCGATCGTATAGGTGCCTGTCGTAAAATTCGATTGCGCTTGCCAGTTCCCCGGCCCAGGCACGAGTTCCGGAAATCCGTGATTCGCTGCGTAGGCGAAGAGGTTGGCGTTCGCAGTTGGGACGCAGTACATGCCTCCACTTCGACCGCTGCCGTCCATGGGAAGCAAGATCCGACACTGATCAAGATCTGGCATTCCCGTAATCGATACGGAAAACGAAGTCGGGCTGTTGTAGTACCCGATGATGTCCGCCCACGATATGGCGGGAGCCACGACCGACACAAAGGGAATCGCGGCGAGGGTCCAGAGTGAGCGAGTAGACAATAGGGGATGAGAATCGTATGCCATAAATCTGCTTCCTAACGAGATTAGAGCGACCGGAGTCGGAGCGAAATCCACGCGAGGCTGAACGAATCCGAGCACAACACAGCTCCAGAGTCCGCTGGCCGAAAACTAATCTAGAACAGTTCGACCGAACAAGGAATAGAGGAGGTTAGCACGGAAATGAAATCATCCAAATGCTTGAGCAAGAGATTGGGGACCTCCGTGCCTCTATGTTCACCGCGAACTCGTGGGCGGGACGTGCACATCGATATCCATCTATCTCTCTCTAGTCGATTCTTAAACCACGGAATGGAAGTGCTTTGCACATGAAGAGAACGCACGAAGCCAGCGCGTGGATGGGCGCCGACCATGGCGTGATTTCACATTCAATCCGTGGCGACTCTTCGCGAAACTTGGGGACGCCGATCGCGTTATCGGAGCCTTACGAAGCACAGATTTGTCGCTCCGTGACCCCGTTCCGAGCGGTCCTTGATGAGTTCGAGGATTCGCTTTCGAATCGGCATTCGCGCGAAGAAGGCACGCTGGGTCTTGCTTGTGTGCAATCCGTACCCATTCCTCGCTCCGTCGAGCGCGCGCTGCTGCTCCATGGTTGTCCGTGCGGCCAAGGATCGCATGCGTCGTTTCGATCGCGAGGCGTTGCAAGAGCGCGGTCAAACGCGTGGGTGCTGACGATGGTCGCGAACCGATGCGATCGGGCGCGGTCGGGTGCTGCGTCGTGTTTTGCGACTTGAATGCGTCGGATTTTGCGTCGTTTTTTTTGCCGTCGGTTTTGACGCTACTCGGAGCGTCACGAAGACCCGCCACGAGGTTGAAGATAGTGGCGTGGCGTGGCGCGCCGCGATGAGGGGTGTATGCCCAAGCGGGTTGAAGATACTGGGCGCGGAGGAAAAACATTGACCCAAAGGGCGTGCGCTTCGCATCACCGACGCTCGGCGCGCATCCACTCCGACGCTCGAGAAAACGCCCACTTGGGCGCTCTTCGCTATCCGATCGGTGAATTCGCGAGTTTCTCCGCAGCCCGTCCAACACTCACACCTGCGGGCCAAGACGAAATCCGTGCGCGAGCCGGCATCTTCCCGGCATCATCTAAGATCGGTGGTCGCGTGGCAGCGAGATTGGAGTTTGCGATTTGGCTAAGCGTCTCGAATGTTTGTGTCGCATAGGCAACGATGGCTTGATCGCGGGCTGCATCGGCTCGCCGTTGCTCCTCGCCAGCCGCCATTAGTCCTTGGAAGGCGCCATAAGCGGCACCCGCCGCGACCGTCTTCTTGCTCATTCCCCAACTTGCTCGGTGCGCACCACCGCTAATCGCACCGGTAAACGCGGCACCCGCGGCGCTGGCTCGCTCAGCAGAAAAATGCGCGGGATCCACAGCCATGTCGAACTCAAGCCGACCTTGCAACACCTTTATCTGGAACGCCTCATGGTCAACCCTTGCGTAATACGTGCCATCCGCGTCGTACCCTCCCGCGGCAGACTCGAGGCCGATCACTTCCGCGCGGAATCGCACATAGTGACCAAGGATCCAATGTGGATTGGGAACCGAGATGAAAAAGGTCCGAGGTTTGATATCTACGGGACACTCCTTAAACAACTTTTTTGCCTGGGCGACACTGACCTCCACTTCAGCCTCTAGTGCAGTCAGCGGACGCAACGAACGATCGGCGCTGAGCACCGCGTTTTCTTTCATCAACGCCTCGACAGCAGGGGCCATTATGGTGTGACCAAACTCACGGACCGAACTGTCAAGCCTTGGGTGAAACAACTCTCCGCTGATAGCACATGGAATCTTCGCTCCAAGCTGCAGTGCGCATTCAACGCAATGACTCTCAAACTCAGGAAAGGCAAACGCGTCACAACGGTAGTTCCGGCTCGTCACAAGTCCAGCCATCGAATCAAGTAGCCCCCCACCGCTTGCTCGCCAGCGTGTACGCGTGTGCAACGAGAGCACCAAGCGAGCCCGGTCATGGAGGTCCCGCGCACTGCTTCCAGCCGCTGCTCGCGAGCGAGCCTCAGGTCGGGTGACAACTCGCGGCGTGCGCCGGAAAGTACTTCGTCAATCTCCACCTTCTCTTGTGGAGTCAGTCCGAGGGCTCCTGTGTCCTTGCTAGCAGCGCCACTGAGGACTCCCATCATTGATGCCTGTGCCCCCAACGAGTTTTTGAGCTACCTGCGTTTGCTTCGCTTGCAAGTCAGCGGCCGCCTTCGCCAATTTATCAAATAGTCCCATGAGTAATCTTCCTTCAAAAAACGAATCCCGAAACAACCGAGCACGATGCGCCGCGCACCTAGGCACTCTACCGTCAGAGAACCCGATTCGCAGCCGAGTCGGCCCGGGTTGACCATGGGAAGAGAGTTGGCTCAACCGCAAGTCAGCCCGCGGTGACTCTTCCCACGCCCGCCTTCAATCAAGCACCCGCGCCTCTTCATCGGCGGTGCGAGCAAGTCGCGCATCACAGGTTTCCTCGCGATCACGTCGCCTTGCAGTCGCGCGGTACAGTCCGTCGCGGAACCACTTCGGTACCGCCCACAGCGCAAACGCCGCGAGCGAGCCTAGTCCTCCGCAAGTTCGTAGTGCGCGGATTACGGCGTCACTGTGAGTCCAAGCGCCCTTCTCGTCGAGAAACACTATGGATGAGAGCGCCGCCGCGTCAGGGCGTGGCGTCACGGTGAGGTTTGCATAAGTCTTGCCCTGCAGCGGCGCGAATCTAAGTCTTCGATGTCGATCAAGGTTCATCAATCGCTGCACGGATCGGTGACAGAACGCACACTCTCCGTCGAAGAACACAATTGGGGCGAAGAGTGGCACGAGCGGTTCGCCAATCGCGTCTACGCCTGGTGTCGCGCAGAGGATGGGTTCTCCAATCGGATCGACGCCCCGCTCCTTCACTAACGATGTGTCGACATGATGGAGCGTCGCTCGGTGGAGCGGCCATGGCTCGTGGCGCACGATGCTGACCCATGTACGCTTTCCGTCGTAAGAAAAAAGTCGGTCGCGATCAGTCAGAAACCTCTCGAGTGCGTGCACCTGATCTTGCGCGATCAACTCGTGGCGGGTCCAATGGATGCTCCCGCTCGCACCGCCGAATCTGCGCCGCACAGCGTAATCGCGATACTCCTCGCCGCCATCGTCTCTACGCGACTCTGCGCGCACGCGCATGCGACTCCAAAGATATGGAAGGTGCCAGAGCATTCGCGCGCCGAGCACTGCCGCGAGACTCGTCGCATCGAGCGAGAGAAACCACACGCCTCGCTGCGGCTCGCCCGGCACGCCATGGACCGCGCGTGAACGAACATAGGTCCGAACATTGCACTCGAGGAAATCGCTTGCGAATGGAATGCGTCCACCACTGGAGAACGCTGTCCCACGCATTGTGAATGGCACGAGCCCGATCCACGCAGTTCCATCAAACTCGTCAACTTCGAGTGACGGCGGCAAGAGCGCCTCAATCTGTGCTGCATCGGCGCGCCAATGCACAAACGCGAGATCGTCCCATCGCATCCTGACGGAACCTCGGGGCAGAATGACTCGCGCCTCCGCGTCCATCGCTACGCCGCCGCTCCCGCGAGTGGGTCGCGATGTGGGAGGCGCGGGCGCGGCGTCGTGTGCTGCCTCATGAGATCAATGCGAGATCACGCTACCTAGCATCGCGGATCGTCAACTACGCCCACGACCATCATCAATCCGCACCGTGACCTTCTTTCCGCGAAGCGTTGCGCCCTTGAGCGCCTCAACCACGCGGTCAGCGTCTCGTGCAGGAAGTTCAACGAGGGAAAAACCATCGGCGATCTCAATGTCACCGATGCCGCGAGCGTTCACTCGGGCCTCATTCGCTATGGCACCCACAAGATCAGCCGCGCGGACTCCGAGTTTCTTGCCGGCACCGATGTACACCCGAACAAGATCGTGCTCGTTGCGGCCGCGTGCGTCATTGCCCTCGACCTTGTCCCGTGACTTGTTCTTCGCTTCAACGCGCGGCGCAGCACTCACCGCTGCAGCCGGCTTCACCGATGGCTTCGTGACGGGCTTGCTCGGTGCGGGAGCCAGCGGCTTCGCTTCTACCTTCGGCGCGAACTTTGCGCCTTGGGGACCCGCAGTTGGAAATGCGTGATGCTGTGGTTGCGCGCTTGGCGCGCGTGATGGAGCACTTGATCGCGGCGGCGCAGCGACGCGCGATTCTGGTTGGCTTCGCGGGGCGTACTCAGCGCGTGGCGCTTGCTCGCTGCGCTGTGGTCGCGGCGCGCCGTGTGGCGTTGGAATGTGCACATCGTCCTCATGCGCTGCGTCACCCTGCGACGCTTCATGCGAGAGACGCACAGCAGCTGCCGCGACATCCATGATGTCAAACTCCTGGCCGAGCGACTCCACGACCGCACGATAGCTCTCGAGTCCCCCGCCCGCGATCGCGTCACGGAGCGCACCCTTCGTGAGGTCAAGCCGACGAGCTTTCACATCCATAGGCGAAGGCACGGTTGCAACTTCGATCTTGGTTCGTGTCAGCGCCTCGATGTTGCGCATGAGTCGATACTCGCGCGATTCGACGAGTGTGATTGCGACACCCTCGCGGCCCGCGCGACCGGTCCGACCAATGCGATGCACATACGACTCTGGCGAACTTGGGACATCAAAGTTCACAACATGCGAGACATGCGGAATGTCAATGCCTCGCGCCGCCACATCGGTAGCGATGAGAAGATCAAGTTCGTTCGCGCGCGCCTTCTTGATCACGCGATCTCGCGTGTTCTGCGTCAACCCGCCGTGAATCGACTCGACCCGGTACCCGCGACCAACCATACGCTCGGCGAGTTCATCGACTTCGATGCGCGTGCGGCAGAACACAAGCGCAAGCGTTGGCGACTCGAGATCGAGCACGCGACCGAGCGCAGTGACCTTGTGTGCGCGAGGAACAACATACGCAGTCTGACGAACCTTTGGAACCGAACCCTTCTTGCTCGCATCTCGAGGAATGAGAATGCGCGCAGGATCCTTCAGGTGTCGTTCAGCGATACCAGCGATGCGCGGCGGAAGCGTGGCGGAGAAGAGCGCTGTCTGTCGCACCTCGGGCGTCGCCTCGAGAATCGTTTCAAGATCCTCCGCGAATCCCATGTCGAGCATTTCGTCTGCTTCGTCAAGCACGACCGACTTCAAATCCGCGAGGTCGATCGTTCCACGGCGCATGTGATCGAGCACGCGACCTGGCGTCGCAATGACAACATGCGCACCACGCTTCAGTGCAATCGTCTGTCGATAAAAGTCTTGACCGCCATAGATCGGCGCGACGCTGAGGCGGAGGCTTCGACCGTATCGATGGAAGGCTTCTGAGACTTGCACGGCGAGCTCACGCGTTGGCACGAGCACGAGAACAAGCGGCTTATGCGCTGCAGGTTTCGTCGACGCAACGCGGTGAATGAGTGGAAGCGCGAAAGCCGCCGTCTTGCCGGTTCCGGTTGCTGCCTGCCCAAGAAGATCCTTGCCCGCGAGAAATGGCGGGATGGCCGACGCCTGAATAGGAGTCGGCTCCTCATAGCCGAGCGAATTGAGCTCAGCGACGAGCTCCGCACACAGTCCAAGCGCCTCAAAGCCGTTTTGCATGGGCGTAGGGTAGTCGCGATCTCAAGCCGACCGCTTGATGATGTGCAGATTGCCGTGTATCCTCGTCAACTTCGCTTTGCGCCAAGCAGCCCTTGTCGCATCGTGCGGGGTGTAGCTCAGCTTGGTAGAGCGC
>SXGT01280708.1_pt1 | contig 10204 bp, 13 predicted proteins | sample 3176221 | NCBI WGS metagenome assembly SXGT01 (sample SAMN11356862, study PRJNA531348) | freshwater metagenome | isolation source: freshwater sample F1-120 | place: China: Fuxian Lake, Yuxi | collected 2017-12-25
GACCGCGCTGAACACACCTTCGTGCTCCTCCGTTACAAAAAAACCCCATCAAATTTGACGGGGTAAATTCGGGAGGAGAAATTTAGTTATACTTTCGTTTGTCTAAAATTAAAGATAAGCATTTCCTCACCCTTAACCTTTCGTTTAACTTCTTTCCAGTCGCCGACCGTATCATTGGGCTTTGCCTCAAAGTTGCCCGTTAATTTCTCATCGCCTGAAACATCTTCTGCTTTTTCCCAATTAATAGAAAAGCCTTGTTTATTTACCATTAATCCTTGAATGTACAATGAAAGCTCGGGCGTTGTTGGCACATAAGAATAGACTTTTGCGCCTGTGTTTACGTTTTCGCCATGAATTTGAATTGCAAATTCTCCGTCGGTAAATCTTAAAACCGTTTTAACGTCTTCATCTGCAATTCCAATTCTACCTCTTTTGACTGCTGCCATTAAATCTTTTAATGACATTTTTGTCGCATCTTCTTGTTGTGTTGCCCAAATGTTTGATTTCATGCCTTGCTGTGTCATACATAATTCCCTTGAAAAGTTAAACTGTGAAAGTGTGATTATATTAAATCTTAAAAAAAAATTTGTCAAGAAAATTCTACTAAATTTTTTTATGAGCTATTTTTTGCGTTATAAAATTCAACCTCTCCAAATTCGTTAATTATATACTCGTATATCCCGCTCTCCATTAAGTTAATGTAATCGCCTTTAGCTTCTAAGAATTTGTTGAATTCTTGGATGTCTGGAAAGGTCATGCGTTTATCGTAACCTCCGCCTCCGACATCATTCCCATAATTTAATCTTTGTTGTACTTTTATGTCGTTAACAAACTCCTGCTCTTCGGAGTTCAGTTGAAATCCTGCGTCGATTTTTCTCTGAACATAGTTATAGTCGTTAAATACTTTGTCGTAATATGGTTTCATGTCTAGGTTTTTCCAGTCTTCGACCGTTCCTATTCCGATATCGATTGCTGCGTAACGATTCGCAAGTTTTGTTAAAATTTCGTCTCTATTAAAATCTGGTAAAATCATAATCTCCCCGCTTTTTTGAATGTGTTAATTACTCGTTCATAAACCTGTTTTTCACAAATTAAAACATTGTCGATATTACTACCGTTCCCACTTCTTAGTGAGCTTTTTTGATCTGATTTATAAATTCCGATTCCGTCTAATTTTAGATTTGTTATTTTTTTGTAATCCACTTTTAAGCCAATTTCTAAAAGCTCGTTTTGCATTTTTTCTACGGTTTCCAAATCCCTAACAAAACCGCCGTCGATATTCCAATAAATAATATTAGTCCTGTTGGAATTAACAAAACTATGCAAAAAGATACAAATAAAATTATGTAGTCCATCATTTCTAAACTCCCTTGATTTGTTTAGTTCTTGCGTCCATAATTTTGTTTTTCCTGAATATCTTAAAATTTTACTTTGTTTTGTTATTCCGTACATTATATTTCGTTTTAATTTGTGCTTTTCTAATTCCGTTAATTCTGGCGTTTCTCTTGAATTTATAACGCCATAAGCTACATAGTCCATATTTAAACAATTATTTTTAACTTCGCCGCTGCAAAATACGTCTACGCCTACTTTTTCATAGATTGAGTAAAAGCAGCTTTTTATGTCGATATGGTAACATTCCTCGTATTCTCCTTTATTACAAATCATTGGAAAAAATATATTTTCTAAGCTATGACTAACTTTAAGCTGTAAATTTTTGCGATTTTTTGTGTCCATTAGGTAACGCAAAAATCTACGCACTACATCTGGATCAGTGCATATTGTACCCTCTAATCCAATATAAGATTTTCCTTTTTGCACAAATAATCTTTTCCAGCTTCCGACCGCCGACAAGTTATTTTTTTCGATGTAGCTTTTTATGATGTGCGTCGATGCCATTTCCACAAAAACATCTTCTCGCTGATCAATAAGTCGATCTTCGATGTCTAAAAGTATTCCCATTTTCTTCCCCTTGCGTTATACTTTATTGACTTATTGGTGGCTTGTCAATACAAGGGGTAAAAAGTGGCACAATTAAGGGTAAAAAAGAAAGGCGGGGGGCGGTGGTTGTATCCCGTTATCGTCGACGGCGGGAAGGAGATCAACATAAAAAAAACCGATAAGGTCGTTATTGTTATCGGTGGTCAAGGCTCTAATAAATCAGACATTGCTAAAAAACTATATGACGTTTCTGAGCAAGTATATGGCTTAGAATCTGTTTTTATTTCTGGCTTCGAAACTCCGTCTTTCTGGCGGCAAAGGAATAATATTACAAAAAAAGGTATTTTTGGTCATGATGACTTGATTTTATTACCAAAAAATCGCCTTTTGATTATTGATGACCTCGATAAAATTGTTAGCGGATCAAAGTATCATCTTATGATGAAACTATTAAAAAATGCTCATCAAATAGTAGTTTTTATTTCGTCGATTGAATTATTGAACAATGAAATAAAAACCTTTCTTTATAGTCGTTCCCATTCCCTTATAAAGCTAAGTTCTTCTGTTCCCCAAAGTGAACAAAAAACTTTTTTGTGGGGTCTTTCGGCGGTTTTTGCTGCAATGGGCATTCCTGATATTTTAGGGGCGGTTATGGCGTGGAAGTTTTTCGGAAGGGGTAAATAAGTGAAGTGGGGATCACATATTCTCTTAACGGCTTCAGCGGTTTCTATTTTCGATCTATCCGCTGTTCCTTTTTCAATCGTTGGGGCGGTTTTTCCTGACATTATCGAGGTTTATCTTAGAAAGAAGCATCGCTCGCTTCATGTTTTGGCGACGTATTTTTTAGCGTCAATTCCCGCTTTTTTCATTCACAAATATTTGTTTTTCTTTATATTTTCCGCGTTTCTTCATGTTTTAGAAGATTCCTTCACAATTTCGGGTGTTAAGTTGTGGCATGGATCAAAACGCCCGACTTCTTTTGGCATGATTAAAACCGGTTCGGTTGCCGAGTATTTTATCGTCGCCGTTGTTTGCCTACCATTGATTTGGTTGGCTTCTATGCAGTTCTCATCGGGTTTTGTACCCTTTTTTTACAACTGGTTTTCTCTTTATGAGCAAGGCGTTATTGATGCCTTTGAGTTAAAGAAAAACCGCTTCAACTTTTTTTGAGGTTTTTATGAAACTTTTGATTTTATTCTGCTTTCTTGTTCAATCAGCTTTCGCAATCGATGCGCCTCCAAAATTGCCTCCTTTCGAGCTTCCCACATTAAATCAAGCAATTGGTTCTAAACCACTTCCGTCGCCTTTGGCTTCGGTTAATCCGAATCTTCACGCCCGCGCTATTTATCAGTTCGTTAAGTCGTGTTATCCGTTGCCTTCACGATTTCCGATTCAGATTGATTTGGTTGGTGGCGTTTCGAATAAAGACATTACAACGTCAAGCGGGATCAATAATTTGGATCAAACTTCACAAGGTAAATATTATGCGGGTATTGTTGCGAAGATGCCGCTTTGGAACGATTCGGAAATCGAACGAATTAAACAGATTGAATTAAAAGCGCACGAATTAATAAACAATGGTGTTGCGCAATATCTTCAAGCAATCAATATGTTAATTCAGGCGCATCGACAATTAGGATTGTATTCAAGCCTTGAGAGTCGGGCGCAAGTCAGAGTTCGCAACGGCGTTGTTGATACGTCTGAACAAGTAAATTATCTCGATAAGACAATTCAAGCTCAAACTTTGGTAACTGAATGGGAGATTAAACTTGATGCTGCGCGTGTTGGTTTGTCAGGACTCTGTACAAGTGGAGATCAGGAAATTGTCAATGACTATCTTGAAAATTATGCAATCGAGCGCGGACTTCTTGATAATCGACAAAAAAATAACGATAAGAAAGGTTTATCTGGTGATAAACAAAGGCTTATGAAATAAACACAAAAAAAACCCGTTAAATCTTTCGACTTATCGGGTTTTCTTCTTTTCTTGGGAAAGAAAACTAGGGGACATCTATAAAAAACATCGCCTCGTAGGTTGGGAATTTAGCATTAATCGTCTGCGTTAGCAAGCCTCCTTTGCAATTATCCGCTGCATCAATCCATAAAACGCCGTCTTTGTGTCCATAATACAAATAACTTGGCTTTCCATAATCTGCACAGTTTGGGGCTTTGTATTCTAAATAAAAATCATAAGCATACCACATTGTCTTTCCGTAAAATTTGCCCTTTTTATGCGTGATTCTAATTTCACCCTTTCCTGTTTGTCCGTAGCTTTTAATTAAAAAAAGCCCGTCAAAACCTAAAATCTGTTTTGCAGTGTTTAAACTTGGACAAGTCCAATACTTATAAATTGGCACTGCCAAAATATTTCCTCTTAACTTGTTGGGATCATGGTTGACGCAAGCTAATTCATTAAAAACAAGCTCGTAACTCCATAAATTAATTGGACTATTTGCATCTTTTGATTTATCGCCTCCTGTTCTGCATCTTATATTCGATGCGCAATGTCCTGCATCATAAACCGTTTGCGGTAAAGTAAAAAATGGTAATTCTGCTGCACAGCTCGCCTTTGCCCAGTCGACGCAACTTGTAAATCCTTGAATGTTATACGTTGTTGCGCGTCGCGTACTTTCTTCTTCGAGTTCGATATTGCTCTGATAAGGTAATGCCTCGACAAGTTTTAAAACGCCGTCTTCATACTTAAACGTCGTTCTAAATACTTGATTCCCAACAATTACCTTGTCAAGAATCAATATGTTTTCATTTAGTTGCGGGATTTCTGCTTGAACAATCCCACAAATTAAAAAAATTAACCATTTCATTAGATTTTCACAAACTCGATTGTGCAAGTTAAATCCGTTGCTGGCATATTAAATCCGTATGCACTACAAGGGGCTGGCAAAAAACTTTTTAATTTCCAACCTGTTGCGGGTTTCGCCCACATTCCAATTTTTGTCCCCTCCTTTACGAAATCACCTGATGTAGGAACAATACCGTCTGTGTATTTTGCAATTGTTCCTTCCCCAATTACAACGTATTGAAAGATTGGGATTTTTTTGAAAATAGGCGTGCAAGTAGTTGGCACATTGAAGATGCCCGTTTCGCAGTCTTTATGATTCCATCCTAGAAAAACATATCCCGCTTTCGGTAAAGCATTAAGTGTTAATTTTGATCCTTTGTAACCTTCAGTCGATGGTGAAACAATGCCCTGACTTTGATCGACGGTCGTCGTAACTTTAACAACTGGCGGCGGTGGCGTTAAATTTGTTGATGCGGTAAAACCTAGATCGGTCGCGCTTTTCATTAAAGTTCCGCCTGCTTTTTGGATTAGGCTTAACGGATTTATTTCTGTTTCTGGCTTTGCATCGGGTGGCATGGTGTTGTCGGTTACATCTCCGTTGCCCGATTCGATGTGCCCAGCATATTCACTTGCCATTTGAGAAAATAACTTTGAAGGTCTAAACATAACTCTGTGCGTTGCTGGGATCATCACTTCAACGCCTGTTTTTGGGTTTCTTCCAATTCTTTGAGGATAATGATTCAAGTAAAACCTTCCAAATCCTTCAATCATAACCTGATTTCCAATAGAAACCTCTTTTGCAATAAAACCTAATGTCATTATCATAGAAACTTTAATATTATGACATTGCCAGTTGCTTACTTCTAACTCAAAATGAGTGCAAATTCTTTCGGCTAATTCACTTCGGTCGATTGCTCTTCGACTGTAAATACTAACCGCGTTTGGATCGTAAGGTTCGTCGGTAAAAATATTTATTTTGTTATTGATTAATTCAATCGTTTCATTGGTTTTTAATGCTGCGATTGATAAGTCGCTGTTTAATGTTCCTCCAACAAATAACTTTTCATTCCAGAACTCACCCGTTGTCAAATTGACATCGTAATCGCCTATGGTTTGCCAGTCAGCATTTGCAATGCTTACGATTGTATAAATCATTGTTAAATAAAACAGTTTCATAAAATATCTCCCAAAAAAAAGGACTAAAATTAGCCCTTTTCTTTTATTAGTTGTTAATTAAGGAAAAACAACTGTTTCGCCAGCAAAACCAATGCTTCCTGCGCCAGTGGTTGCACTTACTTTCATTGTGAAAGTTCCTAAGCCAGCAAGTTGAACGCCGCTTGCATTTGCTACCCATTCCGCTTGAACTGCGGGGACTAGTTTGCTTGCGAAGTTGGAGTAATCTGCACCCATTGCTGCGCTTAAATCACTCGCCCACTTTGTTTTAGTAGCGGTGTAATAGTTCGGGCGGTTGCCCCATTCGTACTTCGTTTTGGTTGGATCGAATCCGCAATTAAGCGTGTTTGCCGTGAAATCCAAAGTACAAGTTGCGGTCGTTACCTTTGCATAAAAACAAGTTGGTGTGCCAGTGGTTGCAATATCACCGTAACCACTTAGCGAAATACAGTTACCAGCTTTTACACTTGCTTTAACCGCATTCTTAAAAGCGTCGATTGTTGCTTGAGTTAGTCCAGGATATTTCGCAATCAATTCTGCTTCGGTCGTTGCTGGTGCTGCTGCCCGCCGTAAATCTGGGTTTTCGGTGTCGACACCAAAAACGTCGGTTTCTGCTTGTGCTGTTCCTATCATTGCGGCAATTACACTTGTTAAAATCATGCGTTTCATAATCATTGCTCCTTATTTCTTACTGCTTGGTTGTGGTTGGATTGCGCCCGTTTGTGGAATTGGATCAAACTTCGATCTAAGCTGACTCATGGTTTTATCACCAATTCCGTGAATTTCTTTTAATTGTTCAATGCTAAAAAATGCGCCGTTCTTCTGGGTTTTTCTCGCTTCGACAATTTTTGCAGCGGTTTTTTTACTGATTCCCGCTGCGACCATTTCTGCTTCGGTTGCTGCGTTTAAGTCTAACGCTGCTATCGCGTTGCCGCTCATTAATCCAACTAAACATAAACTTAAAAACGTCTTTTTCACCGTTTATCTCCAAAAAAAACAAAATTAAAACTTTATGCTACTCTTTTTCAGATTATTTGCAAGGCTTTTTTTCGCTCGCGGTGTCGTCGAGTCTGTTCGACGCGTCGACATTTTTTACAAAGTGGTGGCGTTAAATTCTTTGCATGGATCAATCTTTTAAAGGTTTCTCCGCATTGACAATTAACTACTTCGGTTTTTCTAAGGCTTGATAAAGTTTTTCCTGCATTGCTTGGTTTCATAAAATAATACTTCCTTTGTTAGTTGGAATTAATTTGTAACGATTCGATAAAATGTAATCTTTGTTTATTTCGTCAATAAACATTGATCTAATTGCATTTTTTGAAAAGCCTCTCACGGTTCTTGATTCTGCCCAAGTAAAGTATAAAAATTTTCTCGCTCTTGTTATCGCAACATAAGCAAGTCTTCTCTCTTCTTCTAATCCTGATCCTTTTGCGTTTTCATTTGGAAAAATGCCATCTTCAAAGCCAACAATAAAAACCAGATCAAACTCTAAGCCTTTCGAGTTATGTATGGTCATCATTTGAACTGCATCGGCGTTTGGGTTGCTTTCTTTGTCTTTGACTTCTAAAGCAACGTGCGCTAAAAAATTTTCTAAAGGTGTTAATGCGCTGTTTTTTAACTCAAACCCATTTGTTGCGCTTATTAATTCCTCTAAATTCTCAACGCGGTTTAATTCAATATTTTCTCTCGCTTTGTAATGTTGAAATAATCCAGATATAACAAGCGTTTCCTCGACAATTTTATCGAGTTCTTTTCCTTTAACAATTTTCGCAATGCTTTCAATTTTATTACAAAACATTTTTAAAGAAAGTTTTATTTTAGGCGGTAAAAAATTACTTGAGTTTGAAGTAATTATCAAACTTGCTCTTAAAAATGAGGTCTTGTTTTCCTTTGCAAAGTTTGCAATTTTTTCAACCGTGCCCTCCCCTATTCCTTGCGGTGGAATTTGGATTGCTCTTTCAAATGATTCGTCGTCATCAAAATTGTTTGCAATTCTTAAATAAGCGATTGCGTCTTTTATTTCTTGACGTTCGAAAAATTTTAAACCTCCATAAATTTTGTAATTTATCGCCTGATTAATAAAAGTTTCCTCAAAGGCTCTTGATTGAACATTCGATCTATATAAAATCGCACATTCTTTTAATTTGTTTCCTTTGCTTTGCCATTGCTTTATTATTTCAGCGACAAATTGTGTTTCTCCCTCTTCATCTCTTGCACAATATTCGCGTATTAAGTCGCCTGTTTTGTTATTTGTAAAAATAGTTTTATCGAACCGCGTCAAATTTTTTTGAACGATATTATTTGCGGCGGCTAAAATAATACGGGTCGATCTGTAATTCTCTTCGAGTTTAATTACTTCGACATTCTCAAAATCATAAGTAAATAATTTGAGATTGTGAACGCTTGCACCTCGCCAACTGTAAATCGATTGATCATCGTCACCAACAACAAAAGCTCTTCCTGTTTCTTTTGTCATCAATTCAAGCCATTTCCTCTGTATATAATTTGCGTCTTGATACTCGTCGACTAAAACGTTTCTATACCAACTTTTGAGTTGCAATAAAAGTTCAGGTCTAAAAGTTAGCGTTTCATACCATCTTAAAAGTAACTCGCCAAAATCGACAAGTCCTTTCTCATCGCAATACTTTTGATAATGTTCATAAACCGCTTTCTTTTCATTTTCATCAAAAGTTTCCGCGTCGATTTCATCGGGGCGTATTCCGTTATCTTTCCATCTATTTATTTCATCCTGACAAATCGACGGCGTTAATACTTTAGGATTATAACCCAATGATTTAATTGTCTTTCCGATAATGATTCTTTGATCTGAACTATCTAAAACTTGAAAATTTTCAGGCAATAAACTTTCTCGGTATCTTTCTCGTAACCAATGATGCGCCAAACCGTGAAAAGTGCCGATCTGCCATTTCTTTGTACTTTGGTTTAATGTCGACGCTAGTCTGTATTTCATTTCTGTCGATGCTCTATTAGTAAATGTAACCATAATGATCGACTCTGGTTCGAATTGATAAGTATCGACTAAATGAATAAATCGATTAATTAATACACGAGTTTTCCCACTTCCTGCGCCTGCAATAACTGCGACGTTCGATAAAGGTGCTTGGATCGCCTTGACTTGTTGTTCGTTGAAATTCATAAATAATTTTCCTTTTCCCAAAAAATAAAAGCATAAAATAAAATGCACTAAAACGCAAGCATTATACAAAAAATAAGCACAAAAAAAGAAAGGAGAAATTTTTTTAAATCACCCCCCCGCCCCCTAAATTTGAATCGTTAGAAGTTGCCCGCCGTTTTTTGAAGTTGGCACAAATTTAGAAAATTGGCACAAAAAAACCCCACTTAAAAAGCAGGGTTATTAATATCAGAAATTCAATTATTTGTGATAAAACACTTGTTCGCCATAAACAGCAGCGCAACTCTCAAAAGAAGGTTTATTTTCAGGAAGAACAAGCGATAATAACCAGAAAAATAAAAAAATACCCAATGAAAAGAAAAAGCCTTCCTTAAATCTTTTTACATCTTTTTCTTGAAGCCATTTTTCGTGTTTCATATATGCTTTTTCAATCGGAGCATTTCTTTTAATTCCTTCTTCTAAGTTATGATCATATTCCTGACCCCATAAAAGCGAAGTTTCTATTTCAACAATTTCGCCTGTTTCTATATCAATATATTGTTTGTTCATTTTAAAGCCTCCAATATAAGGGGCTTGCGCCCCAAGCTAACTAAATAAGTGATTGTTGATTAGAAACCTTTTTAAAACCCTTTCTTTCAAACCATTGTTTTATTGGTGGATATGATTTAAAAATTGTTGTAATAATACAGTTATCGCAAATTTCAAAAACACAAGCAACGTTCATTGTATTTTTAAAAATTAAAGCTGTTTTCTTAACCCCATCATCAACACGATCCAATCCAACATAATGCCCGCCTATTTCATTAAAAACTTCAGACCAATATCTAACTTGCGAAACTTTCAAACTACACAATAAAACATTTGTAAAATATTCAGGGGTATTTAATTCGCATTTAATATCTGAAGTAATAATGTCATTAGTAAAAACCGATGCAACATCACCAAAAATAAGATCACTAAAATCAATAGAAGGTAACGTAACCATGATATAAACTCCCAAGTAGTTGATTAAGAAAGTAAATATAGTGTAATACAAAATGCACCTAAACGCAAGCATTATACAAAAAAAAATATAAACACCTGCGCAAAATTTACGGGCTAATTGAATACTCATACGGCTCCTAAGGCGAGGCTGA
>SXGT01234393.1_pt1 | contig 10203 bp, 8 predicted proteins | sample 3176221 | NCBI WGS metagenome assembly SXGT01 (sample SAMN11356862, study PRJNA531348) | freshwater metagenome | isolation source: freshwater sample F1-120 | place: China: Fuxian Lake, Yuxi | collected 2017-12-25
CATAGGCGTGGCAGGGGCAGACGATCTTGTCGTCCGCCGTCACCGAGTCCGTGCCGTAGGACATGGCCGCTTTCGCCTGTGAGCCGCCGATGAGAAAAATACGGTCGGCGCCGGCCAGGTGGCAGCCGGCAATCATGGCCGGGTGTGCATTGGGCGGCAGGCAGGCAATCACCTCGTCGCAACCGGCCACCTTGGCCGGCACCAGCGTCATCACCGGCGCCGACAGGATCGGGTAGCGGCCACCCGGCACATAGGCGCCGATGCGCTCGATCGGGATCACCCGGTGCCCCAGGTGCACGCCGGGCAGGGTTTGCACCTCCAGCGGCAGCATGGTGGCCAGTTGCGCTTGGGCGAAGGCTTTCACGTTGGCAATGGCAAATTCGGTGTCGGCGCGGGTTTGCGGGTCCAGCGCGGCCAGGGCGGCCAGCCGCTCGGCTTGGCTCACCTCCAGCGTCTCACTGGTGTAGCGGTCAAAGCGCAGCGCGTAGTCGCGCACTGCCGCGTCACCCCGGCTACGCACCTGCGCGATCACCTCTTGCACCACGGCCTCGACCGCGCCAAGCTCCGCGTTGCCGGCCGGGGCGGGCGATTTGATGAACTCGACGGGCAGACGAAACTGGGACATGGCAGGAATTCCGGTTGAGGTTGACAAAAGGTGAAGGGCTGAGGCGTGGGCTGCCGAGCGCTCAGAGCAGCAGGGCGGCCAGCGCCGCAAGTGCCGCAGTTTCGGCGCGCAGGGTGCGCTGGCCCAGGCTAACGGCCATAAAGCCGCAGGCCAAGGCGGCGGCTTCTTCGGCCGGGCTCAGGCCTCCTTCGGGGCCCGACAGCAGGGTGATCGGCAGGTCTGGCGCCCACTGCGACGCCGCATCGCGCAGCGCCTGACACGGCGGCTGCAAGGACAGCAGCAGCCGGGCACTGCCGGCCGCCGCAGGCAACTGGGCCAGCCAAGCGGCCAACGTGCTGACCGGCTGCAGCTGCGGCACCCGGTTGCCGCCGCACTGCTCGCTGGCTGCCACCGCCACGCTGTGCCAGTGCGCCACTTTTTTCTCGGCGCGTTCGCCGCTCAGGCGCAGCACACTGCGTTCGGTCATCAGCGGTTGCAGGCCGCTGAAGCCCAGCTCAGTGGCTTTTTCCACCAGCCAGTCCATGCGCTCATTGGCCGGCATGCCCAAGGCCAGCGTGACCGCGCGGCACGGCGCCCGGTCCAGTGGCTGGTGGGCGCCGATGCGGACCTGCACCTCGCTGCGGCCCATCTGGGTGACTGTGGCTGCAAACTCACCGCCTTCGCCATTGAACAGAGTCAGCGCTTGGCCGGGTTGCATGCGCAGCACCTGCACATGGCGCGCCGCCTGCAGCGGCAGGCTCAACAGAGCGTCAGGCTGCAGCGGCGCCGGGCAATAAAAACGGGGCATGGCGGACAATGCTATTTAATAAATAGCAAACAATGCAGGCTGGACGTGGCCGGGAGCCTGATTTGGCTCATCACTGACTCATGCCCGGCCAAAGGCATAGCCGCTCGGCGCCGCCACGCCTTCGACCTGATCCAGTAGCCGCAGCAGCGGTTTGAGCTCGCGGTAGCGGCTGCAGGTGGCGCGGATGTAGCCCAGGAAGCGCGGCGTGTCGGCCAGGTACTGCGGCTTGCCGTCGCGCAGCGTCAGCCGGGCAAAAATGCCGGCCACCTTGAGGTGGCGTTGCAGCCCCATCCACTCCACACCCCGGTAAAACTCGCCAAAATCGTCGCCCACCGGCAGCCCGGCCCGGCGCGCCCGCTCCCAGTAGCGCACCGTGATGTCCAGGCAAAAATCTTCGTCCCAGCTCAGAAAAGCGTCACGCAGCAGGCTGGCCACGTCGTCGGTGAGGGGGCCGTCGACCGCGTCCTGAAAATCCAGCACGCCCAGCCGGTCGTCCGCCACCATCAGGTTGCGCGGCCTGAAGTCGCGGTGCACATAGACCCGGCTCCAGGCCAGGTTCTGCGCCATGATGACGGCAAAGGCGGCATCCAGCGTGCCTTGCTGGCTGGCATCCAGCGTCAGGCCGCGGTGGCCGCTCAGGTACCACTCGGGGAACAAAGCCAGTTCGCGGGTCAGCAAGGCCTGGTCGTAGAGCGGCAGCACATCAGGTTTGGAGGCGGCCTGCCAGGCCACCAGGGCTTCCACCGCCTGCAGGTACAGGCCCAGATTGGCCTGCGGCTGGGCCGGGTCGATGGCCTGCATCATGGTCTGGGTGCCCAGGTCACTCAGCAACATGAAGCCCTTGGGCTCGTCCCAGGCCAACACCTGCGGCGCCAGCAGGCCGGCCTGTTGCATCAACTGCGCCACTTTGACAAAAGGGCGGCAATCTTCTTTGTCCGGCGGGGCGTCCATGATGATGCGACTGCCGGCCATGCTGTCAATGCGCAGATAGCGCCGGAAACTTGCGTCGGCCGAGGCGATCCGAAGCGAGCCGGTGTGTAAGCCTTGGGCTGCGGCCAAAGATGTCAGCCATTGGCCAAATGCCGCTTCGCGCAGTGGGTCAGACCATAACGGCGTGGTGCTTCCTGCCGGCTCGGGTGTGCTGTTGAGGCTCATGGATAATCCATTTTACAAACCCGGTCGCTCAGCGCTGCCGCTGCGGCCCCCCCAACACCCGATTTGTCCCCACGCTGCCGATGCCCGCCCTGCTGCACGAAATCAAGCGCCAAGCCTGGCGTACTGTCCAGTGCTCTTGCTTGGTATTGCTGCTTGCCAACCAAGCAGAGCAGGCCAATGCGCAAACCAGCAAGCCGCGCGCCACGCCCCTGGCCGCAGCGGGAGCGGTCAAATCCAAGGGCCCCCAGCCGGTCATCGTGACCGGTCAACGCCTGTCTGGGCGACCCGATCTCGACACCGTCATTGAGGGCGACGCGCAACTCAGCCGTGGCGACACGCTGATTCGGGCCGACCGGCTGGAGTATTACCAGCCCGACGACCAGGCCAGGGCCATTGGAAATGTGTATATCAGCCGGGGCGGTAATGTGTACGAGGGGCCCTTGCTCGAGCTCAAGCTTGAATCCTTTGAGGGCTTTTTCACCCAGCCCCGGTATTCTTTCTCGGTCAACGATTCGCACGGCGAGGCGCAAAGAATAGACTTTTTGGGCGAAAACCGAACCGTCATCCGCGAGGCCAGCCTGACCACCTGCGCGCGCCAACCGGGCCCGGGTTGGTTGCCCGACTGGATCATGCGCGCGGCCACCATCCGCATTGACAACGAGGAAGAGACGGGTACCGCTGAGGGCGCAGTGCTGAGCTTCATGCAACTGCCCTTGCTGCCGGTTCCCTACCTGAGTTTTCCGCTGACCGAGCGCCGAAAATCCGGCCTCCTGCCGCCAACCCCGGGCCTGGACAATGTCAACGGCATCGAGTTGATGCTGCCCTATTACTGGAACATCGCGCCCAACCGTGACGCGACGCTGACCACCACCTTGATGAGCAAGCGCGGCGCCAAACTTGGCAGTGAGTTTCGTTATTTAGAACAGGATTACGGCGGCCAGTTGCGGCTCGAGGTGTTGCCAGATGACCCCCTGCGAAGCATGACCCGCTGGGGCTTCACGGGCAGCCACCGCGGCAGTTTGCCTCGCCCCTGGGGCGGTGATGCCATGGCCCTCAACCTGAGCGTGAACCGGGTAAGTGATGACAACTATTGGCGCGACTTCACGCGCTCCAATGTCTCTTTGACCCAGCGCCTGCTGGCCAACGACGCCACACTGAGCTGGTCGCAAAGCGGCTTCTCCAACAGCCTGCGCACGCTGCAGTGGCAGACCCTGCAAGATGTGAGTTCACCCATCGTCCCGCCTTACAACCGGCTGCCGCAACTGGCCACGCGTTATCTGCTCAGTGATGTGAGGGGTTTCGATATGTCGCTGGAGGCCGATTACACCCGCTTTGATGCCGACCAGCGGCTCACCCTCCAGCCCAATGCACACCGGGGTTTTGCGGCTGTGCAACTGTCAAGGCCCTGGCTGCTGCCGGGTGGTTTTGTGACACCTAAGTTTCAGCTGCATGGCACCGGCTACCAGTTCGATGCCGCGTTGCCAGGCGGCGCTGCCAGTGCCAGCACTGCCAGCCGCCTGGTGCCAACCCTGAGCATTGACAGTGGCCTGGTGTTTGAGCGAGACACCCAGCTGTGGGGGCGCAGGCTGCGCCAAACCCTGGAGCCGCGGGCTTTTTATGTCAATACGCCCTACCGCGACCAGAGTCAATTGCCCAACTACGACTCCGGCGCCAACGACTTCAGCTTTTCCACCATCTTTGCCGAAAATGCTTTCGTCGGCAATGACCGCATCTCCGACAGCCATCTGCTCACACTGGGCGTGACGAGCCGCCTGCTTGATCCAACCAGCGGTGCAGAATTCATGCGCTTTGGCCTGGCCCAGCGGCAACGCTTTGAGGACCAGAAGGTGACTCTGCCCGGTGGTACGGCGGTGTCGGACCGGCTGAGCGACCTGTTGCTGGGTACCACCGTCACCTGGGACCCGCGCTGGACTTTTGACACTGCGCTGCAGTTCAATGCAAAAACCGAGCTGGCGGTTCGGGGCACCGCCGGCGTGCGTTACAACCCCGGCCTGTACCGCGTCATCAGCGCCGCCTACCGTTACCAGCGCGACAGCAACGAGCAATTTGATGTGGGCTGGCAGTGGCCGGTCAATGACCTATGGGGCGACCGTGGCGAGGACCTCGGACCCGGCCGTGGCCAAGGCGGCGGGCGCTGGTACAGCGTGGGCAGGCTCAATTACAGCCTGAACGAAAATCGCCTGGTGACAACCGTGCTCGGGCTGGAGTACGACGCCTGCTGCTGGTTGGGACGCCTGGCGCTGGAGCGGATCCAGACCAGCAGCACCTCGGCCAATGAACGCATCATGTTCCAGCTCGAGTTTGTCGGGTTCACCCGGCTGGGGACCAACCCGCTTCAGGTCCTCAAAACCAATATTCCGGGCTACCAATTGCTGCGGGAATAGCCTGCTACCCCGCTGCTCCAACAACTATCATTCAGCCATGCAGATGTTACGCCTCACGACAATCAGCCTTGCGCTGTCAATCAGCCTGTGCCAGCCGGTACAGTGCCAACAGCAACAGGCTGATTTCATAGTGGCGGTTGTCAACACCGAACCCATTACTTTTAATGAATTGCGCTTGGAGTTGCAGCGTGCGAGGCAGCAAATTGCGCAGCAACGCCGCCCCCAGCCGGAGCCGGCCACGCTCACCCGTGAGGTGCTCGACGGCCTGATCAGCGACCGCCTGCAGCTGCAGGTGGCGCGTCAGACTGGTATTCGGGTGGATGATGCCGCGGTAGATCTGGCCGAACAGAATATTGCCCGCCAGAACCAGTTTGACTTGGCCGAGCTGCGCAGCCGACTTAAAGCCGAAGGCATGCCGCTTGCGCAGTTCAGGGCTAATTTGCGTGACCAAATCGCCCTGACCCGCTTGCGCGAGCGCGATCTTGAGCCGCGCGCCAGGGTCTCAGAGCTCGACATAGACCAGTACCTCAGCGAGGCGCAGGCGAACCAGGACCCGCAAAGCCGGCAGATCAACCTGGCGCAAATCCTGGTAGCCGTGCCCGATGATGCGAGCCCCGAGCAGATCGACAGCTTGAAAGCCAGGGCGCAGGAGACTTTGCGGCGCGCTCGAGCCGGCGAGGACTTTGCCGCACTGGCCCGTGAACGTTCGGATGCCGCAGACCGCAGCAACGGCGGACAACTGGGTTTGCGTGCCGCAGCCCGCTACCCCACGTTGTTTGTCGAGGCAAGTGCGGGACTGGCTGTGGGCGGGATCAGCGCACTGCTGCGTTCGGGGGCAGGTTTTCACATACTTAAGTTGATCGAGCTGCAACTGCCAGGCATGCCGCCTGCGGCCGTCACCCAAAGCCGGGCCCGCCATATTCTGCTGCGCTTGGGCCCGCAGCTCAGCGAGGCGCAGGCGCGCGAGCAGCTGACGGGTTTGCGGCAGCGCTTGCTGGGCGGGCAGGCCTTTTTTGCGGTGTTGGCGCGGGAGTACTCGCAAGACAGCAGCGCAGCCCAGGGCGGCGACCTGGGCTGGGCCAGCCCAGGCATGTTTGTGCCCGAGTTTGAGCAGGTGATGAACCAACTGGCGCTAGGCCAGGTCAGCGAGCCTTTCGAGTCAAGGTTTGGGGTCCACCTGATCGAGGTGCTGGAGCGGCGCCGTGTCGAGACCAGCCTGCGCGAGCAGCGCGATTCGGTGCGCGCTATTTTGCGAGAGAAAAAACTCGAAGAAGCCTTCCCGCTGTGGGCTCAGGATTTGCGGGCCCGCGCCTACGTGGAACTGCGTGAATTGCCGCAGTAGAGCGCATGCGCCTCGGCCGGCCACAGCGCCTGTGCCGCGCCAGGCCGGCTGAGCCCATGAAACATATTGCGCGAAAGCGTTTGGGCCAGCATTTCCTGACCGATGTGAGCATCATCGATGCCATTCTTGCTGCGATTGCTCCTCGGTCCGGACAACCCATGGTTGAAATAGGCCCCGGTCTGGGCGCCCTGACACAGCCACTGGTGGAGCGTCTGGGCCATCTCAGCGTGATCGAACTCGACCGCGACCTGGCGGCTCGTCTGCGGCTGCGCCCGCAACTCACCGTGATCGAGTCAGACGTGCTCAAGGTCGATTTCTCCAGCCTCGCCACGGGTCAGCCAGCGGGCAAGCTCAGGGTGGTTGGCAACCTGCCTTACAACATCTCCACACCTATTTTGTTCCATTTGCTGGACCATGCCCCGCACATCGAAGACCAGCACTTTATGTTGCAAAAAGAGGTGGTCGAGCGTATGGTGGCGCGACCGTCTAGTGCAGCCTATGGTCGCCTGAGCGTGATGTTGCAATGGCGCTATGCCATGGAAAATGTCCTGATGGTGCCGCCGCAGTCTTTTGCACCGCCGCCCCGAGTCGACAGCGCCTTTGTGCGCATGGTGCCCCTCAGCGCACCCCTGCACCTGCAGATCAGTGTGTTGAGCGAATTGGTTCAGGTGGCATTCAGTCAGCGCCGCAAACTGTTGCGCCACACCCTGGGCCGATGGCTGGCGGCCCGTGCCTTCGGTGGTGAATTTGACCTGCAGCGCCGCGCCGAAGAGGTGTCGGTACCGGCTTACCTGGCCTTGGCCAGGCAGATTCAGGACCAAACCGAGCCAATATAGCCACGCCGATGGCCCGAAAAAAAGGCCCACCGGGGTGGGCCTGCTAGGTTGAGCGCCGGGCAGCCGAACTCAGGCTGCGGTCAGCCAGTAAGCTGAGTTGAAGGGGCTGCTCATGCGCAGCGCCTGGGCCGAGACATCCAACAACTTGTCGGTCGGCATTTTTTCCCCGGTTTCGGTACTGAGTTCAATTCCTGTGACGCTGGACGTGTTGGTCAGGTCACCTTTTGCCTGGTTCGCCCGTTCTGCTTGGCTGGTTTGTGCAGAACGGGCTACAGAAAAGAATAGAAACATCGAAAAGGTATCTTTCGGTCTCCCCAGAAATCCGACGCGTCTCTGAAGATATCGAGCAGTTGCTCCCGTGCTTCTTTGTCAAAGCGGGCGTGGGCCGGTATGTGTTCAAGCACCACAATAAAGCCGGGCTGCAGCCCAGACTTATGCAGCGGATCGGTGATGCCGTCGTAGAGGGCATCAAAATTCTTGCCCACATGCGCCGACAGCATGAACTGCTGCCCAATCAGGTCGAGCACTTCCTGCTTAGTCTGGGCATTGGCCAGGTTGGCGTAGAGAAAATGCTGGCCCAGGGTTTGAGCCGCGTCTTGCAGTTCAGGCACCCTAAAGGCGCGAATCGACTGCACGATATTGCTGCGCACCCCCCGCAATGGTGTTTCTACTGCGGGGCTGGTTGGCGCCCCCTTGTCTTGACGAAGTGGCATAGCCATTCCACCTTTACTTTCTTGAACAACTAACATAAACATTCGACCTAGGGTGCGATCCTGCGAAAGCTCGCATAGTGATCGGCGGTGTAAAAGCAGGCGTCTGGCGTCTTGGGCGGCCCGCCGCACACAAGTCGCCTGGCGCCACGGTTGCTCGCGCCCGGCGTGGGCACCGTGTATTCCCGGTAATAGCCGCGCTTTTGGCTTGGCAGCAGACGCTCCCGATTACCAAACACACTGCCATCCTTGTCATAGGCAAACGGACCGCCTTGCATCACAAGTGCATGCACCTGAACCCCTTGCACAGGCAAATCGGCCAAAGCGATGGGGGCCGTGGGGTCTGTAGCCGTAGGCCCTTTGGCCTGCGCCGCCAGGGCTAAAAAACCCAGCAATACGCCGGCTAACACCCACTTTTGACCAGCAAAACGCAACATCTATCAACTTTTAACGACACCCCGGGTTAACCCGAAGCGCGAGTGTCGTGTATTTGTCTTAAAAAAGCAAGGGATTGCTGAAAATTTAAGCAAAAAAACGCCTTAAACTTTATGTTTGCGGGCGCACACTTGTAATTTTTGTCAAAGAATCAGCGTGTTGCGTTAGCGTCGGCCACAGCGAGGGCTGTCATATTGACTATCCGCCGCACTGTGGCGCTGGGGGTCAGAATATGCACCGGCTGAGCTGCGCCCAGCAGAACCGGACCAATCGCGATATTGCCGCCAGCTGCAGTTTTGAGCAGGTTATAGGAAATATTGGCCGCATCGATGTTGGGCAAAACCAGCAAATTCGCATCGCCCGCCAAGGTGCTGTTGGGCATCAGTTTGGTGCGCCCCTGCCCGTCCAGCGCCATATCGCCGTGCATTTCTCCATCCACCTCCAGCCATGGAGTGCTCGAGCGCAGCAGCTCAAGCGTCTGGCGCATTTTGACGGCGCTGGGCTGGTTGCTGCTGCCAAAGTTGGAATGCGACAGCAGCGCGGCTTTCGGGCGTATGCCAAAGCGCATCATTTCTTCTGCCGCCATGGTGGTGATTTCGGCGAGTTGTTCGGCGCTTGGGTCATAATTGACATGGGTGTCGACCAGAAACACCTGCCGCTCGGGCAACAGCAAGCCGTTCATGCAGGCATAGGTTTTGACCCCTGGTCGCAGGCCGATGACATGGTCGATGTATTGCAAGTGCAGGCCGGTGGTACCCCAGGTGCCGCAAATCAGGCCGTCTGCGTAGCCTTTGTGCACCAGCATGGCGGCGATCAGGGTGAGACGCCGTCGCATTTCAATTTTTGCGACCTGCACGGTGACGCCCCGGCGATCTGTCATGGCATGGTAATTTTGCCAAAAATCGCGGTAACGGTGGTCGTCTTCAATGTTCACGACATCGTAGTCGTGCCCTGGGCGCAGGCGCAGGCCAAACTTCTCTATCCGAACGGCAATCACCGCCGGACGGCCAATCAGGGTGGGGCGGGCCAGCCCCTCGTCGACTACGATTTGCGCGGCACGCAGTACCCGCTCCTCCTCACCCTCTGCATAGGCGATTCGATTTTTCAGGCCTTTTTTGGCGGCCGCATAAATCGGCTTCATCACGGTGCCAGAGGCATAGACAAAGCTTTGCAAGCGCTCTCGGTAGGCATCCATGTCGGCAATCGGGCGCAGCGCCACGCCGCTGTCGGCTGCTGCCTTGGCCACCGCTGGCGCGATTTTCATCATCAGGCGCGGATCGAATGGCTTGGGAATCAGGTACTCGGGACCAAAAGTCAGGTCTTCGCCGGCATAGGCTGCGGCCACCACCTCGTTTTGCTCGGCCTGCGCGAGTTCGGCAATGGCGCGAACCGCAGCGATCTCCATTTCGGCGCTGATGGTTGAGGCACCGGCATCCAGCGCGCCGCGAAAAATATACGGAAAACAAAGAACATTGTTAACCTGGTTGGGGTAGTCGGTGCGACCGGTGGCTATCACCGCGTCGTTGCGCACGGCTTTGACTTCTTCGGGCGTGATCTCGGGTGTCGGGTTGGCCAGGGCAAAAATAATCGGGCGCGCCGCCATGCTGGCGACCATGGCGGGCTTGAGTACACCCGCCGCCGAGAGACCGAGAAAAACATCGGCCTCGTCAATCACCTCGTGCAGAGTCCGGACGTCGGTTGTTTGGGCGAACTCCAACTTGTCTTGGTCCATCAACTCGGTGCGCCCCGCATACACCACACCGGCCAGATCAGTGACAAAAATATGCTGGCGCGGGAGGCCCAGCTTGACCAGCAGCTTCAGGCAAGCCAGGGCCGCCGCACCAGCGCCAGACGTCACCAGCTTGATTTGTTGCAGGTCTTTGCCAACCACCTTGAGCGCATTGAGCA
>SXGT01277982.1_pt1 | contig 10203 bp, 9 predicted proteins | sample 3176221 | NCBI WGS metagenome assembly SXGT01 (sample SAMN11356862, study PRJNA531348) | freshwater metagenome | isolation source: freshwater sample F1-120 | place: China: Fuxian Lake, Yuxi | collected 2017-12-25
GGCGAATTCGCGCAAGGTGCATCGTGCGGTTGGGTGGTTGTCCAACGCGGTTCCCGGGAAAATGTGCCCGTCCCCCTCTCCTGGCCCGTGAACGGTTACGTGAAAACGACAATGATCCGCACCATGGTTTGAACCGCCGCGTCCGCAGTCCAGCCGCCGTGCTGGCTCGCCGTCCCGAAGGGCGCTAGGCAGAATAGTCCTGTCGCGCCGAAAAACAGGCGACACCGCGGCAACCAATGACTATGATGTGAATTAGGCGAATGCCAGTCGGCAGGTTAGGTCCCGCGGTTGTCCATCGCATCCAGGCTCCTTGCGTCGTAGAATTCTTGGGGTCGTCCGTTTACAAGACTGGCTGGGGCGAGATCGATGCCGACGATTCCCGGTATTGCTGGACCGTACCGGTTCTTCTTTTACAGCTTCGACTGCAACGAACCGAAACATGTACACGTGCGGCGTGAACGCAAGGTCTGCAAATTTTGGCTCAAACCAATCGCGCTAGGCAGAAACAACGGGTTTGCAGCGAAGGAGCTCAATCGAATCAGGACCGTCATCAGAGATACCTTGGAGCACATTCTGGAGACATGGGATGAGCACTGCGGCGAGTAACGACCCACGCATCACGGCAATCGAAGTGACAGACGATACCATCGCGGCGCAGCTAGCCGATGGGCGCACGGTGAGCGTTCCTCTGGCCTGGTCGTGGCGCCTTGCTGACGCTACGCCAGAGCAGCGGAACAACTTCGAGATCATCGCAAGCGGTGAAGGTGTGCATTGGCCAGACGTTGACGAAGATATCAGTGCAAGAGGCATGCTTCAGGGCGTGCCTGCGCCGCCACCGAAACAGACTCTCGCAGATCATGGCCGGGCCTGACGAACGCAGGCAGCGGATTTCGTGCTCGCCGTTTGGTCGGCTGGGGTCAGTCGCTCCGTTCGAGGTTGTTGGTCGGTCATAGTTCTCCGGCCTCTGCCGCACGAAACCGGTGATGCGTAACGTTGGCCAGAAGCGGCCTGCCACGCCGAAAAACTGGCGACACGGCAACCATCAACATCGATGATGTTGACTCAAGATGGGGGGGGCTAAACCTGAAAATCAAGCTAACTTGGCGAAAGACCGATCTGATCTTATAATCGTGATGGATTTCACGAAGTGCCGTGGGTCGGGCTTTCCAGCTTGATCGACCATCGGAATACAACATGACAGGCTGAAAATCCTGAACCACCATCATGGCCAAACAAGGTCCCCGCAAGAAGCTCCCCAAGGAACTGGCCGTCATCAATGCTGACAACTGCACCGGCTGCGAGGCGTGTCTTGAGGTCTGCCCGGTCGACTGCATCGTCAAGCTGCAGCAATACGACCAGTTTCATAATTTGCAAAGCTGGTGTGAGATCGACTTGGAGCGCTGCGTAGGCTGCGAGGTCTGCGTGCATATTCCCGGCAAGAAGTCGAACCCCTACGAGTTGACCGTCTGCCCTTGGGATGCGATCGAAATGGTGCCGACCGAAGAGGTGGCACTCGTGGTAGCCCAGATTGGCGGCCCGCCCGAGTACATCCACGAGCACTGGGACCGGCTTGTCGGTACGGCGCAGCATTTGGCGGAGTTGAAGGCGGCGAACGGCTGACGACGATGGGGTGGCGGGAAGCGACGCTGGCATCAGGGCGTTAGACCGTTGGATCATTCCAGCGTGCGATCGACCATGTCTTCGAGCACGCGCCGCATGTAGGCAATACTCTCCCGCGTCAGTCGCTCCACACCCGGCGAGTAGTCGAAGACTTCCACCGAGACCCAGCCGCGATAGTCGATCTCGCCGAGCGCCGCGAAGATCGGATGAAAATCAAGCGAACCCATTCCCGGGCCCTGCTTGTTCGGATCATTCGCATGAAAGTGCGCCAGCAGCTGACGGTGTTGCTTGAGCAGCGTTGGAATCGGAATTGATTCAGTTGACATGGCGATGCAATCCAGGTGCAGCCGCACGTTGGGCGAGCCAATCTTTTCGATAAGTTGCACGCCGTCGGCCGCGGTGTTGAGAAACGGTCCCCACTCGGGCGACAAGGGCTCGATGGCCAGCGTCACGCCGGCCGCTTCGAGCTCCGGCACAATCGCCGTGAAGATTTCGGTGGCGTAGCCCATCGCCTGATCGTTGGTCACGCCCGGCAGCAGCACGCGTTGCTGCGGCGATCCGAAGATCATCAGATGCCCGCCCAGATCGTGGCAAAGCGCCACCAGGGAACGTAGATAATCGGTCGTGCGTTGGCGCGTGGCGGTTTCGGGACTGGTGAGATAGAGTCCCTCGGTTTTCGCCAGCAGCCAGTGCAAGCCAAGGATCTCCAGTCCCGCGGCGTCCGCGGCGTGGCGAACTTCGTGGCGAGTGGCTGTGGTAATACGGCGGGCATCGGTATCGATGGTAAAGGGCGCGATCTCGACTCCCGCATAGCCGCACTTCGCGGCGAAATCGAAGCCGCGCGCAATCGGCCAGTCCAGGAACGTCTCGTTGCAGATCGCGAATTTCATGAGGGATTGAAAGCGAGGGGGGAGGTGGTATTATGAAGCGAAAATGCAATCAAACGTGAACATTTAATCGTGAACATTTGACGTGCACATGTGTTCTTGAATGTCCGCCGCATCTCGGCCGACAGCCAGTTTGCAAGGAGGCGATTTCATGGAAGTTGCTGTAAACGCCATTCATCAAGGGGATTGTATTGAGTTGCTGGCGAAACTCCAGCCCGCTACCGTTGATTTAGCGTTTGCCGATCCCCCCTTCAACATCGGCTATGAATACGACGTCTACGATGATCGCAGGGCCGCGGAAGACTATCTTGCATGGAGCAAGAAGTGGCTTGCGGGGGTGCATCGTGCCCTCAAGCCAGACGGCGCGTTCTGGCTGGCAATCGGTGACGAGTTTGCTGCTGAATTAAAGCTGATTGCTCAGAAAGACGTTGGTTTCCACTGCCGCAGCTGGGTGATCTGGTACTACACCTTTGGTGTGAATTGCAAGAACAAGTTCACTCGCTCGCATGCGCATCTTTTCCATTTCGTCAAGGATCCTGAAAAGTTCACTTTCAATGCCGACGACCCGGCGATTCGCGTCCCCTCGGCACGGCAGCTGGTGTATGCCGATTCGCGGGCGAATCCCAAGGGTCGCTTGCCTGACGACACTTGGATACTGAGGCCGCAAGATCTTCCCGATGGATTCCGAGCCGACGGTGATGTGTGGTTTTTCTCGCGAGTCGCCGGCACATTCAAGGAGCGAGCGGGCTTTCATGGTTGCCAAATGCCGGAACGGTTGTTGGCCCGTATTGTCTGCGCCTGTTCGAATCCCGATGAGGTTGTACTCGATCCGTTTGCAGGCAGTGGTTCGACGCTGCTCGTCGCCAAGAAGCTGAATCGAAATTATTTGGGCTTCGAACTGTCCAAAGAGTACGCCGAAAAAATCGCTCAGCGGCTTGCAGCCGTTGCAGTTGGTCAGGAACTTGACGGCGTGGGGGACCCGCTGAAAAGCGCCCCGGCCACAGCCAAAGGCAGACGGTTGAAGTCCGTGCTGGGATAGTTTCTTGTTTTTTCCGAAAGTGCAGTGCGGGATCTCCTCCGTTGACCGTTTTCGGGCAGAACCTGTGTGATCGGTACTTGCATGCGGCGGCGCGGCTCATGACAATGCCCATGGCCTGAGCTGGGGTGTTGGGGTCGTTCTCTCGGTTTTTTGCGTTCTCTGTTGGGGGAGTTAACATCCATGACCCGCGCGGTGCATTTTTCGATCCTGTCAGGTATGTTGGGTTTGCTGGTTTGCGGATGGACGGCGGCATGGCCGCATGCATCCCTGGCCGAATCCGGCACGTTGCAATGGAGCAAATCAACCGCGATGCCCGAACCACGCGCCGGCTACGCCAGCGGTGTGCTCGACGGCAAGCTCGTCATCGCCGGAGGAAGCTATTGGGAAGGAACGAAAGGGAACTGGATCAAGAAGCATTTTTCCTCCAGTGTTCACGCCTTCGACCCGATAACCGAGCGTTGGGAACGCCTACCCGATTCGCCGATCCCCTTTAGCTACGCTTCCTCAACTGTTGTGAATCAGCGACTTTATGTTCTGGGCGGTTACACGGGCCAGAAGGAGAATCGCCAGATCCTGACCTTGGAGAAGAAAGGAGATCGGTATATCTGGGAGACCGCGGGCGAACTTCCCGACACGCGACTTTTTGCCTGGGCCGGCAGCATCGGTGGTTCGATTTACCTGTTAGGGGGCGTCCAGCGTTTCGAACCGCTGGACGCGACGGGGACCTGTTGCACTTCCGTATCGGCGACCAATCGCCTGTCGGTATGGGATCCTGCGGCGCCCCATCCCCAGTGGAAAGATCGTGCCCCATTCCCGGGTGCAAAACGTTGGTCGTTTGCAGCAGCGACGGACGAATCGCACATCTGGTTGATCGGTGGCCAGGATAGCGACGCGCCGAAACAAAAAGCGATCCAGTTTGACGAGGTCTTGGAGTACTCGGTCGCCGATGACCGCTGGCGACAGCGGGATCCTCTGCCGCCTGAGGTTATCTCCACCATTCCGTTGACCCCTTTGTACCTGGACGACAAGTTGCTGCTGGTCAGTTTTTCCAAGACCGTTTGGCAACTTGATCTGGCGAGCGGCCAAACCACGCGGCAGACCCCCTTGCTGGAAGATGCCATGGTCGATAGTTTTTTCTGGATCGACGGCCGCATCGTGGGAGCGGGAGGCGAGAACAAGATCGAATCGCCGCGTCGGCGCTCGGAGTGGACCTTCATCGGCCGATTCGTCCCCGGCACGAAGTGACACCATCGATTGCTGGCTGGTTCGCGGTTGTCGCGGCGTCAGAAATTGCAGTCGCTGGCCACCGTTGCAATGGTCGCGGCCGCCGAGCTGCTCACGTCGTCGCGGCACAAGCCAGGCTGCCTTCCTTCCGCCATTGCGCTTTCGACCGGGACGTTAAACGGATCTAATTGTTCCGACCACGGAACCAAACGGACGCCTCCCACCCACCGTCAGAAATTCGACCGTCCCGTTGAATGTTTTCCATGCACATCGACGCGCTGTGCCGAATCCTGGATGACCGCGATCAGGCGGCCGAATGGCTGCGGCGTTTGGGCATCGTCGATGCCGACCGAGCGCACCATAATCTGGTGCGCATGGCCACCGGCGGTTTAACACTCGATTTGCTGGCCGCTATTTGTGACCAATTGGCCGAACACCTGCCAGCTTCAAGCGACTCCGACCGGGCGCTCAATAATCTCGAGCGCTTTGTGGCCGCGGCTCGTAATCCTTTGTCGACTGGTTCGCTCTTTGAGCGGGACCGCGAGGCGCTGCCGATCCTGCTGCAGATCTTCGCCAGCAGCCAGCATCTGAGCGATCTGTTGGTCACGGACATCGAAAGCTACGATTTGCTGCGAATCACCGAAGGGCAACCGGTGGCGCGCGATCTGTTGGTGAATGAGCTCTGCGCGGAAGTGGCGGTGCTTGCTCCCGATGAGCCAGCCGTGATGAAGGCCCTGCGTCGCTTCAAGCGACGCGAGACGCTGCGGATTGCCTACGGCGACATTGTGCGGTCCCAGCGTCTGGAAACGGTGACGCGACAAATCTCCTACCTGGCGGACGCAATCGTCGAGGCGTCACTTCAAGCTGCCTGGCGCAAGCTCGAAAGTCGAGGCAGCACTCGACGACCGTTGCCAAAAGAACCGCCCCGGCTGACGGTCCTGGCGATGGGAAAACTTGGCGGCGTCGAACTCAACTACTCCAGCGATATCGATCTGGTGTTCCTGTTTGATGCGGCGCCGGGAAGTGATGCCGCACGACAGCACGAGACCGCCGAACTCTGTGATCGCTGGGCGCACGAGGCCCTCAAGCTGCTCACCACCACCACGGAATTGGGATCGCCTTATCGTGTCGATCTGCGGCTTCGCCCGGAAGGCAGCAGCGGGCCAAAGGTGATCAGCCTGAGTGCGGCCTTGCACTACTACGACACCGCCGGCCGCACCTGGGAGCGCCAGGCCTTTGTCAAGGCCCGGCCCTGCGCGGGGGACCTGGCCTTGGGCCGCGAGTTCCTCAGCCAGATGGAACCATGGATCTACCGCCGCTACCTGAGCCGTGCGGACATCACCGGCATCAAGGCCTTGAAGCGGCGCATCGAGCAGCGCAGTGAGCGCGAGGGGGGCGAAGAGCACAACGTCAAGACCGGCCGCGGCGGCATTCGCGACATTGAGTTCGTGATTCAGTTTTTGCAGCTTCTCAACGGCGGCGACTTGCCCGCGCTGCGCACCGGCAACACGCTTGCCGCGATTGTGCAGCTCGAGGCGTGCGGTTGCTTGACGCACCAGGAGCGCAGGCTGCTTGAGGAGAACTACGGTTTTCTCCGCAAGATCGAACATCGACTGCAGATCATGTTTGACTTGCAGATGCACCGCATGCCCGCCGAGCCGACGGAGCTTCGCAAAGTCGCGATTCGCATGGGCTTTGTGGATGCCCCGGGCGCAAGCGCTCTGGACGCCTTCTGGGCCGATTACAAACGGAAGACGGAACTCAACCGCAAGATTCTTGATCACCTGCTGCACGACGCCTTCAGCGACGACACCAAGACCGAGCCCGAGAGCGACCTGGTGCTCGATCCGGAGCCGGCGCCGCAGCGGATCGCGGAGGTGCTAGGCAACTATCGCTTTCAGGACGTGCATCAGGCGTATGCCAATTTGATGGAGCTGGGGCGCGAGAAGATCCGCTTTCTGAGCACGCGGCGCTGCCGGCATTTTCTGGCGGCCATCGCCCCGCGATTATTGCAGGCAATCGCCGCGACGCCTGACCCTGACTTTACACTGGTGAACCTCAGCAAGGTCAGCGAGTCGCTCGGCGGCAAGGGCGTGCTCTGGGAACTGTTCAGTTTCAATCCCCCGTCGCTCAAACTGTACGTGGAGCTGTGCTCGTCGAGCCAGTACCTGTCGGGCGTGCTGATCAGCAATCCCGGCATGCTTGACGAACTGATGGACAGTCTGCTGCTGGATCGCCTGCCGACGCTTGCCGAACTCAGTGCCACGCTGGCCGAGCTCGCGCAAGGCGCCGAAGATCTCGATCCGATTCTGCATAGTTTCAAGAACACACAGCAATTGCGGGTAGGCGTGCGGGACATTCTGGGCAAGGAGCTCATTGAAGCCACCACGGGGGCGCTTTCGGACATCGCGCAGGCATGCCTGGGGCAAATCGCGGTGCATGAGCGCGACAAGTTGCATGCGAACTTAGGACAGCCGACGGTCGGCTCGCCAGCCGGGGAGGAAGCGCCAGCCCGGCCGTCGCTGGCGGCGCCCACACCCGAGCGATTCGGCAAGTCCGCCGACATGGCCATCGTGGCGCTCGGAAAACTCGGTGGCCGGGAGTTGAATTATTCCAGCGACCTGGACCTTGTCTTCCTCTACGAAGCCGATGGCCCGACACGCTCCACGCGCCGCGGCCAACGCGAGCCGATCACCAGCAACCAGCACTTTTTCAGCGAGTTGGGGCAACGAATCATTAAGAGGGCGACGTACCTGGGGCCCAACGGGCGGCTTTATCAGATCGACTCGCGCTTGCGGCCAACCGGCAAGAGCGGCGCCTTGGCGGTCTCGCTGCCGGAATTCGAACGGTATTTCGCGGAGGGTGGCGCACAACTCTGGGAGCGCCAAGCGCTGTGCAAAGCCCGCATCGTGCAGGGCTCACCCGAGATCGCAAAGCGCGCGATGGTGGTGATCCACGAGTGCGCCTTCGGCCCCCAGTTTCAGCCCCAGGATGTGCAAACGATTCGCGAAATGCGCAGGCGATTGGAGGACGCGTCTGAGCACGGCAATCTCAAGCGCGGGACGGGTGGGCTCGTGGATATTGAATTCCTGGTGCAGATGCTGCAGCTTAAGCACGGACACGCCAACCCCAGCCTGCGTCTGCCCGGCACGCTCGACGCTCTATTGGCGCTTAGCCTCGCCGGCGTGCTCGGCATCGATGATCGCCAATATCTCTCGGAAAGCTTCCGCTTTCTGCGCACGATCGAAGCCCGCCTGCGGCTGATGAGCACCACCGCCCGGGACGACCTGCCCGACGACCCGCGCGAACTTTCGAAGCTGGCGGGCCTGCTGGGCTACGCCAGCGCCGAAAAGCTGCTCTTCGACTGCCAGCGCTACACGCGCGAGAATCGCAGGTACTTCGAGCGGTTGCTGCGTTGACGTTTCGCCTCATGAACGACCTGTTCAGATCAACGTTTTCTAGGGTGACGAGGACGAATGTTGTGTCGCCGACCGGTGATTTATCAGGTGACGCAATCGTCAGAAATCAATCACTCGCTGGTCCTTCGCACACGGCAGCACGAAGATCTTGCCGTCCCCCATGCGACCGGTGCGGGCGACTTCGACGATCTTGCGAGTGACCTCTTCCACGCGGGCGTCGTCCACCCACATCGTGATCTCAACCTTGGGCAGGAAGGCCAGCGAATACTCGCTCTCGCCGTACTGGTCGAGGTAGCTCTTCTGGCGGCCGTAGCCTTTGACTTCACGAACGCTGCAGGCCTCCAGCGGTGCTCGGCGCAGGCTTTCGAGCACCTTCTCGGCTAGGAACGGCTTGACGATGGCGACGACTTGTTTCACGAAAGCAACGAGCTGCGGGCGAAGGGCCGAGGGGGGAAGGCAGAGGACGGCGGGGAGTCCCCAACCTGTGTCTCTTTGCCCGTGGACTGCCGCCGACTGCACTCGACCCACTAGCTAAAAAAGTTCTCGCCGAACAGGTTCAGTGGCGGGCGAGTTTGAACTTCGACGTCGCCCAGCACCCGCGTCTGACAGGCAAGCCGCATCGTTTGCTCGTTGCCAACATACGCCATGCTGATCGCCATCCGCAAACGCTCCTTCAGACCGCGCGGGCTGGTGTTCTCCATCCCCTTGACAATATTCACCCGGCACGTGCCACAACTGCCCATGCCGTGGCAGTTCAAGATCCTGTCCGGCCCTTGATACAACGGCACGCCGGCACGCAATGCTTCGGCGCGCAAATTGGCGCCTTCGGGCACTTGAATTTCTTTCTTTTCGCTGATGAACTTGATCGTGGGCATCGAAAACAATGAGCAGTAGGCAAAGCGGGGTTGGCAGTTGAGGCGACCGGCTCAACCGACAGGAGAGCCCCCAGGGTTAGTTCAGCAAGTGTAACGATCGGAAGGGGGAAAATCTATGGCGTCCGCGGCCTGTCCACCGGACTGCGGCGGTGAAACAGCAGGGCCAACTCGGGCGATTTGAGCATCCCCATGGCAGCCCCAAAAACGCCGACTCCCACGGCAATTGCAGCGACGATTGCGGACGCTTGCGAGAACCACGTGGTTCGTGGCGGCAATCTTTGCAAAGTCGCCAGGACGGCGACACTCATGGCCACCGTGGCGACGAGAATCTGGACGGTTGAACGCGCGAGCGCCGACCAATCAAGCGACCGATACTTGCGTTGAAATGCCGCCATCAGCACTGCCCATTGCAGAATGGCAGCCAGGGCCGTGGAAAGTGCCAGCCCGACTTCGGCCAGCAGCCAGACCAGGCTGAAATCAAGCAGTACATTGACGATCACGACCGCCAGACCGATGCGCATCGGCGTCCGTTGGTCTCCGTGGGCATAAAAGCCGCGCACGACCACCGGCGTCGTGCAGAAGGCCCAGACGGCCGTCGAGTAGGTGGCGATCATCCGCGCGGTGCGAGCGGCGTCATCCGCGCTAAACGAACCATGCTGATACACCAGTTGCGCCATGGGCCCGGCGAGCAGCACCAATCCAGCACCCGCCGGAACACTGGTGAACAGAGCCACGCGAATAGCCACGGTCAGATCGGCGCCAAGTTGTCGGTGGTCGCCTGTGGCGGCATGGCGACTGAGCAACGGAAAGTCGGCCGTCGCGATCGCGAAGCCCAGAATCCCCAGGGGTAACTGGTAGAATCGCTCGCCATAGTAAATTGCCGAAGCCGCGCCGCCTTGCATCGGAAAGGGGACGCCGCCCAGCCACGAGACGTGTGCGGGGCCATCGGGCGCGGCCGCCAGGACCCAGGCGATCAGGCTGTCGAGCAGCGTATTGATCTGCGTGATCGTGAGGCCAAAGGCCACAACGGTAATCGACTTGCCAATCTTCAACACGCTCGCGCGGCTCGATTGCCAATCGTAGACGAAGCGGAATCCGGCCGCACGCAGCGCCGGAAATTGCACCAGTGCCTGCAGCAC
>SXGT01308661.1_pt1 | contig 10202 bp, 7 predicted proteins | sample 3176221 | NCBI WGS metagenome assembly SXGT01 (sample SAMN11356862, study PRJNA531348) | freshwater metagenome | isolation source: freshwater sample F1-120 | place: China: Fuxian Lake, Yuxi | collected 2017-12-25
CGGCATCGGCATCGAGTGGCAGCAGGCCGTCAAGGGCCTCGTGCTGCTGTTCGCGGTGGCCTTCGACGTCTACAACAAGCGCCGGGCGGGCAGCCACTGACGGGTCAGGAGACCGCGCGCGCCGCGTACTGCTCGCGGATGACCGGCCGGTAGTCGACCGCGGGCTCGGCGACCACGGGCAGCTCCCACTCGGGGCGCGACCCGGTGAGGGCCCATGCCGCCTGGAGGGCCGCACCGCGGGCCACGTACTCGCCCGGCTCGGGCACCACGACGGGCGCGTCGAAGACCTGCGCGGCGACCGCCTGCACGGCCGGGTTCTGGGCGGCGCCGCCGACGAGCAGGATCCGCTCGGCAGTCACCCCCGCGGAGCGGAGAGCGTCGAGGCCGTCGGCGAGGCCGCAGAGGAGTCCCTCGATGGCGGCGCGCGCCAGGGAGGGGCGGGTCGTCGAGGCCAGGGTCATTCCGAAGAGGGTGGCGGTGGCATCCGGGAGGTTGGGGGTCCGCTCTCCCTCGAAGTAGGGCTGCAGCACGAGGCCGCCGGAGCCGGGCTCGGCCTCGAGCGCGAGGCGGCCGAGCTCGTCGTGATCGACCCCGAGGAGCCCGGCGATCGAGTCGAGCACGCGCGCCGCATTGAGCGTCGCGAGCAGCGGGAGGAAGTGGCCGGTCGCGTCCGCGAATCCGGCGACGGATGCCACGGCCGTAGGCTCGGGGGTGACGGCGAACACCGTCCCGCTCGTGCCGATCGACACGACAACGTCACCCGGGACCGCCCCGAGACCGAGGGCGGCGCCGGCGTTGTCGCCGGCCCCGGCCCCCACGACCATCCCTTTCGCTTTTCCGGAGGAGTCGCTCGGTCCGAGCACCCGCGGCAGGATCGCGTCGTGCCCGAGGGCGAGTTTCAGTAGCTCGAGGTCGTACTCTCCGGAGAACGGACTCCAGTAGCCGGTGCCGCTCGCGTCGGAGCGGTCGGTGGTGAGGGCGTCGAGCCGCGGGTTCTCCGGCCCGAAGCCCCGCAGCCGCCACGTGAGCCAGTCGTGGGGGAGCGCCACGGCGGCCACCCTCGCGGCGTTCTCGGGTTCGGCGTCCCGCAGCCAGCGCAGCTTGGTCGCCGTGAAGCTCGCGACCGGGTACGAGCCCGTGCGCTCGACGATGTCGGGGACCTCGCGGGCGAGCTGCTCGGCCGCGTCGGCGGAGCGGGTGTCGTTCCAGAGGAGGGCGTCGCGGATGACCCGGCCGCCCGCATCGAGCACGACCATGCCGTGCTGCTGCCCGCCCACCGCGATCGCGGCGACATCGTCGAGCCCGCCCGCGTCCGCGATCGCCGACTGCAGCGCGACCCACCACGCCTCGGGGTCGACCTCGGTTCCGTGGGGGTGGGATGCGCGGCCCTCGCGCACCACGGCGCCGGTCGCGGCATCCACCACGACGACCTTGCACGACTGTGTCGACGAGTCGACGCCCGCCACGAGTTCTGTCATGTTTCGTTTCTCCGGAGGTGAGTCGTTTCAGTCACAAGGGTTGCACGGTTGGGGGCCCTCGGCGCCGGAAGTTCCGGAGAAGCGAGAGTACTGGGGCGGGGCCGACGCCCTAAGCTCCAGCGCGCGCGCCCAGCAGGTGCTCGGTGGCCAGCTGCTGCAGCCGCACGAAGCCGAAGCCCTTGGCGGCGAAGTACTGCGACGGGTCGAAGTCCTCGTAGGCGGAGCGGTCGGCGAGCAGCGCCTCGTAGCCGTCGGGCGCGGTCGGCTCGGAGAGCTCCGGCACACGGGATGCCGCGAGCGCCTCCTGCACCTCGGGGTCGGCGCGGAACGCCGCGGCCCGCTCCTTGAGCAGCAGGTAGGTGCGCATGTTGGCGGCGGCGGAGTCCCACACGCCGGTCTCGTCCTCGGTGCGCGAGGGCTTGTAGTCGAAGTGGCGGGGGCCGGTGTAGGCGGGGCCGCCGTTCGGTCCGCCGTTCTCGAGCAGGTCGACGAGGGCGAAGGCGTTGTGCAGGTCGCCGTGCCCGAACACGAGGTCCTGGTCGTACTTGATGCCCCGCTGGCCGTTGAGGTCGATGTGGTAGAGCTTGTCGTGGAACAGCGCCTGGGCGATGCCCGCCGCGAAGTTGAGCCCCGCCATCTGCTCGTGCCCGACCTCGGGGTTGAGGCCGACGAGCTCGGGGCGCTCGAGCGAGTTGATGACCGCGAGCGCGTGGCCGACGGTGGGCAGCAGGATGTCGCCGCGCGGCTCATTGGGCTTGGGCTCGATCGCGAACCGGATGTCGTAGCCCTTGTCGGTCACGTAGTCGCCGAGGAGGTTGACGGCCTCGCGGTAGCGCTCGAGGGCGGCGCGCACATCCTTGGCGGCGTCGTATTCGGCGCCCTCGCGGCCGCCCCACATCACGAAGGTCTTCGCGCCGAGCTCGGCGGCGAGGTCGATGTTGCGCAGAACCTTGCGCAGCGCGAAGCGGCGCACGGCGCGGTCGTTGGAGGTGAAGCCGCCGTCTTTGAAGACCGGGGCGCTGAAGAGGTTGGTGGTCACCATGGGGATGATGAGCCCGGTGTCGGCGAGGGCCTTCTTCAGGCGGTCGATCTGGGTCTGTCGCTCCGCGTCGGTGGAGCCGAAAGCGAAGAGGTCGTCGTCGTGGAAGGTGAGCCCGTAGGCGCCGAGCTCGGCGAGCTTCTCGACCGCGTGAACGACGTCGAGCGGGGCGCGGGTGGGGCCGCCGAACGGGTCCGCGCCGTTGTAGCCGATGGTCCAGAGGCCGAAGGAGAACTTGTCGGCGGGGGTGGGGGTAGTCATGGGGGCCTCCCGGCTCGTCATTGAACGAATGTTGCGCGCTCCAACATATCGTGATTACCGCGTCCTGCCAAGACGCGATCACCGAGGCGCACGTCAACGAGTTCCCGGGTCCTTAGGCTGGGGCGGTGAGCACAGCGTCAATCCCGGCACGAGCCTGGCCGGACCTCCCCGAAACCGAGCGCAGGGTCCTTCTCGACCTCCTGCTGCACGGGTCGCAAGCGCGGGTGCGGCTGGCCGAGCGCATGGGGCTCTCCCGCACGAGCCTCACGCGGATCGCCCGCGGTCTCATCGACGCCGGACTCGTCACCGAGGGCGAGATCCACAACTCCGGCTCCCGCGGCCGGCCCACGGAGTCGCTCGACCTGCAGCCCGACGCCGCCCAGTTCCTGGGGCTCAAGCTCACGGGCGACTCGGCGTACCTCGTCTGCACCAACCTTGCGGCGACGGTCATCGCCGAGGCGACGGCCCCGCTGCCGAGCAAGGACTTCGACGAGGTCGTCGAGTTCCTCACCCGGTTCATCGCCGAGTTCGTCGGCGGCGGGCTGCGTCCCGTCGCGCTCGGGGTCGCCGTCGCGGGCGACGTCGTGAGCCGGGGCGGGATCGTCCTGCTGCAGCGGTCGAACGTCCTCGGCTGGCACGACGTCCCCCTCGCGGCGCGACTGTTCGAGGCGACCGGGCTCCCGGTCACGATCGCCAACGACGTGCAGGCCCTCGCCGGCGCCCACCACTGGTTCGGCGGTCTCCAGAAGCACCGGTCGCTCATCGTGTACGGTCTCGGCGCGGGCATCGGTTGCGGCGTCGTCCTCCAGGACGAGCTCGTCACCGGAACCCACGGCCGCGCGGGCCGCGTGGGCCACCTCAGGATCGATGGCGTCGGGCGCCGCTGCGAGAACGGGCACGTCGACTGCGTGCACAGCTTCGTGACGATGCCCGCCATCGCCGTGAACGCGGGCGTGCCCGAAGGTCGATACGAGGATGCCCTGGCTCGCGCCCGAGCGGGTGAGCCCGCCGCGGTGCGCGCCTTCGAGCTGGCCGCAGAAGCACTGGGGGCGGTGATCGCGGAAGCGGTCAATGCATTCGATCCCGAGATCGTCTCGATCATGGGCGAGGGCCGCGACATGGTCGAACTGGCGCCGGAGCGGCTTCGCGCGGCGCTCGTCGACCACCTCGAGCAGGGCGATCCCGAGGCTGTCGTCATCGACCTGCCCGCCTTCCACTTCGGTCTGTACGCCCGCGGCGCCGCCGTGTCGTCGATGCGCGAGCTCCTCTCGTAGCCCGATCGACCAATATTGTTTCGCTGCTTGACAAATTCGATTCGCGCAGCGATGCTAGTTCCGCGTCGCCCCCCAGCGGCGTCCTGTGATCAGCCCGCGGCGGTCTGCCGCACTACAAGGAAGTAGCCACGATGAAGCGATCCGCCCTTTTCCGCGGCGTCGTCGGGACCGCCGTCCTCGCGACGGCGATCGGCCTGACGGCCTGCGCGCCCGCAGCCGAAGACGGTCCCGTGACCCTCACGTACTGGACGTGGGCCCCCGCAGTCCCCGACGCCGTCGAGGTCTGGAACGAGCAGAACCCCGACATCCAGGTCAAGGTCGAGCAGCCCGCGGGCGCCGACGACATCATCGCCAAGGTGCTCGCCGCCCAGCGCGCCGGCGAGGGCCCGGACATGTTCGCGGCCGAGTACCAGAAGGTGCCCAACCTCGTGCTGAGCGGCGCGGGCTACGACATCTCCGACCTCGTCGGCGACTTCGCCGGCGACTTCACCGACTCGAACTGGGGTCTCGTCACCGTCGGCGACGGTATCTACGGCGTGCCGCAGGACACCGGCCCGATGGTCTACCTCTACCGCTCGGACATCTTCGAGGCCAACGGCTGGACCCCGCCGGCGACGTGGGACGAGTACGCCGACCTCGCTGCCGAGGTCCGCGCGACGGGCGCCTACCTCGGCGGATTCCAGGATGACGGCGCCACCCTCGCCGGGTACGCGATGCCCCTCGGCGCCGAGTGGTGGTCGACCGACGGCGAGTCCTGGTCCGTCGACATCGACGGCGCCGAGACCACGCGCGTCACCGACTTCTGGGAGCCGCTCGTGCGCGAGGACCTCATCTCGACGACGCACTTCTTCACTCCCGAGTGGAACACCCAGATGAACGACGGATCGATCCTCAGCTGGGCCGCCGGCGCCTGGGCGCCCGGGACGATCGCCTCGGTCGCCCCCGACACCGCGGGCCTCTGGCGCATCGCCAAGATGCCGACGTGGGACGGCGAGACCGCGGCCGGACTCTTCGGCGGCTCCTCGGCGATGGTCGGGTCCACGACCGAGCACCCGGAGGAGGCGGTGAAGTTCCTCCAGTGGCTCAACGGCTCGGACGAGGGCTCGTCCCTGCTGGCCGAGGGCGGACTGTTCCCGGCATCCATCGCCGGTCAGGCGGCGCTCGCGGACCTGCCGGTTCCCGACATGGTCGCAGGCCAGGACGACTTCTGGGAGCTCGCGGCGGACATCGCCTCCGACACCGTGAGCTTCACGTGGGGGCCCAACGTGCAGATCGCGTTCGACACCTACAGCGACCGCGTGCGCGCCGCGCTCGACAACGGCACGCCCTTCTCGGACGCGCTCGTCGCGGCCCAGGAGAAGGTGGTCAGCGACCTCGAGACGACGGGCTTCACCGTCAAGTAGCAGGACTCCGGGGCCCGGTGTGTGCGCCGGGCCCCGGCCCAACCCCCTGATCGGAGTCACCGTGACCGTCGCCACCGCGCAGCGCCGCCAACATATCCGGCCGCGCCTGGCACCGTGGGCGTTCCTCGCCCCTGCCATCGTGCTGTTCACCCTGTTCCTCGTGCTGCCCATCGGGTACGCCATCTACCTGAGCTTCATGGGCCTTCGAGTCCAGGGCGGCGCCTTCGGAGTGCGCGAGCAGGTCTTCGTCGGCTTCGAGAACTACGTGAACGCCCTCACGGACCCCGAGCTCGTGGCATCCCTCGGCCGACTCGCGGTCTTCGGCTTCATCTCCGTGCCCATCACCCTCGGCGGCGCCCTCCTCGTCGCTCTGCTGCTCGACCTGCCGCGCGTGCGCTTCGCGCGCTTCTCGCGGACCGCGATCTTCCTCCCGTACGCGGTGCCCGGCGTGATCGCCACCCTGCTGTGGGGCTTCCTCTACCTGCCCACGACGAGCCCGGTCAACTACGCGCTGTCGGCACTCGGGCTGCCCGTCATCAACTTCCTCGGCGCGCAGGGAATCTTCGGCTCGCTCGCCAACATCGCCGTGTGGGCCAGCCTCGGCTTCAACATGATCGTGCTCTACACGGCCCTGCGCTCGATCCCCGTCGAGGTCTACGAGGCCGCCCGGCTCGACGGAGCGAGCGAGTGGCAGATCGCGCGGCTCATCAAGATCCCGCTGCTCACGCCCGCCCTCCTGCTGACGCTGATCTTCTCGCTCATCGGCACCCTGCAGGCCTACTCGGAGCCGACCACGCTCAAGACCATGTCGAACTCGATCTCGAACTCCTTCTTCCCCCTGATGAAGGTGTACCGCGACGCGTTCGGCGTCGACAACGTCTCCGGGGCCGCCGCCATGTCGGTCGTCCTCGCGCTCGGCACGCTCGCCGTCTCGGTGGTGCTGCTGCGCGTCCTCCAGCGCCGCACGTTCGAGGGGACCCGCTGATGTCCGCACTCGCTCCCGCTCCCCGCCGCTCGTCGAGCACGAAGTGGCTGCCGACGATCATCCTGCTGGTGGCCTCCGCCTACACGCTCTTCCCGATCCTGTGGGTCGTCACGGCGTCGACCAAGACCGCCGGCGAACTGTTCTCGACGTTCTCGCTCGCGCCCGGAACGGGGTTCATCCAGAACCTCGTCGACCTGAGCACTTACGAGGACGGCCGCTACTGGCTCTGGGCGCTCAACTCGCTCATCTACTCCGGCGGCGGGGCGCTGCTGTCGACCCTGGTGTCGGCGCTCGCCGGGTTCGCGCTCGCCCGCTACTCGTTCCCGGGTCGGTCGGTCGTGTTCACGGTCCTGTTCGCCGGGGTGCTGCTTCCCGGTATCACCCTGGCCATCCCGCAGTACTTCCTCGTGGCTCAAGCGGGCCTGTCGAACACGTACTGGGCCGTGCTGCTGCCGAGCATCATCAACCCCTTCGGCATCTACCTCGCCACGATCTACGCGCAGGGCGCGGTGCCCGAGGAGACCATCGAGGCGGCGCGCATCGACGGGGCGCGCGAGTTCCGGATCTTCCGGTCGATCGCCCTGCCCATGATGGCCCCGGGCCTGGTCACCGTCTTCATGCTGCAGTTCATCGGCATCTGGAACAACTTCCTCCTGCCGTTCATGATGCTCAGCGACGAGTCGAAGTTCCCGCTCACGACCGGGCTCTACATGCTCCTCAACCGGGGCACCGGAACACCGGTCCTCTACACGTACGCGATCATGGGGGCCCTGCTCTCGATCATCCCCCTCGTCGTACTCATGCTCGTGCTCCAGCGCTACTGGAAGCTCGAACTGCTCAGCGGAAGCCTCAAGGGCTGACGCGCGTCCGGAGAATCATGCAGCAACACTTCACGTCCCACTCAGCCGACCTCGCGCAGCCGCGGTCCTTCCCATGGATCGCCGACGGCCTCGCGCTCGGGGGCGACTACAGCCCCGAGCAATGGCCCGAGGAGGTGTGGCAGGAGGACGTCGCGCTCATGCGTCGAGCCGGTGTGAACTCCGTCAATCTCGGCGTGTTCTCGTGGGGCCTCCTCGAGGTCGCCGACGGCGAGTACGACTGGGGGTGGCTCGACCGGGCCATGGATCTGCTCCACGACAACGGGATCGGCGTCAACCTCGCCACCCCGACGGCCGCCCCTCCGATCTGGCTCCTGCAGGCGCATCCGGAGATCGCGACCGTCGACCAGTTCGGCGTGCGCACCTCCCAGGGCGGGCGCCTGGCCTGGAGCCCGAGCTCTGAGACCTTCCGCCGGTTCGCCCTCCGCTTCGTTCGCGCGCTCGCGGAGCGCTACGGATCGCACCCCGCACTGCGCCTCTGGCACGTGAGCAACGAGATCGGCAACGAGAACGCGCGCTGCTACAGCGACGAGACCGCGGTGGCCTGGCAGGCGTGGCTCGCCTCGAAGTTCGGCGACATCGCGGCGCTCAACGACGCGTGGGGCACCGCCTTCTGGGGGCACCACTACACGTCGTTCGACCAGGTCCTCCCGCCGCGTCACGCCCGAACCTCGCACAACCCGGCGCTCCTTCTGGACTTCGAGCGGTTCACCTCGGATGCCCTCCTCGGGCACTACCTCGCCGAGCGAGCCGTGCTGCGCGAGGTGACCCCGGACATCCCGATCACCACCAACTTCATGGTCATGAACAACCCCGGCGTGGATGACTACCGCCGCTGGGGCGAAGAAGTGGACCTCGTCGCGAACGACCACTACACGATCGGCGCCGACCCCGAGCGCCACGGCGAGCTGTCGTTCTCGGCCGACCGCGCTCGCGGAGTGGCGCAGGGTCGACCGTGGCTGCTCATCGAGCACTCGACGAGCGCCGTCAACTGGCAACCCGTCAATCGTGCCAAGTCGGTCGGCGAGCTCGCCCGCAACAGCCTCGCGCACATCGCGCGCGGGGCCGACGGCGCCCTGTTCTTCCAGTGGCGCGTGTCGTCGGCGGGGTCGGAGCAGTTCCACTCGGGCATCGTCCCGCACGCGGGCCCCGACTCGAAGATCTTCCGCGAGGTGGAGCAGCTCGGCGCCACCCTCCGCGCGCTCGCGCCGGTGGTCGGCAGCACCGTGGAGCGCGCCCGGGTCGGCATCCTCTTCGACTGGGAGTCCGCCTCCGCCTGGCAGGCGGGCAACAAGCCGACCCGGTCGATCGCCTATCTCGACCTGCCCCTCGCGCTGCACCGCGCCCTGACGAAGCGCGGAATCGCGGCCGAGGTCGTACGGCCCCAGGAGGGACTCGACGGGTTCGACCTCGTGCTCGTGCCCACCCTCTACCTCGCCGCTCCGGGCGTGGCCGAGCAGCTCACCGAGTTCGTCCGGGGCGGCGGGCACGTGCTCGTCAGCTACCTCTCCGGCATCGTCGACGAGCACAATCGCGTCATCACCGGGGGGTACCCGGGCGCGTTCCGGGAGCTGCTCGGGGTGCGGGTCGAGGAGTTCTTCCCGCTCTTCGAGGGGCAGACCGTGACGCTCGACTCGGGGGAGTCCGCCACGACGTGGACGGAGCTCCTCCGCACCGAGGGCGCCGAGGTGCTCTCGAGCTACGCGACCGGTGAGCTCGCCGGCGTGCCCGCGATCACCCGCGCCCGGGTGGGCGACGGGACGGCGACGTACCTGGCGACGAAGCTGGATGCCCCGGGCATCCAGTCCCTCGTCGATGACCTCGTCGCACTGGCCGGGGTCCCTCCCGTCGCCGACGTCGACGCGGGGCTCGAGGTCACCCGTCGCGTCTCTTCCGTTTCTCCGGAGGACTCGTTCCTCTTCCTCATCAATCACACGGATGCCCCGCTCTCCGCTCGCGCGAGCGGAGTGGACCTCGTCTCCGGCGTCGCCCACGCCGACGCCGTGACCGTCCCCGCCGGCGGCGTCGTCGTGCTCAAGGAGAAGCGATGAAGTTCACCGACGGCTTCTGGCAGCTCCGCCCCGGCGTCACCGCGCTCTATGCGCAGGAGGCGTACGACTTCGCGCGGGTCGGCGACAGCCTTGTCGTGACGGCCCCGACGAAGGTGATCGAGCGCCGCGGCGACACGCTCAACCGCCCGGTTCTCACGGTCACCCTCACGTCGCCCCTCGAGGGAGTGATCGGTGTGCGCATCGAGCACTTCTCCGGAGGTCGCGCGGAGCGCGGCTTCGAGCTCGTCGGTGCGGAGCCGGGGCACGGCGCGATCGAGGTGCGGGATGACTCGGGCATCCTGAGAAGCGGAGACCTCACCGCCCGCGTCTCCGCGGGCGCCCCCTGGAACCTGGAGTTCTTCTCCGGAGAAGCGCGACTCACCGGCAGCGGGCACAAGGCCGCCGCCTACCTGCAGCTCACTCGCGACGCCCAGGTCGACCCGGGGCCGGTGGGCAACGCGCGCGCCGCGACCGACGGCCCCCGCTCGCACACGTACGTGCACGAGCAGCTCGACCTCGGCGTCGGCGCGCTCGTCTCCGGCCTCGGCGAGCGCTTCGGCCCGCTCGTCAAGAACGGCCAGACGGTTGACGTCTGGAACGCCGACGGCGGCACCTCGAGCGAGCAGGCGTACAAGAACGTGCCGTTCTATCTCACGAACCGCGGCTACGGCGTACTCGTCGACCACCCCGGCCACGTGTCCTTCGAGGTGGGCTCCGAAGCGGTCGAGCGCGTCCAGTTCTCGGTCGCGGGGGAGTCCCTGCAGTACTACATCATCGGAGGGGGCAGCCCCGCCGCCGTCATCGATCGGTACACCGCGCTCACCGGCCGGCCG